>OCVV011314504.1_pt1 | contig 41381 bp, 31 predicted proteins | sample 1539721 | NCBI WGS metagenome assembly OCVV01 (sample SAMN02144230, study PRJEB22623) | gut metagenome | biome: sheep rumen | host: Ovis aries | place: New Zealand | reverse complement strand
TTTTATTTTAGGTAATTGGGCTGTCACATTGAATTAGTGTGACGGCTCTTTTTTTGCCTCTTTCACCCTCTACGACATGGTTGACATGGGTAGGCGAGGTGACAAGGTGCCTGTCCCCATGTCACATTTGGTGACAAGGTGCCTGTCCCCTTGTCACATAAATAATTATTGACATAAATGTTTTTTGATGTTATAACATACTCAATAGGTTATTAGCACTCATCAACGTAGAGTGCTAACAAATATTGACAGAGAGGAGTTGATTAAATGAATGCAGAAAAACTAACAAGAAAGTCGCTTGAGGCTGTAGAGGAGTGCCAGAGACTTGCAATGGAACACAGCAATCAGGAAGTATCCTCGGAACACCTTTTGTATAGTATTCTGACTATAGATGACAGTCTGATAAAGAAGCTGCTCGAAAAGCAGGGTATTGCCACATCAGCTCTAATAGATGAAGCTCTTGGGCTTATTAACGCGAAGCCGCATGTATCAGGCTCATCTGAAGATATATATATGGGAAATGATATGAGCCGTATCCTTCTGACAGCAGAAACAGAGGCTAAGAATATGGGAGATGATTATATCTCAGTTGAGCATCTGTTTATTGCACTTATGGAAAAGGGCAGTTCAGAGGTAAAGGAGCTTCTTAAGAAGTTTGGAGTAAAGAAAAATGATTTTCTGAAAACGCTGAGAGAGGTACGTGGAAATAAGAAGGTGGAATCTGATAATCCGGAGGATACCTATGATGCACTTGCAAAGTTCGGCTATAACCTGGTAGAGAGAGCCAGAGAACAGAAGCTGGACCCTGTTATAGGCAGAGATGCAGAGATCAGAAATATAGTTCGTATTCTTTCCAGAAAGACTAAGAACAATCCTGTACTTATCGGTGATCCCGGCGTTGGTAAGACAGCCGCTATAGAAGGGCTGGCACAGAGGATAGTAAAGGGAGATGTTCCTGATTCCCTGAAGGATAAAGAAATATTTGCCCTAGATATGGGTTCACTTATAGCCGGTGCAAAGTACAGAGGTGAATTCGAGGAAAGGCTTAAGTCGGTTCTTGATGAGGTCAAGAAATCTGATGGACAGATTATCCTGTTTATAGATGAGCTTCATACTATAGTCGGAGCAGGAAAGACAGATGGTTCACTGGATGCCGGAAATATGCTGAAGCCTATGCTTGCAAGGGGCGAACTTCATTGTATAGGTGCTACAACTGTAGATGAATACAGAAAATATATCGAAAAGGATAAGGCTCTCGAGAGAAGATTCCAGCCTGTATCAGTAAATGAACCTACCGTTGAAGATACCATTTCCATATTAAGAGGTATCAAGAACAGATATGAAGTATTCCATGGCGTCAAAATAACTGATGGAGCTCTTGTGGCAGCAGCTACCCTTTCCAACAGATATATCACAGACCGTTTCCTTCCGGACAAGGCTATAGACCTGGTGGATGAAGCCTGTGCCATGATCAAAACAGAGCTCAATTCCATGCCGGCAGAGGTGGATGAGATAGAGCGTAAGATCATGCAGTTGGAAATCGAGGTAACAGCGCTTAAAAATGAGGACGACCATTTGTCGAAGGAAAGACTTGCCAGCATAGAGGAAGAGCTTGCAGAGCTGAAGGATAAGTCTAATTCCATGAAGGCAACCTGGGAAAATGAAAAAGCAGAGGTAGAGCGTATCTCAGCTCTTAGAGAAGAAATTGAAAATGCAAAGGATGACCTGGAGATAGCTCAGCGTAAGGGCAATTATGACAAGGCGGCAGAGCTGCAGTATGGTAAGATTCCGGAAATGCAGAAGGAACTGGAAGCGCTTGAGAATAGTGCATCTATGCAGGAAAGACGACTGCTCCATGAAAATGTTACTGATGAAGAGATAGCCAAGATCATATCCAAATGGACAGGCATACCGGTAGCCAAGCTTTCAGAATCAGAACGAAACAAGACACTTCATCTGGCTGACGAGCTGCATAAAAGAGTTGTAGGACAGGATAATGCGGTTTCACTGGTAAGTGAGGCTATCATAAGATCAAAGGCAGGAATCAAGGATCCGTCAAAGCCTATTGGCTCATTTCTCTTCCTGGGACCTACAGGTGTAGGAAAGACAGAGCTTGCCAAGACACTCGCCGAGGCACTGTTTGATAACGAGAACAATATTATACGTATTGATATGAGTGAATACATGGAGAAACACAGTGTATCAAGGCTTATCGGAGCGCCTCCGGGATATGTTGGCTATGATGAAGGCGGACAGCTTACAGATGCTGTAAGACGTAATCCTTATTCGGTTGTTCTCTTTGATGAGGTTGAGAAAGCACATCCGGATGTCTTTAACATCATGCTTCAGATACTGGATGATGGTCGTATCACGGATTCCAAGGGCAATCTGGTTGACTTTAAGAATACTATACTTATTATGACTTCTAATATTGGTTCAGAATTCCTTCTCGAAGGAATAGATGATGAAGGAAATATCAAGGAAGACGCCGAAAAGCAGGTTAATGATATGCTTAAGCTTCATTTCCGTCCGGAATTCCTGAATCGTCTGGATGAGATAATCATGTTCAAGCCGCTTACAAAGGAAAATATAGCCGGAATAGTCGATCTCCTTATGAAGGAGCTCAATGCACGTGTTGCAGATAAGGAGCTTACTATAGAGCTTACAGAGGCCGGACGTGATCTCATCATAGAGCGAGGGTATGATCCGGTATATGGAGCGAGACCGCTCAAGCGTTTCCTTCAGAAAAATGTTGAAACCCTTGTGGCAAGGGCTATCCTTGGCAACAGGCTTATGATGGGAGATACTGTACTTATTGATGCGGAAAACGGAGTACTTAACTGTAAGAAAAAGTAATAAATTATAGCTATAAGCGGTAAGAAGCATAGTCGGGGAATAACCTCCGGCTATGCTTTTTCTTATATTTTTTCAAATTATCGGCATTGAATTATTCAAGTTTTATTCAAAAGTAGCGATTTATTTGCTAAAATGTAATAAATATGGTAAAATAAATCGATTATACCATGATTAAAAGTTCTGTAGATTATTATAAATGATGATAGTGGGGAATATATAGGATATGGAACAGGAAAGGGCTCGCCTATCTGTAGAAAAAGTAGCAAAGGTTCTACTGATTATCTTAATAGCATTTATAGTTGGTGCGGCCGTATTTACCTTCTTTAAAATAAGGGTAGATGCAAAGGCTACTCTTCGTGATGCAAAGAATGTAAGAATGGCGCTTCGCTCAGCAGATATCGAAATGTATGCAAAAAGCAAGACTATCTATAATCCGCTAAAAAAGAATGGACTAGAAGTTGGAGTCAAGGAAAAGGTGGAGCAGTATATAACACCTGATGGTATATACAGCATTACTTCATATGATTACAGTAAACATGAGCTGACAGGAATGACATATAGAGATGGTCACTATGTGGTATATTTTTCTAAAAATGCTGATAAGATCAAATGGGAAGTGAACTATATAATGAATGTATATACCTATGACGAATCAGATGTGATAGTTGACTAATAATAATGGAGATATCAGGTGATATTTGAAACTAATTATGAAGCAGAACTGCTCTGGCTCAGTATTACTATAATCATAGCCAGAGTGCTTATAGAACTTATATTTTTTGCGATAGGTGTAAGTGTATTTTCATTTTTAAATGTAATAATTTACAGACTTCCCAGACGGATGCAGTTCACACTTGGTAATTCCATGTGTACCAGTTGCCATCATAAGCTGGCTCCGAAGGATCTGATACCTATAATATCCTGGTTAAGTCTTAGAGGGAAATGCAGATACTGTGGGGAGAAGATTTCTGTAAGATATACTATAGTGGAATCTCTTGGTGGTGTAGCGGCGGTGGTCTGGACACTTGTACTGGGGATAAGTATTAAAGCACTTTTAGCATTTGTTGTAACAGGTATAGTGGTGACAGCGGCTTATATAATATATGATAAAATCCGTCATCGCTTTTAGCTGCAAATGAAATAAAATGACGTATCATGTAATTAATGGCATTAAAGGCACAGCTTACATAGAGGTTGACATAAGCGGTTTATGTAAAGTAAAATAAAAGTTGGACTTTTATGTAAAGTAAAAGAGATTAACCCGAATGTGGGAAAAGGGATAGGATATGGCATCTACCTACAGATACCGGGCTCAGGATGAGAAGGGTAAGATAATATCCGGTGAGCTCAGGGCAAATGATGAGGCTGAGCTTCAAAGCAAGCTTAGAGCCGATAATATGCTTCTGATAGAAGCGAAAGAACTTACAAAGGGTAAGACCAGTTACAGGAAGCTTAAGTACGACAGGATTGCAGACTTTGCACGTAATCTTAGTAAGCTTCTGGGAGCAGGTGTAACCCTTGTTCGTGCGCTCAGGATTATAGCTGAAGATGAATCAATCAAGGAAAATGAGCGTAAGATATATAATGAGATTCTTAGACAGGTCAGGTCGGGTATGACACTTTCCGATGCGCTCGAAGAACAGGGAGGGGTGTTCCCGCCACTTTTTGTCAACATGATAAGGTCCGCTGAGTCCGGCGGTAACATGGACAGCACAGCCGGTAATATGGCAGAATATTATAGTAAGGAATACAGATTGCAGCAGAAGATAAAGAGCTCAACGACGTATCCAAAGATACTTGCTGTTTTGATTGTGGTCGTTGTTATTATAATAATGGGATTTGTACTTCCGCAGTTTGATTCGCTATTCTCTCAAATGGATACACTTCCTCCGACAACAAGGGCACTTATGGCAATAAGCGATTTTGTTGCCAATAAATGGTATCTGATTATATTTGGGGCAGTAATACTTTTTATGATTTATAAGATTCTTATATCGATGCCTCCTGTCAGATTGTTTTTGGATAAGATGGAGATACATATACCTAAGATTGGCGGTCTAAGAAAGATTATATATACAGCGAGATTTGCCAGAACATTGGCAAGTATGTACTCTGCGGGTATTCCGATAGTGACATGTCTTCAGATAGCCAAAACGACTATAGGAAATACATATATAGAAAGCCAGTTTGATAAGATGATAGCGGATATTCGTGCCGGAAAACCTCTTTCTGACGGTTTGGCAGATATAGATGGATTTGTAAAAAAGCTTCCATCCTCTGTAGCAGTAGGCGAGGAAACAGGAGCTCTTGATTCCATGCTGGTTTCTATCGCAGACCAGATGGATTATGACAGTGAGATTGCCATAGAACAGTTAGTTGCAATGATTGAGCCGATTATGATAGTTATAATGGCGGTTGTAGTTGGATTTATTATGGTAGCAGTTATACAGCCTATATATGGCTCGTATCAGTCTATCGCAAACCAGGGAGGCTAAAGAATGAGCGTAAGTGTATTTTTTTCAAATAAGATAATACAGATTGCTGTAGGCTCCCGCGGGAAGAATGCAAAGCTAGAGAGAGTTTATACCACTACAGCTCCGGAGGGAAGTATTATAAATGGTATAGTTATGGACTCCGAATCTCTTGGTGCGCATATTAAGGATTTCTGGGCTGCAAATAATCTGCCTAAAAAGGATGTATATCTTATAGTTAACAGTAATAAGATAGCAGGTAAGAGCGTTGTCGTTCCTGATATGAACAGCAAGAAGACACTGCAGTTTATAATGAGGGAATTTGCCGATATGCAGCGTGAGGATGAGGAAAATACCTTGTCTTACATTCAGATCGGTTCAGATAAAAAGACCCGCCAGAAGCATCTGTATGCAGAGCTTGCTCCGAAGGAACAGTTGCATGAGTTTATATCAATTTTTTCCGGTATGGGAATAAATCTTAAGGGTATCATATCCGGAGAAAGCAGCATTATAGGATATGCACGGCAGAAGCTGGTAGCTCAGGCTAAAACATTTATACTTCAGATAGTAAATGGTAATCTTGTTTCCAATGTACTTTTCGTTGATGGTACATTTAGATACTATAATTCAGTCAGATGCTTTAATGAGCCGGGAACACCAGAATATATGGATGACCTTGCCCGTTCACTGAACCAGCTTTCACAGTTTATGAATGCTGAGAAGATCAATTCTCCTATGGAGAGAATCTTCCTGGCAGGTACAACCGCAAAGGACATATCGGTTTATAATCAGGTGGTTACAGACTTCGGTGTAAATGCTCCTGTAGAGCTTGTTAATACGGGACTCAGTTCTGATCCGGAGCTGCTGAATGCATCCCAGGTTGTGCTTTATGCTGTAAGTGGACTCTATGATCAGGGTGCCGAAAGCAACTTCCTGACTAACTTCAGTCTGAAGGATGATGCTGAAAATGCTATGGATCCAAAGACCAAGGCCAGAATAGTATCGGTTATTTCGACTCTGATAATCATGCTTGTTGCATTTGGCATAGCTCTTACGATGAGACTTATCAGAGAAGCAAGATATAATGAGGCTCGTGATTATAATAACAGTCCGATGGTAAAGATGCAGACTCAGGAATATGATGATGCAACAGAAAGACGGGATGCTGCACTGGCTAAGTATAATTCTATCAATACATTTGTTGATACTATAGAGTCCTATCCTGTATGCAGTGATGAGATTATCGGTATCATCGAAGAAACTGCAAGAGGATATGCTTCTATAGAGATTCTCAGCTTTAATGCAGAACAGGGACAGGTTACATTTTCCGCAAAGGCTGATAATGTAAATGATATCTACAAGTACATTGATAAACTGCTTGAAGAGGAAATCTTTATGAAGGTGGATCATACGGGATATACCTATGATTCTTCTACTGATTTGTATGATATCCATGTTAACTGTACACTGGCTGAGTCAGTTGGAAGAACTGAGTAAAGGAGGAGCGCTGATATGAAGACAAATATGACTGAACGCGACAAAAAGCTCCTCGTGGGAATGTTTATAGGAGTAATAATTGTTGCCATTGGATATTGGGGCATACTTCCTCAGATAAAGAGATATAATGCTCTGGAAGAGAAGATAGAGAAGGAAGAGGAAGAAAGAAAGATTAACAAGATGAAGATCATGAATCTTTCTATGATAGAGATCCAGGCTGAAGAATATGAGCAGAAAATAGTAGAGAAAAAGGATGAATTCTACCAGATAATGAAAAGCTCAGAAGTAGATAGGATGATGACTGAGCTTGCAACAGGTTCAAATCTTGATATATATGAACTGAATTTTACTATGCCTACATCACCTTCAGAACGTATGGCATATCAAAACTCAGCACTTTATCAGTGGCAGCTTCAGGCTAAGAGTGATTACGAAAATTCAAGCAGTCTCAGCTCCTCAGATTCTTCAGATCCAACAAATGATCTTGGTTTGGAGGAAGATGAGGATGATGCAGATACCAAAGAAGATAGTAGTGGCTCATCGGAATCCTCAATGACTGTCATGGATGATATGATGGTTGATGAGGGAGGATATCAGCCTAATACTGATATCTATGCTGTGCCTGTTACAATGACTGTTGGTGGTGATCTGGAAGATCTTGAGAGCTTTATTGATAAGATTATTAATGATGATAAGAGGACTCTTCTGGTCAGCTATTCCTGGGGAAGCTATCGGGAAATAGTGAGAAGGGATGCTGATGGAAATATAATCCGTGATACAAGTGGCAGCTCTGATACAGGTGAATATACTTCTGATGCGGCAGGTTCAGATGAAACAGGCGGTGTGGAATTAACTGATACCGAAGGAGTTCCGGCTACGACAGTAGAAGTCGTTAACAGACGTTCTCTCACTGTAAGGCTTGAGATATATATGTGTGATACAGAAAGTATAACACAGCGTTATGAGGATACAGAATCTGATACTGAGTCCGGTGAGGTGCAGGAGCAGGATACTGAGGAAGAGTAGCAGAATTAATCTCTATAATGATTTCTTATTATTAAGTAGTATATTTTCAGTTTACTGGATAAATAGTTGAAAGAACTGGATTAAAGTATTCGCTTTATTTCAGATAACAAACTGATCAGAGGTTTGCCCATATGGAAATGAAATCAAACAAGAACATTCGAATAGGTGATGTCCTGAAGGAATTCGGATATGTTACCGATGATGATATTGGTGCTGCGATAGAGTATCAGAAGACGCATGAAGGAGTACGTCTTGGTGGTGCTCTTATTGCGCTGAATATCATCACTGAGAAACAGATGCTTGAAGCCCTTGGACGAAGGCTGCAATATAATGTTGTCAACATTTCGGATCTTACCGTAGATATAAATGCTGTTGAAACCATACCACAGCCACTTGCTGAAAAGTATGGAATGATGGCTTATAAGATAGAGGATGGAGTGCTCTTTGTACTAACGAATGATCCTCTTAATTTCTACGGCCTTGAGGATATAAGACAGGTTGCAGGAACAGATCTTCGGGTTGAGCTTTGCGAGAAACAGCCTCTGGAGAATGCTATTCAGTATTACTACTCAGAGGTAGCTGCAAAAAAAGCTGCGGATAAAGCGGCAAAGTCATCTCTTGCAGAAGATGATATCATTGAGGTAAATGTGGAAGATGCGGATGATGATACGCCTATCATTAACCTGCTTAATTCACTTATTGTGCGTGCTTACAATTCAAATGTTTCTGATATTCATATAGAGCCTTTTGAGAAGCATACATCAGTACGTATGCGTATGGATGGTGTCATAGTGGATTTTATGACACTCCCAAAGAATATTCATAACTCGCTGATTGCCAGAGTTAAGATTATCGGAGATCTGGATATAGCAGAGCGTCGTATTCCACAGGATGGACATTTTAAGACTAATGTTGAAGGCGTCCCTATCAACGTCAGAGTATCTGTTATTCCAACTGTGTTTGGCGAAAAGGCGGTTCTGAGACTTCTGGCTTCGGCTGCTACTATAGATCATGCTAACTCATTTGGTATGAATGAGCGGAATTATCAGGTTGTTAATCGTATGCTGCAGTCTCCAAATGGTATAGTTTATGTAACGGGTCCTACCGGATCCGGTAAATCGACTACGCTATATATGATACTTCAGACCTTGTCGGAAAGAGCGGTTAATATATCGACTATTGAAGATCCTGTGGAGAAGAACCTTCCGAAACTCAATCAGATGCAGGTTAATACAACTGCAGGACTTACCTTTGAGGTTGGTCTTAGAGCACTGCTCAGACAGGACCCGGATATTATCATGTTAGGTGAGACTCGAGATGCTGAGACGGCTTCTATATCAGTACGTGCAGCAATTACAGGACATCTGGTTTTGTCAACACTTCATACAAATGATGCTGCATCCTCTGTCACACGTCTTATAGATATGGGAATCGAGCCATATATGCTTGCCAACTCGCTGGTTGGTATCATTGCCCAGAGGCTTGTTAGAAAGGTTTGCCCTGACTGTGGTACATGGGGAGAAATGACTGAAGAAGAGGAAAGGGTAGTAGGTCGTCACCTGCCTCGTGTTATGCACAAGGTTGGATGCAAGAAGTGTAATGGAACAGGATATCGTGGTCGTATATCAATCCATGAGATACTGCCGATAGATAAGCATGTACGTAAGATGATTTCAGACAATAATACAGCGGAAGAAATCAAGGATTATGCTCGTAAGGAGCTTGGCATGATGACCCTTAAAGAGAGCTGTCTGGAGCTTATAGAACAGGGACTTACAACAGTTGAGGAACTGGTAAAGGTTGCTTACTATGACTAAAGCAATATGAAAATGTGAATAAAATGTGAACAAATATTAAGCGTGAATCATTAAAAAACGTGAAAAGTTATGAAAGGTAATGAAACAATTTGAAAGAAATGTGCTTTTTATGACTCGGAATTATACAAAATGCACAGAATAAATTGTGAATTTATGTGCGTTTGGCTATTTTGCCAAAAAGGTTTACATAATAACTTGATTTTTGGGCTTTTAGTTGTTAAAATCAATTTAACTTATTCATGAGAGAGTTGTGTAGCAGAGACAATGCTATACGAGAAAAATTTATATAAGGGAGGACGAACTTATGAAGAAGAATAATAAGGGTTTTACACTCGTTGAACTTATCGTTGTACTCGTTATCCTTGCAATCCTGGCTGCAATTCTTGTACCAGCACTTCTTGGATACATCGACAGAGCAAGAGAGAAGCAGGTAACAACTAATGCAGAGGCTGCACTGGTTGCTGCACAGGGTAAGATGGCTGATGCTTTTGGGGCTTATGCTGATCCGGCTACTGATACTTATGTGAAAGCTGAACAGATTCAAAAATTAACTGATATAGAAGAAGGTTTTACTTTTGCTTATAAAACAAGTACAGCATGGAGTAGTGCTAGCCAAAAAGATAAGAAATGTTATAAGATCACAGAGTTTGCTTACTATAGCGCTACATCTGGTAAAACAGCTACTTGGTCTGCAGCAAAAGGTGGTAATTGGGTAGTTACCCAGACAACAAGTGATGATATTACACTTTCTGGTACGGGTTGGTTAGGTAAAGATACATACACTCCTGCTCCATAATTTTTGATATTAAAACTAGCACATAAAAAACTGGTTTAGAGATTTTTTCTAAACCAGTTTTTATATTGCAATTTGTTTGCTAAAGTCAACCGCTATGGACTAACTGTTCCAGCTAAACTATTTCCATTAGTTACTGTCCATTGTCCATCAGTAGCATTCCATGATGCTGTTTGCTTATATTCATCACTATAATATGTAAATGCTGTGATCTTATACATTTCTCTGGTTGGAGCACTTTCGACATAAGCCGTTGCAGTATAACCAAATCCAAAATTCTCAACTATATCTGTCAAATCTTTAATACTAGCTTTAGTAACTACAGTTTCAGGATTTTCATAATTCTTATAAGCATCAGCCATCTTACCCTGTGCAGCAACCAGTGCAGCCTTTGCATTAATCCCCCTCAAAATCTAAGATTTTTCTCTTATAAGAAAAATAACGCTACTAAATTCCAATCTACAGGCGTTTTTTATGTGTCATATTTGACATTCAACACATCGACTTTCGTATAGCATATTGTAGCTTGATTTTAGATAATTTTATTCGTATTTTCCTACCTTTGTCAGCTACTTGTTAGTAATCTGTCAGCTACCAAATGCTCTCTGCTACTATGTCTTTTAAGCAATTTTCAAGAAAACTCTTACTATTTTTTGTCAGCTATGTGCCTGCTACTTGCCTGCTATACTCCATCTACAGCCTTACATGTTCCATCTGATACCTGATAACATCAACTGCTCTTGATTCCGGCTCGTTAGTTAGTTTTTCATCCAGCTTTTTATAATCAATTTTTAAGTTGAATCCTAAAGCTTTTGCCTGAAGTCCGAGATTTGCAGAAAATGGCTGACCGTACACATTTTCAATGTTTTCTTCAAGAGAAATATCCGCCGGAAACTTTTCATAGTTACTTAGTAGTGCATCGCCATTATCAAAAATAGGAGCGGCTCTAAATCTGCCAGTTTGACTATTCCCGACTAATCCCAGATTATGGAAATGACGGTCAATATTTAAAGTAAAGTAATCCAGTGTCAGAATGGATGACAAATAATTATAACAATCAAAGTCAGTATATTCTTTTATAAACTCAACTACAAACTTAATTCTGTCTTCGACATCGCTATAAATCATTATGGCATCTGTCAGATTTCCACCATTAAACATATCATATAGCCTTTGAAAGCTTATAAATGTTTCATTTTCTTTCAAAAAACTTTTGGAACGACATCCATTTCTGTCATTTATGGTGCATTTTTCATATGTTATATATTCTTTTGCATCTGAGCAAGACAGAATGAGACTGACCAGATATTCAGATAATCCTTCATATCCATTATTATTTGTCTTGTACCAGTAACCATTTTCATAATATTTAGGCTGCGTTCCGGCGGAACTACCGGCAACCATAACTATGGCGCTGTTGCTTAGCTTATAATTCTTCATCTTAGTCGTACATCCTCCCATTTTAGCTTCTCATAATCCATTTTGATCCAGAAAAAGTCCTCATACGTAACGCCATGTGTTATCTGAATAAAGTCATATGGATTATTATCCGAAAGATGAAATTCGCTCAGAATATCAGATAGATCAGCTCGTTCATCCTCATAACATCTACTTTTTATAAACCTGTAAAATCTTTCCAAATCTAGTTTGCTTCCGGAAAACGGCTGAAATGGTCCGTCTTTCCTTATTTTATCAAAGTGGATTCGTTTTTTATCATAAGATAGCCTTACTACGGTAACAAGCTCATCCATATACATTATATGATATACATATTCATCACATGGATTTAGTGAAATGGATAGTTTTAGAATTTTTGCGAGCTTAATAAGGGTATCAAGATTAGGGGACTGTTTTCCTGATTCCATGCGGCTGTAGTTAGCTTGCCTGAGACCGCACTTTTCTGCTACTTCCTTCTGAGTCAGATGCAGTTCCTTGCGTCTCTTCCTTATATTAAATAGTAATATTCCTAATGTATTATCCATATACTAAATATATCATTTATGATATAAATATCAAGATGTTTTGTAAATGATATGTAATAATCTCCTTAAATTATATTGTTTAAGGGAGGTTAGTATGAATACAAATCTTAAAAGAGCTAATGGTATCGGTTCTGTTTACAAGCTTTCAGGAAGGCGAAGAAAACCGTATGCTGCAACTATTTCAAATAGCTGTCAATATGACACTATTCATTGTAGGTGTATTCAGGAGCGAACAACTATAGGCTATTATGAAACCAGAGATGCAGCCATAATTGCACTTAATAATTATCTTTCTGATCCATATGATGTGAAAAAGTCTGCTATTACATTTGAAGAATTATATAATGAATGATTTGAACATGAATCATCGACAACATGATACACGTCACACCTTTATAACAATAGGTAAAGAAGCTGGTATGAACGAATATATATTAAAGCTTATTGTTGGACACAGTATAGATGATGTAACCGAGCATATTTATACACATAGAAAAATAGAATCTCTAAGAGAAGAAATGGAAAAGATAACGCTCGATTAAGCACTTCTTTCAGGTATATTCATGCATAGAAATACGCATCAGCCATCTTACCATGTGCAGCAACCAGTGCAGCCTCTGCATTAAAAGCTAAGGATATTACAAATTATCGAATTATAGAAAACAAATTGTATTTACTTGTTCCCTACTATATAATGAGAAAAGAAGAAGGGGGATATGGATATCGGCTATGTAATGGAGATTATATCAGGCAAGTAAATAAAATCTAAGAGATTTTAAATAAAATTAAGGAGGTTGTAGAAATGGGCGTAAATCGTTTTGTGTTGAATGGGGTTTCGTATCATGGCCATGGTGCTATAAATGAGATTCCCGGAATTATTAAGTCCAAGGGATTTAAGAAGGCTTTTGTTGCATCAGATCCGGATCTGGTAAAGTTTGGAGTTACAGCAAAGGTTACTGATCTTCTTGATCAGAATGGTATCGAATATGAAGTATATTCAGATATTAAGCCTAATCCAACTATTGAAAATGTGCAAAGCGGAGTGGCAGCATATAAGGCATCAGGTGCTGATTTTATGATTACCATAGGCGGTGGCTCATCTATGGATACAGGTAAGGGTATAGGTATCATAGTTAACAATCCTGAATATGCAGATGTTCGTTCTCTTGAAGGAGTAGCACCTACAAAGAACCGTACCGTATTTACTATAGCTGTTCCAACAACCGGAGGTACCGGAGCTGAGTCAACCATTAACTATGTAATTACAGATGTAGAAAAGAAACGTAAGTTCGTATGTGTAGATCCTAACGATATACCTGATGTTGCAGTTGTAGATCCTGATATGATGTCAACTATGCCTAAAGGACTTTCAGCCGCAACCGGAATGGATGCACTTACACATGCTATTGAAGGTTACACAACGGCTGCTGCATGGGAACTGTCAGACTGTCTGAATCTTGAAGCTATTAAGCTTATTGCGGCAAATCTGCGCAAAGCTGTTGATAATGATCCCGATGGAAGAGAGGGCATGGCTCTTGCACAGTATGTAACAGCTATGGCTTATTCAAATGTCGGTCTCGGAATAGCTCATTCGATGGCGCATACCCTTGGTGCTGTTTATGATACGCCACATGGAGTAGCATGTGCCATGATGCTTCCTATAGTAATGGAGTTTAATGCTGAGGAGACGGGAGAAAAGTTCAAATATATAGCAGAAGCATTTGGGATAAATATTGAGGGAATGGATCAGGCTGCATATCGTAAGGCTGCTATAGATGCTGTTCGTCAGCTTTCTGTAGATGTAGGGATTCCTACCAAACTTGAAAAGCTTAAGGAAGAGGATCTTGACTTCTTGTGCGAGTCCGCAGCGGCTGACGCATGCGCACCCGGCAATCCAAGACCTGCCAGCCTTGAGCAGTTTAGAGAAATGTTTAAGAAACTGATGTAGTTATCTTCGTAGTTACATATTATTAGAATTATCATGATGCATAAACGTTAACAAACTGATATAGTTAGAATATAGAAAAGTCAGGGTAACTTCTCTGACTTTTCTTTTGTGAATCTATGGGTTATTGTCAGTCAGAATGTATAATAAAGCAGGTAAAGCTTCGGTGAGCCGGTTTTGAAAACTATTTTATAAATAAAGGTTATTATATGGATAAGAATGCTTTCAAAATTATAAATATTAGAAGAATGATATTTCTTTTTATCATAGCATTAGTCGTTATTACTTCGATATCTATGCTGTGTGATGGATTATGGCTAACGGATAGTAATGGTGTATATCTGAGTGGAAATCAGATAGTTGGATACTATAACGAATTATGGGAAGCGGTCCATAATGGCAGGATATTATTCTTTAGTAATAAGTTTGGATCTGGTTATGATTTTACTGCGGTAATAACATATTATCTTTCTGATGTCTTAAACTTTATTATTCTGCTATTTCCTAAGGCACAAATTGGACTGGTTCTTAATATTATATATATATTAAAATGCAGTTTATCATCTGTTACGTTATATGTTTTTCTGGATAATCACTATATTGCAGTAACTAATAACGAAAAAAAACAGTCTGAAAAAGTAGATAATAGAGCAGATAATGTAGTGAAGCTTTTGATTTCACTTTTTTATTCAATTGCTGTTTTGGGCATTACTTTATCTGTTAATCCTTTATTTGTAATTGGTGCGGTAATGTTTCCTTTGGTTATAGCCGGTCTGGAAAAGCTCGTTTACAATTCTGAGGGGAAATTATATGCTGTGACAACGGCAGTTTTACTTGTATCTACTTTTCAGTTGGGTGTTGCAGGTTTGATTTTTAGTTCTCTATATTTACTTGTTATGGAATATAGGGATAAATGTCATGTTATTCGTACTGTGTGTGTGAAGCTGTTTATTGATATATTAATAATACCGGTTGCTTTTATTTCGGTATATACCAATATAACCAGTAGATTTTTTAGTGATGAATATTCAATTAGTTTTCCTTATTCAAAGAATTTTCATGATATATATGCAACTATACTTAATCTGATGAAACCTGAGCTGGGTTTTATAGCGTTACCGCTTTTTTGTACGCTATTATATCTTTTTTTAAAAAATGTTAAATTTTGGAAAAAACTTCGTGTAGCCATGATTTTGATTCTGATGTTACTGGCTACATACAATACAACTGCGAATTTCGTTATGAATGCATTTAATAACAGGCTATTGGGGAGTGATTCTTTTGTCATATTCAATCTGCTTTTGTTTCTCGTTATTGCTTACGAGGTTTTAATGCAGCTTAAGAGATTCAGCAGGATTCAGATATTTATTTCACTGTCTGTATTTATTCTTATATTTGGTTTTTCATTTCTGAAAAATGATGAAGAGTCAAAAATGAATTTGGATAAATCAGATATAAATGCCTGCATAGAAAAAATCAGGCAGATTGATAGCAATAGTGGAATCTATGTTTATGATGCAGGTAAAGATTATCCGAATCCTGTTGTTAATGCTATTCTTGGTAATGGTTATGTAATTGTTACCGGGGATAATCTATCTGTTGATATAGATAGTCGGCTTACTTATTATGACGCCTATAAAGAAATGATCATCTATAAAAGTGGGTTTCAGAACAAAAATGCGTATTTGCTGGATGCTTCCTATCCTGTTTATTCTGATGATAATCCATATACTTCGTTAAATAAGATGGCTGAGTGCCTGACAGGTATAGATGATATATTTTATCCTGTTGAAGGAGATAGCAGATTTAAACCTAATCCTTATGATCCTACAAATATAAATACAATGGCGGTGGAGTTTTCGTTTCCTGAGGAAGGGGAGTACTATACTAATCTTGACAATCTTATATATGCCGGAAAGCTGAAAGAAGGGGAAGCATCCAGTATTATCTGTTATGGAACTATAGATGATATTTCTCATAAAGTTGCTGTAAGGGAGTCTGTTGCATTTGATAATGAAAAATATGACAGGTTTATAGATGCTTTAGCCGGAAACAAGTGCGAGATTACATTTGGCGAAAATGAAATTATTGTTGATATGCCGAATAATGCTGTTGCTGAGAATGCTGAAATATCGGGAACAGATGAAATAAGTACAAAGGAGTCTAACAATACATATATTATAGTACCGTATGATCTTTCTACATGTTTTACTTATCCGGAAGGGGTAGAGGTTTATTATGAAAAAATATGTGGGCAGGTAGTTACTGTTTTAGGTGGAAATATTTATGGTAAGCTTAATCTTAAATATTACCCTTATAATGCCATTAAAGGAGCGGTGGTAAGTCTTATTTCTCTGCTTATTATTGCGGTTTTATATATGCTTGTTTCAAGATGTGGCATAAAGAACCTCAAAGGTTATGATGTATTTGCCAGGAAGCTTGCATCATATATAGATGAAAACCGTGCATATATTTACACCATTTTTATATGCTCGGTATTATGTGTTGTATTTTTTATTACAAAACAGTGTGTGCCCTTTGGAGAACAATCTGCAGTGATATCTGATGGGTATGTAAGTTCATACCCTTCGATATATATGATAATCCAGAATATAAAAAAGGGTGTATTTAGTTATCTGGACACTTCTTTAGGTTATGCAAGACTTATACAAAATTATAATTTTATATTTACAAATCCATTGAAGCTTTTGATGTTTTTGTTTCCGGAAGATCGATTTATACTTGGCTATAATTTGTATTATGCAGCGGAATTTGTACTTACTGGTCCGGCGATGATATTTTATCTGACACATAGATTGAATGGAAACAGAATGGATAAAAGAGAGATTAAGCTTGTTCCGATTGCACTTGCTTATAGTCTTTCTTCCTATGTTATGTGTTACTATACCTTTTACAGCTTTTTGGATCTGGTCATTATACTTCCATTTGTTATCCTATGTCTGGAAAGACTTGTTTATGAAAAGAAATATCTTCTTTACAGCTTCATTCTTGCATTTTATATGATGAATAATTTCTATTATGCCTTTTTGTTATGTGAATTTGTTTTCTTGTATTTTCTTACTATGGATCATGGGAATTTGAAAAGCTTTATAAGAAACTCTGTTCGTTTTGGAATAAGTTCTATATGTTCAGCTTGCATTGCAGCGTATGTAATATTTCCGGCAGCCAGACTATCATTCAATAGTGGATATGTGGACACGGATAATAGAGCAAAACAGAACATAGATTATTTTTCACATAGTATTCTGGAAAGCATAAAAGCATTAAAACCGGATTATGATATGATTCGTGTAACTGAGGACTGGACAAATGCAAATACATACTGCGGTCTGCTCGTGGTGCTTTCGCTTATTCTTTATGCATTAAATGGAAAGCTGAGTCTGGCGTCAAGAATAAAGAGGCTGTGCCTTATGGGCGTTATGTTTCTTGCTTACAGTAATCAATTCCTGAATTATGTGTTTCATGGTTTTCATTTTCAGAGCTTTGTACCTAATAGGTTCTCGCTTTTCTTTATATTTATGATGATCCAGTCTTTCTATGATGTGATACTTTATTATAAAGAGTTATATCGTAAAAAAAACATGCTTGCATTTTCTGTATTTGCAGTAGTAATTTTGTTATCCATAATATCTGCAGAACGTTATACATTAAGTGGATATATGGTCTCAGCATTTTTTATTCTGGCTTATATCATGCTGTTTTTTGCAGGCTATCATCTGAAAAAACCGTATAAAGCAACAGTTGGTCTGCTGTTTGTTCTAGGAATAGAGCTTATAGCCTCACTAACATTTTCAATGAGGCAGACTCTGTCTTATTCCGGAGTTTCTCCCCAAACGGCTGCTGTTATGAAAAGAATGTCTGATAATTATAATATGAAGGATAATCCTTTTATCAGGACTGAGATAGTAAATGAATCAAACTACAATATGGCATGCCTTATAAATACCAATTCTGCAAGTATATTCACATCAATATTACAGCGAGAACAGATAAACCTGCTCGATTACTGGAATGTTTACTGTGAAGATAATAATAATGTTGAGTATTTATATGGAAATCCTTTGGCTAATATTATGCTTGGAGAAAGATACTTCTTTTATGATAAAGATCATTTTAATCCCAATATTCCTCATTATTTTGAGGAACTGGATAATGAAGAGATGGTAACATTATATACCGATCCTAATGTTTCCGGGAAAAGCCTGCTTATTAATACTGATAGTCTGAAGATCAAATCCGGAAAAAATCCATTTGAACAGCAGAATGATATTAGTAATCAGTTAGTAGGTGCTTCGATTTATGATAATATTGATGCTGTAGTTAGTGTTTCTCAAAGCGGAGGAAATGGGGAATATAGTGTATGTGCTGATATACCTGAAGGGATAGTTGGAGATATTTACATTGAGCATAATAATTATATCCAGTATTTGGGATATACTGATGGTTCAGAGGAAAAGAGTTTTTACAAAAATGTGAATATTGACCCAGGGTTATTGGAAGAAACTAATTCTGTTTATGTGCCTGATAAAGCAGATGAAAGTATGCTGAAGGAGTATGCAGATTCGCATATATCTGTAGCGACAGTAAATACTAACGTATTGGAACAATTAAAAGGTGCTCTATCAGAATATGCTGTTACAAAGGCTGAAGCCGGTGCTGATTATTTAAGCATAGAGGCTGATATAAAGGAGCCGGGTGATTATTATGTTCCAATTCCGGATTATCAGGAGTGGCATATTCAAATAGATGGAATAGAAGTACATCGCGGGAATGAATATAAGTCAGAAATGGGTGGTATGATGATAAAGCTTCCTGTGGGAAAACATATAATCAAAATGGAATATAAAAAGCCTGGTATTACTTTGTATTATATTATCTCAGTTATCTCAGCAATAGGAATATCAGTCACAGCATTTTTAATGAAACATAAAGATAAGCATTCAACATTTTCTCTTGTCGGATAATTAAAAAAATAGAACCTGTCAGTTGTTATTATTCTGACAGGTTCTGTTAGTTTATTTATGTAAGATTCCGGTAAAGTACTGATTTTAATTAAGACACTTGGTTATATAGAGGGGTATATATGGCATAGTTTGTTATAGATTTCTGCATTATCAGAAACTACCACCCATATTATCAAGCGTATCTATAACAACAACACAGTCTTCGTGAACTTCCTGCATGATCTGCTTCATAATATTTTCCGGAACTGCAACGCAGCCGGCTGTATAAGGCTTGAGATGCCCCAGACAGTGCAGGAATATACCTGACCCTCTGCCAACAGTACATTCTTCGTTGAAACTGATGTTGAGTGCATATTGATATTCATAATCATAGTCTATGAGATGTTCGCTGTTTTCAGTATCTACATCAGGAAGATCCTCAAGACTGACCAGTTCGTTGTAGTGCATTCCTTCAGCCCAGTCACCGGACCAGTAGTCATTTTCATCGACCTTAACATAGGGGATGGAGCAGCCGGGATCATCTGCGATTCCGAAGGCTTTGTTGAAATGATATACACCAACAGGCGTTCTTCCGCAGCCTTCCTGTCTTTCTTCATCTAATATCAGACCATTTCTTCCTACATAAGCCGGTGAAGAAAGTATTTGCTTCCAATTACCATCTTCATCGCGTTCATGCATTGAAACAGAAGCGGTAGGCATATCCATTCCGATTCCTGCAACAACAAAAAGCTGAGTTACTGATTCGTCCTGAGCGGATGGAAGTGATTTTATCCAATCAGGAGAATCCGTTACCTGTGGGATAGAAGAATATAGACTGTCAGTTGCTAGTGCGTTTGACTCACTGGTATTACTATCGTTACTTGAATTATTATTGCAGCCTCCTAAAAGAAGGGCAAATATAAGGGGAAATATTAGAAATATTTTCTTCATAACTGTATCTCCTTTTATAAAATAATAGTGGGGGAATTATAGCATTGGGCAATATTTCAGTCAAGTTTACATAAAGTGTAACAGGTGGCACAATAAACGTGCGAAAGCTGAGTCGAGAAAAGCGTTTGGCAGATGCGAGACATATGAGAAATATTTATGTGATAGAAATCGTGCCAACGATTACTTGACAGAGACTGCAATCGAAAAGAAATTGTATTTCAAGGTTTACTACTATATAATTAAGACATCGTCTTTTCGGCTTGTTGTTCTATGAAATGCGCTGTCTGTGAAGTCGGCTAGACGAGTGCTTGTTTTACCTGGAGGAGAAAGCATTATGAAAAATAATATGGAATTAACCCATACAGTTGATGACAATTATGCATATGGTGAGATGATTAAGAGATTAAGAATCGAGAATGGGCTGACTCAGCTTCAGGTTGCAAAGGAATTAAATGTAACTCCGGGATACATATGCAATGTCGAAAATGGAAGAACATCTATGTCTCTGCGTATGCTTATGTACTATGCGAAGGTTTTAAACAGATCGCTGGATTCTCTTGTTGGCGAACTTGATCCGGACTATGCAGAAACCAGCATTGACAGAGAGATATTGGAAGAGGTATCTAAGCTGGATGTTCAGAGCAAGAAGAAATTATTAAAGACACTAAAGGTTTGGACGAATTAGCATGGGTGATATGGTTAAAAGATTTATTCTTATTGTCGCGGGGGTTCTGCTCTTATTGGGAATTGCCCTTGCTGTTTTTTCTGCACTTTCAGGCAAAAAGGATAATGAAAATGAAGGGTTAAATGTTACAACAGAAGCTGCAACCTTTGTTAGTGCAACGGAGTCAACGACAGAAGTGCTTGATCAGAGTCCGGGAGAGGCGGATTCGGGAAATAAAAAGGAAGCTGCTTCGGATTCGGGCAATATAGATGAGGAGGTTTCGGATTCTGAGAATATAAATGAAGGGGCTTTGGATTCAGAGAACGTAAATGAGGCAGATTTAGATTCAGACAGTATAAATGAAGCTGGTGCAAATCAAACTGGTTCTGTTGAAGGGGATATAACAGATGATACTCAGGTGAGTGACGCGGCTGATGCTGAGGATATAGGAAATGATACAAATGCTTCATCGGGTGGGACTAAAGTATCAACAACATATACTAATCTTTTTGATGGTAGAAATGTAACTGACAGTTCAGCTCCGGTTTTCCTTATTCTTAATAAAAAACCGACAGTCTATAAGGGAGAAGTGTTCAACGTACATGATTTCATAGGTTATGGTGACGATGTAGATAGAAATGTTGATATGGAGGTGACCGGTTTTGTAGATACTGATGAAGTCGGTACACATACCATATCTGTAACACTTACTGATGATGCCGGTCATACTACGAGCGCAAGCTTAAATGTGAATGTAGTTGAAGGTTCTTCCGGTGGAGATGTGGCTGGAAATACAGGAATAAATTATGAGCCATTTGAATCCTTTAGCAGTAATTATAAGGAAACAGGAACAAGTCTGGGTATAGATGTATCCCGCTGGCAGGGGGATATTGATTATGAAAAAGTAAAAGCGTCCGGTGTTGATTTTGTGATTATGCGTATAGGTGGCTATGATGATGGCAGTCATTATACAGACAGATGCTATAAGGCTAATATACAAAATGCCAGGGCTGCAGGGCTTAAGATTGGTATTTACTGGCATGCTGAAGAGAGTACCGAAGAAGAGGTCAAGCAAAGTGTTAAATACATGATGGATGTACTTGGCGGAGAAAAGCTGGATTTTCCGATTGCATATGACTGGGAGGACTTCGCTCACTTTGAGGATTATGGCATGAGTATGTATGATCTGAATGACTGCTATCAGGTATTTGCCGGTGAATGTTCAAAGTACGGATATAATACCTGCCTTTACAGCAGCATGAATTTTCTGAATAATACCTGGTCGCTTAGCGGGGCGGCACTGGGAACTGATATTCCGGTCTGGCTTGCCCACTATACAAGTAATACTTCGTATCAGGGAAAGTATTTTATGTGGCAGCACAGTTCTACAGGATATGTTGATGGAATTAATGGACCTGTGGATCTGAATGTGTTATATCTAAACGAATACTCGCCATCTACTAATGAGTAATATAAGCATTTACATAGTATTATTAGCTCTCTTAGGAGTGCTTTGCTACTAAGGTCAGGATTAGAATTAAGACAAGATGGGTAATCAGAATATGATGAATAGTAAACACAGAAGACTAAATAAGAATAATATAAAAAAACTGTGCTCGCTTGCTATCGTTACTGCGCTGCTGACAGTGTCCGGCTGTGGGGTATCGGTTGATGACAGGGATAAGGCGGGGGAAGTGACGGAAAGAGAGCTGGTTGTGTCTGTTGAGGCGGAGACAGGAGCTTTTTCGGGAAATGCCAAAATTGCATCAGAGCTTTCCGGCTTTTCGGGAGATGGTTATGTTGATGGTCTTCAGGAGGATGGAGATAAGGTTGACATAACTCTGGACATCAAAAAGGAAGGCTTTTATGATCTGGATGTCATCTGCTCAGCTACCGGTGGCTACAAGGAGAATTATATTCTGGTTGATGGAGAAGCTGTGGGTACTATTTCCAGAGACAGGGAGAAGTTTGAAGCAGTAACTGTCCCCAGAGTATATATGTCGATGGGAGAGCATGATGTGTCAATAGAAAAGTACTGGGGATACATGAATATTGATAAGATTGATGTTATGACCAGTCTTCCTTTTGATGAGAGCATATATACAGAGGTTACTCCGGATCTGGTTGATGAAAATGCTTCGCCAAATGCAAAACGTGTCTATAAGTATCTGCTGGATAACTATGGCAAAAATACTATATCGGGGCAGTATTCCAGCGAGGGTGCATTTGGTCATGAGATGGCTGTTATATGGAAGGAGACAGGAAAGTTTCCGGCTATGGTTGGTCTGGATATGATAGAGTATTCGCCTTCAAGAGTTGAAAATGGAAGTATAGGGAACAGCATAGACTGGGCAATAGAGGCATGGGATAACAATTCTCTTGTAACAATGTGCTGGCACTGGAATGCTCCGTCCAAGTATATAACCGGTAACTGGTACAGTGCATTTTATGCTGATTCCACAAATATTAATCTTGATAACATAATGAATGGAAAAGATGAAGAAGGTTATGATCTTCTGGTCAGCGATATGGATGCTATAGCGGGTGAACTGACTAAGCTTAGAGATGCCGATGTTCCTGTACTGTGGAGACCGCTTCACGAGGCAAGTGGCGGCTGGTTCTGGTGGGGTGACTGTAAGCCGGAGTCATATCTTAAGCTATATAATCTGATGTATGATAAGTTTGTAAATGAATATGAACTGCATAATCTGATATGGGTATGGAATGGTCAGGATGCTAAGTGGTATCCGGGTGATGATAAGGTGGATATAATAGGAACTGATATCTATCCGGGAAATCATGTATATACATCGCAGTATCCGAAGTTTATTGAGTGCGTTAATGCACAGCAGGAATATGACGGTGGTACGGATGATACCACCGGAGAAGCAGATCAGGAGAAGGATAAAGATACAAATTCCTCCGGTAAACCCCACAAGATTATAACTCTTTCGGAAAATGGTTGTATTCCGGATCCGGATCTTCTCGTAAGGGACAGGGCGATGTGGAGTTATATCGGAACCTGGAGCGGAGAATTTGTATCTGATAATGGCGGCTTCAATGTTTTTTCAGAAGAATATACAGAAGCTGATATGCTGGCAAAGTTTTATAACCATGAAAATGTTATTACCAGGGATGAGCTGCCCGATCTTAAAACTTACGGAGACTAGATATAGTTCCGCACGTTACAATTTATTTTCAACATAAGATATTATTATGACACTGGATATAAATAGTCTAACCTTTAAAATTACGTTATTAGGAATGATTATAAATTCTTTCAAGATCATTCTATCGGAGATGCTTATGCTGCATTACAGAATCAAGCCATTGGGTGCAGATATTTGTATTTGCAGTTATAATCAGTAAACCTGGCAGTTATATTTCCTGTAGCATACAGTCCCAGCATGACACCGGTAAAGCCGGATGCGACTTCTGAGGACAGATATTTAGTTCTGGCTCTTCCTATGAGCAGCTTTGTTTCGGTTATGCCGTCTTCATTCGTTTTATAGAGGAAGAAAGTATAATACTCTGGTTTTGCTTCGATGGCAAGTCTGTATGCAGGAGAACCGGATGTAAAATGACTGGATGATCTTTCCTTTGCCTGCATGATAGTTTTTGCCTTTTCAAAGCTTATCACAGAGGTAAGCTCCGGGTTAGAGCTATAATGCTCGTCCAATAGTGTTATCCTGTTCTGGATATGCTTTATATCGCCGATACAGAGACGAAGTATCAGATCATAGGTGTAGTGATCATCATATTCAACTCTTTCGATACTGAGGTCGTAGTGCTCGGATTCATCCATATACAGTGTAAGTCCTGCTTCGCTACGAACAGTAGTATTATCTATGTTGGTAGCTCCATGTCCTGTATTCCAGGTATTTCCCTTATGATTAGAAAATGAATCAGATCTTTCCTGACCATCAATCGAAACATGTGCTTCGAGTTTCATGTAGAAGTCTCGCTGACGCATAGCTATAAAAGTTGGCGAGGCAACGCTGTCTAAGGTCACATCTGTTCCATGAAGTGTGAAGGCTTCATTTCCCAGTTCATAGCTTTCCGGTTTCATGTCCCGAAGATAAACCCACTCAATTCCGGGAGTTGTATTCTGAAAGGTATAAGTTAGCGGCTCGTCAAACAGGTCAACTCCGGTTTCTTCTTTTACCTGCTTTTTTCTGGTATATTCAGTATCGACTACTTCCGGGACATTATAATATTTTTCTGCGGTGCCGTCATTTCCGGCTGTGAACCATCCGTCTTCATTAAAGGAGGCAGGTATTAGAAAAACTTCACGACCGAGATGATGGTAAGGCTCCCAGTGACCGATCTGTCTGAAGCCAAGACATAATATAAACCAGGCTCCTTTTGAATTAGCCGAAGAAGCTGAATCAGCCGAAGGAATTACATCCGAAGAAGAAGCTGAACCAGCCGAATAAATTGCATCCGAAGAAGCTGAATCAGAGTTGTCATTAATATATTCCTCCGTAGGCTTCCTGTAATATATCAGATCACCATGACCTATCCCCTGGAAAATATAAGGTGCCTTGTTTCGGTTAGTTAGTACAGGATTATCAGGATATGCTGTATAAGGTCCCCACACATTTTCACTTCTTGCATAGGTTATCATATGACCATATTCTGTTCCGCCTTCTGCAACCATGAGATAGTAGTAGCTTCCAATCTTATATACATGAGGACTCTCTATATATCTTCCGCCGGAACCACTCCATAAAAACTGTTCATCTGAAAGAGGTTTGCCTGTTTCTATGTCGATTTCGCTTTGAACCACCACACCGCATTTGGAATCGGGGTCAGTACCATTGGTTTGCAGATATACTTTTCCATCATCGTCCCAGAATAGGGAGGGATCGATGCCTTTTTGTTCTACATATATTGGGTCTGACCATTCTCCATATATATCATCAGTATAAACATAGAAGTTTTTATCGTTTGAGTTGTCATTTGTGATCATATAGAATCTGTCATTGTGAACTCTGATTGTTGGGGCAAATATACCTCCGGAGCTTCTTATGCCTTTAAGTGAAACCTGAGACTCTCTGGTGAGAACGTGTCCGATCTGTTTCCAGTCGGCAAGATTATCACTTTCAAAAAGCGGAACTCCGGGGAAATACTGAAAAGAACTTGTTACAAGATAATATTTTCCTTTGTAATAGCAAACGCTGGGATCGGGATAAAAGCCCGGAATAACAGGATTTTCATAGATCATAGGTTTATAGTCCTCCGCATATTGTATATAAGCAGTTATATTTTAAATAATGACATATTTTTTTATAAAAAACAAGAAGCCTGCAAGTTTAGTCTTTTTGGATGATGTTAAAATACTGTCTTTATGTTAGATTTTATGTGGTGATTGATGTTTTACTACAAAGATAAATCTGTTTATGTGATTTTAAGACGCGGGTTTGGCAGCTTTTTCAGGGATGAAATTAATGTAGTAAGGGTATTTAAATGATTTTATGATTCTCATTTATATCAGAGTAAATCTGTATAGTGAATCAAAAGGGAGGGCTTTTTTATGAGAAAAAGATTGTTGACCATTTCGCTTGCGACAGCTCTTTGTCTGGCCGGTTTTACTGCCTGTGGAAATACTGATACACAGCAGGAAACTACAGCAGAGACAGAACAGGAAGCTGAAGAAAGTACTGCAGAGAATGCAGAGAATGTAGAGAATACAGAGGAGGCAGATAATAGTACAGAAGGAACTGAGGCTGATGCCGGTGATGATAAAACAGAGGAGGCTTCTACCGATGGAAAGACACTGGATACAACACTCTGGTCACTTTCCTATGATGATTCTGTATGGACCTACGAAGAGGACGATCTGAGGGATGATGAACAGAACTCTACTATAGAGCTTTCTATTCCTGATGGTGATGATGGAAGTCTGGTAACTGCCGAGATTCGTGCGAATATTACAACACCATATTCGTTCAGGGATGATCTTTATACATATGGTATTGACGAGAAAGCATATGTTGAAGGAACTAATCCTGAGGAAAGAGTAACCATTGGTGGTGTTGAACTCATGAAGTATGAGGGTTCCTACTGGGGAAGTGACAGTGTGAGATATTTCAATCGTCTTGAGAGCGCAAATGAGACCATAAGCGTCCGTATAGTCGGTGATGTGGAAAATGCTGCTGTTCAGGAGCTTATTGATGGAATAACATTTAATGTTACAGATGTTGGAAATGAAGACGGTCCATGGTACTGGGAGGGCGAGCCTTTTGATGTCGGTGACCTGAGTGCTACAGTGGGAAGTGCGACTATCAATACCTCATTCCTCAAGATGGAGGAGCCTTATATCACACACGAAACCTTCAATCAGAGGATATGTACTGTAGATAACAAGATGTATATTCTTCTCGATGATAATCTTAGGGTTTATAGTATCGGAGATGGAACACTTACATTTGATACCGAATATACACTTGATAATAAGTATTCTACACTTATGAGCACAACTGACGGACGTATATTTATGTCAGGCTTTAGCAAGGGGCTTATAGAGTGGAAGGATGGAGAAGTAGTTAACTCGTATTCAGGTTCTGAGATTAAGTATGTTGAGGTGGCTCCTGATGGTTCCTTTGGAATATCTTATTTCACATCCGGAAGTGACTGCTACAAGATAACCTTCAGTGACGGAAGCTATACTGCTGAACCGCTTGCCTTCAAAGAGATTGATACCATACAGCATATGAATGTAAATAATAATCATATCTTTGTCTGTGGATCTTCTGCAGAAGGCGAGGACGGACATCAGGTTGTCGTATATGATACAAATGGAAATATGGAGCTGAATCTCAAGGAAGAAGGCGAGAACATTGGTCTCGGCAGTGTTACATATGTATTTGAAACAGACAACTACTATGTAGGTATGGATGGAAATATGCGTACTATACCTGTATGGTCAAAGGATGGTACATATCAGGGCAGAGTAGAGGACAGTGATCTTTTCGGAACAGGTTATCCATGGTTCTGTGGAAGTACAGTGGCGGCTGATGGTACATGCTATACCGTAATTACGGATGAACGCCCTGATAAATCTGCTGATGAGGTTCTGGTATTCAAGATGTCAGGTTTTTAAAGGCTTCAAATAATCAGTGGGATTATAAAAGAATTAATTAGTGAAGTTAGAAAATATAAAAGAATTAGTGAAGTTAAATATATAGTTAATGCTTGCTGTTAACAACAAAGTGCCGTGGGTGAAAGCCTGCGGCATTTTTGTATTAACAAAAAATAAATAAAACCTGTTGACAAATACTTAAACATGAAGTAAAATTTACTTAAATTATTACAAAATTTAAGTAAAAATTTGCGGATTTGAGCATCATTGCTTTTAAATTAAACCCTCCTGAGCAATGATGCTCAAATTGTTTGGTAGATATTTATTTTTTTTATAATAAAGGTGTCGGAAACATGGATTTATTGTTATAATCATTATGTATGAGCTTATGCTTAGAACTATGGATTTGGGAGGTTTTAACTATGGCAAAATGGATAATGGTTGTAGATGATGATACAGCTAATCTTCAGATGGCTGGACATATACTTAGTAAGAATAATATGAGAGTGACGGCACTTAAGTCCGGTCGTGCACTTCTTGATTACGTAGATAAAAATGGAACACCGGATCTTATTCTTCTGGATATCAAGATGCCTGTTATGGATGGGTTTGATACTCTTGCTAACCTAAGAGAGCTGGAGAAGGAAAAGGGATTACCTGAGACACCGGTTATCTTTCTTACAGCGGATGAAAATACAGGAACTGAGACCAGAGGATTTGAGGTTGGAGTTTCAGACTTCATCAGAAAGCCATTTAATCCGGATGTGCTGCTTCGCCGTATAAATAATGTTATATCCATGTCAAGCGAGATGCAGTCTCTTAAGAATCAGGCTACTCTTGATAAGCTCACCGGATTTCTTAACAAGGCGGCAACCGGTGTGGAATTATCAGCCATGTGTATCGGCGAGACAGGATGTCTTATGATGATAGATCTGGATTCCTTTAAGCTGGTAAATGATATATATGGTCATGAGATGGGTGATAAGGTACTTATATCCTTTGCGAATATCATCAGAGAAAGCGTTCCTGCAAAAAGTAAGATGGGAAGAATCGGAGGAGATGAGTTTACAGCCTTCTGCTACGGAATGACCTCTGATGAGGGTGTTGCTGATGTGGTAAAACAGCTTAATGAGAAGCTGGTTGCATCTGCCAAGGAACTCATGGGTGACGATATGCAGATACCGCTTGGGGCATCAGTCGGCGCAGTATATGTACCTAAATATGGTAATGATTATACATCTCTTCTCAAGCTTGCAGATAAATGTCTATATAAGGTTAAAAAGAATGGCAAGCATGGCTATGAGACATATAATTCCAATTCCTTTACAGAGGAAGAGGTTGCCTCTCAGGTTATGAATATCAGGGATCTGTCAGAGATTCTGGGCGAAAGATCTATTCCGAGTGTAGCACTACAGTTGGATATGGATGCATTTTCCTATGTATATAGATATGTAATAAGATACATAGCCCGTCATAATGTTAATGCCTGCAAGATACTTTATACACTTAACAGTCCGGAGGGCGAAAGTGAGGAGGTATATAGAGAAGCCTGCGATGAATTCGGTAATCATATAGTAAGATGTCTTAGAAAATCTGATATTACAACCAGATGCAGATATAACCAGTACTATGTCTTCTGTACTGATATCAGGGAAGAGTTTACCTCCAAGGTTATCAACAATATAGTCGATTCCTGGAAGGAAAAGCATGGTGAGAATCTTGTCATCTCTGTAGAGAGTGAATTTGTAAGAAGCGAGGTTGGTTCCACTCTTATTACAGAGGATAAGCATGTGGTGGTGGTTGATGATGAGGAGGCAAATCTTAAGCAGACAGAAACTATTCTGAAGGGAGCAGGCTATAGAGTTACCACCCTAACATCAGGTATCGAGCTGATCAATTATCTTCAGGAAAATGAAGAGCTTCCGGATCTGGTACTTCTGGATAAGTTTATGCCGGAAATGGACGGATATGAAACCTACAGAAGGATAAAGGAAATGGGTGGAGACGTCAGCAGAATATCTGTTATATATCTTACCTCGGATGAGACAAGCGAATCTGAAGCAGAGGGGCTTTCTCTCGGAGCGATGGATATCATCATTAAGCCCTTCCTTCCTGAAGTTTTGCTGCTTCGTGTAAATCATATAATGGAGCTGGTGCTTCTCAGGAAGAGATTCCATAAGGTTCTTAAGGTCTAGTGAAGGAGAATTATGATGGGTGAAATACATAACAGAAAAGAGATATATGAAGCGTCGCATCTGGTAATTCTTATCAGCTTTACGGCATTTTCGGCTATTCATGTGCTTGAGATATTTTTTCTTGATTGGGATAAATGGCCTATATTTATTATCGTATGTGGTGTGGCAGTCAGTTGGTGGCTTCATATCCGGAATACTGTTTCTGATTATATGAGGATGTGGTTTTATTCATCGATGATGATGTGTACATTTTTTATCTATGCTATCCATGATACGAGCACATTTGATCTTGCTGTTGTAATGTCGGCATCAATCATGCTGTTTACCATTACAGGTATTAAAGGGCTGATAACACTTTGTCAGATTACTTATTATATATCCATGGTATATGATGTTATTAAGCTTTACAGAAATGGTGTGGAGTTTGATACACTTGTTATAAGTCGTATCCTGTTACATTTTGCAATGATAACGATGCTTGCTTGGTTCGCAAAAAATATTATAGATAAGTGGTCGATGCTTTTGGAAAAATCAGAGGATGAGATTACTGAACTGACAGAGTCAACTGACAGATTGAATGACTTTCTGGCAAATGTATCACATGAGCTTCGTACTCCTGTAAATGCGGTAATAGGTCTTTCCGGAATATGTATCGACAAGGAACAGAGTGAAGATATAAAAAGTGATCTGATTTCTATCAGAAGCGCCGGAAGAAAGGTGGCTGAACAGATAGGTGATATACTGGATTACTCGGAAATCGACAGGGGCAGGATAGTAAAAAACAGTGAAGATTATATGGTTTCATCCATGGTAAATGATATCGTGAATGATGTCAGGGAATATATGAAGGATGAGGTTGAGCTTGTTCTTGATATAGCACCTTCCATTCCTGCTGTAATGAACAGCGATGTATCTAAGATAAAGAAGATTCTCAAAGCCCTCATTTCAAATGGTCTGAAATATACTCGTGAGGGCGGAGTATATGTGAAGATTGATTCCGAAAAACATGAATATGGTGTAAATCTCAGAATAGTTGTTTCAGATACCGGTATAGGTATGACTGAAGAGGAACTGAGTAAGATATATGAGAGATATTATCAGTCTGATTCAAGCAGGACCAGATCCAGTGGTGGACTGGGACTGGGACTTGGAATAGTGCTGGGCTTTGTTTCTCTGCTTGGTGGCTTTGTAACTATTTCCAGCAGGGTAGATGAAGGAACTACCGTAAGAGTGAGTATTCCGCAAAGAGTTATAGATGATAAGAACTGTATGTCATTTGAAGAGCCGGATAAGCTTACTATAGGTTCCTTCCTTCACTTTGATAAGTTCAGTAGTCCTAAGGTAAGGGAATACTATAATAATGCTCTTGTTACAATGATGAGAGGCCTTCAGGTTCAGATGCACAGAGTAGATACTGTGGAGAATCTGAAGAATCTGGTGGGCGCAGTGAATCTTACTCATCTTTTTGTAGGTCAGGAGGAATATCTGGAGAATAGAAGTTATATAGAATCTCTGGCAGATGAGATCCTTGTGGTGGTTGTCGCAAATCCCGGTTTTAAATTGCCTTCCGTATCAAAGGCAAAGGTTCTGGAGAAGCCTTTCTATGGAATACCTGTAGTGACCATGCTTAAGACAAGTGTCGGAAAGAGGGATGTTACATTTAAGAGGATGAGGCTTGAAGGCGTTAAGGCTCTTGTGGTTGACGATGAGCCGATGAATCTTATAGTTGCAAAGAGCATTTTCGGCAGATATGGCATGAAGGTTGTTACGGCTGCGTCCGGACAGGAATCCATAGATATCTCAAGAGCTCAGGAATTTGATATTATTTTCATGGATCATATGATGGGCGGTATGGACGGAGTTGAGGCTATGAAAAGGATTCGTGCAGATGTTTCGGGACATGGACAGAATATTCCTATTATAGCTCTTACTGCCAATGCTATGAGTTCTGCTAAGCAGATGTTTATGGCTGAAGGCTTTGATGGTTTTGTAAGTAAACCTATCGAGCTGGAGGAGCTGGAAAGGGTTATAAGGAAGGTACTTCCAAACAGTATGATTACATATGTGGATGATACAGAAGATTCTGGCCATGGTGATGCTGATTCAGACGATACTCAGTCTGACGCTGGTTCTGATGCAGATTCTGATGCAGATTCTGATTCAGATTCTGATGCAGATCAGGTCGATACTAGTGCTGTTTCTAATCAGACTGATGCTGGTGCTTCTACTGATAAGGAATCATCGGACATAGCATGTGGTTTGTCATATGTTGATATGCTGAAACAGTTGAATATTGATACAGATACGGGACTTGGTTACTGTGCAGGTGATGATGAATTCTATAAGGTGATACTGGAACAGTTTGCATCTGAAGTGGATGAGAAGACCAGAGATATGTATAAATATATTGCAAATAAGGATTTTAAACAATACGAGATCATTATTCATGCTGTAAAGAGTACATCTAAGATGATCGGTGTTATGGATCTTTCTGATGCTGCACTAAAGCTTGAAAAGGCTGCGAGTGGGGGAGATGCTGAGTATATTCTGGCTCATCATCAGGATACAATGAAAAGATATAATGAGGTCTGTGATGGAATATATGCAGCACTTGGGAAAAAGAGACCTGCTGCTGTCGGAGACGACGAAGTGATGGAGTTCGGAGCCGGGGACGATGAAGTGATGGAGTTCGGAGCCGGAGACAACGAAGTGATGGAGTTCGGAGCCGGAGACAACGAAGTGATGGAGTTCGGAGCCGGAGATGACGAGGTAATGGAATTCGGCCCTGATAATAATGAAGAACCCGGTAATGATGAGGTTATGGATTTTTCACCTGTTACGGAGGAATCATGAATATAAAGAATTTACTGAGTAAGATATATGATGATGAGATAGACCTGAAAGAAAGACTATTTGTCTTTAATATCCTTGGCATAGTGATTATTCTTGGTATAACTACTCTGGAGATATTATTTACAAGTAGTATGTTTATGATAGCGATTGCAACTATTGGTTTCGTTCTGCTTATAATTATTATTTCTGCTATATGTGTAAGGAAAGGCAGAATAAGGCTGGGGGCTCTTGCTGTGACCGCCCTCATGAGTTTTGTGTATTTTCCGATAACATTTGTTAATAGTGGTGGTATAAAGGGGGCAGGTCCGGTATGGTTCGTATTTAACATCCTGCTGATAGCACTTATTCTGAATGACAGGGACAGAGCGTTAATGACATTACTGGAGGATATAGTATTTGCTATATGCTGCTATGTTGCATATAAGCATCCTGAACTGTTTCCTTCCTATAGCAGTGCAATATCATTTGTCTATTCATTTACTGCCGTTTTTCTTATAAGCGTTTCTATCAGTATAATGCTTGCATTTGAGAAAAAGCTCTATCTTCATTCAAATGAAAAGGCTCAGAAACAGACTGAGGAAATCGAAGCTTTAAATGCTTCACAAAACCGTTTCTTTTCAAGCATGAGTCATGAGATACGTACTCCGATCAATACCATTATTTGCCGATCAGCTTATGTTTGCTAACAATGTCATATATATTTCCATATCAAGTGATGTACAGAACAGTGGCTATCCGAATGCTTCCCTGGCGGCGGATTCCTTTGAAAATGTAACTGTAGTTGACAGCAGACATCTGTCCAGCGGTGAAGGAATCATGGCTATAATTGCCTCCAGAATGGCTGATGCCGGGATGGGAGTTGAAGAGATTGTTATGAGGCTGGAGAAGTTCAAGAAGAGGATTCATACCAGCTTCATAGTGGATAATCTGGATTATCTGTCCAGAGCCGGTCAGGTCAGTCAGAACAGAGCCAGCCTTATTAAAGCCTTTCAGGCAAGAACAATGCTCTCCATGAAGGATGGAAAGATGAAAGTTTCCGAAATATATTTTGGAAACAGAAGGAAAACCTGGAAGAAATATATTGATAAGGCGCTTTCGTCACCAAATATTGACAAAACAGTTTTATTTATCACTTACGTGGGGCTTTCCATGAAGGAACTGGAGTGGATAAGAGAAAGAATAGAGAAGAAAGTACATTTTGAAAATATATATTTCCAGAAGGCAAATGCTGCTATAGCTGTAAACTGCGGTCCTGGAACCTTCGGACTACTTATGACAGAATATGTTTAGACAAAGGAATGAAAAACTATGAATAAAGTTTTTTGCAAAGGTTACACCTGGGGATTTTTTAGCGGAGATGGAGAAATGCTCACTCCTGCAGCAGAAAAGTCGATGAAGAGACTTGCTTCAAATGGTCTGGACTGGATATGTATAACGGTGAATGCATGGCAGCAGACCTACTATAGTACCGAGATATTTGCCGTTTATGGAAGAACCCAGTCGGATCTGGAAATAGTTCATGCTATTAAGATGGCGAAGTCACTTGGACTAAAGGTGTGCCTTAAACCTATGGTGAACTGTCTGGACAATGTATGGCGCGCGAGGATAGATTTTCCTCGTGAAGAAAATGGAGTTGATTACTGGAAGAAGTGGTTTGAATCCTATAATCGTTTCATGCTTCATTATGCAAGGCTGGCGGAGACATATGAATGTGAGATGTTATGTACAGGTTGTGAGATGTTTGGAATGGACAAACAGTCAGACCATTGCAGAGAGCTGATACGTAATGTACGGGATTCCTACTCAGGACTGATCATGCACAATATTAATCATGGTGATGAGATGAGATTTGACTGGCTTGGAGATGTAGATATTATTGGTATCAGTGGTTATTATCCGGTTACTACTAAGACAGAGCGTGGCAGAGAGGTTATGCTTGAAAACTGGAAGAAGGTAGTTGCAGAAGTGGAGGAGTGTCATAAGCATTATAACCGTCCTGTTATGTTTGCAGAGATAGGAGTGAGAAATGAGAGGGGCTGTTCCATGTATCCCTGGGATTTCCATGACAGACCTGAGGTTCCTATTGATGAAGATGAGCAGGCAGACTTTTATGATACAGTAATGGAGGCTACCTGGGAGCTTCCGTGGTTCAGCGGATATTTCTGGTGGGACTGGAAGGTGGTTCTTCCTGATGAAGAGAGTATGAAGAATAACAGGGGCTTTACTGTATATGGCAAGAAGGCTGAGAAGGTGCTGAAAAAGTGGTACACCAGATAGAAAAAAAGTAAAAGGAGTAAAAGGAAATGGTTAAACTTGCTGACAGATATTATATAGAAAATGAAAAATATGAGAGAATAATATCCAGAAAGAATGTTGTTTCGGATATCTACAATGGCATATATGACAGGTATTTGTATCCTGTGCTTAGCGCTAGACATATTCCGCTTGAATGGAAATATGACTTGAATCCTGAAACCAATCCTTATTTTATGGAAAGACTTGGCGTGAATGCGGTATTTAATGCTGGAGCGATATATAAGGATGGTAAGTATTATCTGGTGGCAAGGATAGAAGGAAATGACAGGAAGTCCTTCTTTGGTGTTGCAGAAAGCGACAGTCCTGTAGATGGCTTCAGATTCCATGAGCTGCCTGTTCTTCTTCCGGACAGCTATAAAGATGAGACAAATGTATATGATATGCGTCTCACTGCCCATGAGGATGGCTGGATATATGGTGTATTCTGTTCAGAAAGTAAGGATACTACTTCTTCGGATCTATCTGCTGCTGTGGCTGCTGCAGGTATAGTAAGAACCAAGGATATGGTAAACTGGGAGAGACTGGACAATCTTATTACCAAGAGATCGCCCCAGCAGAGAAATGTAGTTCTTTATCCTGAATTTGTAGATGGCAAATATGCATTTTACACCAGACCTATGGATGACTTTATTGATACAGGCTCAGGCGGAGGAATAGGCTTTGGGCTTTCAGAGTCTATAGAGCATGCAGTGATAGATGAGGAAATCATTACCAGCAGGCGTAAGTATCATACCATTACAGAGGCAAAGAATGGTGCGGGGGCTACACCAATAAAGACGGATAAGGGCTATATTCATATAGCTCATGGTGTCAGAAATACTGCAGCAGGGCTTCGCTATGTTATCTATGCCTTTGCAACAGCACTGGATGATCCTACCAGGGTTATAGCTGAACCTTCGGGATTCCTTATTGCTCCTAAAGGCAGGGAGAGAGTTGGTGATGTATCAAATGTTGTATTTACAAATGGAGCGGTAGTAAATGAAAAGGGCGAGGTATATATCTATTATGCTTCTTCGGATACCAGACTTCATGTAGCAGGAACAACTATCGATAAGCTGATAGACTACGTATTTAATACTCCTTCAGATCCGGGAAGATCTGTAGATTGTGTTAAGCAGAGGATAGAGCTTATCCAGAAAAATATTTTACTTAAAAAGTGAAAAGTTTAGCTAATAAATCGTGACAAAAGTAAATTTAAGTAGTATAGTAGGTAGTGTGTACAGCGTGCTGTACCGCTACCTTTTTGCTGTCTGGGAGGTTTGGATTGAAAAAGAAGATTCTAAGTATATTAATGGCTGTTACCCTGTCGGTTTCTATTATCGGGTGCTCAGCAGCCGGAAATATTGATACCGGTTCTGGAAATGAAAGTGCTGCCATCGCTTCTGAATCGGGAGCTGGTGAGGCTGATGAAAAAACTGATATAGCTGACGGTACAGAGGAGACAACAGAGACGGCTTATGTTATTCCGGATGTTACAATGGAGGAATATACTATTCCCGATAATGAAAGCTTTGAATTTGTAAAAAATATGAAGATAGGTATGAGTCTGGGAAATACCTTCGATGCATATAATGACGGTGGTTCTCTGAAAAATCATATGGATTCGGAGACCTGCTGGCAGGGAGTACCGACCACAGAGAAGATAATACAGGATATACATGACGCCGGTTTTGAGACTCTCAGGCTTCCTATAACCTGGCATAATCATTTTAGTGATGATGACTATACCATCAGTGAAGACTGGATGGCGAGAGTACACGAGGTGGTTGACTGGGCGATAAATGACGGAATGTATGTGATCATTAATATCCATCATGATAATCATCCGCAAGCTGACTGCTTCTATCCGGACTCTGAGCATCTTGATCAGTCGAAACATTATATCGAAAGAATATGGGAACAGCTTTCGGAGGAATATAAAGATTATGATGAGAAGCTTATATTTGAATCCATGAATGAGCCAAGGCTTGTGGGCTCGGATTATGAATGGTGGATAAATAATGCTTCTTCGGATTGCAAGGATGCTATAGCCTGCATCAATACTCTCAATCAGACTTTTGTTGATACTGTCCGTGCATCAGGTGGAAACAATGCCACTCGTTATCTGATGTGTCCGGGATATGATGCGTCAGCGGATGGTGCACTGAACAGCGGCTATCAGCTTCCGACAGATATAGAGGGAAATGATACAAAGATATTTGTATCGGTTCATGCTTATACGCCGTATGATTTTGCTCTTGATATTAAGGGGAAGTCACATTTTGATGCTTCTAAGAAGAACTATACAAATGATATAGATTCATTTATGGATAAGCTTTATAAGAAGTTTATTTCCCAGGGTACTCCGGTAGTAATCGGTGAATTTGGTGCTCTGGCGAAGCTGAATGTAAAGAAGGAACAGAATGTACAGGACAGGGTTGACTACGCAGCCTACTATATAGCTGCTGCCAGAGCGAGAGGGATGACCTGTCTCTGGTGGGATAATAATGCATTTACAGGAGACGGAGAAAACTTTGGACTTTATTACAGAACAGGCGGTTACTTTATATTTGAAGATATAGTGGATGCGCTGATGAAATATGCGGAGTGACAGCCACGGGTAGTAAAAAATGAAAATAAATAATGGAGGTTTGCTATGCCACAGAATAAGAAGGTTACGATGAAAGATATTGCTGAGAAGCTGGATGTGAGTATTGTTACTGTGTCCAAGGCTCTTGCAGGAAAAGAAGGGGTGGGAGATAAGCTGAGAGAAGAGATAAAGGAAGTTGCTACTCAGCTTGGTTATGTTTTTAAGAAGAATACAGATGCAGAACTGGTAAATAAGAATATCGGTGTACTTATTGCTGAGAGATTCGTGGGAGATGAATCCTTTTATCTTTCTGTATATCAGAAGCTGCTGCTGGAAATGACTCAGAGAGGCATGATAGGTATTCTGGAGGTCATTAGAACGGATGATGAAAATGAGGGCAATCTGCCAAGTCTTATATCACTCAGTACAGTGGAGCATCTTATAGTGCTTGGAGAGATGAAAAGACCTTTTCTGGAAAGTCTTGAGAAAAGCGGGAAAAATGTAATCCTGTTTGATTTTGAAAATGAGGACTTTGATTTTGATGCGGTTGTAGGAGATAACGTAAATGGCGGATATCTCATGACCAGATATTTATATAAGCAGGGAATAACAGATCTGGCATTTGTAGGTAATTATAAGAGCACCAGAAGTATTCTGGACAGATATCTCGGTTTCAGAAAGTATCTCATAATGAAGGATGAGAAATTTGATGAGAAGAATGTCATTATGGACAGACTCGATGATGGTCTTCATATAGATATTGTTCTTCCGAAGAGAATGCCGCAGGGCTTCGTATGTAACTGTGATATATCTGCCGTTAAGCTGATCAAGGCTCTTGAGGAAAAGGGCTACAGAGTACCGGAGGATGTGGCAGTAGTGGGATATGACGATTTTGCCGGTGCGTCGAATGAGAATATAGGTCTTACAACCTACAGGGTAAATACAGAGGAAATGATATATCAATGTATCAATATCATAGAACAGCGTCTCCAGAATCCGGACTACAGACATGGAACCTCTGTCTCCTATGGAAGACTGATAGAGAGAAAGACCGGACTCAGAAATGGGAAACCAAGATCATAAGACCAGACTTTAGAATAGAAAACCAAGGACGTAAAAATGGGAAAAGCAATACTTACAATAGATGATATACCACAGAAGGTTACGAAGCCGATTATAGATTATCTTGAAGAGAAGCATATTCCGGTAGTTATGTTTGTGGTAGGGGAAAATGCAGTAAAGGATATGGAGACTCTGGTTTATGCTATAAAGCATGGTGTCATTCTTGGAAATCATTCCTATTCTCATCCGTTTTTCAGCCGGATATCTATGGAGGAATGTATAGAGGAAATCACTAAAACGGAAAAGATAATCGAAGAGGCTTATGCCATGGCAGGGGTAGAAAGACCGGCAAAGCTTTTTAGATTTCCCTATATAGATAAGGGGGCAGAAAAAAAGAATGAACTGCAGAAATATCTGAAGAAGTCAGGCTATCAGAGGATAGATGATTCGGGAGTAGAAGCTCTTCCTTATCACGAAGCCGGATGGGACAGAGATTATGATATTACCTGTTCCTATGACTGTCAGGAATATAATATTCCCCAGAAGCTTTCTACTATGGAAGATATCATGAAGCGTCTGGAGGAGGGGGATACAGGTAATGGTTCCAATGCCTTATATGATACCGGAACCAATATAATACTTCTTCATTCCCATGACGATACAGATAATATGGTAAAGGATTACTATAAGCAGATACTTGGCAGAATGCTGGATGCCGGAGTGGAATTTATAGCTCCTACTATTATAGAACCGGAATTTTGATAAAATGTATCTGGTTTACATAATCCATAGATTGACAGCAATTTTTATAAAATAGATGTAAAAGAATGTTGAAATGTCATGGTTTAGGTAAAACAGAGCAAAAATTTAAGTAAATTATTTCTTGTTGTTATGTAAACCAAGGCTGGCTAATAATCATAAAAAATACAATTCAAAGGTAAATAATACCAAAAAATAATTGTAATAATGGCATGGTTATGGTATATTTAACCATAGGATTTAAGAGAAAAAAGAAAAAATAACCAAATGCGTGATTTTTCAAGTAAAAATTTAACTAAAAAAACCGATAAAAATAATAGTGAAACCCCGGATGCCGGAAAGAAGAGAAGACCTATACTTGATGTGGATGGCCCGGTAATGACATTTCTTACCAAGACCGGTGAGATGATCATACTTAGTATAGTATTTCTGGCATTATGTATTCCGGTAATAACAATCGGTGCTTCCTGTTCTGCCCTGTATTTTGCAGTCGTGAAGAATATAAGGCATAGCAGAGGATATCCGGTTCAGGAATTCTGGAAATGCTTCAAGAGAACCTTTAAAAACTCGACCTTTGTTACTCTTGTACTTATGGTTGTGGCTGCAGCTATGTATATGCTGATCAGAGCTGCAGTATCAATGGAAAGTACACAGGGGAGCTTTCTGCTCAGGGTTTATACGGTTCTTTTGGTAGTAGTGGCAGGAGTTACCTTATATGTATTTCCGGTTATATCAAGATTCAGTGTGTCAGCGGGAGAGTGCGTTGGTCTGGCATTTCTGATGGCGGGAAGAGGGATAGGCTATACTGTGCTGATGCTGCTTATGGCAGGCGGGCTTATCTATCTATATATCTATTACATACCACTACTTACGATACTTTTGCTTCCATCTCTCTGGACGCTCATAAGCAGCTTTATGATAGAACGGGTGATGCGGCGGTATATGCCGGAGCCTGGAGAAAATGATGAAATGAGATGGTACTACGAGTAATTGATAAAGTACTGTGAATAATAGATATGGTGTCGCGAATAATAGGAATGGTACTGTGAATAATTGAAATAGTACTGTGAATAATAGAGAAGGTGCTGCGAATAATAGGAATGGTGCTTTGAATAATAGATATGGTGCTGTGAAGAATCGAAATGGTACTATGAGTAAGTATAATGATTCCTGGAGGGATTCATAATGAGTCTATGTAAATTACTCACTGAGATTATGAATAATAAACAGAAGAAAAACAGGGCTATGGCAGGTGTTCTTGCTATAGGCCTTACGCTTGGAGCATTCGGAATAATGCCTGTAAGAGCATCTGTTCTGTCCGGTGACGAGGCAAGTGAGATTGCCGGATCATTTGCAGAAACAGGTAATGGTTATTCGGATTATCTTGCATCACATACAGATGCAGTTTATCCCGAAGAGGTTATAGAGATTCCGGGCTCCTCTTTTTCTGCCTACCTGGAAGGTAATAATGAGGTTCAGCCTGAGATTTATGAGAACTACGAAGGCTATGATCAGGATGCAGTACTTACTACAGAAAATGGTCTTATAGAATATGAATTTGAAGTAGAAAAGGAAGG
>OCVV011358852.1_pt1 | contig 41386 bp, 38 predicted proteins | sample 1539721 | NCBI WGS metagenome assembly OCVV01 (sample SAMN02144230, study PRJEB22623) | gut metagenome | biome: sheep rumen | host: Ovis aries | place: New Zealand | reverse complement strand
GGAGAGATGGTAGAGTGGTCGATTACAACGGTCTTGAAAACCGTCGTACCGAGAGGTACCGGGGGTTCGAATCCCTCTCTCTCCGCAAAAGTCTCACTTGCATTGCAAGTGAGACTTTTTTCGTTTTGAGAGAGAGAGGAGATGAGAAAACCCGTGGGGTCGTAACCGTAAGCCCCAAAGGGGCGACGCTTTCAAAGCGAAGCGGCGAAAGAATCCCTCTCTCTCCGCAAGTTTAAACTTGAATAGACGCTCAAAAATAAAGTGCAGAATTAATCAAAAGGTCATTTTCTTGATAAAAAAGACGTTATTATTCCATTTTTCAATCAGTTTTCAGCTAAAAATATTATCTTTGCAACAATACTTATAAATAAGTACTCATATACCAAATAAATATTTAGATATAAAAAAGCTAATAGTACGCGAACACAAATTCCATCTCCTGGCTCAGGAGACAACATAATTCGAAATACATATTATGAGCAACATAATGGAATATCATAGCGCAGTTAACATCATCAAAACCGCGATACTACAGAGTCAAGCACGGGCTGCAAAAGCAGTCAACCAGGAGCAGTTGGCTCTTTATTATGGTATTGGCAGATACGTATCGGCAAACACCCGTAAGAAGAATTGGGGGCAAGGAGCCATCGAAGCTATCAGCAACCAATTAAAGCAAGAGTTGCCTGGACTTCGTGGATTTTCTGCAACCAATATGCGCAATATGCGTACTTTCTATGAGGAATGGAGACTGTTGGAAACAAATTCATCAGTTGCAACTGATGAAATTCAGCAGTTGAGTTCCAATTCATCAGTTACAACTGATGAATTTGCAAAAATTAACAGCTATTCGGCAGTTGAAACTGCCGAAATACCCTCTGACAACGAAATCCGCCAATTACAGCTGGCGAATTTGCCCGATTTCCCTTTGAGGGAGTTCCTGAGCATCAGCTTCACCCATCACATCGCCATTCTAGCCAAGGCAAAAGCCTACGACGAGCGTGTCTTCTATATAAAATATGCCGACTCCTACAAGCCTACCGTTGAGGATTTGGAGAAGACTATCACACAAGACCTCTATCATCATCAGGACAAGATGCCCAACAACTTCCTTGCAACTATTCCTGATTACAAACAGGCATATCGTGCCATTCGAATGTTCAAGGATGAATATCTGCTCGATTTTATTAATGTAGAGGAGTTGGGGATGCACGACGAGGAGGTGGACGAACGAGTGATAGAGAGCAATATCGTTCATAATGTGAAGAACTTCATCATGACTTTTGGGCGTGGTTTCTCTTTCTGCGGCAGTCAGGTTCACTTCGATAAGTTTGGACATGACCACTGGATAGATCTTTTGTTCTTTTGTCGAGATTTGAATCGTACTGTGGTATTCGAATTAAAGAATGGCGGCTTCAAAGTGGGCTACCTTGCACAACTGAGTGCCTACCTCAGAATACTGAACGATGATGACCGTCGTTGTCATGAAGAAGCCCCTATTGGCATCATACTCTGCAGGCATGCCGACAAAGAGTATGCAGGATATATCATGCAGGACTTCAAACAACCAATGGGTGTAGCCACTTACAAGACTGCTGAAGAAATGGATCCAGATCTCCTGAAAGTTCTGCCCCCAAAGGAAGAATTGCAGAGAGTATTTGAGGAGAGTAGTAATAAAGAAGAGAAAAAGCGAGAGGAGAGGAAAAAAAACGTGGGTTCGTAACCGTAAGCCCCAAAGGGGCGACGCTTTCAAAGCGAAGCGACCCCCCCCCCAAAAAAAAGAGGCTACCATGTAATCACAAAACTACATTCGGCAAATGGAAATTTTCCCTCTTGCAACTTTTTGTATAACCTTTACGTCTAAACCTATATAAACTTTAAAATGAAACGATTATGATACTTTCAACAACTCCACAGATTGAAGGTCACACTATCCGCGAGTATAAGGGTGTAGTGACAGGTGAAACCATTATAGGTGCCAACATGTTTAAGGATCTGTTTGCTGGCATCCGCGACATTGTTGGCGGTCGTGCTGGCTCATACGAGAGTGTATTGCGCGAAGCCAAAAACACATCTATAAATGAAATGATTGAACGTGCAAAAGCTATGGGAGCCAACGCTATCGTAGGCATAGACATCGACTACGAGACGATTGGTGCCCAAGGTTCAATGCTCATGGTTGCTACAAGCGGAACAGCAGTAGTATTATAAGTATTCTGAGTACTACAAACAATAATTACCCATTATACCAATATAAACAGTTTACAGATTTACAAAATAAATCAACCTCTGGAACGAAAAAAAAGGAAGTCAACCAACTTCCTTTTTTTTTCGTTTATATCACAAATTCATTTTATATATTCAGTTTACAGGTTGAATTGCAGCGTCAGCAGATGACAAGCTTGTTGTAGCTTCAGCTGAGGTTTTACCAGCTTTAACAACGATATTATCAATTCTTCCACGACTTACCAACTTGTTGTTTTGATCAGGATTACAATATTCAAAAGTAAGAGAATAGGTTCCTTCCTTCATCGTAGCGCTTCCTGTTTCATTATATTCATAGCTGCTTGCTATTGTTCCAACAGGACTACCATTCACTTCATTATTCTTATAAATTCTGATGTTACGCAAAGTATAATCTCTCGAAGCATTCTTTATAGCTATGATACCCCAAGTCTGGCGATTAGGACTCTTAAGTTTCATTGTATATGAGAACTCGCTTGTTGAGTAATTAGCACGATTTGAATCATACTCAACAGCACCACGCCAATGATACCATGAACTATATTGCAATTTAACCTTTGCTCTTATAGAAAAGCCTTTGGTTGAATTATCCTTAACCCCTGCTTTTCCTGCAGGTACATGCCATACCCACACATTATTAGCATCAAACTCTGTGCGACATGCAGCTGGGAAGTTTTCTGAATAATTGCCTATACCATTATCAGTAAGCTTCACATTATTGGAATAGTATTTGTATTTTACTGTTGGTGTTGAGCTGTCGCGCGAATAAGCTATAGTCTTTAGAGAATAGCTTGTCTTGCTTTCCCACCCCACTTCAAAACCTACACTACCTTCAATGTGTGCTCCTTGTATCTTGGACCATCCTCCACTAACAGAACCTGAAATATTCGCATGGAATCCATTGCTGTAATCCACAGAACTATTTTCGTTCTCAGGGATAGGCGTTTGCTGATAGCGCAACCCGTCAACCATATTATTTCCATCAAGTAGGTCGAAAGCAACATTCATCTCATCAAACCAATAGCCAAACATACGACAACGTCCCATACTAAATAAACCTCCTGCTTTTTCGTAAGATCCCCACATTGCATCATTATGTGGTGTCACCTTTCCCGTCACAATATAATAGTCACCAGCATTGGCTCCATTACATGACAACATATATACAGGATAGATAGTGTATCTAACCGATACAGAAGAACTCTTATTAAGATACCAGTCTTCAGAAACACCGCTGGTAATCTTATTATTCATACTAAATGGAAAATTAGTCTCAAAGACCTGACCATCATTGTTGATATCAGCTTTAAGTTTTGCATAATCAGGAACATCACCTACTCTTGAAAACACCTTTGCCTGTTGAATACCACCCATTTCCTCTATCCAATCTATAAAAGGTGTGATACGTATTTGCCAGTAGTTTACATTTTGTTCAATATCGTTGTCTGCATCATAGACAGGCAAAGGTTGTTTTTCCAGAGGATGTGTTTTTCCATACTCATGCGATTGAATCATCTGTCCTTGGTCAACTTCAACAGTATTACCTTTTCCATCAGACTCTGGTTCTGCTATCATCGTGTAGTGTTGTTCCTTATTGTTGAACGCAAAGAACAACTCATCATATGCTTCATTATCAGTAAAGTCTTCATCTTCCACCTCATCAGGCAGTGTTCCATAGTTACTGCTTGTGGGACGCATCACAACAAGAAGCCCACCTCGGTTATAGAAATCAGCCAACTGCTCTCCCATAGCAGCAGCTTCATTAGGACTAACAAAAGCTATATCAGCATCAGAGATTGCAGCCTTATTAGGAAAACGATTGTTAAGCACTTCCTTGAAATCTGCGTCTTCTCCTTCTAAACTACCAATAAATGCAGACTTTGGACAATTTTTCCATTGTGGATTAGAATTAACAACAAATCCATCACTATTAACAATAGTAGTAGATACACTATCCGATTCATTACATGCTATAGGAATCAGCATCATGGCTATCAACATAGTTAAGCCTATGATTTTATAGAAGTTTTTAGTCATATTATAAATGTTTAAGCGGTGAATAATACTTGATAAGAACTTTTAGAATTAACGCGATATACAAATACAAAAATGTTACGAATTCATATTAAAAAATTCACATCTTCCGCAAAGATAACTTTTTTTTGCTAATTCCAAAGCATTTCGACAAAAATATTATTTTTTAAAAAGTTCTTGGTTATATGAAATAAATTTGATAATTTTGCACTTAAATTGTAAGTAACACAGCAATGTGCCTTACTATAAGAGAGATTTATTAATTATGGTTTATGTAATTAACCACCCTTATGAAACATTTTACACATTTAGCTATGGTGCTCTGTATGACATTATGCGGAGCACACAACAAAAGTAATGCAACAAACATTGTGGAACTTCCAGACACCGTGATTACAACAATTCCCAATGGAACAGTAAAGCATTATTATGCCAACAACTACATTTTTTGTAACGAATACGGGATGGACACGAAAGCGTGAGCGATATACTTGTTTATAATGTTGCTACCAGCAAACAGTCTATTACTACAGATATCAATAAAATAACAACTATCACACCTGCTAACGCTGAATATTACGATCTTCAAGGACACAAGATTTCGTCACCAACAAAGGGAATTAACATTGTCCGACAAGTAGATGGTAAAGTAGTAAAAATGATAAAACGATAATATCACATTCCCAAGATGGGGAATAAGCCATGTATTAATGTTATACATGGCTTTTATTGAATAATAATTGTTAAATAAAACTTGATTTATGAATAGAGTTTTGATATTATCACTAAATTTGCACGCTAATATAGCATATTTTGCTAAAATTAAGAACATATATATTATTGCAAAGGATTGGTTTCAAAATTAATAATAAATATAAAATAGGTATGAAAATTAAAAAATGTTTCTTTGTTGCAGCTGCTGCAATTACTCTTGCATCATGTGGAGGCAAGAGTGGTGGAATGAGTTTGGCAGATCTACAGGACAACGAGTTCGCTGTTCGCACTGTTGGTTCTTCCAATGCTGATTTCCAAACAACATATCCAGCTACAATCAAAGGTATTCAAGATGTTGATGTTCGTCCTAAAGTATCTGGATTTATCACCAAGATTTTTGTTCATGAGGGACAGCGAGTTTCTGCTGGTCAAGTAATGTTCACTATTGACAGCCAGACCTATCAGGCAACAGTTCGCCAGTGCCAGGCAACAGTAAATACAGCCAAGGCTCAGTTGAACACCTCTCGCCTTACCTACGAAAACAACAAGAAATTGTTTGATCAGAAGATTATCGGTCAGTATGAACTTTCTACAGCACAGAATGCTTATGCTACAGCTCAGGCTAATTTAGCTCAGGCTCAGGCATCACTTGCTTCAGCACAAGAACAGTTGTCATGGTGCACCATAAAAGCACCAGCGTCAGGTGTTGTAGGTTCTCTTCCATATAAGGTAGGAACTCTTGCAAGTGCATCAACAGCTCTAACAACAGTAAGCGACGTTTCTACTATTGAGGTTTTCTTCTCTGTAAGCGAAGCTAACATGCTTGCAATGACCAAAACATCTGGCAGTTCTGCAGCAGCCATTCAGGCATTCCCTGCATTGAAACTACAGTTGGCCGACGGTTCTATCTACAATCATCCAGGAAAGGTAGTAAAGATGAGTGGTGTGATAGATGCATCTACAGGTTCTTACAGTATTATTGCTCACTTCCCTAACCCAGACAAGTTATTGAAGAGTGGTGGCGCAGGACAGATTATCATTCCAAATATATCAAACAACGCCATTATCATTCCACAGGCTGCAGTTTCTACCGTTCAGGATAAATACTTTGTATATAAGGTAGGCAAAGATAACAAGGTAAAATATACAGAAATCACCGTTGAACCACAGAACGATGGCAAGAATTTCGTTGTAAAGAGCGGTCTTAACTTAGGCGATCGTTTTGTTTCTATTGGTATTACTAAGCTTTCTGACGGCATGGAGATTAAGCCTATTACAGAAGCTCAGTATCAGCAGAAACTCAAGAAAGCTGAAGAACTTGCCAAGAGTCAAGCTACCGCAGCTGGTTTTGCAGGTGCAATGAAGAAATAATTTTCTATAAAATCTAGAATTACTAGAAACTCTAGGGGAAACTAGAAACACTAGAAACACTAGAAACACTAGAAATACTAGAATATCTAGAACAATTAAATTAAGAAAACAATGTCATTTTCAAATTTTATAAAACGCCCGGTACTATCAACGGTGGTTTCCATCCTCTTCGTGTTGCTGGGTACAATCGGACTGATATCACTGCCTATTGAGCAGTATCCAGATATCGCTCCACCAACCATTGTTGTGAGCACTACATATCAGGGTGCTGACGCACAGACTGTGGTTAATTCTGTGATTACTCCTCTTGAAGAGAGTATCAATGGTGTGGAGAACATGACTTACATGACTTCAACAGCTACCAATAGCGGTTCTGCAATGATCACTGTTTATTTCAAGCAGGGTGCCGACCCAGATATGGCTGCTGTCAATGTACAGAACCGTGTATCTAAGGCACAAGCTCTTCTTCCTGCCGAGGTAACACGTGTTGGTGTGTCTGTTTCAAAGCGTCAGAGCTCGAACGTCTTAATGTATTCTATTACCACAAAAGATGGACGTTATGATGGAAAGTTCCTCACCAACTACAACAATATTAACATTGTTCCACAGCTGAAACGTATCAATGGAGTTGGTGATGTGCAATGTCCTTCTATGTCTGACTATTCTATGCGCATCTGGCTCAAGCCTGAAAAAATGAAACAGTATGGTCTTGTACCTTCTGATATCACAGGTGCCCTCTCAGAGCAAAACATCGAGGCTGCCCCTGGTACTTTCGGTCAGGAAACAGATGTTGCCTTTGAATATACACTTCGCTACAAAGGTCGTTTGAAGACACCAGAGGAGTATGAAAATATTATTATTCAAAGTAAAACAGACGGCCAAACCCTTTATCTCAAAGACGTAGCAAAGATTGAGCAAGGACAGCTCATGTATAACGTTTTCCTTAAAAACAATGGTCAGGATGCTGTTATGGGTATGGTTAACCAAATTGCTGGTTCTAATGCAACCCAGATTGCTACCGATGTTAAAAAATCGCTTGAAGAGGCACAGAAGTCAATGCCCCCTGGCATGGAGGTAAATATTCTACAGGATGTTACCGAGTTCCTTTTTGCTTCTATTGAAGAAGTAATCATGACTCTTGTTATCACTCTCCTGCTGGTGTTCCTTGTAGTATATATCTTCTTGCAGGATTTCCGTTCTACCCTCATCCCTATGATTGCCGTTCCTGTCGCATTGATAGGTACATTCTTCTTCCTTTGGGTGTTTGGATTCACAGTGAACCTGTTAACCCTTTCTGCATTGTTGTTAGCTATAGCCATTGTGGTTGATGATGCCATTGTGGTTGTGGAAGCTGTTCATGCAAAACTTGACCAAGGCTACGACAGTGCCCTCACAGCTTCTATTGATGCTATGAACGAAATCAGTTCGGCTATTATCTCTATCACATTGGTAATGGCATCAGTGTTCGTTCCTGTATCATTCATGGGTGGAACATCTGGTACATTCTATCGTGAGTTTGGTGTTACTATGGCTGTATCTATTGTTATTTCAGCAGTCAACGCACTAACACTCTCTCCTGCTCTTTGTGCTATTTTCCTAAAGCCACACAACAAAGATGCACATGAAGCTAAGAGTTCTACTTTCATTTCACGTTTCCACGATGCCTTCAACCGTCAATTTGAGAAGATTACCAACAAATACAAGAAAGGTGTTGAACGTGTCATAAATCATAAGATTATTGCATCTATAGCTGTTATTGTTAGTGTAGTTATACTTGCAGTATCAATGGCTCTCACCTCAACAGGACTTGTTCCTAATGAGGACACAGGAACCCTCTTCGTTATGATTTCTGCAGCACCAGGTACAGGTCAGGAACGTACACAAGAAATTACAGAACAGGTTGATAAAATGCTTGCCAACAACCCTGCAATTCAATATCGCCAGCAAATTGTTGGTTACAACTTCATGGCAGGTCAAGGTTCAGATCAGGCTACATTCGTTATCAAGTTGAAACCTTTTGAAGAGCGTTCAAATGGCTTCATTGACAAGATTATCAACACCTTTAAAGGTGACCCTCTCCGCTGGTTTGTAAATCCTAAAGAGGCTAACATGGTGCTTGGTATGATATACAAGCAGACTGCTAACATCAAAGATGCCCAGATTCTTGCTTTCGGTCCTCCAATGATTCCAGGTTTCTCATTGAGTAACGCTGTTACCATGACCCTTGAGGATAAAACAGGTGGTGACCTCAATAAGTTCTTCCAGATTACCCAGGATTACCTCAAAGAACTCAACAAACGTCCTGAGATTCAGCAAGCTATGACATCATACGACCCTAACTATCCACAGTATATGGTTGATGTTGACGTTGCAAAGGCAAAACAGGCAGGCACATCACCTGCAGCTGTTCTCGCTGTTCTTCAAGGCTACTATGGTGGTATGTATGCCTCTAACTACAATGCATACGGTAAGCTCTTCCGTGTGATGATTCAGGCCGACGCACAAAGTCGTATGCGTCCAGAGGACATGAGTAACATCTATGTTCGTCTGAATAACGGTCAGATGGCACCTGTTTCCGAGTTTGTTACTCTGAAGCGTATGTATGGTCCATCGAACATTGCACGTTTCAACCTCTTCACCTCTATCAACCTCAATGTAACTCCAACAGGAACAACAGGTGAAGCATTGAAAGCTATTGAAGAAGTGGCAAAAGAGAATCTGCCTACAGGCTATGGTTATGAGTATTCTGGTCTTACCCGTTCTGAGGCTGAGTCAAGTAACTCTACAGCTATGATTTTCGCATTGTGCTTGGTATTCGTTTACTTAATTCTTTCTGCACAGTATGAATCATATATCTTGCCACTCTCTGTAATTTTGTCTATACCGTTCGGCCTTGCCGGAGCGTTCATCTTCACAAATCTCTTCGGCCATTCCAACGATATCTATATGCAGATTTCACTCATCATGCTTATCGGTCTATTGGCAAAGAATGCCATCCTTATCGTACAGTTCGCCCTTGAGCGTCGTCAAACAGGTATGGCCTTGAAATATTCAGCCATCCTGGGTGCCGCAGCCCGTCTGCGTCCTATTCTGATGACCTCTTTGGCTATGATTATCGGTCTGCTCCCATTGATGTTTGCATCTGGTGTTGGTAAGAATGGTAACCAAACCCTTGGTGCTGCTGCTGTTGGCGGTATGCTCATTGGTACTCTCTGTCAGATTTTCGTAGTACCAGCCCTCTTCGTTGCATTCCAATGGCTGCAGGAGAAGATTTCTCCTCTCAAGTTTGATGATGAAGAAAATGAGGAAGCTGCTGCCGAGTTGGCACAGTATGCTCATGCAAAGAAACTGGCAAATAATAAAGATCAGTAAGAAATGAAGATTAAAAGTATAATTATAGTAGGTCTTGCAGCAACGGCTCTCACCGGCTGCAAGAGCCTCTACGGAAAATATGAACGACCAGAGGTGAATACCGCTGGTATTGTTCGCAACCCTATTGGTGAAGGCAGTCTTGCCGAGAGCGACACCAACAATTTCGGAAATCTTCCATGGCGTCAGCTTTTCACCGACCCACAGTTGCAGACTATCATAGAGCATGCTTTAGCAAACAATACCGACTTACTAAATGCAGCTCTTAATGTTGACATCGCTGAAGCTCAGCTCAAGGCTGCAAAGTTGGCTTTCCTTCCTCAGTTTGCATTTACCCCTCAGGGAACAATCACACGTTTCAACGAGGCAACAATAAAGAGCTACAGCATTCCAGTAACTGCAAGTTGGAATGTGCCACTCTTCGGTGGATTAACAGCAGCTAAGCGTTCTGCTCAGGTGGCATTAATTCAAAAGAAAGATTATCAGGTGAGCGTGCAGACTGCACTTATAGCTAATGTTGCCAACCTATATTACACTCTGCTGATGCTCGACCGTCAGCTTGAGATTGTCAATGACATGGAGAAACTCACCAAGGACACATGGGAAATAATGAAGGTACAGCATGAAAGCGTGCGTGGAGTACGTTCAACAGCTGTTCAAAGTGCAGAGTCAAACTATTATAGCATACTTGCAAAGAAAGTTGATCTTCAGCGTCAGGTGCGTGAGAGTGAGAACTCCCTGAGTTTGCTGATGTGCGAACCTGCACAAGCAATAGCACGTGGCAACATTGATAATCAGAACCTTCCAAGCAAATTTGCTACAGGCATAGCTCTTGATTTACTTCGCAACCGTGCCGACATTCATGCTAACGAGATGACACTTGCACAATGTTTCTATGGAATCGAAACAGCACGTTCTAAGTTCTATCCAAACATCACCATCACTGGTACAGGCGGATTTACCAATAATCAAGGTTCAATAAATCCAGGAAAGTGGTTATGGCAAGCAGTAGGTTCACTAACACAACCTATCTTCAAGAATGGTCAACTCATCGCAGGTCTCCGTGTAGCTAAGGATCAATATCAACAGGCTTACAACACCTGGCAGAACAGCATACTAAAAGCAGGTAACGAAGTGAGCAATGCTCTTGTTCAGTATAACGCAAGTGCTGAAAAGAGTGCTATTGAAGAAAAGCAGATTGCTGTTCTCAAGCAGAATGTAGAGGACACACGTGCCCTCATGTCGAGTGCAGGTAGCACATATCTTGAAGTGATTACCGCACAGACCTCTCTACTCAATGCCGAGATTGCGAAGGTTTCTGATGATCTCGCTAAGATGCAGGCTGTAGTAAGCCTTTATCAGGCACTTGGTGGAGGAGCAAGGTGAATGTGAAATTTGGAATGTTGAATGTGGAATTACGAAGTAATTATCAACTGAGTACTTGCAGTCGGCTTGCCGGTGCATACGAACAAACGAGTGAAGTAATGAATAATGAGTAATTCCTGACATAAAACGTTAAAGATATGAATAATATTAGCGATAAAGCAGTTGTTTCTCCAAATGCAAAGATTGGCAACAACGTAGAGATATATCCTTTCGTTTATATTGAGGACGATGTAGAGATTGGTGATAATTGTATTATCTATCCATTTGTAAGCATTCTCAAGGGAACCAAGATTGGCTCTGGAAACAAGATTCATCAGGGCTCAGTTTTGGGGGCTCTGCCACAGGATTTTGATTTTACTGGCGAACAAACAGAACTCATTATCGGCAACGATAACATCATTCGAGAAAATGTAGTTATCAACCGTGCCACCCATACAGGCGGAAAGACAGTTATTGGCAATGCCAACTTCCTTATGGAGGGTGCACATATCAGTCACGACACAAAAGTTGGCAACAACTGTGTATTTGGCTATGGTACAAAGATAGCAGGTGACTGCGATATTGCCGATGGCGTAATCTTCAGTTCTTCAGTAATTGAAAATGCTAAAACACGTGTTGGTAAGGGTGCAATGATCCAGGCTGGAACAACATTCTCTAAAGATGTTCCACCATTCATTATTGCTGGTGGTCACCCACTGCACTATAAGAGCCCTAATAAAACTATGATGACAGCTAACAATGTTGACGAGAAGATACAGAAACATGTTGCAAATGCCTACCGACTGGTTTTCCACGGTCAAACAAGCGTATTCGATGCCTGTTTGCAGATTAAGGATCAGGTGCCAGATGGTAAAGAAATTCGCATCATCATCGACTTTCTCAAATCAACAAAAGCAGGTATTATAGGAAAGATGTAAAAAAACATATCATACCTATACATTTTTTTTCATGGTATATTTAATTTTAGTATGACAAAATGGAAAGGGAACCAGCCGTGAGGCCAGTTCCCTTTTTATATATCACAAAACATTATCAAAAGTGCAAGAGAAAATTCTCAATTCTACCTCTAAAAATTCTCAATTCTGCCCCTAAAAATTCTCAAAAGTACAAGAATATATCACTTGAAAAGCATTAATACGATGCAGTGCATGGAATGCCAAGAGCTTCTACTCTTTGCTTGATTGTATCAAGTTCCTCACGCGTGGCCTTAAGCAGATTGTGGTCGGGAGTTTCACGATCGATAGTATATACCATAACCTCTTGTGGAGCAATATCCTTTATTGCCTCAAGCCATGGAGCAACATATTCTTCACCTGTGTTATCAACACTTACGCCGGCTTCATTAGTTCCTTTCATAAACATAGACTGAATGATAACATGTCCCTTAAATGCCTTTAGTTGACCAATGATACGGTTTACATCATAGAACGGACTCACGGGACGGTCAACAAGCGTAATATAGTCGTTAGAAACAGTATCTATCTTCAAGATGTTATTGTCAACAAGCATGAGAGCATTAAACACATCCTGCTTGTTCGTAAAAGTACTGTTACTAAGTACACTTACTTTTGCCTGTGGGCAATATTGGTTACGAAGACGTATTGTATCGTTAATTATACCTGCAAAATCCGGATGAGCGGTAGGCTCTCCATTACCTGCAAAGGTGAGCACATCAGGAAGCACATCCTCCTGATTCATCTGTTTTAGCTTTTTTTCCAAATGAAATGCTACTTCTTGACGGGTTGGACGCTTTCGGTGAGGAATACGATCTTTATTGAAACCACATTCACAATATATACAGTCGAAAGTGCACACCTTGCCATCGGCAGGCATGAGGTTGATACCAAGACTTATTCCCAATCTACGACTGTGAATAGGTCCAAATATTGGTGATGGATAAATAACTGTGCTCATATATGCGACAAAGGTATATAATAATTTGGAATTATAAATGCTTTATTTTGAATTATGCATTCATCATTAGGAATAATTACACTTTACACACTCAAAATCGGTAATTAACATTTTCTTTCCGTTAATAGTAGTTAATCATCTCCATAAGTTACTGTTTTTTTATTACTTTTGCAACAAATTTGGTGTAATATTGCCTTTTTGAAATGAGAAAGAAACAAAAAAAGTGTAGCAATCGCCACGGCTTGCAACACGTTACTCTATGTATAAGCACTGCTATGGTGCTGATTTTATTAGGAATGGTAGTGTTCTCGGTGCTTGCATCGCGAAACATGTCGGATTATGTAAAGGAAAACCTTATAGTTACAATGATGCTCCAAGATGACATGACCAAACCTGAAGCTCAACAACTTTGTGCAAAACTAAGAAACCGTCCTTACATAAACACTATCAATTTTATCAGTAAGGAGCAGGCTTTGAAGGAACAGACTAAGGCTCTGGGTACTAATCCTGCAGAATTTATTGGCGACAATCCCTATATGGCTTCTATTGAATTGCAAATGAAAGCTGATTATGCTAATAATGATTCACTCAAATGGATTTCGGCAGAACTACAACGCTTTCCAAAGGTTGGCGAAGTTTCGTACCAACAAGATTTGATGGAAAGCGTGAATGACAACCTGAAGAAGGTGAACATTGTGTTGCTTATTCTGGCAGGTTTGCTCACATTCGTTTCATTCTCACTTATCAACAATACAGTTCGCTTAGGTGTGTATGCTCGTAGATTTGACATACGTACCATGAAACTTGTAGGTGCATCATGGGGCTTCATCCGTCGTCCGTTTGTTACCCGCGCCATAGTAATAGGTCTGCTTGCAGCCATCATCGCTTTGACAGTGCTTGCTGGAGGTGTGTATGCACTTTACAACTACGAGCCTGACACCATTACAATTGTAACATGGCAGGTGATGGCTATTACAGGTGCATCAGTATTTTTATTTGGTATTATTATCACCGCAATCTGTTCTAACATCTCGGTGAACAAATTCCTTAAAATGAAGGCAGGTGATTTGTATAAGATTTAAATAATAATTTGGAATTACAATTTACGAATTACAAAATGGTTACCCAAGGCTATTATGAATTCATTATTCAACATTTAGTCATCATTACCCAACCATTTTTACATTCCACATTGTGATTACACATTAAAAAATATTATCATGGATAAGAAAAATTTAGCTTTCGACAAAGTAAATTTCATTCTTTTGGCAATAGGATTTGCCGTTGTTGTGTTAGGATTCATTCTTATGGCAGGTGGTGGAACAGATGATTCTACCTATAATCCTGATATTTTCTCAGCCTTGCATATTAAGGTAGCTCCTGTTGTATGCTTTATAGGCTTTGTATCAATGATATATGCTATCGTTCGCAAGCCAAAAGATACATACACAGAGACAGAGACAAAGAATAAAGAAGAGGAGGCTGCAGAATAATGGATACACTTCAGGCTTTTACCCTTGGTCTTATCCAGGGTCTCACCGAATATCTTCCTGTCAGCAGTAGTGGCCATCTAACAATTGTGTCAAATCTGTTTGGCATTAACGGAGAAGAAAACCTTGCGTTTACCGTTGCTGTTCACGTTGCAACAGTATTGAGCACACTCGTAATCTTTTGGAAACAAATAGTGTGGCTCTTTAAAGATTTGTTTAAATTTCAATGGAACGAGGGCACACGCTATGTAGCTTGCATAGTTGTTTCTATGATTCCTGTAGGCATAGTTGGTGTGTTCTTCAAAGACTATGTTGAAGATATTTTCGGTTCAGGACTGCTTGTTGTAGGCTGTATGCTTCTGCTTACAGCTTTCTTGCTTGCTTTTTCATACTATGCACACCCTCGTCAGAAAGAGAAAATTGGATTCTTCGACGCACTTGTTATAGGAATAGCTCAGGCATGCGCTGTAATGCCAGGTCTTTCACGTTCAGGAAGCACTATAGCAACTGGTCTTATCCTTGGAAACAAAAAGGAGTCTTTGGCTCAGTTCTCATTTCTGATGGTAATTCCTCCTATCCTTGGTGAGGCTTTGCTTGACGTTATGAAGGCATCAAAAGAAGGACTTTCAGCAGTTGCAGGCGATATATCAGCCACTTCCTTGATAGTTGGTTTCATCACAGCTTTTATTTTTGGCTGTTTGGCTTGTAAATGGATGGTGGATATCGTTAAGAAAGGTAAGCTTATATATTTTGCCGTGTATTGTGCCATCGTGGGATTAATAACTATAGCTTGTTCACTCTAAAGATAATATATGGATTTCAAAGCAGGCGAGATTTTCGCTATCGACAAACCCTATAAGATGACAAGTTTTGGAGCTTTAGCTCACGTGCGTTATGTGCTCAGTCACACACTTGGACATAAGGTAAAGATTGGTCATGCAGGTACACTTGATCCTTTGGCAACAGGTGTTCTTATTCTCTGCACAGGAAAGGCAACCAAACAGATAGAAACCTTACAGAGTCACACAAAAGAATATATAGCTGATTTACAACTTGGAGCAACCACCGTTAGCTACGATATGGAACATCCTGTGAATGCAGAATTTCCAACCGAGCATATCACTCGCGAACTCATAGAGAAAGAGTTGGAACAATTCATAGGTGACATTGACCAAGTCCCCCCAACATACAGCGCAGTAAAAGTTGACGGCAAACGTTCATACGATTTACGCCGTGCTGGAGAAGAAGTTAAACTTGCTCCAAAGCACGTGCACATTGAAAGTATAAACATTGAAGATTTCAATGTAGATAAGATGTCTTTGCGTCTGCATGTTGTGTGCGGTAAGGGTACATATATTCGTGCGTTGGCACGCGATTTAGGTAGAGCACTCAACAGTGGAGCTTATCTTACAGATTTAAGACGTACACGAGTGGGCGATTATTCTATAGCCAATTGTATTGACTTTGACAATATCAAAAGTTGGGTAGAGAATAATATGCCAAGCAAGGAGGAAGAAACAAAACAGTAAAACCGAAAGGAAGAATAAAATAATATGAAGTTATCACAGTTTAAGTTCAATTTGTCTGAGGAGCAGATAGCACTTTATCCTCACACTACCGAAAAGAAGTTTGTAAACAGTAAGGGTGAGGAAGTTACCTTTAACGTTACCCGTCGTGATGAGGCACGTTTGATGGTTGTTCACAAAAAATCAGAAACCATTGACATGTATCAGAAGGACGAGAATGGTGAACCAATAGAGGGTAAATACCTTGAGTTCAAGAATCTTCTCGACTACTTTGACGAGGGTGATGCTTTTATCCTTAACGATACAAAGGTGTTCCCTGCTCGTCTCTATGGAACAAAGGAAAAGACCGATGCCAAGATTGAGGTTTTCCTACTTCGTGAGCTCAATGAGGAGATGCGCCTATGGGATGTATTGGTAGAGCCTGCACGCAAGATTCGTATTGGAAACAAACTGTTCTTTGACGAGGCAGGTAGTATGGTTGCCGAAGTTATTGACAATACAACAAGCCGTGGCCGTACACTTCGTTTCCTATATGACAACGATCAGGATCACGACCAGTTCAAGAAAGACCTCTTTGCTCTAGGTGAATCTCCTCTTCCACGATACATCATCGACCGTCGTGAAGAACCACACGCAACAGAAGACGACCTTGAGGATTTCCAAACAGTATATGCCAAGAACGAGGGTGCTGTAACTGCTCCTGCAACAGGTCTGCACTTCTCACGTGAGATGATGAAGATGATGGAAATTCGAGGCATTAATCCTGCATACATAACAGTTCACTGCGGTTTAGGTAACTTCAGTCCAATCGAGGTAGAAGATCTCACCAAGCACAAAATGGACTCAGAGCAGATGATTATCAACAAGGAAGCTTGTGATATTGTAAACAACGCAAAACGCGCAGGCAAGAAAGTTCTTGCTGTGGGTACAAGTGTTGTAAAGGCAACAGAGAGTGCTGTTGGTACTGACGGACTGCTCAAGGAATTTGATGGTTGGACTAACAAGTTTATCTTCCCTCCATACGATTTCGGACTGGCAAATTGCATGGTTTCTAATTTCTATCATCCATACTCTACCCTATTGATGGAAACAGCAGCCTTCGGAGGTTATGACCTAGTTATGGAGGCATACGAACTTGCTGCCAAGAATGGTTATATGTTTGGTTGCTACGGCGATAGTCTGCTCATACTTAATGACTAATAATGCACAAGGTTTATCTTTCATTAGGAGCAAACATTGGCAATCGCAAACGTGCCATGAGACAAGCCATCGAGAAACTTGATGAGCTTGTAGGGTCGGTTGTACGCCAATCAGAATTATATGAAACTAAACCTTGGGGATTTGAATCGCCTAATGATTTCATTAACTGTTGCGTGCTTGTTGACACACCTTTGGCACCACGACAGCTTCTTGAGACAACCCAGCACATTGAACGCGAGCTTGGCAGAGTAGAAAAAACATCTTCTGATCATGAATATCACGATCGGGTTATAGACATCGACATATTGCTATATGACGACATTAAGGTTGATGAGCCTGATTTAAAAATTCCTCATCCTTTAATGTATGAACGCGATTTCGTGATGACTCCTTTAAAAGAGATTATGAAATAACAAAATAAAAGCTGCATCCGTTTGGGATGCAGCTTTCTTTTTTTAACTTAAAAGCCTATTTTACAACAATCTTCTTTCCCTTATGAATATATACACCAGCAGGCAGACTTGCGCCATTTAGACTTGGAGCGAGTTTTACACCACTAAGAGAGTAAACAGGATCGTCCTCTACTTTTTCTGCACCTACAAATTCTTCAATATTATCAGTAGTGCCAAAAGTCATAGCACGGCTTTGTGCTGTAGCGTGCTGAATCTTGATATGTCCAAATAGCACCTCAAGCCAGTCTCCACCATTTCCCCACTCATCAAGAACAGGTGTCCAGCGGAAATGATAATAATCTGTTGAAGGAGCAGTAAAGTTTACAACGCCATAGTTAGCATCGTATGTACCAACAGACAGATTCTTATCAAGATTCTTGGTAAGTTTAATTATCTGACTGCCAAGAGAGTGGTTGTTTCTATCAAACACCTCACACTTAATATATGGAGTGCCTTGCCATGCTGCTGCAAAATAAGAAAGAGTATATCTACCTGCAACTAACGACATTCCATAGTTTTGAGCTGTTCCATATTCGGCATAGCCAGCACGGGAACTCGCGATCTGACGTACATAAAGGGCTGTTGGCAACTGACCTGCTGAAGAGAGCGTAAAAATGCGTGGACCTGCACCAGCCATACCTGCTGCAACCTTTTCACCATCATTATATATTGTCCAACCTGCAGGAACCTCATTAGCTGTTTGGAATGCTAAAGGATTACCCAGACTAATGAGACTTACATTAGCCACAAGAGCTTCTTCCCATACACCTCCATTACCATTCTGATCGGCAACAGGAGAGAACCGTACACGATAGTTGCCCTTATCCATAGAATAGAAACTCAAAGACACTTTTGTAGAGCCATTCACACTTCCTGTAGCACCATCCATATTAGGAGCTGCCTTGACAATAGTAGATGCGAGCACTTGATTGTTTGGATTGAACACTTCAACCTTTACGTATGGAGAACCTTTCCAGGCTGCAATATTACATGTGAGAAGATATTCTCCAAATCCTAAAGAAAGACGATGACCGTCTATGGCTCCATATTCAATATATCCAGCTTTATCGGCTGCAATCTCTCTACAATAGAAAGCACTCTTGAAATCGCCTCCAGCAAAAGTCATGATGCGTGGACCACGGGTGATGTTACTTCCTGCGTTAACCAACTCGCCATTGTCAGCTACAATCCAACCGTTAGGTATATAGTTTGCATTATCAGTCCACACAGGTATGAGATTAGTGCCTGTAGGAGTGGTTGCTGAGCCTGAATTGCCACCTGTCTGGCTTCCAGAACCAGAACCACTACCAGAACCACTACCAGAACCACTTCCAGAACCAGAACCACTTGCATGAGCATAGTTAACCTTAGCATATTCCTTATACCATTCCCAGCAAGCGCCACTACAAGCTTCTTTCAATCCATTGAAAGCAGGCTTAACTTGTCCGCTGTTGATATAGGCATCAATATCGATATAGTCTTCAACACTCGTGAGATTCATAGAGATGTTGCCAAAATGATCCATAACAGCTTTCCATGCGTTGCCCCACTTAGATGTTGAAGCTGTTCCCCATGTACCATAGTTTGAAGCTACCCATTGTCCAAACTCATTATACTTACCAGCTCCAGGCTGTTCGGGACTCCAGTCGATTTCACTCACAAGAATAGGCTTAGTGTTAACCACAGGCACTTGTTTTTGGAAATTACTAATGAATGCCTGATGGTTATAGCTGTTGTCGCTTGCTCCATACCATCCAGGATATACATGCACAGCATAACCATAATTATTATCGCTAACAGGATAGGTAGCATAATCTTGATATTGCGACTGATAGCCTGTACCAGGAATCCAAATGATACCCTTAAAACCATTTCTACGTATGATATCAACTATAGGCTGAAAATAGTCACGCATAGCTGTTGGCGAACTCTGTCCATATCGATTCTTAATATGTATAGGCTCGTTTGCAAGTTCAAGAGAAACTACACCACTATGCTGCTTCAACCATGAGTTTTGTGATACTATATTCCACACGGTCTTGAGATAGTCTTGATAATAATCACCCACCTTCAGTTCCTTAGGACACACCCCGGGAGGGCGGATAACAACATAAAGCCCATGATTGAGTGCCTTTTGAGCAATAGGCAAATAGAGTGCGTCAAGATACTTCTGCAAGCGAGAGGCGCTAAAACGCGAAATATCATTCTCCCCTCCTCCATTTGTCGCCTTCTTGTTCGGGTCATTAGTCCAACCTGGCTCAAGATGCAATCTGAAAATGTTGCAATAGGCACCCGATGATGTCTTAGTAATAGCAGTAAATAGCTTGTCAAAGTAGCTTATACATCCTGATACAGCTGCATCATTACAGTTGTAGCCCCAACGCCACCTATTAAAATAAGGGCTCGGAGTGTCCATAACTCCATGTAACACTACTTTGTTTCCATACTCGTCGTTAAGTTGCTTGCCTTGTACATGAAGCGGCGCCACAACTCCAAACTGAGCAAATGCCGACGACGATAGCAATAATGCTCCAATAAAAGATAAAACTTTTTTCATGATCTAAACTATAAGTTTTAATATGAATTAGGTTATGAAAGTAAATTAGTGGTTACAAATCTATAGAAAAAAACAAGTAACATATTTGTATCATGTTACATAAACTTTTCAGTCTGTACTATTTTGGCAATATTAATTTAGTATTGGTTTCAATGAAACAAATAAGAAAAAGAAAAGCTGCATCAATGAACATTGATACAGCTTCTTTATTGTCAGTCTTTCAACTGCTGATTTCTTTTTTGCATCAAGCAAAAGGCAATTACTTACGCAAGCCAAGAGCCTTGATGATAGCACGGTAGCGCTCGATGTCACGATCATAGAGATAATCGAGGAGAGCACGACGCTTACCTACAAGCTGAGTCAAAGAACGAGTTGTAACGAAGTCCTTGTGGTTCTTCTTTACATGCTCTGTGAGGTGCTTGATACGGAATGTGAAGAGAGCAATCTGGCTTTCTGCTGAACCTGTGTCTGTTGCGCTCTGAGCCTTACCATACTGATTGAAGATCTCTGCCTTCTTTTCTTTTGTTAAATACATTGTTGTAATTGATTAAATTGTTTTTGCAACATTACGTTCTTCAAGCGCTAAACGACTTAATCACATCGGGTTACGCTTTCGAATGCATCGGATTTTCCGAAATTGCGGTGCAAAGGTACGAAGATATCTTCATATCTAACTCATATTCAGCACTTTTCTTCTATATTTTAATATTCATTCACAATTCGAGAAAATACTAAACAAATCTATCGCTTTTCATTCAAAATTCATCTTAGACGCATCTTAGACTCATCTAAAAGGAATCATAAGACCTGAGAGATAAGAAAATTTATTTACATTACCATCATCAAGTACAAGCATAAGCAAAGACATATTGACACACAAGCAAGACATATTGTCAGCAAAAAGTGAATAGGTACACACTTTGCTCATCAAGTTGTAGAAACATTAATAATCAACTAAACTGAAAGGAGAAGAATATGACATTCGACAAATTCACAATCAAAGCACAGGAAGCTGTTCAGGAAGCTATAAATACTGCACAGCATGCAGGACAGCAAACTATTGAGCCTGTACACCTGTTGGCGGGCATTCTTGAAAAAGGTAAGGATGTGGCCAATTACATATTTCAAAAACTTGGAGTTAACTCGGTTGCCGTGGAAGCTGCACTCAAACAAGAGATACAGCATCTACCACGCGTGCAAGGCGGACAACCATACATTAGCAACGACACAAATAATGTGTTGCTACGCGCTCAGGACATTTCGCAGAAAATGGGTGACGAGTTTGTGAGCATAGAACCCCTTTTGTTAGCTCTACTAACAACAAACTCATCAGCTTCACGCATTCTTAAAGATGCAGGAATGACCGAAAGCGAAACTCGAAAAGCCATCATGGAACTGCGTCAGGGAAGCAAGGTACAAAGTCAGAGTGGCGACGAAAACTATCAAGCTCTCGACAAATATGCCAAGAACCTTGTGCAAGACGCGCGTGCAGGTAAACTCGACCCTGTAATTGGCAGAGACGAGGAAATACGCCGTGTGCTACAAATTCTGTCACGCAGAACAAAGAATAACCCAATTCTTATTGGTGAACCAGGTACAGGTAAGACAGCCATTGTAGAAGGTCTTGCACAGAGAATTGTGCGTGGCGACGTGCCTGAAAATTTGAAAGATAAGCAACTTTATTCGCTCGACATGGGTGCTCTTGTTGCTGGTGCTAAATACAAGGGCGAGTTTGAAGAACGATTAAAGAGTGTTATAAAAGAGGTTACACATGCCGACGGCAACATCATCCTCTTCATTGATGAGATTCACACTCTTGTTGGAGCAGGTGGTGGAGAAGGAGCCATGGATGCAGCCAACATCCTTAAGCCTGCCTTAGCACGTGGCGAGTTGCGCGCCATTGGTGCAACTACATTAAACGAGTATCAAAAATATTTCGAGAAAGACAAGGCTTTGGAACGCAGATTCCAAACCGTTATGGTAAACGAACCTGATGAGCTTGACGCTATCTCAATTCTTCGTGGACTAAAAGAACGCTACGAAAACCACCATAAAGTGCGTATTCAGGACGATGCCTGCATAGCAGCAGTACAGCTTTCTCAAAGATATATCTCCGACAGATTCCTGCCCGACAAAGCCATTGACCTTATGGACGAGGCGGCAGCCAAACTAAGAATGGAGCGCGACTCTGTTCCAGAAGAACTTGACGAGATTGAACGCAAGTTGAAACAACTTGAAATTGAACACGAAGCTATCAAGCGCGAAAACGATCAGGACAAGATTGCCCAGCTCGAAAAAGAAATTGCCGAACTCAAAGACAAGGCAAAAGACTACCGTGCAAAATGGGAAGGCGAAAAGGCCCTTGTGAACAAAATTCAGCAAGACAAACAAGAAATAGAAAACTTGAAATATGAGGCAGAACGTGCTGAGCGCGAAGGCAACTACGAGCGAGTAGCCGAGATACGCTATTCTAAGCTGAAAATGCTTGAAGACGACATCAAGAATATTCAGCAACAGCTTAAAAACACTCAAGGTGCCGAAGCTATGGTGCGCGAAGAAGTAACTGCCGACGACATTGCCGACGTGGTAAGCCGCTGGACTGGTATCCCTGTTTCAAAGATGATGCAAAGCGAGCGCGAAAAACTGTTGCATCTTGAAGATGAACTGCACAGAAGGGTAATTGGGCAGGAAGAAGCTATAACAGCCGTAAGCGATGCCGTAAGACGCAGTCGTGCCGGTTTACAAGACCCGAAGCGCCCAATAGCAAGTTTCATCTTCCTCGGTACAACGGGTGTAGGCAAAACAGAGTTAGCCAAAACCTTAGCCGACTATCTATTTGACGACGAAAACATGATTACTCGAATTGACATGAGCGAGTATCAAGAAAAATTCAGCGTCACACGTCTCATTGGAGCACCTCCAGGATACGTGGGATACGACGAGGGCGGACAACTCACCGAAGCAGTACGCAGAAAACCATATAGCGTAGTGCTATTCGACGAAATAGAAAAAGCACATCCTGATGTTTTCAACACTCTGTTACAAGTGCTCGACGATGGGCGACTCACCGACAACAAGGGACGTGTGGTGAACTTCAAGAACACCATTATAATAATGACATCAAATGCCACACACGACCAACTGCGAGCTATTATGCGTCCAGAGTTCCTCAATCGTATTGACGACATTATCACATTCAAGCCACTCGACAAAGAGCAAATTGCAAAAGTTGTAGAATTGCAGATGAACCGCGTAAAGAAAATGCTCGAACCACAAGGATTCGACCTACAATGGACACAAGAAGCAATAAACTTCCTTGCCAACAAAGGCTACGACCCACAATATGGCGCACGCCCCGTAAAGCGAGCTATTCAAGACTATGTGCTCAACGACCTGAGCAAACAATTGCTTTCAGGAAAAGTAACACGCGAGAAAGCAATCATAATAGATTGCTTTGGCGATGAACTTTTGTTCAGGAACTAATCATCAAATATGGAATTACCAAAAATATTCATTATCTTTGCAAACATGAACAAGATAAAGAATATTAAGGTAATTGCCTTTGATGCCGACGACACCTTGTGGGATTGCCAGTCGCATTTCGAAGAAGTGGAAAAAGAGTATGCTGCTCTACTCGAACCTTGGGGAATGCCCAATGAAGTATCAGCAGCTCTTTTCTCTACCGAATCCGACAATATGCCACTCTTAGGATACGGATGCAAAGCTTTCACCATATCACTTGTTGAGAATGCAATCAGTTTCTCACACGGAGAAATCAAAGCAGGATTCATAGACAGAATTGTTCAACTTGGAAAAAGTCTGCTTAAACTGAAAGCCACTCCACTTCCTGGAGTAACATTCACTCTACAACAGCTTGCTGATAGCAAGCTATACAAGCTTGTCCTGTTCACTAAAGGCGAACTGCTTGACCAACAAAACAAGCTCAATCGTTCGGGGCTCGCCAAATATTTTGACGATGTAGTTATTGTTTCAGATAAAACATCTGAAGAATATACAAAGTTATGCCACAACAACGGCATAAACATCAAGGAGCTGCTCATGGTGGGCAACTCCTTTCGTTCTGATATAGAACCAGTACTAAAACTCGGAGGATACGCCGCACACATCCCATTCAAAGTAGAATGGAAACACGAAGCTATGAAAGCCTATTCACACGAGCATTTAGTAACCATAAACAACATTAGCGAACTAATAAATATTTTACAACCTGAATAAAACAACTATTACTATTATGAAGAAATTTCTAACTAAAGTATTGTCAGCAACATTGATGCTGATGGTTTGTAACATCATGATGGCAAAGAAAACAACCAAGCCACAGGAAAAAATCGTAGTGGCCTATGTTGCAGGATGGAGCAGCGATGAAGTGCCAGACCCAACATTAATGACTCATATCAACTTTGCATTCGGTCATGTAAACAAAACATTCAATGGCGTAGATATACAACGCGAGGAAATATTCCGCAAAGTGGTAAACCTGAAGAAGCAGAATCCAAAACTCAAAGTGCTACTTTCAATTGGAGGATGGACAAGCGGCAACTTTTCCGAAATGGCTGCCGATGCAAAACTTAGAATGAACTTTGCAAAAGACTGCAAGCGAATTGTAGCACAATATGGAATTGACGGTATCGACATAGACTGGGAATACCCCACAAGTAGCGAAGCTGGCATATCATCTTCGCCTGACGACACCAACAACTTCACCTTGCTCATGCGCGACATCCGCAAACAGATTGGTAAGAAAAAACTTCTTACATGCGCAACTATTGCCGATGGATTATACATCAATTTCCATGATTGCAACAAATACATCGACTTTGTAAATATCATGGCTTACGATGTTGCCAATCCACCAAAACATCACACCACCCTATTCCGTTCTCCTCTATCAGGACGTATTACTGTTTCCGAAGCAGTAGAAGCTCATATCCGCAATGGCGTACCAGCAAACAAGCTCACACTTGGAATGCCTCTTTACGGACGTGGTGACCACAACAATAAGATTCTTGACAAATTCGTAAAAACAGGTTATCATGGCGATATGTACCAAATACAACGCGACAACATAGGAAAGGTACCTTATCTTACCGATAAAACAGGAAAACTGGTATGGGGCTACGACGATCCACAGGCACTTGCCGATAAATGCCAATATATTATTGACAAAGGACTCCTCGGCGGCATGTACTGGGAATGCAATGAAGACAACACTCAAAAAGACGGTATGCACACCATCTATCTAAGTCTAATGAAAAACCATAAAGCATCACCCCCAAAGAAACGTGTACTTGTCATCGCCGATAATCCACAGGCAGAAAACAACAAGCTTTATATGGATTGGCTTGCATACGAATCAAGAGTAAAAAACTTTGATTTAAACATCACTACAGTAAACGAACTTGCAACAAAGGAACTAAAACGCTATCACCTTGTCATCAACCTGCTTAGCGACGAAACAACATGGAACAAAGCAAGCCAGGAACAGTTACACAATCTTGTGGCTGAAGCCGAAGCAAGCTACCTTAGCGTGCAGGAAACACCACTTACCAAAGACAGCAAGAACACATGGCGCAAGAACATAGAAGACAGTCTGTTTGCTGCACCCATAAAAGGCAACCTCGTGAAGGTTGGGCAGCAATATCAGCCAGCAGTATGGGCTGCACAAAGCCATAGCCGTTCAGCATGGCTCTATACAGCCCCCCTTGGCAAACAAGCAAATTCAATGGCAGTATCAAATATAGCTTCAAACGCTATCTCATGGGCGCTACACGAATAAAACGCTCAATTATTTTGATATTCATGTCGTTTTTTGTACCTTTGTCCATATTTTACATAATTTAGCGACATCATGACTACCATAGAACTCATCAATAGCCAAAAGTGTAAGAAAAACTTCTCCTTTGAAGTGTTGCCTCCATTAAAAGGCAACGGTACGGGAAGTTTGTTCAACACCATAGACAAACTGAAAGAGTTTAAACCACTCTTTATAAACATCACCAACCATTCAAGCGAATATGTATATAAAGAGCATCATGACGGATTACTGGAACGCACACGCATTCATCGTCGGCCAGGAACAGTAGCCATTGCTGCCGCCATTCAATACAAATACAACATACCCGTGATGCCTCACATTATTTGTGCTGGGGCATCACGTAGTGATATTGAATACGAACTTCTTGATCTACAGTTCTTAGGCATAGAGAATCTTCTTGTTCTACGAGGCGACAAAGCACACGAGGATAAAAAATTCACGCCAGCCCCTAACGGCTACAGCCACGCCACAGAACTGATAGAACAAATCAACCAATTTAACAAAGGCTTTTTCATGGATGGTAGTCCAATAAAAAATCCAGGAAAGCCATTTGATTTCGGCGTAGCTTGCTATCCCGAGAAACATGAAGAAGCACCAAACTTAGATATTGACATACGCTATCTAAAGCAAAAACAAGATCTTGGAGCACAATATGCAGTAACACAACTTTTTTATGACAACGAAAAGTATTATGCTTTCGTAGAAGAATGTCGCCGTCAAGGTGTTAACATTCCTATAATCCCTGCAATAAAGCCATTTGCCAAGCTAAGTCAGCTAACAGTTGTTCCAAAAACATTCCATTGCGATTTTCCAAAGGAACTTGCCGACGAAGCAATGAAATGCAAAACAGATGAAGATGCAAAACAACTTGGCATTGAATGGACAACACAACAGGTAAAAGACCTCTATGCACACGGCATCAACAATGTTCATTTCTTCACCGTGTCAGCTGTTGACAGCGTTGTAGAAGTTATGAAAAATATATTATAACTAATAATGGATTTCAACGAAGTAATAGGACAAAAAGAGGCTATAAGCCGACTAAAGGAACTTGCCGATACCAAGCGAGTGCCTCATGCCATGATGCTGTGTGGGCCACAGGGCTGCGGCAAGATGGCTATAGCCATTGCCTTTGCCTCATATATACTCACTCATGACATTGACGACGAACTACGTTTACGTCAAGCCAATGTCATGCTTTCCAACTACGAACACCCCGATCTTCACTTCAGTTACCCTGTTATTCGTCCTGCAGGAACGTCAAGCGAACACAAGATGATTAGCGACGATTTCTCTAAAGAATGGCGCGAGATGCTGAAGAAAGACGCGTATTTCACTATGGACCATTGGCTTGCAGCCATGAACGCAGCCAACCAGCAGGCACTTATAGGTGCTGGTGAAAGCGATGACCTGATACACAAGCTGAGTTTGAAATCATCACAGGGGGGCTACAAAGTAAGCATTATCTGGTTGCCAGAGCGAATGAATGGCGAATGTGCCAACAAACTGCTCAAGCTGCTTGAAGAACCACCATACAAAACACTATTCATTATGGTGTGCGAACAACCCGAGAAACTCTTGGAAACCATACGTAGCCGTGTACAGCGCTTTGATATTCGACGCATAGACGATGAATCGTTGAAACAAGCACTTAAAACACGTCGTGGACTTGACGAGGATATAGCCAAGCGCATCACACACATTGCAAACGGCAACTGGAATCGTGCACTTGAAAATCTTGATGCAAACAACGATAACCGACAATTCTTTGATATGTTTGTGATGTTTATGCGATTAACCTATATGCGCAACGTCAAAGAGTTGAAAAAATGGTCTGAAGTGACAGCTGGCTATGGCCGCGAGAAACAGCGTCGCATGCTACAATATTTCATGACAATGGTAAGGGAAAGTTTCATGTATAACTTCCACAAACCAGAGTTGTGTTACATGACACTTGAAGAAGAACAATTCACCAAGAATTTTGCACGCTTTATAAACGAAGCTAACGTTATAGAAATTAACGAGCTATTGGAACGTTGTTTTCGTGATATAGGCCAGAATGCCAACGCCAAAGTAGTATTCTTTGATATGGCACTTAAAATGATTGTATTATTAATTAGAAAATAAGATATATGGATTATAAAAATATGGACTACAAGATACACTCTGGTTGCGACAGAGGCTTGAGTTGTAAGGGGTGCGGCAGACAAGACAAGCAACTCAACACTTACGACTGGCTGGCCGATGTACCGGGCAACGCAGAGAGTACCGACCTCGTTGAGGTGCAGTTCAAAAACACCCGAAAGGGATATTATCATAATGTTAACGGGCTCGACCTGCACAAAGGCGACATCGTTGCAGTTGAAGCCAATCCTGGACATGATATTGGTGTGGTAACACTTACCGGACAACTTGTAAAGCTACAGATAAAGAAAGCCAATCTTAAAGGTCCAGATGAGATACGACGTGTTTACCGTCTTGCTAAGCCAGTTGACATGGAGAAATACGAGGAGGCTAAGGCTCGCGAACATAAGACAATGATTGAAAGCCGACAGATAGCCAAAGGTCTGGGTCTCCAAATGAAGATTGGAGATGTTGAATTTCAGGGCGATGGCAACAAGGCTATATTCTATTATATTGCCGATGAGCGCGTCGATTTCCGACAGCTTATCAAAGACCTTGCAGCAGCATTCCATGTTCGTATAGAGATGAAGCAGATTGGTGCTCGTCAGGAAGCTGGACGAATTGGCGGAACAGGTCCTTGTGGTCGTGAACTTTGCTGTGCTACATGGATGAAGAATTTTTCAAGCGTTTCTACCAATGCAGCACGTTTCCAAGATATCTCGCTGAACCCTCAAAAGCTCGCAGGTATGTGTGCAAAGCTTAAATGTTGCCTAAACTATGAAGTTGATGGTTATATTGAAGCAAGCAAGAAGCTTCCAAGCAAGGAGATCCAACTTCAAACAATGGATAATGAATATTACCTATTCAAAACCGATATCCTTGCTGGACTATGCACTTATTCTACCGACAAGAACCTTGCAGCAAACCTTGAAACGATTACTGCCGAAAGAGCACGTGCAATAATTGAAATGAACAAGAAGGGTGAGAAACCATTATCGTTGCTTGAAGACAACAAAGCAAGAAGCATCGAAGGTTCTAAGGATTTGCTTGCTGGTGGCGACATCAGCCGCTTTGATAAGGCCAAGAAAAAGAAGAACAAGAACAACCGCAACAAGAACAAAGGGTCCAAAAACGGTCAGCAACCTACAGAGAACAACAATGTTCAACCTGTAGAAAGCACACCTCAGCAAGGCCAACCTAACAACAATCATCAAGGGCAGTCTAACAACAATCAGCAAGGGCAACCTAACAACAATCAGCAAGGGCAGCCAAACAGCAATCAGTATCGCAACAACAGGAGAAACAACAAACGCAACAACAACCATAATCCTGAAGTAAAAAACGATAAACAACAATAATATAATCAATCTCGGATTAGAGAAGCCACTACCCTAATGTTTCTCAAATCCGGGATTTTAAAATTAAAAAGGATTTTGAAAACTATCCGCTTAAATATTATAAGCAAAGTCTGTATCATATTCATAGCAGCATTTGCAATTCTATCATGTACAGGAAACAAAGTATATGATAAGTATGCTCACACTCCCGTATCTGGCTGGGAAAAGAACGACACCTTGAAATTTAATATTCCACCTATAGCCGAAAGAAAACTATACAGCAGCGAATTAGGCTTGCGCATCAATGGCGACTATCCATTTATGGGACTAACATTAATAATAGAACAAACTGTTTTTCCAAGTCGTGAAACACATATCGACACTTTGAATTGCAGTCTTCACGACACACATGGAAATAGCAATGGAACAGGTTTGAGCTATTATCAATACAACTTCCCTATCACCAACATGATGCTTAACAAGGGCGACTCTTTAGAAATAAAGATACGCCATGACATGAAGAGAGAGATATTGCCAGGAATAAGCGATATAGGCTTCATGCTCAACAAGCATGAATAGATATTAGTTTCTCACCAGATTTCTTCCTGCATCAATTCTAAGGAAGATAAACAACAAGAGTGTGAATCCCCAAAGCGAAGAACCACCATAGCTAAAGAAAGGCAATGGAATTCCAATTACAGGTGTGAGTCCAAGCACCATTCCCACATTGATAAACACATGAAAAAGGAATATACTAAGCACGCAATAGCCGTATATTCGTCCAAACTTAAACGGTTGTCGCTCGGCAAGATGTATCAACCTTAATATCAAGGCAAGGAAAAGCAAAAGCACACCTGCTGAACCAAGAAATCCTTCCTCCTCACCAACCGTACAAAAAATAAAGTCGGTATCCTGCTCTGGTACAAACTTTAGCTTTGTTTGTGTACCATTAAGAAAACCTTTTCCCTGAAGTCCACCAGAGCCAATAGCAATCTCGCTTTGGTGAACATTATATCCAGCTCCACTTATATCCTCGTCCAAACCAAGCAGCACATTGATACGCACACGCTGGTGAGGTTCCATCACGTTGTTCAAAACGTAATCGGCAGAATAGAAGAAAGCTACACTTCCCAATGCAAAGCCCAGTATTAGCAGGTATCCTTTGTAGCGTGTGTGAAGCCAATGGTAAAGCAGATAGATTATTACAAAAACAGTAAGAGCCCATTGAACCCACACCACATCAAATGGTATAACAAACTGCGAAAACAACAAGGCGAGCACCGTTATACCCATACAATAAGCCAACAAAGTGAATAGTTGGTCTTTTGCCTTGCAATACACGTACACCATCACAGCCGTGAAGAGTTGCACCATCAACAACACGGAGAATTCGCCCACAGATGTTACCTCATCAAACATAGTAATGTGTTCAAACTTTATTCCCACAACGAAATAAATCACCATGGCAACACCCGTGAAAAGCACACTACCCGGCATACCTTCACGATAGAACATTAGAAAGAAAGATAGATATACAAGTGCCGAGCCAGTCTCTTTCTGTCCAATGATAAACAACATTGGCAGCAAAACAACCCCACATGCAACGGCAAAATGTCGCATATTGCGCATATCAAAGCCATAGGTGCTCATTAGCTTGCTCACGGCGAGAGCTGTTGCAAACTTGGCAAACTCGGCAGGCTGCAAGCGCAATGGTCCCAACACAAGCCACGAGCGTGAGCCTTTTATCTCATGAGGGTTAAATATCGTAGCAAAGAGCAATAACAGTAACAAAGCATATATAACATAGCCAAAGGTGTCGTACATGCGGTCATCAAGCAGCAAAAGAACAAGACCTATGAGAATAGAGCTTGCAATCCAAATCACCTGCATACCCGAACGGCTCGAGAGGCTAAATATATCAGTATCGCCATAATTATAGCTGGCACCACATACGCTCACCCATCCGAACACAAGCAAGGCGATATAAATACCAATAGTCCACCAGTCGAGCGAACCAAGTACCGATGTTTTTTTATCTGTTGTGTGAACCATAAGCAATCCTTCTCTTCTGCAGCATAGCCGCCTCCCTTTCCATATCAGGAGACAATTTGCCATTAATATATTGTTCCATCAATACTCGTGCAATAGGCACGGCAAAGTCGGCACCAAAGCCACCATTCTCTACATACACCGCCAATGCTATCTTTGGATTATTCATAGGTGCAAATCCCATGAACACCGAGTGGTCTTGTCCTCTATTTTGAGCCGTACCCGTTTTACCACACATAACAATATTGCTGTGTCCAAGATACTTACATGTACCCTTTATTGCTGACGAGCGCATACCTGCAACAACAGCGTTATACGCCTTGCGCTTTGCCATAGTGTAGTGTTTGCGTGTGTATAGAGTGTCGAGTGGTTCACCTTGCACTTTTCTCACAACATGAGGCACATAATAATATCCTCTGTTGGCTATTGTTGCGCCAAGATTGGCAATCTGTAACGGTGTAAGGTTTACCTCGCCCTGACCAATAGAAATACTTATAATGGTAAGTCCGTTCCAACTACCCTTGTATGCTCTGTCGTAATAGTCGGCATTAGGAATCAATCCACGTTTCTCACCAGGCAAGTCTATTCCAAGTTTATATCCAAATCCCATGCTCACCATGTAGTCGCGCCATGTGTTCATGGCATCCTGCACGGTGTGATATTTTCTGCGGTTACCAATCATGTAGTAAAGTCCCCAACAGAAATATCCATTGCACGATGTGCTCAGAGCCTCGGTAAGAGCTAATGGTGAGGCGTGTCCATGGCATCCTACATGAAGTCCTCTATAAGAAAAGCCATGATGACAAGGGAATGTTGTACCTGGCGAAATAATGCCCTCCGAGAGATAGGTTAAAGCTTGTGTTGTTTTGAATGTAGAGCCAGGAGGGTACTGTCCCATAATGGCACGGTTAAGCAATGGTTTCCACACATTGCGCGATAACTTGGTATGGTTCTTTCCACGTAAACGCCCAACCATCATTCTTGGGTCGTATGAAGGCGACGACACCATGCTAAGCACTTCGCCTGTTGATGGTTCGATAGCAACAATAGCTCCAATCTTTCCTTCGAGCATACGCTCTCCCAGAGCTTGCAGCTTCAAATCAATACTAAGTGTGAGGTCTTTGCCCGGAACAGGTTTCTTGTCGTATTTACCATTTTGATACTTTCCCTGTATTCTTCCGTGTGCATCGCGCAGCAATATCTGTACCCCTTTCTCACCACGCAGTTGCTTCTCGTATGCTTTCTCTACTCCAAGTTTTCCTATATAATCACCCAGCTGATAGTAGTCATCATCCTCGATGTCGCCTTCAGAAACCTCCCCGACATCGCCCAACACATGGGCTGCATACGGATACATATATTGGCGTATGCTTCTCCTCTGCACGTAGAATCCTGGAAATCGGAATATTTTTTCCTGGAAAACACTGAATTCCTTATCACTAAGCTGACTCATGAACAACTGCTGTGTAAAGCGGCTATAGCCAGGATTTTTGTTCCTGTCCTTGATGTTGTCCATTCTCGTTATGAAGTCGTCTTTTGTTATACCAAGAGCTTCGCAAAGTTCGAGTGTGTCAATGCGATCCTTCGCCTCGTTCATCACCACCATAATATCGTATGCAGGCTGATTATACACCATAAGCTTGCCCTGTCGGTCGGTGATTACTCCACGCGAAGGGTATTCAATCTTTTTCAGGAATGCGTTTGAATCGGCATTTTTCTTGTAGTCGTCGCTAAGCAATTGAAGAGTAAACAGTCGCACAATATATATAAGCACAATGGCAGCCGCCACTCCACCTATCACAAATCGTCTGTTTTCAAGATCAAAGTTTTTCAAAATTATGCTTATCTTCTACGAATGTTTTCTAATACAAGAATAAGAATATATGTAAGCAGAGTACTTGCCGCTACTGTTTCCAACCACTGCAACCAGTTGAAAAAAGTAAATGTCTCCAAGGTGAAGAACACAAGGCAATACATGAATGTGATAACAAATGAATAGTATGAAAACCTGGAAACGCCCAATGTACGCATACTTGGTACTATGTCGGCTTCACTATCCTGCTGCATGAACACTTCAAGAACATGAGGTTGAATGAGTCCTATAAAAGTCATAGTCGCCATTGCCACTCCAGGAGTGTTTTGAAAGATGTCGATTATCAATCCCATCAAAAACGATAGCAGCAGAACGCTCCACCGAGAGCTACTTCTGCTGAACATCATGGCAATATACACGTATAGCAATGGTGTAGCACAATTAAACAGGTGTATGTGATTGAGCACCAGCACCTGAAGTAGCAGCAACACAACAAACAATACTATACCTCTGAGCAGTTCCAATTTCATTACTATTTTCCTTTGATAGAATCCTGTGTTGCGCGAAGCAGCTCAAGACGCTCGTTCATCACACTGTTATCAATAACGCAAACATCACGAAGTGAACCAAAATCAGTTGCCAGTTTAATTTTTAAGCGATATGACACTCCATCAGGCGAGTTGTAAACATGGCGCACTTTGCCCACCAACAATCCGGGTGGGAATACAGATGAATATCCACTTGTGACAATAGTATCATATAGTTTAAATCGTGCATGTCGTGGCACATCGTCAACATAAGCCATTGAGGCATCTCCCCCTTTCCAATGCAGATAGCCGAAATAGCCACGCCCCTTAATGGTGCAACTTATATTTGATTGTGAGTTTAGAACTGGTATAACGATGGAATAGTGTTCTGATGTCATAAATATGATTCCTACAACACCATTTCCACATGCCACTCCCATGTCTTTCTTTACACCATCGGCAGCACCTTTGTCAATAGTGATAAGGTTGTTGTATTTGTCAACCGAATTGCTCACCACTTTTGCAGGTATGAGTTTGTAGCCTGCAAGGTATTGATATTGATTATTACGCAAGTACGATGAGTCTTGCGTTGCAGAAGTTAGTTTCTCCTGCAAGCCTTTCACCTGCTGTTCCAAATAGATGTTGCGTTGCGTTAGCTGTTCGTTCACCTGTGATAGTTCAAAGAATGATTCAATCTTTGAACTTATCTCATACACCTTGCCCGAAACGATGTTAGCCGACGTAAACCACACGCTACCCTGATAACTATTAAACTGGAAGAGAAGCACAAAGCTTATCACTTCCAGCAATAGAAAAAGGAACCAGTAGTTATACCTGGTAAAAAAATCAATTAAATTCTTCACTCCTTAAAGCAATCTTTTTTGTCGTGATTATCTCATCAGGAACGAGAAACGCTCCACATTCTTCAATGCGATGCCAGCACCTTTGGCTACGCTGTGCAATGGGTCATCGGCAATGTGGAATGGAATATGTATCTTGTCTTCAAGACGCTTGTCGAGACCACGCAATAAAGCTCCACCACCACTCAGATAGATACCATTCTTAACGATGTCAGCATAAAGCTCAGGTGGCGTGTTTTCAAGAGCTGAAAGCACAGCGTTCTCTATCTTGGCGATAGTCTTGTCGAGACAATGTGCTATTTCCTGATAGCATACAGGAACCTCCATTGGGAGGGCTGTGATACGGTTAGGACCGTGAACGATGAAGTCTTCAGGAGCCTCGTCGCCAAGATCGGTCAAAGCCGAACCAACATGAATCTTGATACGTTCTGCCATACGCTCAGAAACCTTCACGTTGTGCTGGCGGCTCATATACTCTTGTATGTCGGCTGTGAGGTCGTCACCTGCAGTACGGATAGAGTTGTTTGATACAATACCACCCAATGATATTACAGCAATCTCGGTTGAACCGCCACCGATATCAACAATCATGTTGCCTTCAGGTGCCTCTACATCAATACCGATACCAATAGCAGCAGCCATAGGTTCGAAGATAAGATATACGTCGCGACCATCGGCATGCTCAGCAGAGTCGCGCACAGCACGTAGTTCAACCTCAGTAGAACCAGAAGGAACACCAATAACCATTCTCAACGAAGGTGAGAACAGACGGCTACCTGTGTGAACCATCTTTATCAAGCCGCGCATCATCTGCTCGCAGGCTGTAAAGTCGGCAATCACACCATCGCGCAAAGGACGGATGGTGCGAATGTTGTCGTGAGTTTTCTCATACATCATCTTGGCCTTCTCGCCCACGGCAATCATCTTGTCTGTGCGGCGGTCAAGAGCAACGACTGATGGCTCGTCAACCACAATCTTATCATCGCTGATAATGATGGTGTTGGCAGTACCAAGGTCCATTGCTATTTCCTGAATAAAAGAAAAGAATCCCATAGAATTTTGTTTTTTTCTCTCTAATTATTATTTTGCAAACCAGCTATGAATAGCTGTATCGTAATGGCTGCTAACACCGAATGCGCGCTCAGCAAAGTGCTTGCGGTCTTCAATATCGGTATTTGCGCCCTTTTTGTTAAGCACCTCAAGCAGTTCGGCATATTCATTCTTTGAAGGAATGATAACCACGTCCTTGAAGTTCTTGGCTCCGGCACGAATCAAAGAGATTCCACCTATATCAATCTTCTCAATGATGTCAGCCTCACTGGCACCACTGGCAACAGTCTGCTCAAATGGATACAGATCAACGATAACCAGGTCGATAGCAGGAATATCATACTCCTTCATCTGCTTCTGGTCTCCCTCGTTGTCACGACGGGCAAGGATACCTCCAAACACTTTTGGATGCAGAGTCTTTACACGACCACCCAGGATAGATGGATAAGTGGTTACTTCTTCAACCTTCTGGCAGTCGTACCCCAATGACTCAATAAAGCTCTGAGTACCACCTGTACTTAGGAATTTAACACCTTCTTCATTAAGTTTCTTGAGCAACTCCTCAAGACCATCTTTGTGAAAGACCGAGATAAGAGCGGTCTTAATCTGTTTTGTTTCAGCCATATATTATGTACATTATATATAATTGTGCCTGCAAAGTTATAAAAAAGAATTTGTAATTACGAATTAATTAATTAATTTTGAATTAATAATTGGCAATTCACAAGTCGTAATTCTTAATTCTACATCGCGAAGCGACTAATTTGTAATTCGTAACTCGTAACTTGTAATTAAAAAAGGGAGAAATCTCATTCGAGACTCCTCCCTTTGGATGTATCTAATTAAAACGTTCCTGCAAATCCAACGTGTATATTAAAATTACCCCAGATATTTCATCAATATCTTTGAGTAGCCGCTATCGCGCAGCTTGGCAATACTCTTTTCACGTATCTGGCGTACACGTTCACGTGTAAGTCCGAGCTGATCGCCTATTTCCTCAAGTCCCTTCTCATGACAAGCAATACCAAAGCACTCGCGAATGATTGTTATTTCGCGCTCCTTAAGCACCTTGCGCAACACGGTATCGAGTTCAAGCGCCATTGACTCGTGGTCAACATGTCGGTCGGTGCGGCTATCATCGCCACCTGCCATAATATCGACCATACTGTTGTCTTCACCATCCTGAAAAGGAGCATCTATACTCACGTGGTGACTATCAGCCATAAGGCTCTGGTCTATTTTCTCCTCCTCTATGTTTGTTGCGCCAGCAAGCTCGCTCAATGATGGACGACGCTGGTTCTCTTGTTCAAACTTGTTGATTTCGCGGTTGATTTTGTTAAGCGAACCTACCTGATTCAAAGGCAAGCGCACAATACGGCTCTGCTCGGCAATAGCCTGAAGAATACTCTGGCGAATCCACCATACCGCATATGAGATGAACTTAAATCCACGTGTTTCGTCAAACTTCTCAGCAGCTTTCACAAGACCGATGTTACCCTCGTCGATAAGGTCGGTAAGCGACAAACCCTGATGCTGATACTGTTTAGCCACAGACACAACGAAGCGCAGGTTAGCAGTAACCAGTTTTTCCTTGGCACGCTCTCCCTCACGACCGCCCTTTTTGATTTTTTGTGCAAGTTCAATTTCCTCATCAATAGAAATAAGTGGTGCACGTCCAATCTCAACGAGGTACTTGTCCAATGCCTCGCTTGAGCGGTTAGTAATACTCTTCTGAATTTTAAGTTGTCTCATTCTTTTTACCTGTCTTTTAAACTTTTGTTACCCTTTAATAACGCACAAAATGCCAGTTTATTATTTCGCATTGAGCACAATGTATCGCTAAAAGGTGTGCAAAGGTAATAATTAATTATGTAAGTCGCAATATCAGTCTATTATATTTATACATTTTTAACCCATAATCGTTGCATGAAACGAAGTAACAAGTTTTTGATACAAGGATAGAAACATTCAATATATATTTTTACTAAATTTGCCAACGCAAAACCTATAGCGAAAATAGCAATCACAAAAAACATAATAAATAAAAACAATGAAAAAAACAATTCTATCAACCTTACTCCTTGCATCAGCCATTGGCGTGCAGGCTCAGTATCCAATCATTCAAACCAAGTACACCGCCGACCCAGCACCTTATGTGCACGGCGACACAATCTATCTATACACCACTCACGATGAGGATGATGCCGAAGGTTTCAAGATGTACGACTGGCTTCTCTACACCTCAACCGACATGGTTAACTGGCAGGATCATGGTGCTGTGGCTTCTCTCAAGGATTTCAAGTGGAATGACAAGGAGAACGGCGCATGGGCAGAATGTGTTGTTGAACGCAACGGCAAATGGTATATGTATTGCCCTATCCACGGGCATGGCATTGGAGTGCTCGTGAGCGACAGTCCTTATGGTCCATTCAAAGACCCTATTGGCAAACCTCTTGCATGGCAAAAAGAGCATTGGAACGACATCGACCCATCTGTGTTCATCGACGACGACGGGCAGGCTTATCTCTATTGGGGCAACCCTAATGTGTATTGTGCCCTGCTCAACGATGATATGATTTCGCTCAAGAGCGACATCATGAAGCTTCACGACATTCCAGAGCACTATCAGGAAGGTCCTTGGTTCTACAAGCGCAATGGTCACTACTATCTTGCTTATGCTTCAACCTGCTGTCCTGAGGGACTTGGCTATGCCATGAGCAACAACCCACTCGGTCCATGGAAGTTCAAGGGATATATTATGGCTCCAACCGAGCGTACACGAGGCAATCACCCTGGTATCATCGACTATCGTGGCAAGAGCTATGGTTTCGGTCTTAACTACGACTTGAAGAACATCACCGTAAAAGAGCACAAAGAGCGTCGCAACGTGGGCGCATTCCCACTCTACTACAACGAAGATGGCACCATCGTTGAGTCACCTTATTTTAAAGATGTAACCATCGAACCAGCCAACACCTTCAACCCATATCAGCGAGTAGAAGCAGAGACTATGGCTTGGGGCTACGGCTTGAAGACTGTGAAGCGTGGCGTCGAGGACATCATAGTTACCAACATCAACAACGACGAATATATAAAGCTGCGCAATGTTGACTTCGGTCGCAAGGCAGCTCACACCATCACCTTCAATGCTGCTTCTGTTGTGGGAGGAACTATAGAGGTGCGCATTGATGGCGTCAAGGGCAAGCTTCTTGGCAAGGTAAACATCAAGAGCACAGGCAGCGAAGACACATACAAAAACTTCGCAGCAAAGGTAGCTGCCATCAGCGGTTGCCACGACCTTTATTTCATCTTCAAGGGAGCAAAGGGCAAGAACCTCTTCAACCTCGACTGGTGGAAGCTTAGCAACATGCCCAACGACTACACCTCTTATTCACGCATCGTTGAAAACGGTGGTACAGGTGCACAACCAGCTATCATGAAAGAAACAAGCAGTCTGCCTGCTCACACCGTGTTCATGCCACAAGACCTCAGCAAGTTCAACGCTTCCAACCCTCTGCCCGTTCTCGTATGGGGCAATGGCGCATGCACCAACTCACCTTGGGAGCACTACAAGTTTCTCAACGAGATTGCATCTCAGGGCTACCTTGTAATAGCAACAGGATTCATTCCAAAGAACGACAAGCCTTATCAGGGCGAAATGTCAACACCTGCACAGCAAATGCAGTCTATCGACTGGGCCATAGCACAAAACAACAACCCATCAAGCCCACTCTACCACAAGGTGAACACCAAGGCAATATGCGCTTCGGGTATGTCGTGTGGCGGTTTGCAAACTCTCTACAACTGTGCCGACCCACGCATCACAGCCTATATGATTTGCAACAGCGGATTGTTTCTCGATCCTAACATCGCCATGCCAGGAATGCCAATGCCAGGCAAGGAGCAGCTAAAGAAGGTGCATGCACCAATCATCTATATCCTTGGCGACAAAACCGATATTGCATACGAGAACGGTATGGACGATTTCCGTCGCATCGACAATGTTCCAGCCATAGCCATCAACTACCCCGTTGGTCATGGCGGCACCTACCGCGAAGCTCACGGCGGCGAATTCCGTTTTCCAGCCATCGCATGGCTCAACTGGCAGCTAAAGGGCGACAACAACGCTGCCAAGATGTTCCAGGGCGAGCAGCCAGGCATCCTTCAGCGCAAGGGCTGGAGAATTGATAAGAACAAGTTAGCGAAGTAAAACCTCCCCCATCCCCCTCCAAGAGGAAACCTCCCCCATCCCCCTCCAAAAGGAGGGGGCTAACTAAACTGACAAGACTAAACTACACTTTTCGACACATGATTTTGCCATTCCATTACACTTTTCGACACATGATTTTGGCATTTCACCACACTTTTCGACACATGTTTTTGCCACTTCACTACACTTTTCGACACATGATTTTGCCATTCCGCTACACTTTTCGACACATATTTTTGCCATTTCACTACACTTTTCGACACATAAATAAAGGGTGAACGCTGATACGTTCACCCTATTTTTAACTTTGTTTTTTAAAATCATTAAACTTTTGCAGCAAGCAACTCAAGCAAGTTGGTTAGCCCTTCCCTACTGGGGTTTCTGTCCCCCGGGAACGGGGGAAGTGAAAGGGGTGTAAAGACTATTGAGGATGGGAGAGGCTTCCCTTCACTACACTTTTCGACACATGATTCAATTATATCCACATTCATGATTTATTCCGAAAATAATCTAAAACAAGAAAACGATACGATAATCGTAATATTCTGTGCCTAAATAAACCATAACGAGAGAAAATGTTTTGCATTCATATTCGACATAGGTTCTTCTATGTTAATCTCACCATAGACTTTTGCGAGTAAAACCTGAAAACGAGTGGAGCATCAAAATTATACAATATAAAAACTTACTATAGGTGGCAAAATATGCCTTTTTGATGCTTTTGGTTAAATTTAACAAGGTATTTACACCAACTTTCAATTAATATTTGTAATTTTACAAACAAAGTTTGCATAAACAATGTCCAGCATAAAGGATATATCAGAATATATAGTAGCACTCATTGCTGCTTTTGCCAGTCATCACGCAATGACTGATGCTGAGGCGTATCTATATTTAAAAAAGTATGGAGCAATAAAAGTAGCACATGATTATTATGATGTTATGCATACACAGCCGATGGATGATATGGTACACAGCATGTCAAGCTATTGCAGAAGGAAAGGAGGTAATCTATGATTACCCTATATCATGGTGTATTGTCCTACATTTAGTGAGAACTAATAGAATATCTATGTTTATATAGAAACGAGTGGAATAACAAGATGCATAGCTTGCTTTATTTTGAATTCGTAGAACTCAATCATAATACTCTTCTTCAAAAACTGCTGATTGTCCATAAGTAACTGATACACAGATATATTGAAAAGACAAAAACGGTAAAAGAAGCAAACTGGAAACAGAGATATTGAAAACAAAAGAAAGAAAATGCCACTTAACAAATCTTCACATGGAAAGCTTGTGCAAACCGAGAGTAGAGCCAAGCTT
>OCVV011357383.1_pt1 | contig 41412 bp, 46 predicted proteins | sample 1539721 | NCBI WGS metagenome assembly OCVV01 (sample SAMN02144230, study PRJEB22623) | gut metagenome | biome: sheep rumen | host: Ovis aries | place: New Zealand | reverse complement strand
CCGATGGCACCACCGGCAGCAGGGCCTGCACCGAGACCGAGGATCATAAACATTGAACAGCTCCGGACAGCCCAGGGGACACTGGAGAAGTACAAGGACGGCAAGGCAAATCTTGACCGGAAGATTATAGAGAACGAGGACTGGTGGAAGATGAACCACTTCCGCAACTTCCGCCGCATGAAGTATGTACGGAACGAGGAGACCGGAGAGGTTCTTCCTGTCCATGACCATCCGCAGCATCGGAAGCAGTCAGCATGGCTGTTCAACAGCATCATGAATAAACATGCGGACATCATGGATAACTATCCTGAACCGGCAATCCTTCCCAGAGAGCAGTCAGACGAGGAAGCAGCAAAGGTCCTGTCCTCAGTCCTGCCTGTAATCATGGAGAACTGTGACTTTGAGTCCGTCTACAGTGACTCAGCATGGGACAAGCTCTGCTCCGGATCTGCTGTTTACTCTGTCCTCTGGAACGCAGAGCTCCAGAACGGACTGGGAGATATCGAGATCAAGCAGGTGGACCTCCTGCAGTTTTACTGGGAACCCGGCATACAGGATATCCAGGACTCCCAGAACATCTTTGTCCCGATGCTGATGGACAACAAGGTGCTGGAGGAGGCATATCCCCAGCTTAAGGGAAAACTCATCGGACAGGGGAAGGAAATCAAGGAATATAACTACGATGAGTCAATAGATAACACTAACAAGTCGATCGTAGTGGACTGGTATTACAAAACCCAGGTAGGCAGCAGGACCACCCTGCAGTATGTCAAGTACGTCAATGATGAGATTCTCTATGCCTCCGAGGACGATGAAGAGCATCCGGAGTACCGGGAGATGGGCTACTACAATCACGGACAGTATCCCTTTGTCATGGACACCCTGTTCCGGGAGAAGGGAACGCCTGCAGGCTTTGGCTATATCGACGTGATGAAGTCCACGCAGGAAGACATCGACGAGATGAAGGCAGACTTCCGGGAGAATGCCAGATGGGGCAGCAGGCCCAGGTACTTCTCACGGGATGAGAACGGCATCAACCAGAGCGAATTTCAGGACCTGGACCAGCAGATAGTCCATGTGGCAGGCTCCATCGATGAGATGCATTTAAGACCCATCGACACAAAGGACCTGTCAGGAAACTATCTCACCATCTATCAGTCATGGATCGATGAGCTGAAGGAGACATCCGGAAACAGAGACTTTTCCCAGGGCTCAACGGCAGCAGGCGTGACCAGTGGGTCCGCAATCGCTGCCCTGCAGGAAGCTGGAAGCAAGGGATCCCGCGACATGATAAAGGGATGCTACCGGACCTACACCGAGATCTGCAAGCTGGTCATCGAACTCATGAGACAGTTTTATGACACTCCGCGAACCTTCCGCGTAACAGGCGAAAAGGGGCAGCAGGAATTCGTAGAGTTTAATAACTCTGTACTGCAGGGACAGCCCATGAACATCATGGGAGAGGATTTCCACACGAAGGAACCTGTCTTTGATATCAAAGTGAAGGCTCAGAGAAGCAATCCCTATAGCAGGATGTCCCAGAACGAGCTTGCACTCCAATTCTATAACCTTGGTTTCTTCAATCCCCAGCTCAGCGACCAGGCACTCGCCACCATCGAGATGATGGACTTTGAAGGCAAGGACAAAGTGAGGGAGCGCATCCAGTCAAACGGCACTCTGTTTGACCAACTTCAGCAGATGCAGCAGACGCAGGCCCAGATGGCACAGCTTCTTGCAGAGACCACAGGAGACACAAGAATCCTGCAGGCAGTCCAGGCACAGCAGGGAGGACAGCCCATCCCGCAGGTGGACGGCGGAGCGGTACAGGCCACAGACCAGAACAGCTACGGAGAGCCCGTAAGACGGGGCAACTCGCAGGCCGACAAGATGAGAGAGAGGATCCAGCAGTCAGCGGAGGTTAAGTAATGACCACGATAAGAATAATGCGGGATAAGGACCATGTGAGGATATCCATCCATGGTCATGCAGGCTTTAATCCGGGAAACGACCCCGTCTGCGCGGGAGTGAGCATGGTCTGCTATATGCTCCTCTGCACTCTTGCCAAGTATGACCAGGGAGGCATCATCACGGGACTGGCAGCGGAGGCCATCGACGGCAACGTCACAGCAGACTTTTCCGTGAAGCATGACGATATCTGGAACAATGCATGGCTGATATTCCGGGAAGGCTTTGAAGGCCTCTGCAATCAGTATCCGGACCATGTGAAGTGGGAATTATAAGTGGGTGCATTTTCAGAAAAAATTTATCTATCATGAAGAAAATGACACATCGGAAAGACGATGTAAAAGGAGAAATATATCCATGAAGAAATGGAATTTAAGGCTCGACCTGTTCGACGGTGGGGAAGGCGCGTCCGCACCGGGAACCGGAACAGCCAGCGTATCCGGAGTCGCGACCGGGAATGAGGTGAGTAATGCTGCGGACACCACGCAGAACGGAGACACAGGAAGACCGAGCTTCAAGGATCTGATCAAGGGAGACTACAAGCAGGAAGCAGACGAGTATATCCAGGGCATCATCCGTCAGAGAGTCAGAGACTCCAAGCAGGACAAGGAGACCATCGCCAGACAGGCTGAGATTCTCAATACTGTTGCTGCCAAATACGGGATGGATGCATCGGACCTCGCAGCACTGCAGGAGAAGGTCTCCGCAGATGATGCCTATATCGAGGAAGCAGCCATGGAGGAAGGACTGACCACAGACCAGTACCGGAGAATCCGTGATGCAGAGGCGAAGGCGGCAGCCTATGAAGCACATCTGGCAGAAGCAGACCGAGAGAGAGCAACACAGCAGAAGGTGGCACAGTGGCAGGCGGAAGCAGAGCAGGTGAAGAGCATATTCCCTGACTTTGACCTCGCCCAGGAGATGCAGAACCCTACTTTCCAGAACCTCCTCCGTAATGGAGTTGATATGCAGTCAGCGTATGTCTCACAGCATCAGGCAGAGATCCTGCAGGGAGCCATGAGATATACGGCACAGGAAGTACGGAAGGCCACAGCCAACGATATTGCTGCAAGAGGGGCAAGACCCCGTGAAAACGCCTCCTCCGCAAGAGCTGCTGCTACGGTCAGAACGGATGTCTCCAAACTGACAAAAGCAGACAGAGAAGAGCTCTCCAGGAGAGCGTTAAAGGGAGAGATCATCAACTTAGGTTGATCATCATACCGGTACGCCAGCCCCGGACCGCTTACTCCGAACAGTTAAAGGAGTCGAAATGAAGAAGATTATGGATTGGGTGCTGAACCTTAAGATGTTCGACACCGTCATCAATGCTACTACGTCCAACGCTTCCGGAAATGACCTTTCTCCGGAAATGAAGACCTACTATCAGGACAGACTCATCGACCTGGTAGAACCGCTTCTGGTCCATGACCAGTTTGGTCAGAAGAGACCGATCCCGCAGGGAAGAGGCAAGACCACTGAATTCCGAGCATTCACCAAGCTCCCGAAGATCACCACGGAGCTGGTTGAGGGTGTAACCCCGGATGGACAGGCTCTGGATTCCTACACCATCCCCGCAACCGTAAAGCAGTACGGCGGATACGTCTGCCTGACTGACTTTATCATGCAGACTGCCATTGACCCGATTGCAGAAGAGGCCCTGAAGCTCATCGCTTCCCAGGGTGCGCGGTCCATGGATACCGTAACCAGAGAGATTATCAACGCAGGAACCAACGTCCAGTATGCTGACGGTACTGTAGCTTCCAGAAACGCACTGACCGCAAGCAACAAGCTCACGGTCCTTGCCATCAGAAAGGCTGTACGGACTCTTAAGAGACAGGACGCTCCGATGATCAACGGCAACTATGTAGCCATCGTGCATCCGGACATTGCTTTCGACCTCATGTCTGACCCGACATGGGTGGATTGGCAGAAATACACATCTCCGGAGCATATGTACAAGAATGAGATCGGACAGATTGCAGGTGTTCGCTTTGTCGAGACGACCGAGGCGAAGATCTTTACAGGCGCGGGTGCATCCGGTGCCGATGTCTACTCTACTCTTGTCATCGGCGAGGGTGCCTACGGTGTAACCGATATCTCCGGAGGCGGACTGCAGACCATCATCAAGCAGAAGGGCAGCGGCGGCACCTCTGATCCGCTTGACCAGAGAGCGACCGTAGGCTGGAAGGCTGCGAAGACTGCGGAAATCCTTGTCAATGAATACATGGTAAGAATCGAGACCGGAGCGACCGCATAAGCAGGTATTAGGCAGAGGGCTTTGCCTGACCTGGGGGTGAGTCGCCCTCTGCTCATCCCCATGAAAAGAGGGCATTATGGCAAGAACAAAAGCTGAAGAAGTAATGGAAGATGTCAAGGAAGAAGCGAAGGAGATCGTCCCCTACAGTGAAGAGGACCGGGTGGAGATTCCGCCTCTCTTTTACGATAAGGACAAATACTCTGCTCCTGTCCATGTAGGAGTAAACGGCAAGATGTACTCCATCCCCAGGGGAGTGGCAGGACTGAAGGTGCCGAGAGTGGTGGCAGAGATTCTGCAGCAGTCCGAGTACCAGAAGCAGATGGCAGGAAACTTCATGAACAGCATTGAAGGCGTGAAGAACCTTGGCAACTTCTAAACCGAATATGTAACCGCGAGGGCAGGTCTTTTGGCCTGCCCCTTTTTAAAGATTGGAGAGCAGCACATGATTATTGTGAAAAACAGGGAGCTGCTGATCCCAAGGGAAGAATTTAATATCGGCACATCCTATGACAGCGGCACAGAGATCAGGATGTTCCGTATCGACAAAGTGACGGCAGGAGGCATCGACCTCTCCGGACTGTCCTTCCACTTGGACATCAAATATTACAATGACGCGACAGACTCTGCCTTCCTGCAGAAGCTGGAAGATACAGACGATTATATCAACCTCAAACTGGAAATCGCCAACAGCATGCTCCAGGTACCGGGAACGGTACTGGTCCAGATAAGAGCACTGACCGGTGATGGGGAGCTGAAGTGGTCCTCATATCCGGGAGCATTTTTCGTCGAGGACCATATCAACCATCCTGCGTCCTACGTCGGAGACCTGACAGAGCTGGAACAGATAGAAACCTACATTGAGAACATGGAACAGCTAAGACAGCAGGCCATGGAGGAATGGGAGTCAGGGGTAAATGAAGCTGAGCTGGTGCGTCAGGCAAACGAAGAGGAACGGCAGGCCAACGAGACCGAGAGAGAGGCGAATGAGAACGCGAGGAAGATTGCAGAGACCCAGAGAGAAGCAGACGAAGCTACCAGAGAATCTGACATGAATCTGATCCGGAGCTCCGCCTCCACCACACTGGGACTTATCAGGGATGCCCTGGATGATGTCCAGGACGCAGAGGAACAGATGGTCATCCTCCGGACCCTTGCTGCGGAAGTACAGAACAAGCTGGACTCCGGAGCCTTCATCGGTGAGAAGGGTGAGAAGGGTGACAAGGGTGATACCGGTGACTCCGGTGTGTATGTCCCGATCTCCGGGATGATTGCTCTCTCTGTAGAGTCAGATGGATATCTCTATCTCTATGCAGCAGATCAGCAGGAAGATGACTTATTCGATTACGATTCCCAGACGGGAATTCTTTACTATGTAGTACAGGGAGGAGAATAATGGCTAAATACAGAATCCCTCTTGGTTATGTCCGCGGACCGGCAGGTACCGCAGGAAAAGACTTTGAATTTAAAAAGACCTATGCCACTGTGGCAGCAATGAATGCAGACTTCAGCGGTACTGATACATCCACCGGAGACTATGTCCTGATCTCTGCAGGATCATCAGATGATGCTGACAACGGCAGGATGTACAGAAAAGGCGAGAGCACCTGGATCTATGTGGCGAGAATCAATGGACCCACAGGAGCCACAGGACAGAGAGGCCCCATGCCTCCGCTTGTCACAGACCTCAATGTAACGATTCCGGGAGAAGGTGCGCTGGATGCTGCAGTAGGTCCGAGAATCGCAGAAAGACTGATTGCAGACGGCGGAGACGCTGCCGAGAACGTGGTAACCTTCACCAGCTCGGATACGGACGAGACAGCAAGCATCACATCCTTTGAGACCATGCCTGTCTTCGCAACCGGAACAAACAGGCTGAAGGCCCTTTTTGCGACACTGTCCAAGGCCGTGAAGAACATCAGGCTCCTTATCAAGCAGATGGGAACCACAGACATCTCCGGAATCAACAACGGCACAGTGACAAACATCCTGTCGAATCTTAACAGTAACAAATTCGACAAGGCAAATGTGGCGAACAACCTGACCACAACGGCAGCAGGGTACGCGCTGGATGCCAGACAGGGACGAGCACTGAGCACCAGTGTTAGTACGCTAAATGATGCTTTAGTGCAGAAACCACGGATTTATAAAACGTGGTCTGAATTAACAAATTTAAATTCACTGACACTTTATCAGGTCTTGACAAAAATGGAGGAGCGGAGCATCTTTTTTGGAACTGTTACCCCGTCCCAGATTACCAATCTTAAGATGGCAGGAGAGCTGTTTCTTTTCCGTGCTCCTGACAATGTTATACAAAAGTCTCTGATCGTGCTTACTACTGCAACACAGTCCGCAACAGGGATACAGGTTTACATCGGATTTGTACGATATGACACCCATGCTGTGGTATGGTATACACCGACGTTAACGGCATCTTAATCACTTAAGCATTACGGCATATAAGCATCAAGATGACAGTTTCTTGTATTCCACCCGGATAGTGACAGCCGTATTTGCTTTTACCGTGCCGTCAGTGTTCAGCAATCGGGCATACCAACTTGATCCCGCGCTCCACGGAAGGGCAATACCTTGACTGGAAGACCCGACACGCAATCCAGTAACCATATATGTAGCAGGATTAAGATCAAGCGTGATGTTTCCACCAGCTGACGTAGTGCCTGTAACATCTTTAAAAAGCATAGGCGCAATGGTAGTCCAAGAGGGCCACGGATCAGACCCATTCTTGTACCTATTCCGTGCATAGATGTGGATGCCTTGATCTGACCCGCCCGATATAACCAACTGCCTCTGATACCCGGATGTCTGAGTATTAATAATGATTCCGGGAAGACCATCGGGTGCATCTCCAAGACTTCCCGAAAAGGCAAAGATTCCCGTGGGGAGACTTGGGGATGTTAATCCATTCGGCACTGTATTACACTGATAGTTCGCTAAAGCATCATTTAACGAACTACGGGACCGCAACTCATCGCAACTTTATTGCAACTTTATTGCAACTTTATTGCAACCATTGTCCCTCTGGAGGGACAATGACATGAACCTATAAACCATCCATAAAGGAGGGAAAACCATATGGAATTTATCAAACTGAAAGACGAAACTGTCCTGCAGATTGAAGAGGGAGCATCCCTGGAGCACATCATCCATATCGCAGCAGACGAAGCTGCAGCAGTGGCTGTCTGCGGACTGCTCACTCCGCAGAACGTATCCTCTGTGGAATTCATTCATGAGTATGAAGGAACCGAGCAGGTCATCGGAGAATTTGACAATGTAGCCCTGATTGCTCCGCCTACAAGACAGGACAGCGAGGAAGACGAGACCGTCATTGTAACCTTTGGCCTCCGGGAGAAGACGGAGCTGGAGCTGAGAGTGGATACCCTGGAGGAATCCCAGGGAACGCAGGACGGCGCAATTGAGGACATTGCATCCGCAGTGTCTGACCTGATGGAGGGATGATCATGGGAAAGTTTTATGGCGTAAAGATCAAAAACGGAGAAATCAACCAGAAGACCGGAGACCCGTGGACCATTGCCGATGTCCCGAAGCTGTGGAGAGCAGCGACCGAGGCATGGCTGGAAGCAAATCCGTAAGACATGTACCTCCTTTTTTGAGGGCAGGGGATCATCCCCTGCCCTCTTTTTTGTGTAGGTGCATATTTTTGAGCGGATTCGATACATTGGAAGAAAAGAGAAGGAGGACCGCTTATGACTTTAGCAGAACTCATAGCCGATGTGGACGAGAACAGGCCGAACCAGTTTGACAAAGACAAAAAGACCGGATGGGTAAACGAGATCGAAGCAAAGGTAGTGAGACAGGTTATCAACAGAGCACTGTGGAACAATGTGGAATTCATTCCCTACCACTATGAGCTGGATGCGGAACGGGAGCTCCTGGTCCCCGATGAGCATAAGGATCTGTACGAGACTTACCTCTATGCCAAGATGGATTACACAAACGGAGAGATTGAAAGATATAACGCGGATGCAGCGATGCATCAGGCAGCATGGACGGACTACGCAGCGGAGTACCGTCGCTCTCACTATCCGAAGCCGGTGGTGTGGTCATGAGACTCCCGCCCATCAGCAGTTACCCGAATAAGAGACAGAGGACGGTAGGCACCTTCAAAGGACTGAATGAAAACCTTGTCACTACGCCTGCAGAGTTTTCCAGGATGCAGAACGTATCAGACCGGTTTTATCCTGCCATAGCCACAAGAGCACCGAGGGGAACCACGCTGCGGTCCTTCTCTAAGCCGAACGGACTCTATTACAAGAACCATCTTTTCTATATTGACGGCACCACCTGCTACTATGATGGGTCCGCCGTCTCCGGACTGACTGTCACAAACGGCAGAAAGCAGATTGTAGGCATGGGAGCCTATATCATCATCTTTCCGGACAAGAAGATATTCAATACGGCAACAGGAGAAATCACAGCCATTGAAGCTGCCTACACCCAGTCCGGAACGATTACATTTCAGGAGCTGTCCACGGACTCTGTCTATACGAAGATTACTGCCACAGGAATTCAGAACGCAGTAAAGCAGTATGACGGAGTAGAGATCGCAGGAGTGAATGACGATTCCTTCAAATTGGATGGGAAGCCCGTGACCAAGACCATCACGGAGATAGGCACCAACTATATAGTAGTGACGGCATCCATCCAAAACAGCTGGACCGGAGACGCGGAGATACTGGCATCCGGATCAAACACCAGGATAAACGGCACCGGCATTCATGAGAAATTCAAAGTGAATGACAGGGCGAAGGTCATCGGATGCAGTGACACTGCCCTGAACGTCACAGACAAGACGGTGACAGCTGTCGGGACAAACTACATCATCCTGTCAGGGTCCTTCCCGACAAAGTCCTTCACGCAGTCCGGAACCATGACCTTTGAGTATTACTTCCAGGGAAGCGACAAGACGAAGATCTCCGGAGGGAATCTTGGAACCCTGTTCTCTCCGGGAGATGTGGTGACCATCGCGGGATGCTCCAACAATAGATACAACGGGCAGAAGGTCATCCAGCAGGCAGGCACCAACTATATTCTGGTGGACGGGACCCTGACGGAATCCTTTGAGCAGGCCTCCGGTATCACTATCACAAGGACGAAAGCAAAAGCGGATGACATCATCGTAAAGAGGACAGCATTCACGCAGGCCTCCGGAATTACCGTGAGGAGGAAGTCTCCGGACATGGACTTTGTCTGTGAACACAATAACCGTCTCTGGGGATGCAACTCTCTTACCCATGAAGTCTATGCCTCAAAACTGGGAGACCCGACCAACTGGAACTGCTACGAAGGGCTGTCCACAGACTCCTATACAGTCACAGTGGGCAGTGACGGAGACTTCACCGGGTGCATTTCCCACAGCGGATATGTCCTCTTTTTCAAGGAGAATAGCATCCATGTCATGTTCGGAGCAAAGCCTGCAAACTTCCAGCTCAACAGCAGACAGGCACCGGGAGTGCGGAAGGGCTGTGAGGACTCCCTGCAGGTAGTGGCAGAGACCCTGTTCTATGTAGGACGAAATGGAGTCTATGCCTATGACGGAGCAATTCCCCTGAAGATATCCAACAACATCACAGAGGAATTGACGAACGCGGCAGCAGGGCAGCAGGACGGACGGTACTATCTGTCATGCCTGAAGGGCGGAAAGCAGACTCTCCTGACCTATGACCCGAAGTATCAGATATGGGACGTGGAGGATGACACGAAGTTTGACTTCGCTGCCTACGGAGACGGCATCCTCTATTACATCGACGGGAACAAAAAGCTGCTGACCGTAACCGGGAACAGCACCGACCAGATACAGTGGATGATTGAGTCCGGAGACCTGACAGAATCCGCGCTGAACGAGAAGTACATCAGCAAGGCCCAGTTTAACTTCCTGCTTTCGGAAGGAGCGGAGGCGAACATCTATTTCAAATATGATGATGACCCTCTCTGGGAGAAGAAGGGAACCATCTATTCCACGAAGCAGACCACATACACCCTTCCCATCATTGCCAGACGATGCAACAAATTCCGATGGAAGATGGAAGGGAAAGGACAGATGAAGCTGTTGGCGATGGCGATCAACATAGAAGGGGGGTCTGAGTTTAATGGGAGCATTCAACCTTGGAAACGTCGGTGATATCTCGTCCCTGGATGACATCCCGAAAATCAGACAGTACCTCTACAGGCTGAATGAACAGCTCAGGTACATGTTCGACAACCTCTCCCCGGAGGATAACTACGGAGACAAGGCACTCCTGCAGTACGTCTCGGATGGAGAGAAGCAGAGCGCACTGGAGATATCCCTGGACCAGATATCTCTCTCCATGGTGGACAAGGACAACATCGTAGCAGCCATAAACATGAGCAAAGAGCAGGTCCAGATACAGGCAGACAAGATCAAGATGGAAGGCCTTGTGACCGTGAACTCCTATTTCAAGATAGGCCTTGACGGGAGCATCGAGGCGAGGAACGGGAAATTCTCAGGACATATCTCCGCATCCTCCATGGAGTCCTCCACCATCGATTCCACCACAATCAGTCTTGGCGGAAAAGGGAAGGACGGGAAAATACAGGTCTATGACAAGAACGGCATCCTTCTGGGCCATTGGGACAAAGAAGGAATCGATGTAAAGAAGGGAAACATAAGAGGAACCAAACTGTACCTCGGCGGGAACGGAGAACCGGGAGAGCTGTTCGTCAATAACAAGAACAATATCGAGATCGGCAAATGGACAAAGGATGGTCTTGTTGTAAAGCTCGGAGACATCACCGGTACTGCCATCACTCTCGGAGGAACCGGAACCAGCGCAGGCTCTCTCACAGTCCTCAACGAGACCGGCACAGCAACTCTCGGAACCTGGAATAAACAGGGCATCACAGTCAACAAGGGAAGCATCCAGGGCAGTGAGATCACAGTGGGCGGATCAGGGAACACAGGAAAGTTCATAGTCCTGGATAACGCAGGAACCACAACCATAGGACTGTGGGACAACACTGGAATCAATGTCTATAAGGGAAGCATCCGGGGAAGCGAGATCACAGTGGGAGGTTCGGGGAATACTGGAAAACTCAAAGTCCTGGATAACGCAGGAACAACCATCATAGGACTGTGGGACAACACCGGGATCAATGTCTACAAGGGAAGCATCAGTGGAACGGAATTCACGGCAAAACGCGGAAACAAAGTAGGCTTTCACACAGACGGCACAAATGTTCAGATCGGTGACTTTTATGTCATGGATTGGAACGGAAGACAGGTCCTGCAGTCAGAGGACTTTACCACCGGCATATCCGGAGAACCGGACATATCAACCGGATACTATCTGTGGGCAGGCTGGTATGACGATGATGACTTTGTTCTGGCAGTAGACGCAAACCGAAATGTAAGCATAAACGGACAGCTCCTTGTGAATGGAACAGTAGGAATATCAGGGAGCCTGGTTTTAAACGGGATACATGTAGAAGGCTTTCAGAATAGGCTTCTCACATTGGAAGAATGGGGAGTTGACTACGAAACCAGAATATCTCGCCTGGAAAGGATAATCGGATCGGGGTCATGAGGCCCGGAAAGAAGGAGAGGACTATGAGCAATCTCATATATGCGGAGGAGAACATCCTCCGCGCACTGAATCTTTTAAACAGCATGGAAGTAAAGGGAGCGGAGAACGCGGAGAGACTGCTGACAGCCTTCGCAATCCTGAAGAATCCGCAGGAGATAAAAGAAGAGAAGGAGGAAGAGACGGATGGCACTGACGAATAAGCTGAAGAACACCACAAAGAAGCTGAAAGACTCCCTCGGACCGTCTGCAGCGAATCCTGCCTCCGGAGGAGCGACAGGAACGGGAAGCCCTGTGGTCTATGCTCCGGGAGCACCGAAAGACAATGTGACATTTGCCAGCAAGATGAGACAGACTCTGCAGTCCAAGCTGCCTTCCGCAGTGACTGCAGGTCTCAATGTATCCGGGGATGCGACACCGGTAACAAACAAGTATCTCTCCCCGACCACAGGACTGGACAGCTCGTCCTCGTCCTCCTCATCCAAGAGGAAGTACGATGCCTTCTCCACCAGTGACAGGACGGAGGACTACTATAACCGTCTACAGGATATAGAAGGAGATGAACCGGAAGAATTCACCTACGATCCCTTCAAAAAGAGCGCACTGGCAGAAGACTATCTGTCCCGCCTGCAGCAGAAGGAGACAGAGAAGCCCGGAGACTTTACCTACGATCCCTTCAAGACATCCGCAAGGACCGAAGACTATTTCAACCTCACGAAACAGGCGGAAGCAAACAAACCGGATGCCTTCAACAGCAGATATGAAGGAGCGGTCCAGAGCATCCTCGACGGCATCCTGAATAAAGGAAACTTCAACCTGGAACAGGACAAGAACTACAACATGCTTTATAACCAGGCGCGGGAATCCTACATGAATGCAGGACAGAAGGCCATGCGGGATGCCATGGGGCAAGCACAGGCACAGACCGGAGGCTATGGCTCTACGGCAGCGCAGATTGCAGGATCACAGGCCTATGATTCCTATCTGCAGGGAATGAACGATAACAACGCTGCCCTCGCACAGCTGGCCTACCAGATGTGGCAGGATGACAACGCAGACCGGTACAACCAGCTGAATGCTGTTCAGGGCCTTGATGAGTCCGATTACAACAGGTGGCTGCAGGGGTATCGGAACTGGGCGGACGAGCGGAACTACTTCGCAAACCAGTATCAGCAGGGCTATGCCAATGACTGGAACGAGTACCAGTTTGGGACCAACCTGGACTACAACATCTGGCAGGACAACTACAACAACTGGCTGAAGGACCGGGAGTATCTCGCCAACCAGTATCAGAATACCTACAACAATGACTGGAACGAGTATCAGTACGGCACCAACATGGATTACAACATCTGGAACGATAACTACAATCACTGGCTTGCCAACAGAGACTATCTCGCAAACCAGTATCAGCAGGGATACGCAAACGATATGAACCTGTATCAGTATGATACAAATCTTGCTTATCAGCTCGACCGGGATGATATCGAAGACACCTACAGAAGGGAAAGAGATGCCATCAGCGACTATGACGATGCCTTCAATGCGGCACTGAAACTTGCCCAGAACGGCGTAGCAATTCCTGCCCAGTATGCGAACAGACTGGAACCGGAAACTCTCCTCGCTCTCCAGGGTCTTGCAGGAAAGGCACTGGCAGGCGGAAGCGGCGGAAGCGGAGGCTCCGGTGGCGGAGGCGGAAGCAGGAAAAGGAGCGGAAATCCCAAAAAGAGCAAAGACGTAGAACCGTACGAAGGCATCCAGAGAGAACATATTATGGACGAAATGGCAAAACAGGCTGCAATATCCGGGACGGCAGGAGCATATGCTCTTGGAGAAAGTATGCTTGCGCTGGAGAAAAATGCGGAGGGTCTTCCGTACAGAGAGGAAACAGCAAGTGCATTAAGTAACTTTATGGATACACTGAGCGATGACACACCGATTAATAAGAGAAAATATGTAGATTCTGTAAGGAACGTAGCGAAGAAGCTGAAGACAAAAAGGTAGCAGTCATAGGAGAATGGCATGGCAAAGAAGAAAACACTATACAAGGCAGATTTCAGCAATTCAAAACAGAGGGCTGCCGAGTACGCTGAAGCGTATCGGCAGAAACGAAGTGAGAATAAATCATTCGTGGAACCACTTGCGAAAAACAAGGACTACAGGACGCAGCAGGCGAGACAATTCGCAGAGTTGTCAGGGGCAAATCAGACAACGGATAAAAACAAAACCGGCAGAGAAGTTGTGACTCCTGAATCTTGGGCAGGGAAACAGATCACTGTAAACAATAACCTGACAACAAGGAGAAACACATCCAATAACAGAACACCCGAACCGGCACCCAATGCCATACATAACTTTGCGAATTCCAGACAGATGGCAAACACGTTTGCAAATCGCTTCCGGGACCAGAGAAGTGGGAAGGCAGAGACCGGGATAACGAGCTTATACGATCTGGCGAGGCAGACAGTAGAAGACCAGGAAAAAGAACGCAAGAGAAAAACGGGTGAAATATTAGGAAGACTAGGCCTTAAAGGAACGCCGGTATCGGAAAAAGGCCTGCTGAACGCAATCGAGAAGAACAACTCTCTTTATGAGGAGAACGAAAGAAAGACAAGAGATTTTAACAGAGCAGGCCTTCGCAGCTTAGTAACAAATAGGGCAGAAAAACAAAACGAAGCAAGAAGAGTCGCGGCGGAAATGTACGAGGAGAACACTCCGCCGCTTAGGAGGCTGGTAAATGCACAGGCTGCCAGAAGCGCACAGGCCAGAAATGCAGCACAGCAGATCATGAAGGAAAGCCTTCAGAAAGATAAAACACTCGGTCAGTATAAGACAACTGCAACCGGAAACAAACCGAAAATGGACTGGCAGAGCAGCTTCTATACGGATACGGGATTTGAAGATACTTTATATGACTATATCAACCGAAACGAAGAAGCAAGAAGCAGACAGAGACTGAATGACGTAAAATTCGGGACCACTCATGATCAGTATGACAATTTGGATGACGAGACAATCCGAGAGTTTAACTATATTTATGAGAAGTCACCGGAGAATGCGTATAAATATCTTGATGCAAAAGTAGGGAAGAAATATACCGGGCAGGAAGCCTTCATTACATCTCTTATGAACGCAACCGGAGCCCCGTCCATTTCAGCGGCGGCAGCAAAAGGAATGGCAAAACTTACAGGGGACCGGGAGGCGGAAAGAAGAAACCGTGAGTGGTACGGAAACCTCCTTAGAGATACCCAGGCAGCAGCGGAGCAGCATCCTTATGCATCGGGAGCAGGCTCAATAGCTGGAACCGTGGCACTGATCAGCGCGATATCATCGGGAGCGGGGGCAGTAAGCGGAACGTCTGGAGCCTTCGCGAATCTTCCAGGCATAGCAAGAACCATGCTGAACGGGGCTGCCGTCATGGGCGGAGCTACGGCAATTCAGCAGGGCGGAGCTGCGGCAACAGGCTTTCTGCCGACCGGGGAATACGCAAGGAACGTCGCGATCAGCAGTGCTGGAGGCGCGGCAGGAGCGGCAGTAGGAAGTGCTGTTGGGGCAAAAGTTGGACAGATAGCCGGGAATGTACTGAGAGGATCAAAACTTGCCGAAAACCAGCTGGCAAGAACATTAACTGCGGCACTTGTGGCAGGGATGTCCGCCAGTGGATATTCACTGGGAAATACTGGCGTATCTGAAACTGCATCGTATCTAAGAGATCCGAAAAACTACAAACCGGACATGAAAAGGATAACGAAAGACGCACTGACGGCATTTGCCTTCGGTATGTTTTCGTATGCCTCAAGAGCGGGAAGAACAGAAGGACAGGCAGCACCACAGGAAGAATTCCGGAGCGAATTCTTCGACGATTGCAGCAGTCCGCAGGAAGCCCGAGCAAAACTAAGACAGTATTCAAAACAGTATCATCCGGACCTCCCCACGGGAGACGCGGATATGATGGCAAGAATTAATGCGGACTATGCAGGATGGATGAATAACTGGAATGCCACCAGAGGAATGGAGGCATACACAAGAGCGCAGCAGGCTGCAGAGACAGGAAACAGCCAGGAATACGCAGCGGCGAAACGTGAATTTGATGAGTGCGTCAATGCGCTTGTGCTGCAGACCCAGTCAGCGAATGCAACTGCCGAAGCAGTGGAGGCCGCACAGATTCTGCAGGTAATGTCGGAAGAGATGTCTATGCCTGCAGGCAACGGCTCTGTAATGCTGCCTGCTATGGCAGATGATGTTCCGCAGCAGGACGCGAGGACACAGATTGCAGATCTGACTAGAGCGGACAACACATCCATGGAAGAGTCACTGGAACAAGCAAGACAGATGACAGAAGAAGCACAAGGAAACGCAGAGACCGCAATAAGCACAATAGAAGAGCAGGATGCATATCCTGAAATACCGCAGGAAGAACAGCAGGCTACCATTCAGAATATCGCAGAATCTCCGGATGCGCTCCCCGTGGAGAATACGGATGAACAGCTCAGAAGACTGGCAGAGAGCTCAAACGAAGCAGAAACGACAGGACAGCCCGTAGAAGAGACTCTTCAGACACCGGAGGAACAGTGGCAGCAGGACCTACAGACGGCACAGGAGAAGCAGTCTCTGGAGGCTCAGGAAGAACTGGCACTAAGAGTCCTGGCAGAGGAGAACGATGCGGAGAGAGAGCGTCAGCGTCAGATGCTGTTTGAAGCAGGAAAAAGGCAAGAAAAGAATATCCGACAGCTCTATGATAGTGCTACAATGTTATCAGACGAAGAAAAACTGGACGCACTGGAAGCCGGAAACAGAGCTTCCTTGGAGCAGGTCCGTACAGAAGTAAGAGAGGAGAATCTCAATGCCAGAAGACAAGAAAGAAGCGATTTACTCGGTGAAGGGAGCGGACGGACTGTATCACAGAGTGAAGGAATCGGAGATGGAAGCATTCCATCAGCGTCAGGAGTATCTGAGAAAACATCCAGAAGACTTGGAGAAAATGCGGCAGACCGCGAATCAAATGGCCTCAGATATACTGAAGAAATTGAAGCCAAAGAAATCCTGAGAACTGCAAGAGAAGGAGAAAAAGTCCACTTAATTGAATCAGGGACTACCCCGGCCTTGTCGAGAACCATGGCAATGAGTAAAGCAAGCGGGGTAAAAGTTATTACATACGCAAGCGAGAAAGCGATCTCAGTAGAAACCGGGGAAGAAGTAAGGGCATCATATGACCCGGAAAATGACGAAGTAACTGTTAGGGCAAATGATGAAAGCGCACGATCCGATCAGCTATTCAAACATGAACTTGTAGAAAGAGCTCTGCAAAAGGGCAGGATAAAACTGGAGGAATGCACCGACCATCTCAGCCGCGAACTGTCGGAAGCCGGGCTGGACGGGGACGAGGCTGTCAACACTCTTGGAAAGATATATGCAACACTTTCTGGAACAGATTTAAACAGCCCGTCACTCAGCGAAGCTGAGAGAGAAGAAATTATCAGCGAGGCCACCAAGGAAATGGTCTGCGATTCAACGGGAATTAATCAGTTTGCAGACTTTGAAGGTTACGAATCAGTAGCAGACTTGATGGATTATGTAATTTCTGTCATGGAGCCTTACCTCAACGAACGGATGGACCGTGTGTTTGACACTGCCGAGACTGAAACGTCCACCGAAATTGCGAACGAAGGCACCGACATTAACACCAAAGGCGAGAGAACTGCCGACAGCACAGCTGCCGATCTGAAAAAGATGGGTATAGTAATAAGTGATGACGGCAATGTGGCCCACATGGTGTACTCGTCGAAATTCTCCTGGAAGACGGAGGAAGAGATCAACAAGGCCGTGGCAGCATTGGTGAAAAACCTGGGAGTATCAGAGGCGGACGCAAAAGCCTTCGTGCAGTCAGAACTTTCACTGACAAATCTGATTCTGAATCCGCAGAACGTGGCAGCCATGGACTTTGAACCGGATGAAAGATATGAAGCAATCAAGAAGAACTCGGACTATCCTCAGGGAACTGTGGACTTCAACAATGATTGCAGAAAAAGAAATCCTTTCACCCAACTGTTTAACAGGCTCCAGAAACGGAATCCTAACAGGGTATTTACTGCAGAAGATCTTGAGATTATCCGTCAGAACTTGATTAAGCACAATGTCATTGTGGCCTGCGCACTTTGTTATGTGGAAGAAAGACGGCAGAAGCTCGGAGAAATTGCAGAAGGTTTCATCAACCTTTATAAGAACAACGCAATACTGGACCGTTTTGCGGGGAAAAGAGAATATGACAAGTTTGCCGAAGCTCTTGAAAAGGTGGGAGACGATAAATACATCCCGACCATCTATGACCTGATCACATACGATGGAATGAGAGCTCTGCAGGCGGAACATCCAGCAATTGCTGAGACTTTTAAGATTTTCAACAATGCGAGAGGAATGGCAGCAGGCCGTCTGATTGAAGGCAGAGCGGGATACAGAAGAGAGCTCCTGACGTATAGCCAGAAGAAAGTCAAAGCCATTAATGACGCTGGAGGGCTGAGAATCTTCTCTTACTCTGACTTTGAAGCTGTCAACCTTCTCGACATAGTGCAGATTGTCCAGGATGCCGCAATAATGGGCATCAAGATCCAGGCATACACAAAGGTGCCATCATTCGCAAGAGTAGTCCGGAACACCGGGATTAAACTGAACAGGTCCCTAATTGCTGCAGGAACCGGAGTAAAGTATGACAGCGAAGGAAGACTGGTTTTGGACCTCGACCCTGTGGAAGGTATTGACATCAATGACCCGGACTTCTTTGACTCCACTGATGACCGGGACATTGGCAACATTCTCGTCGGAATGGCAGATGAACAGATCAAACTGGCGATGGCATCGGATTTCGTGGACTACATTATCCCATTCCACACAAACCTTCCCAAAACTATATTGGAAGCAAAGGGAATTGCTCACTGGAAGAATTACAAAGACTCGCAGACCGACAAGGACAAAAAGACCGGAAAAGTTGCCGCAAAGCAGGTCAACATTTATACAGACGTTATCCAGGCAGCAAGGGCAGAAGGGAATCCTATAAAAAACAAAAAGGAGTTTGTAGAGAAATTTCTGCAGGTATGCAAAGAAAGAAACCTGACACCGAGGTTCGCCCAGTTTTTAAATGTGGACTCAAACGGAGAATATGTTTACACAGAAGGGTACCACAAATTCCTTATAGACTTCAAACTGTTTGACAAGAACGGAAACATTGTAGAACAGCAGGTGGTAAGGCCTGTATTTGATGACGCATATAACACAAAACTGATGAAAGATTATGCGGCAGGCGTGGGCTATACCAACATAACAGATGCCGTCTACAGAGATACAGTAGACGAACTGAACAAGAAGACCAAGGGAAGCGGAGTAAGATACTCATCAAAACTGAAACTGAACAAGAATGACAAAAAGTATCTGAAGGCTTTGGAAAGCGGAGACCTGGAGACAGCAAAAGAAATGGTATCAGAGGCTGCAAAAAAAGCCGGGTACACCGAGAATCTTTATCATGGTACCGCAGCATTCGGCTTTACGAAATTTGATATATCCAAGATGGATGACAAGGCATCGATATTTGCCACATCAGATCCGAAAGTCGCAGAATCATATAGCGGAGAAACAAAAAGAACAAAGATATACCAGAGACAGGGCAGGAGTGACGATGAAATAATTGATAGAATTGACAGCATGGGAGACGAAGACCTTCTGCCGCTGATTAAAGAGCACATTGACAAAAAATATGAACAGGTACCGGCAGAAAAACTGCAGGAGATGAGAGACGAGAGAGTCACAGATATCCGATTCTATGCAGACAGAGTAATGGACTATGTTGACAAGGAAACTGACGAGGCCAAGAGAACAGCGGCATCGAGACTGGCATCGAGCATGTATAAGATTGCAAGGGCGAAAAATGCTGACGATGTAGACGATTATAAGACAGACTACAACAACGATGCATGGGAAATGAAATGGTTGGATGAAGACGCGTTCTACGATATGTTTGATGGCGGAAAAGGAGTGACAACAACAGGCCTGGCCATACAAGAATTCGGAAGACTTATGGAATCAGACACCATGTTCACAAACGGAGAAAAGGTTGCAGGGTCCACACTTGAAATCTTCACACCAGGCGAGGCAAGAACAGAGCTTATCGGCACACTCAGCAAGGGGATATATCATCTTTACGGCAAAAAGGAAAACGTGCTTGAGTTTGACGCGGGAGGTGATAACTGGAACTTCATCAACACAACCAAGATTCCGAACATGAAGTTTCGGATCAAGGGTGCGTCAGGAGTACAGACTGAAGGTGCGATGTATACCTTTGATGAAGCACAAAAACTTGCAGCGGAAAGCACAAGAAGGAAGAACGGTCAGGATGATTTTATTGTACCGGAAGATGTGAGAGATGAGCTTGGAATTCTAAGAGGATGGAAATTCTCGTCAAAGAAAACCGGAGAGCCTATTCTGGAACTGGAATCTCTGCTGAGTAAGAGAGTTAATACAAGAACTATATCAGAGTACGCAAGAAACGCAGGATATGACGGAGTCATAATGCGAAATCTGAAAGACTCCGGAGGAGTGACTCCATATAACCAGCCCAGCGATGTTTACATCTATTTTAAGTCTGACGCAGTAAAGTCGGCAGACGAAGTGACTTATAATGATAACGGAGAAGTGATTCCGCTTAGCGAAAGGTTCGACCAGAAGAAAGCAGACATTCGGTACTCTTCCAAACTGCCTCTCGTGGGACATGCCAGCAACGCGAAGAATACGCCTATAGACCGGGAGTACCTTGAAGCTGTGCAACTCGGAGATGACAAGAAGAAAAAACGGATGGTGAAGGAGGCCGCAGAGAAGGCAGGATACACAGCAGAACTGTATCACGGCAGTAAAGCATTTGGTTTCACCGAGTTTAATTTGGACGAACTAGATGACAAGAGCTCCATTTTTGCAACGAGCAACGCAAAAGTCGCGGAAACATACTCTGGGAAGACACAAAGAAGAATAATCTCAGAAGCCACAAATGTATCCGACATGACAACGGAGGAAGTAGAGACCGAACTGAAGAAAGTTGCTCCGTCATATGTCCGCGTACCGGAATCGGAAATAAAGAACCAAAAAAAAGAAAAACAGGAAGCTGTCAGGAAAATAGCGGATGATATCTATGATTACACAAGGAGCGGAGACCAAGATTTTGAAACCGCACCGGGAGCAGCAAAAGCAATATCAGAAGCGATAGTCGGAGACCTGTGGAGAATTGCAAAAGCAAAGAACCTGGAAGAGCTGGAAATTGGGCAAAAGTGCCTGCGACAGGACCACAGAATATTAAGAGATAGATATCCGGAAATTGCGGCAAAAGTGCTGGACTCCGGGAGATATTTTGAGATTGCATACAAAAACAGCAGGCATCTTGAAAAAATTCTTTCGGAAGGTGGAAACTTTATTAAAAGAGAAAACCTTAGTTACAATCCGGATTATGTCGATAATTGGATCACCGAAGAACAGGCTAAAAAAACAATTATAAACAAGGGGGGAATATATCACCTATACGGAAAAGAAGACAATCTTTTAATCGTAGACGCAGAGGGAGCATTATGGGACGAAATCCCAGCAGAATCCGTCATCCAGGGGATGACAAAAAAGGAAAAGAAATATCTTGTAGCGTCGAGTGATTATTTTATGCAGGACTACGTTACGCTTGACGAGGCCAGGAAAGCGGCAGAACTAGAATTGTCATTCCTTGGAGATGAAGATGACAGCGTAGAAGAAGTAGAAGTAGAAGGGGACGGATGGCACGGGGACGGCATCATGTTTGTGTCCCGCAAAACAAAAGAAATATTATACCAGATAGAAGAAGATTTGGACGCTGCAGACGAGTCATTCCTCAGAACAAGAGAAGTTGCAGAGTATGCGAAAAACCAAGGATTCTCAGGGGTAAAAATCATGAACTTAGTTGATGATGGGCCAAACGGGAGGACAAAAGAAACAAGCGATGTCTATATATACTTCGACCCATCACAACTAAAATCAGCAGACGATGTGGTTTATGGCGATGACGGGAAAATTATTCCTCTTAGCGAGAGATTCAAAGAGGACCGGAAAGACCTGCGGTATTCCTCAAAGTTGCCTCTCATGGACTATGAAGGACGGAAGTATGTCAGGGAACTGAGCGAGAAGTACGAAGCGAAGATCAAAGACCTGAAAGACAAGGCCTACAGACGGCAGGCAGCACAGAGACTGCTCCGGAGAGCGAGAGCACTGCAGCAGCTTGCAAGAAGAAGAGGAAGCCTGGACTTCAAGGCACAGGTGGACAAGCTCATCGGAGACCTGGATACAGTATCTGTCGGGATGAGAGAGAACACAAGAGAAGCCCTCACAGCCCTTCGGGAAGAAGTTATGGCACAGTGTGCGCTGGACCCGGATTACAAAGCAGTATTCGGAGACAGGTATGATAAGCTGTTTGTGAGACTGACACAGAAGCATATTTCAGAGATGACGCTGTCAGAAATCATTGAGCTCACAGAACAGATTGTAGCACTGGAGCACTCCAAGAGAACATATGACAGGGAAATCCTGGACAATGACGCGAGGAAGTTTGCAGAGGAAGGCAGGAAGGGCGTAGAACAGCAGAAGAACATAAAAGGTCTCAACTTCAAAACGGAGATCGGAGCTCTCATCGGGAAGTATAAGCTCTATATGCTGAACCCGGTAAGAGCCATGGCAATGCTTGACGGGTACCAGAAGGACGGAGTCTTCACAAGATACGGGAAGATGCTGAACGATGGACAGACAAAAGCTGCTGAATTCCGAATGAGAGCAGAGAAACTGTTTGAGGAGCTGCACAACAACGATAAGCTGGTGAAGGACTTCTCAAAGCAGGATATCGAGATTGACACCATGGAAGGCAAGAAGAAGATCTCAAAGGGAATGAGGATTGCTCTCTATATGCACCTGCAGAACCCGGACAACATAAAGCATATTGCTTACGGCGGAATCACCATCCCGAACGAGAAGCAGTACAGAAAAGGGAAGTACACAAACGCATACAATACCGGAGAGACCATACACTTCGCTCCCTGGAACAATGGGAAAGGTGCAGTGGAAACCATGAAGGCCATCCGGGAGATCACAAAGCAGATGACACCGGAAGAAATCGAGTACGCAAAAACCTGCAATGTGTTCTTCAACCAGATGTGCAAGGATGCCATCAATGAAACTTCCATGAAACTGCAGGGAAGAGAACTTGCCATCGTGGACAACTACTTCCCAATAAGAGTTAATCCGAACTTCCTTCAGCAGGAGATGAGCGGACTAACGCAGAATGGAACCATAGAAGGAATGGGAATGCTGAAGGAAAGAACGGGAGCCCTGAACCCGGTACTCCTGGAGGATGTCTCACAGGTAGTAATGAGGCAGACACAGAACACTTCCATGTATTACGGAATGGCTATTCCTATCAGGAACTTTAACCGCTTCTACAACTATGTAGCTACAGAATTCAAGACATCAATGCAGCAGGCCGTGTCTGACACATGGCATGAAGCAGGGAAAAACTATCTGAAGAATCTGGTAGCGGACCTGCAGTTTGGAAGACAGACACAGCGAAACTGGCTGGACAGCCTGAAGGGACTGTACGCAGGAACGGCACTCAATGTGAATCTCGGAGTGGCAATCAAACAGTCCGCCTCTTACCCCTTCGCGGCATCCGTCATCGGATGGAAGCCTCTGCTGAAGGCCATGGGAGCAACACTGAAGAGAGCAGATTATGCCTATATGGATTCCATTACACCATGGTCCTACATGAGAAGACAGGGACTGTCCGGGACCGAAATGGGCGAAGTAGCAAAACAGAAGACAAAGCTGGACAACAACAAGGCACTGCAGAAAGTAAAGTCTGCGCTGAACTGGATTCAGATTGTAGACGTAAAGACTACGAATGTACTTTTCACAGCTTCCGAGTATTATGTGCAGGACCACTATCCGGACCTTGAAAAGAGAGGACCTGAGTACAGTGAGAAGGTAGCAGAAGTGTATAACGAGATGCTGCAGAGAACACAGCCTTCCTATGATGTAATGCAGAGAAATGAATTCCTGCGGGACAAGGGAGACATGATGAAGGTCTTCGGCATGTTTAAGACCCAAACATTCAATATGGGCGGAGAAATTATCGATGCTTATGAGAAGTGGAAAGCACACGCGGAATATGCAAAGAAGGACAAGTCATATCAGAAACTTGCAGCGGAGTCCAGAAAAGCATTTTTCAACACCGCAGTAGCGACAGCAGCGTCACAGATGATGCTGGCAGTACTGTCCGCAGTGGCAGCAGCAGTGATGCACCGGATGAAGCCATACAGAGATGACAAGGGAGAAGTAACCGCAGAATCTGTAGTAGGAAAAGTCCTGAGCGATTTTGTGGGAAGTTTCGCAGGGATGGCGATGTTCGGCAACGAGGTATGGGAGTACGGCAAAGCACTGGCTACAGGAGAAAAGATATATGATATCGAATATCCTGCGCTGGAGATTGTAAACGGCATCCGGACCTCGACAACAGAAGCGGCCACGGCAGTGAAGAAGGCACTGAACAGCAAAAAGGGAGATGATATCGACGCTGCAAGAAAGAAGATGATGACCGCAGCACTGGAACTGGCGAAGCTGAAAGGTATTCCTGCTCAAAACATTTACAATGTTATGAACGCAGTCTATCTCTGGGGACAGGAAATCACAGACGATGAAGGGAAGCTCTTCGATGCAGGAGAAGGCCTGCTCGGATATACCGACACATCTGTGTCAAAGGACCAGTACGCGGAAAGAGCTGCAGAGGCCTACGCCTCCGGAGACACCGAAGCAGGAGACAAGTGGTCAGAGAAGACCACAGAAAAGAAACTGCAGAAGGCTATGTACGGAGACCAGGGCATCGATGAGGATTCCTCAAAGGCCATGGTGGAATATGTCAAGGCAGGCGGAGACGCTGCGGACTTTGAGAAAGGAAAGTCACTCGGAAAAGAGCTGGAAGAAAAGGACATCAAGGGAGACGAAGTCTATGCATATGTAGTTGATTCCAAAGACTATTCCAATCAGGAGAAGATAGCGTGGTTCAAATCATCCACCACCAGAGCAGAATCGAAAAAGTACACAGCGTGGAAAAATGCAGGATATGGAGACTGGGACTTCCTGAAGTACCGTTCTGACCTGAGTAAATTCTCCGGAGACGGAAAGCAGGAAAAGATAGTCAACTATATCAAGACACAGACCACAGACACAAAAAAGAGGAAGGCACTCTGGCTCCTGGCAGGCTACAAGGAATCTTCCTTCGACAAGAACATGAAATAGTTTTCCTCCATCGGGACCCCTCCGGGGGTCCCTTTTTCTAGGTGCATATGTGACCGGATTACGGATATGATCTAGATATGAAAAGACAGAGGGAGGACACAGCATGGCCTATATTCCAATCACGATCTCATTTGTAGCACTACTATTCAGCCTTTACCAGTTTGCAAGCAAGAATAACAAGGAAGAGACATCCCAGATAACCACAGTCCTGATAAAGCTGGAAGCGATAGCAGAGAGCATTCTGGAGCTCAAGGGGGATGTGCGGTCCATGCGCGATGACCTCAATGACCTGCGGGAGAGGATCACCAGGGTGGAGGCATCCGCAAAGCAGGCACACAAGAGACTTGACCATATGGAAGGAAAGGAGAGCAGATCTGATGATTGATTGGAGAAGGAAGTTGACGAGCAGGAAGCTGTGGATGTCTGTGGCAGGATTCGTCACAGGCCTCATGATTTATATGGGACACTCGGAGGCGGAGGCCTCCCAGGTGGCAGCCCTGATTCTCTCCGGAGCATCCATCATAGCGTACTGCATCGGAGAAGGACTCGCTGACGGCGGAAATCAGTCAACTGATTAAGTCAACTAATTAAGTCAACTAATTGAGAAAGAAAGTTGAATCTAGCCAATAAAAGTTGAATGAAAGAAAGGAGAATCATGGAACGCACACCGGAATTTGAACAGAAGGTAAAGGACCAGGAGCATAGCACATTTAAGACACCGGAACTGGACCAGATGACCCAGGAAGAGTTTGATCAGGTAATCCCTGCAACCGGACCGGCAAAACCGGAGGAGGCGGAGAAGCTCAGAAAGGGAACCGGACCGGCATCCGAGATCAAATAGGAGGAGCCATGGGAAGTCTTGAAGGATTGATCGCAACGGGGAAGTCCTTTGTGGGATATATTGAAAAGGCCTCCAATGCATATCTGGATTCACTGAAGGATAACCGAGGCAGCAGGAACTATACCTGCTTCGCCAGAGATGTGAACGCAGCAGGCCTCGCAGGATGTCAGGCACAGCCCTGGTGCGCGACGTTTCAGTTTGCACTGGAGATGTACGAATTCGGCAAAGCGGAAGCCTTGAAGCACTGGTGTATGACGGACAGGACCTATGTAGGATACAACTGCTTTTCGACACAGTCTGCTTTTGAAAGAAAGAAGAAGACTGGAAGGGTCCCGAAGCTGGGTGCGCTTGTCATCTTCAATTATTCCCACATGGGAAGAGTTATTCGGATCTATAAAAAGTATGGTGCTACATGGTTCGACTGCCTGGAAGGGAACACCTCCTCCGCACAGGATGACCGGAACGGGGGAATGGTGGCAATCAAGGAACGCAGGGCAGATGATGCGAACATCAGAGCATTCTGCTATATAGACTATCCGGAAGAGACTGTGGAGCCGGGATGGAGACTGGCTGCAGATGGGGTCCGGTGGTGGTATGAATTTGCGGACAGAAACTGGGCAACAGGACTGCAGGAGCTGGAGAGCAGTACCGGCAAGCATAAGTATCTTTTCGATTCTATGGGGTATATGCTTACAGGATGGCAGCAGGATCATGGCAATTGGTATTATTTTGATGACACAAAAGGAAGCCCGAACGAGGGAGCCATGTGGCGTTCTGACGATACGGGAGCCCAGACATTGTGGACCTTGTGATGCATGTTTTGATGCACGAAGCTCCGAAATACCTATAATATAGGCATACACCGTGGGTTCAAGTCCCACTGGCTGCATTTTTTGACGATCAGAAAACCGCACAGCAAAGCCAATTTTTGGCTTGGTTGTGCGGTTTTCTTGCTGCTCTCGGCTCTCTGGCCTTTTCGACCCGAAGCATAAATTCGGTATACAGGTACATCTTTTCGGTACATTTGATGCACGTTTTGATGCACGAAACATCCTTTGTATTCTCCGGTATTTCATCACAAAAGAGCAGTAATGATGCACGATTTATACAGTAGCGGAGATAGTACTGAACGCCTTCAGAATCTTCCTGTCCTGCTTTACCTTTTCAAGGTCAATCACATTCATATAGATTCGTTTCATGACATAGCTGCCTTCGGCCCATCCGCCTCGCTTTTCGATGAAAAGGTCCGGGACTCCGTGTGCATGGAGATAGGACGCTGAGAAGTGCCGTAAATCATGGAACCGGAAGTGAGGAAGATTCGCCTTTTTGATAGCCCAGGCGAACGCATCACTGATATAGGACGGATTCACGGACAGGAGTCTGCCGTCTTCGTTCTCCGGGAGCGACAGAAGGAATTCAATAATGTTTGCAGGCATTGGGACGGACCGGTAGGAGGCATAAGTCTTGGGGAAAGGCTTAAGGACATATTCCTTATCATCATTCAGGATCATGCTGTTATGGACATGGATGACATTCCCTTCGATGTCTGACCGCATGAGACCGCAGACCTCTCCACGGCGGAGCGTTCCAACGGATGCCAGATAGATAGCTGCTTTGAGCTGGTCATTGGTGACAGTGTTGAGAAGCGTCCGGATATCCGCATCTGAGGGGCAGTAGTAATCCTGCTTCAGTTTGGAAGGAAGAGTGACCACAAGGTCAAAGCTGGGAGCAAACATCTTAAGAGCAGATATAAACAGCAGAGCATTGTTTCGGACCGTCTTGGGCTTCAGACGGGATGACAGACAGCTTATCCACACCTGGATGTCATGGTTTGTAACCTTCACCAGAAGGATATCACCGAAGGGAGGACCGAAATTATTACGAAGCATAGCACGATAGGGGCGGACAGTGGACGGAGAGAGGACCTGCTCTTTTGAGTCTATATACATTTTCACAGCATCCTTCACCGTCATCCTTCCGTCGATGTCTCTCCGGTGATTCATCCACTCATCTGCAAGCATATTGGCCTCGAGGGCAGTAGAAGCAGTGAAGGACTTTGTATGATACTTCCCATCGGAGCCTTTGTACTTCCGCTGGACCCTTACATTCCCAGAAGGGAGGACGCATTTCTTTTTCCTTGGCATATATATTCCTCCTTGACAAATGAGAACATTTGTTCGATAATCTGATCAGGGAATTTTGCTACCTTGCAGCCAAAAGGGTGGAGACTTATGGATGACTACAAGGAACAAATACTGGAGATGATCCGGAAGATGGATGATGAGAGGATGCTCAGATACATCTTCAAGATCATATCCAGTCTCGTAAATGGAAAGAAGAGTAGCCAGTAGGTTACTCTTCTTTTTTTGATGCCGTCTCAATAAACTTCTTTGCAATCTTTTCCAGCTCTATCCAGGATGACTCGTCGAGCTGCGCGAGAGTCTCTATCAGATCCCTTTTGAACTTCATATCTGTATTGAACAGGTCCGCCGCGAATTCTGCTATCGTATCCATCCGGGACTTCTGCACGAACATTTCCCCTTCTCCGGTACGGAGCCAGGTCTCATTGACATTAAAGGTCCTGCAAATGAGAGAGACAACAGCCGCGCTCGGAGAATTGTCCCCGCTTTCATATTTGGCAATGGTATTGCGCTTGCTACCGATTCTGTCAGCGAATTCCTGCTGAGTGAGATCTAATTCCTTTCTAAGTTTCTTAATCCTTTCATTCATATCATCACCACCTTTCGTATAAGAGGATTATAAAACCTAGATGTCCTTTTGTCAACAAAATGTGATTTAAGGACTAAAAAACAGTTGACAAATGTCCTTAAAGGAATTATCATTGTCCTGTAAGCAACAAATAAATGTTACGGAGGGTGAAGAAATGGAGACATACACAACCAGATATCAGGCAGAGAAGGTCAGAAGGACAGACCCCTATCACAACAGTACAGAAAGAATCGTCAAGGTCACAGGCGGATACGCACTGATGACGGAGCAGGAGTATCAGACCTGGAAGAGACAGAAGTAAAGGAGGAAAGAGATGCCGAAAAGAAGATTCACAGAGCAGGAACGGGCAGATGGAGACAGAGCCTGGAGGAGAATGTCCGAAAAGGCACAGCTCTTTTACGAGAACACGCCACTGGCAAGACTGTGGAAGACGGAAGATGGTTTCTTCCTTTCTCTCTTTGGAGAAGAGGCAGCAGGACCGTTCACTTTTGAAAAAGCAGATAATGCCTTTGCAGCACAGCAGATTCAGAACGAATTCCTAGACGAGTGCGACAACATCGCAGACGAATGCGAAGCAGAAGGACATCCGTCTCACGGAAGCAACTATGAGTCCAGAGTGCAGGCTCTGGAGAACTGGTACAAGGAACAGTATTCGTTTTTCTAAAAAGGAGGGATGACATGACCGAAATCGAGAAGGGAGCGATGAAGACCATCGCAGAAGCCATGCCGCACATGACCGAATATGACCGAGGGTCCTTTGTGGGATTCGCCAGAGGACTCCTGTCAGCACAGCAGCAGAGAAAGGAGGCAGAGGATGACATTCCTGATGAGTCAGGACGGGAAAACGCTTTTGAATCTGAAGCGGGTGAGACAGATTGACGTTGTCGAAACGTCCATCATGGTATGGACGGATTACGGCACCGAGGTAAAGATGGCGGAATACAATTCCGAGACCACAGCCGAGAAAGCAATGCTTGACCTTACCAAGGACATTTACCAGGGACACATGCTGGTGTTCCTGATGCCAGAGGAGGGATGGAACGGTGCTCTATATTAAGGCAGAAGAAAAGACCGTGGAGATCACGGTAGAAGGAACGGGACAGGAATTGACAGAAGAAATCTTCAACGTAATGAAGGGAATGGTCCAGAACTTTGACGCGCAGGGCGGAGAAGAAGCGGGGACGGCATTCGCAGCAACCATAATGGCAGCACTGGACCAGGCATGGTCCGAGAGGCCGGGATACGCTTCGATGAAAGAGACTGCCGAAAAGATAGTGAGAGTGGCGAAATCCGGAAAAATTGTGGGGGTGAAGGCATGAAAGAAGCCTATGAGAATACGATTCAGGAAGCCATGGACGAATTCGTGGTCCAGGTGAAGAAACTGAAAGTGTATAAGAAGTGGACAAACCGGGAACTGGCGGACCACCTGGGATGCACTGTGCGGACCGCAGAGAATCTAACCATCCGCCCACTGTCGGCAAGGGGCAGGAACATCCTCCGGATTCAGCAGTGGCTGAGAGAGGAAGAAAGGAAGAGAAAAGATGGGTAAAGGTCCGGAATACATCCCGCTTGCGACAGAACCGGGAAGATCATTCCTGCAGGCGGAGAGAGAAGACCTGGAAGAGACTCCTCTGATGGACTTTCTCATGGGGCTCTCAGGATATATGGAGCTGATGGCAGCAGGGGCAGCACTGCTCCTGACGGCAATGTTATTTATCTCAATGTAAGAAAAAACGCACCGAGCTGGAGACTCGATACGTTTTGGGTGATGGACTTGGAAAGGTCATCACCTCTATTATAACACACTTTTCAAATAATGGAGGGAAAAATCATGGCAACAAGAAAAAACGAAGCAACCGTAGAAATCAGACCGTTAGACATCCGGGAGATCAGAATCCGCCTGGTGGGGGATTCGCCTCTTATCGTCCATGCGTGGAGCGAGAAGGCGAAGAAGATGATGCTGGATGCCCAGACGGGCGCGACAAAGACAAAAGCCAGAGAGAAGAGAAACCCGATAGCAGACTTTGCCAACAGCCTGTACTGGCTCACGGAACAGCCAGAGGTAGAGACAGAGGAAGACTTCCTGGAAGCAATGCAGGACGGGGCGAAATTTGGCTTTCCGGTATGCGCATTCAAGCAGGCCGCAAACAGCGCAGCATACCGTCTTGGATGGGTGAAGAACCAGATGGTGCTCAGAGGGTCCTACTTCCTTAAAAGCGAATATGGAAACTTTGCAGAAATCAAAGGCAGCGTTCCGGAAATGAGAGAGGACATGGTGCGTATCGGAATGGGGTCAGCAGACCTGCGGTATCGCGGAGAGTTTAAGAATTGGTACTGCGATATGACGCTTGAATATAACGCCAGCGGGGAGATGACGCTGGAACAGATCCTGAACGTCATCAATGCGGGAGGATATGTCTGCGGAGCTGGTGAGTGGAGACCGGAGAAGGATGGAGACTTCGGACGATTCCACATCGAGACAATTCCTGACGAAAAGTAATCACGGCAGGAGGGGTAAGTTGTGGCGCGGCGAGTCCTGGCGCAGTCTGGTGGGGCTAGTCGGGACGGGGCAGGGCGTGGCAGGCATGGCGAGTTATGGCGGGGATACTAGGGGCAAGGCACGTTCTGGAACGGTGCAGTATGGCGGGGCATGGCAGGCAAGGATGGGTTAGGCACGTTCGGGTGGGGTTGTGCGAGTTACGGTTTGGCAGGGTTCGGCGCGGCAGGCCAGGCGCGGCAAGGCAATTGTGGGCGTGGCAAGGCAAGGTACGTCATGGCAGGGCAGGAATGGCAAGGCGGGGCATGTAAAGGATTGGCAGGGTTCAGCATGGCAGGCATGGTTAGGTCAGGAAGGTGCGGCTTGTTGAGGCTTGTCAGGGAAAGGCAGGGGCTGGTTAGGCAAGGCAGGCATGGTAAGGCTAGGCGCGGACAGGCCGGGTAAGGATTGGCGCGGTCAGTCAAGGTGGGCAGGCAAGGAAGCCAAATATATAAAGGAGGAAACCATGGTCTACCAGAAAAAGTATGAATGGGCAGGATACTCTTACAAAGTACCTGCCCAGGTAGTAGGAGAACATGTGGCTGCCATCGAAGAAAGAGACGGCGAAGTAACAAAGGAATCATTTCTCGATTCCGCCAGAAGCAAAAAGTCACCGGTACATGCCCTGTTTGAATGGGACAACAGGAAAGCAGGAGAAAAGTGGAGGCTGCAGCAGGCGAAGAACATCCTGTCCTGCCTGAGAATCCAGATAGTAAACGAAGGACAGAACCCGATAAGAACAAGAGCCTATATCAACACTGTCCCAGGGAGAGATAACGGAAGGTTTCTCAGCATTGAGACAGCCATGTCCAGAGTTGATACAAGAGAAGGCGTTCTGACAAGGGCAAAAGCGGAGCTCACATCGTTCACGGAGAAGTACAGAACATTGGAAGAACTGACGGGAGTGATCGAAGTGATCGACGATTTTCTGAACGAAGAAGAATGAAAAAAGACCTGTCATTTGGGGATGACAGGTCAGGGGGTGAAGTACTTATAGACAAGAACATTGTACTTCATTCTGCTGAAAAATGCAATACGGAAACGGGGCTGAAAACGTGGCAACCATGCCACTTTCAGCCTCGATTAAACGGACTAACTTTAGGTGATCCAGATGAAGTACGAAATATTGTCATACAGATGCGGAGCAACCATAGAGACCATCAAATACATCCCGAAGCAGTACAGGGGAGAGGCATCCGGGATACGGAAGGCAAAACCGGAGAAGAAGTCTCCGGAGGAGATACGGGAGGCCAATGCGAGACAGGCAGCGAGGAAGCTGGTCCGAAAACTGAATGCCAACTTCCGTCCAGGGGACCTGCACATCATCCTCACATACGCCAAGGAAGAGAGACCGGACCCGGAGAGAGCGAGAGAGATCGTCAGACGATTTCAACAGCTCGTCCGGAAGGAATACAAACTGCGTGGGGAAGAATATAAGTACATCCTCGTCACCGAGTATAAACGGACGGCAATCCACCACCATCTGGTGACCAACAATATCAATGACGGAACTGTCACATCAAAGGACATCATCCGGAGATGCTGGAGGGCAGCAGGAGGAACCGGCAGGCCTAAATATGTGGACCTGGACGAGACCGGAAGCTATGAAAGACTCGCTGCCTATCTCATCAAAGAGACATCCAAGACCTATGCAGAAGACGGAGGGTGGAAACAGAGATATTCCTGCTCACGGAACCTGATCAATCCAAAACCGGAGAGAAGGACCGTCACGCTGAAGAAGCTGTGGAATCTGAACCCGGTGCCGAAGGAGGGATACCACATCCTGCAGGACCTCATATACAACGGGATAGATAAAGCGGGGTATCCATACCAGAGATATTACCAGGTGAAAGACAGACCATCACCGGAGGACTGGATGCCTCCGGAAAGAAGGAAGGAGAAGAAATGGAAAAGAGAGAGATGCCAGAAGGCACAAATCCGGGAACGGGTGCATGCAGATTCTGCGGACAGACAAGGCTGTTCCCTGACGGCGGGAGCTGGAGCACGGAGGAGCTCGACGAAGCTGCCACCGGACTCTGCTCCTGTGCGGAAGCGCAGAGGGACAGAGAGAAAGAGAAAAGAACCAACACCACACTGAGACAGATCTCTGAGATTTTTGCAAAGGAACCGGAGATCGAAGAGCTGATGACAGAGCTTATCCCCGTCATCATGGACGGCATTATCCGCAAAGTCACAGTGGAGACAGAGGACGGAGTAAAGGCGGCAGTCTGGCTCACAAAGGGGAAAGTCAATGTGAACCGAAAAAAGCTGTCTAACAGGACAGTGACCATATGATATCCGATGAGATCCGGAAGGCTGCATGGTCCGTGAGGGACAGCTCTCATCTGGGAGAATATCTCGGATCAGAATGGAACAGTGTATGCGAGACCACATTTCACTACTACAGAGACAGACTGGAGCCGAATCTCATCTGGTACGACACAGACGAAAACCGTCTGATGGAGAAGCACCTGCGGGAGTGGGTGAGAATGGGCAGGCCTGAAAAGAGGCCCATGCCCTATGACATGGAATCCTTGCTGGATGATTAGATATATCACGAACTTATTGAACGGCAGCAGGGCAGGGGAGAGCGATCCTCTCCCCGGAAAGGAGGAGAAGTGAGAATTTACTTATCAGGTCCCATCTCAGGGACCACAGACGCAGAGCAGAGGTTTGGCGATGCCCAGAAGCTGCTCGAAGAGATGGGCTATGAGGACATAGTCAATCCTTCATGGCTTGTAAAGGTGCTGAACCCGAAGACAGCAGACAGGGAGGACTATATGGGGATCTGTCTTGACCTGCTTGACGGGTGCTGTCTCATGGTTCAGCTGGACGGATGGCAGAACTCCCTTGGATGCCAGTGTGAGTATGGCTTCGCCAGAGGGCGGAACATCTGCTGCATGACGCTGACAGAGATCCAGGAGGAGAAGGAAGACGAGGAGGAAGACGAACCGTGGAACAGTTACTGCGTACACTGCTTGCACTGATCATAGGCCTGTTCATCCTCTTGGCAGGATTCCCGATCACCTGCCTCGCAGAGGAATCGAGTCCCGAAAATGGGACTCAGTACGAAACACAGGTGGAAGGACACTGGGTGCCTTTAGGGGAATTTAAACTGACCTTTTTCTGTAACTGCAGACGCTGCTGCGGACGCTGGGCGGGAGGACCGACCGCGTCAGGGACCATGCCTGCAGAGGGCAGGACCGTGGCCTGCGGATCGCTTCCTCTGGGAACAAGAATCCTCATCGCGGGACAGGGCGAGTATGTAGTGGAAGACCGAGGCGTAACCGGAAGACACATTGACATATTCATGGCAAGTCATTCTGCCTGCCTCCGGAACGGGGTAAAGCAGGCCAATGTCTTCCGCTGGGTGCAGGATTAAGGAGGGATCATGACAGAAGATATCACATGGTGTGCAAGACATTGTCTGAATCATAAATGCAAGAGACACCCGTGCCATATCCGGGACTTCAGAATCCCGCACAGCTATGCATTCCTGGACACCACATCTGTCTGTGAAGGGAGAAAAACAAAGGATGAGGAGAATACAGATCATCTGTGACCGGTGCGGGATGGAAATCTCCGGGAACAGCTACCGCTTCAGACTTCAGATGCTTGATAAAAGCGGAGAAGTCGAATTCGGACCGGAACTCATGCCTCGTCCCATGCCAGATGTGGCGGAGAAGATGACGAAGCTGGAGTATTGCCCGAAGTGCGCTGCACTCCTGGTGGATCTCATCGGAATCGACAAGCCGAAATCGGAACCGGAAAAACCCAAACCGGAAAAGACCAAACCAAAGAAAGAAGAGAAACCTGAAACAAAAGAAGAGAAGCCGAAGCCCTGGGACGGGATAAAGATTCCCATGATCAAAGGAAAGCCTCTCGATATAGAGAGACTGGTGGAACTCCGCAACAGGAGATGGACCGTACTGGACATCTCCAATGAGCTGGGAGTGGGCATGACCACAGTCCAGAAGATTCTAAGAGAACTGGAAAAGAAGGGGGCAGTACCAAATGGAATTTGAAGTTATGAGAGTGAGACTTACATTTGTGGATGAGGTCCTGGGGACCTGCAGTGGGAACGTGGACCTGCACAGAGAATATATCGCATCCAAGGCACCGGACGCGAAGAGCAGGGAAGAAGAGATAGCAGCCCTGGGAGTAGAAGCAGAGATCGAAAAGACCATGACTGTCTTTCCGAGGAATAAGGACGGAGAGCCCATATTCTGGAATTACCAGATCAAAGGTTTCATGAAGAGTGCCTGCTCTGCACTCCGAACCATCAAGGGGACGAAGTCCAAAGACCTGAAGGCCTACAAAAAGCATATCGACCTGAATATTTTCGTCTTCGCGGATGCAGACAAAAAGGCGGACCGGGAGATCGTCATCCATACAGATGACAGCATCGATGACTGCCAGAGACCTCTCCGGGCATCCACACCGCAGGGGGAAAGAGTCGCTCTCGCCAATTCTGAAAGCATAGCACCGGGAGCATGGTGCGAATTTGACATCCTTCTGATGGAGCCGAACGACCGGAAGCTCGTCGAAGAGTGGCTGGACTACGGACTGCTGAACGGCATGGGCCAGTGGCGGAACTCCGGGAAGGGAGCATTCACCTGGGCAGAAGTGAAGAAATAACACCAGAAGCAGAGGAAAAGCACCGAGTTGTTAGGCTTTGGCAGGGGAAAAGAAAAGACTAGCATGGGAACGGCGATGTGATGCACTGCAAGGTCAGGGCAACGCAACGATGGCAGGGGGTTGCAAAGGCAAGGAAGAGTTTTGACTCGCAGTGGCGTGGAACAGCTTTGCTCGGAGCAGCTGTGGCCTGGAACGGAAAAGATTCGCCTCGGAAGAGTTTAGAACTGTTGAGAAAAGGCATAGCGAAGAGTGGTGTTGCGCGGGAAAGGCGAAGAATTGCGATGAAAAGCACAGGAGAGGCGTGGAGTCGCTCGATATGCGACGGCAAAGGAAAGCGTGGATGCGCGGCGGATTCGCAATGTCTGAAATGCAGTGGAATGGAAAAGACATGCGTGGCTTAGGAGAAGCGTAGCTAAGAAAGGCAGTGGCATGGAACAGATGGCAATGCTATGGAACTGACTCGCATTGCGAAGGCAAAGAAATGACGCGAGGGGCATTGGAACAGAGAAGCAACGTGTGCAGGGCTTTGGAAGGGATACGCTCGGATGCGAACTGCAACGGAACGGCTAGGAAATGCTGGGAGCGGGACTGCATAGGCTTGGCATTGCGATGCGAGGTTATGGAAGAGCAATGCATCGCGGGGGAACTGAATAGAAGAGCCACACAGAGCAGCGGAGAAGAAGAACATTGCGTGGCAAGGAAAAGGCGTGGAATCTAGACGAAAGGCATAGGCTTGGAAGGGGACTGTGCGGAGTAGATACGCGTAGAAATTGAATAGCTAAGAATTGATGTGGAGCGGAAAGGAGGCAGCAGGATGAATGATGGAGGGATGACGGGAGATGACTGACAAAGAGAAGAAAGAACGGAAGTCTTTTCGCGTGGAGATCAAGGCGAGGAAGCTGGTCATCAAGAAGCTGGAGACCGCGATCAGTGCTCTGGAGAAGACAGCGGACAGGAAGAAGGCCGAAAAGGCGGCAAAGCGCGAGAAACTGCTTGAGTATAAGACATACAACGAAGCGCAGGATGCATACGGTTACGGCTTTATCACAGAGGAAGAATTCGATGAGATTGTCGAGTTTCTTGAGAAGTCGCAGGAGATTGTGGATGAGCCAACGGCGGAAGAGATTGCGCTCAAAATATTGCTGAACTGGCGGCATCACATGGGGCTGGAGATTGCAAGCCTGGAGTTTGAGATGCTTCCGAAGGAAGAGCAATCGCGGATACTGGAAAAGAACATCGAGATCCTGCAGAAGCGTAAAGAACGCCGGGAGGAGGGCGAATGATGGATAAGAATGAAATAATTGAACGCCTTGAAAGGCTTGCAAGATGTGCGGTTCATACCGTAGGTGAACTACCGTTTGTCATGAGCCTTGATGATGGGATAGCGATTCATGAAGCTATTGATATGTTGCGATCACAGCCAGAACCACACTGGATTCTGTGCAGTGAGAGACTGCCAGAGAACCGTAGACAGGTTCTTGTGTATGCAAGAAGTGTTCATTATGCATTGGCGAAGTATGACGAGATGCGAGAAGCGGATGGGACATATAAAAAGCAGTGGGTGACATTTGATGCTTGGAAGCCGTACTACACAATCAAAGAAGTCATTGCCTGGATGCCCCTGCCGGAGCCGTACAAAGGAGGAGAGGGGAAATTATGACAGCAACAATAATCAGCAGCATGATCTGCTGGACCATAGGGGCCATCACGGGAGTGGTGCTCATGTTCCAGGTCTCCAAGGCCATGGTGGACAAGGTAAGGCAGCAGGAGGAAGAGAGGCACAGAGACCTGATAAAGCACATGAACACTGCCTCCGAGCACTGGCAGGATATCGTCATTGATATCCAGGACGAGGTGAGAAAAGGCCATCTGCAGAACCGGAGCATAAAAGACCAGGAGATGATCATAAAGGCCTGCATAGCAAAGGACCGGACAGAAGAGAAGGCCGAAGTGATAAAGGTGACAGCAGATTGAGCACAAATGGCAGCAGGATGACGGAGGGGAGAGTTGAACGATAGGATTTCAGAGAAGCTGAAGTGTCCTTTCTACAGAAAGATTCTGAGGACCAAGAGATTCACAGGAATAGAGTGTGAATCTCTTTGCCATGAAGACTATCTGGGCTTTGCCATGACTACGGTGCATCGCTTTAACAACTACGGAGATATGAAAGATTACACAGAATTATTCTGCTGTGATCGCTGGACCGAGTGTCCGCATTATAAAGCTGTTATGAAAGGACGCTATAGCAAATAGGGGAATGGATGCACCTGCGGTTAGTAGGTGCATTTTTTTCTGGACTTTTGCCAACATAAAAGAAAAGGTGTCGCCGACCGGAAAGGGTGTGAATCAAATGGCAAAAGGTAAATATGAGCAGTGGTTGACGAAGGAGGGACTGTTAAGAATCCAGGGCTGGGCGCGGGATGGACTGACAGATGAACAGATTGCAAAAAACATGGGAATCTCTCGCTCTACCCTTAATGCATGGAGAGAAAAGTATTCGGACATTTCGGACACTCTAAAAGAAGGGAAGGAAGTTGCGGACCGGATCGTCGAGAACGCCCTGTATAAAAGCGCACAGGGCTATATGGTCACAGTAAAGAAACCTATTAAGATCCATGTCATCGAATACGCCTCCGGAACAGGAAGAAAGAAAAGAGAGTATGACAAGATTGTCCAGGGCGAAGAGGAACAGTGGATTCCGGGACAGGTAACCGCGCAGATCTTCTGGCTGAAGAATCGGAAACTGGATAAGTGGCGTGATAAGCCCGTAGACGAGACTATCGACAACAACATCACTATAAGTTTTGATGGTAACGAAGATTATGCTGAATAGTCACACTTTGAAAGGAGACTATATGGAACAGTGGAAAGAAGTGGAAGGAACTGACGGGAAAATAATGGTAAGTAATTACGGCAGAGTAAAGTCCCTGCTGAGGGACGGACGAGTCCTGAAGGCAACACCGGACAAGAAAGGGTACTTAAGACTGCGAATAACTCTGAAGAGAAAGAAGATAGTGTACAAAGTACACCGTATAGTTGCGAAAGCATTTATTCCAAACCCGAACAATCTTCCACAGGTAAATCATAAAAACGGGGATAAAACAGACAACAGAGTCGAGAATCTGGAGTGGGTTTCCAACAGAGAAAACGCAATTCATGCCAGAGACACAGGACTTTGGGAGACCGTCATCAGAGGAGCAAGGGAAGAAAACAGGAAAAGGATGAGGCCTGTTATTGGGAAGTACAAAGACGGAAAAGAGAGAAGATTCGCAAGCATAAGTGAAGCAGAGAGATACATAGGTTCAAGACATATTTGCGATGTTCTGAAAGGCAAAAGAAGACATGTAAAGGGATGGACGTTTTTGTACGAGGGGGTGATGCAATGACAATCGAGCTTAACACTCCCAACGAGAAACAGGCGTTATTCCTAAAGGATCACCATAAATACATTGGGTTTGGTGGAGCTCGCGGTAGGCGGAGGTAAATCGTGGGCAGTGAGAGCTAAAGCAGTACTTCTGTGCCTCAGATACAGAGGAATTCATGTTGGAATCATAAGACGTACCTATCCGGAACTGGAAGCAAACCATATCAAGCCCCTGAAACGCCTGCTGAAGGTAGGCACAAAGGAAGCCGCAGCGAAGTACAACGAGCAGAAAAAGGAGATGCGTTTTGCGAACGCCTCCGAGATACTGTTCGGATACTGTGCGACGGACTCAGACCTCGACCGGTATCAGGGTACAGAGTATGATGTGCTCTTCCTGGAAGAGGCCACACAGCTCACCGAGTACCAGATAAAGACCCTGACAGCCTGCGTCCGTGGCGTAAATGACTTCCCAAAACGAATCTATTACACCATGAACCCCGGAGGGAAGGGACATGGCTATATAAAGCGCATATTCATTGACAGAGACTATATCGCAGGAGAGAAACCGGAGGAGTATTCCTTCATCCAGTCTCTCGTCTATGACAATAAAGCCCTGATGGAGATGAACCCGGACTATGTAAATCAGCTGGAAGCACTCCCCGAAGCACTCAGAGAGGCATGGCTCCTGGGGAACTGGGATACATTCGTCGGGCAGGTCTTCCGGGAATGGAGAAACAATCAGGAAGGATATCTGACCCGCAGGTGGTCTCATGTCATCGAGGACTTTGAGATAGACGGGAGCTGGAAGATATACAGGGGCTTTGACTTCGGATACGCGAAACCCTTCGCAGTCATCTGGATAGCCATAGACCACTACGGCAGGATGTATCTCTTTAAAGAGTATTATGGCTGCACCAGGGAACCGGATACCGGAGTGCAGATGCAGCCGAGAGAGATTGCACAGAGAATCTATGAGATCGAGAAGACAGACCCTATGCTGCGGGGAAGAAAGATTATAGGAATTGCGGATCCTGCCATATGGCAGAACACCACCGGAGAAAGCATCGCGGATATGATGGCCCATGAGAATGTATACTTCCAGCCCGGAGACCACACAAGACTGGCAGGACTGATGCAGGTCCACTATAGGCTTGCCTTTGACGAGGAAGGCTTCCCGATGATGTACGTCTTCAAAAGCTGTCGAAACATCATCCGCACACTCCCTGTTCTCGTCTATGACGAGCATAAGGTGGAGGATGTCGATACCACACAGGAAGACCATTTATATGATGCTCTGAAATATGTCTGCATGGAGAACCCGCTCAATCCGCCGAGGATGGCAGTGTGGACTCCGCCGCAGGAAGACCCGCTCAATATGTGGAACTAAAAGGAGGAATGAGATGCCAAACAGAAGACCGGGAGGGAGACCGATCCCTCCGGAAAAACTCAGGAGAAGACCGGCACCGATACCGCAGGGAATTCCTGCACCGATGCCCCAGGGGGAGGAAATCCCGATGGCAAGACCGGAACAGATGGCAGGAGGCACCATGCCTGCAGAGAGACCTGCACCGATGGCACCACCGGCAGCAGGGCCTGCACCGAGACCGAGGATCATAAACATTGAACAGCTCCGGACAGCCCAGGGGACACTGGAGAAGTACAAGGACGGCAAGGCAAATCTTGACCGGAAGATTATAGAGAACGAGGACTGGTGGAAGATGAACCACTTCCGCAACTTCCGCCGCATGAAGTATGTACGGAACGAGGAGACCGGAGAGGTTCTTCCTGTCCATGACCATCCGCAGCATCGGAAGCAGTCAGCATGGCTGTTCAACAGCATCATGAATAAACATGCGGACATCATGGATAACTATCCTGAACCGGCAATCCTTCCCAGAGAGCAGTCAGACGAGGAAGCAGCAAAGGTCCTGTCCTCAGTCCTGCCTGTAATCATGGAGAACTGTGACTTTGAGTCCGTCTACAGTGACTCAGCATGGGACAAGCTCTGCTCCGGATCTGCTGTTTACTCTGTCCTCTGGAACGCAGAGCTCCAGAACGGACTGGGAGATATCGAGATCAAGCAGGTGGACCTCCTGCAGTTTTACTGGGAACCCGGCATACAGGATATCCAGGACTCCCAGAACATCTTTGTCCCGATGCTGATGGACA
>OCVV011301988.1_pt1 | contig 41413 bp, 34 predicted proteins | sample 1539721 | NCBI WGS metagenome assembly OCVV01 (sample SAMN02144230, study PRJEB22623) | gut metagenome | biome: sheep rumen | host: Ovis aries | place: New Zealand | reverse complement strand
TAAAAAAAGCATAAGTTACTGTTCCTAACATTAATACTAGGGTAAATACTCCAATTACTATAAACATTTGTTTTTTAGTTTTAATCATATGACACCTCTACTTTTATAATTAAATTAAACATGAAAAAGAAAAAAAACGCAATATATTTGATATTACGTTTTTCCAGCTTTACATTAATTTTACAAACATCATGTATTTGGATTTTACTATGGTGTTACAGGTGGTGTTATCCAAACATTTTCTTGAGCAACAGCACGAATTTGGAAACTTACACCATTAGTTTGTAAACTATTCCATTGTTCAGTAGTAAATAATGTTCTATCTCTTAGCCAAGTATCATTTGTTCCATCAGTATATTCAGTAACTAAACCAGCATTTACTAAAGAACTAATTTGTTGAGCAGTTAATGTGTTTCCTTCATCTAATTCACTTTGTAATGCCTCAGCACTTGCACAAATTGCAGAACCTTGAGCTAATCCTGTTGCACTCTCACATGCAGCAGCAGTATAACCAGTTGTTTTTACTTTTCTTACTGTTCTTTCAGGATAAGTATCTGAAATAGCGATATTACTTGCATCCAAATAAGCTAGTATTGTTAATGTTCCATCAATTGAAGTATTTGGAGCAATATAACCTACTAATAAGTCTTGTCCATCTCTAATTGAACCTGTTGATAATAATTTATATCTTGATGTATTACCTCCACGATTAGTAAAATAATCATTATCTAAAGTACCAATACTATTTGTTGGTTGGCCTTCTTCTACTTCAGTTGGTGCATAAGAAACACTAATACTTATTGGCAAATCAACATTGCCAACACTACTAACAACATTAACAGCAGTTAAGACATATTCAACACCGCCATCATATGTTGTATCACCTGTTACATGAATATTTAAAACTCCAACTCCAGGTGTACTAGCTGTTATTTGTTGTCCTTGTGTAACTGTAACTGGAAATAAATTACTTAACGTAACAGTATTTCCTTCTTGAGCATTAAAATAAATTCGTCCTGTTTTAATAGTATTACGTTCTCCAGTTCTTGTGTAATTAAAGAATGCATAAGTTACTGTTCCTACTAGCATAATTAGAATAAACACTCCAATTACCGTAAACATTTGTTTTTTTGTCTTTATCATTTTCTTCTCCTTCTACCATTTAATCGTATCAAAAAAAAAACAAACTTACAAGACTTTTTTTATTATTTTTTTTATATAAGATATTCTTTACATTAAAATGTAAAAAAAATTAGTGGAAAATCTTTTTTTTACTTTCATACATATTCAAGAGTTTTTCTCTATCAGATGAAATATTTGCCAAATCATCTTGCGAAATCTCTGGAAACAAGTTATATATATTATTTCCTATCATTTTTTCAATCTTCTCTTTTAACTCCATCACACTTTTAAAATGATCTAAAGAATTACCATAAACTCCCTTTCTTTCTGATATATCAACGATTCTTTTTTCAAAAGTCGTAAAACCTGTTTCTCGGCAAAACAAATCACACAATTGAATAATATTATCATAAATATTTAAGTCTATACTAGTTAAATATTTATTAATAAAACAATACGTTTCAAGATCTTTTGGTCCTCCACCAGCTGTATTATTTATTTGATTATTAATAAATGAATGTGTTATTGAATATCTTGCAATATCGGGATAACCCATATTTAGTAAGTATAAATATTCTTCAACTGGATGTCCTATATGTTTTATACTTCTTCCAATATCATGTAAATATCCAATAGTGATAGCAAAATCTTCATCACAATTAAGTTCACGCGCTATTCTACCTGCTGCAATTCCCACAAATAAACTATGTAATATCCATTTATTTTCACTTTTTTGTAAATCTTCCCTTTTCTTAATATTATAAAGTAATATTTCAAGAGCTTTTTTTGAGTCCATAATCACCAACCTCAAATTATCCTATCACTATACTTTATTATTGTAAAGTAACATAATTATACTTTATATAAAATGTTAAACAAAAAAAGAAGGTTTCCCTTCTTAAAAATTCTCAATATTTATTTTTACTCTTTTGTTATCTTGTAAATAGCTACTTGCTTGAACAAGAGTACGAATAGCATTAGCTGTTTTTCCACCTTTTCCAATTACTTTTCCAATATCGCTTTCATCAACTAATACTTCAATAACAATTTCTTTGTCATCATCACTTGGAAACTCTTTAACTGTTACCATATCAGGATTAGTAACAACATTTTTTACAAGATACTCAGTCATTTCTACTAGATTCATTTTTCACCTATTTACTAGCTTTCTTTGTTTTACTATCAGCGAATTTTTTCATAATACCAGCTTCTTTAAAAAGATTCTTAACAGTATCAGATGGAATAGCTCCTTCCTTTAACCATTTTAATGCTATTTCTTCATTAAGAGAAACCGTAGCTGGTTTAGTAAGTGGATTATATGTTCCAATAAGTTCTATATATTCTCCATCTCTTTTAGTACGAGAATCAGTTGCTACAACACGATATGTAGGTTGTTTTTTCTTTCCCATTCTAGTAAGTCTTAATTTAACTGCCATAATTTCACTCCTTTCAAATTACTAACTAATTATATGCTAAAAACATATATCTGTCAACCTTTTTTTGATAACACATTATTTTATTTTTTTTCGTGCTACACTATCACGTAAAATAGTCTCATAATCATTATAAATATTAATATATGAACCAGTGTTATACATTTGAATAATTGATTTATAAAGATTTAATATTCGAATTTTCTCTTCTGGTGTTGCCACTAATTTAGTAAGATTTTGATCATCATTAATAAGTAATTGAATTGGAAGTAATAATTCTTGATATTTTAAATAATCAGCAAAATTAACAGGAGCAATAAATGTTTCTGGTATCATTACATTTGTTTCATTATCATATTTAAGTCCCATCATACAATAAGGAATTAAAGCCTCATCATTTTGAGAAAAAATAAGTTTAGTAGCGGCAGGTAAAAATCTATTACCAAAGTTATTTTCAAAAATAGTTTTATCAAAATTAATAACTCCAAAATTAAACTCATTAAACTCTGCTAATGTATCAAAACATGATGTCTTAATCATTATTTTATAATAATTGAGAAACTTATTAAAATTTATTTCATCACTCTTTATAACTTTATCCCCATTTTCCACAATACGATTTAATACATTATATGAACTCAAATAGTCATCTTGAGAAAATCCTAATACACTATATAAAAGTGGTTTCATATATTCACTAGTCGATATTGTTTTATAGTCTATTCCTAATAAGTGTGCCAAATTTTTACTTTTTATTTCAAAACAAATTTCTTCTCCGTTACTTAAAATTAAACTATAATTTTTTCCATCATACTTTTGTTTAAAAATTGTTAAAGCTCTACTTAATTTTTCTATTACATTTTTAGCATAATCATCACCAGGATATGGAATATTTCTCGCATAATGACTAACATATTGTAATTCTTGTCTACTTATCATACAACCCCCAAAAAATCTACAATATTATACCATATAAAGTCATTTAAGTCAAAAGAAAAAGACTAATATGCATATAGTCCATGTATTTTCATTCTTTCCGTTTCGGTTAAATCATCTACAATCCATTCTTCATCAACTTTAGACAAAGTAAAATTAATGGTATATGTTATGCGATTTTTAACGTTTTCTAAAGCAGTTAGCTTATTATCATTATATAAAGATGTACTAATTTCTCCTGTTTCATCTTTATACATATTCGAATTATTTAATAAATCATTTTCTAAATCTGTAATTGCTTTCGAATAGTCATATACTTCAATTTCTACCTCAACAACCGCTGTTTTACCATCAATAGCTTCATTTTTTACTACATAAGTTAAATCTTTATATTGTCTTGTCATAATTTTCTTGTATCTTTCTTTTTGTGAAGTATCTAAAATAGCATCAGAAAGCAATGTAGTATCCAATTGTTTTATAACTTCTTCATCATTTTTCTGATACTTTGTCAATAAATACTCAACTTTTTTTGTTGGGGTATTCATCAAATTATTACACCCTGTAAAACAAATAACAACTAATATAACCAATAATAGTTTTTTCATATTTATTCCTCCATAGTTATAATAACCAAATTACCAAATATTATGCAAAAAGAGACTAAATTGTCTCTTCAATAGCTCGATTAATTATCATATCTAAATTAGATAAATTAGCTTCTTCTAAATCATCAATGATGCTTTTTTCTTTACTTTTCAATATTTGTAGTAATTTTTTCATTGATGGCATTAATCTTTTTTTCTTTAAATTATCAAAAATTAAAGTATAATTATTCAATTTAGAATAAGTACCATAGTTATTACTTTTAATAAATGTTTCATATAAATTTTTAAAAGAATATAAACTTATTGAATTAAATCTTTTATCAGAAAGTATTTTAATTGAAAGATAAAGATATTGATTATCAATAGATTTATCTAGAATACTTTCATTATTATTATTTTTAATATTAGGTAAAAAATCGTCTCGGTTTAGGATTTTTTCAAAAATATCTTTAATTTCTATATAATTCATCGTAACTAGTAAATGCATTAATGTATCACCATTATTATTTTGATGATTAATAAGAAAATCTTTTTTCTCAATATACTTTAATACTAAATCATAATCCTTATTTTTAAGAAGTCGCATCAAAATATTATTTCCTTTTTCATCAACTAAATTAAAATTAAAGTTTTCCTTTTCTAAAACTTTTTCATAGACATCACGATAATTATCTTTTATAGCTTCAAATACCAGGGAAGGTTCCTCTTCACAGGCTTCAATTGCTTTTTCTATATCATAAAACATTCTAACACCTCTTTCGTGATAGTTATATATTTTAACAAATTTTTTCCATATTGTCAATTTTCAATTGTCTCATTGTAAGTTAATTTAATTAAATTATATAAATTATAATGTTTATCCGTTAGATTTTTATCTAATTCACTCATTAATTCATGGTATATAACATCTGGAACATCACACTGTTTATTAAAGTACTCATAGTATAAATATTTTAGTTTATTTAAATCTTTTTTCTCATAATCTAATTTTAAGTCCTTCTTTATAACATTAATAATCAATTTTTCCTGTCGCGTATTATATTCATTTTTAGCACGTTTTTGAATAATACTAAACTTTGGAAAAGCATTTTTTAATTTATCGCTTAAATCTAAAACATACTCCTCTTCATCAAGAAGAAGTGATGAATATTTAATTATTTTACCACTACTATCTAAAAGTAATCCCATAACTCGATAAGAATCTGTCACTAAAAAGGCATATGGCATTAATTCAATGCTACGATTATCGAAATATTCACATTTATTAAAAATTGATATTATAAAATCTTCATTAAACTTCACTTTATGATTTAATAAATCATTATATATTTTACTATCTACCTTAATAAGATTAATTCTTTTAATATGATAAATGGTATCATCTTTTTTCCATTCATAAAACTCATATAACTCACTATTAAAGTTTAAAACTATATCATAGACATAAGACATTTTTTTCACCTTTCATAAAAATAGCTATATTAAGAAAAATAATTCCTATGATTGCTAATAAACATTCAATTTTAGTCATTATTAGCATTAGGTATTCTAATAAAGTATAGCCAATTGATAAATAATTTAAATAGGCAATAATATAAATAAAACCAATAATAGAAAAGCCAAAACCAACAAGAAATAAAACTATTCTTAGCATACTATCACCATTTAATTTTATTTATCAATCAAAAATATTATGTTAACCTTAAAAAAAATTATTCATTTTAATAAAAAAAAGTAATTTAACAAGTAAATTACTTCATATAATCCTAAGCTATGATTGTTTTTCAATAACTTCTATTTTCATAAAATTAGTATTTTTGTTATTAATAGGGAATCCTCCAGTAATAATAACAATTTCACCACCCTGATAATTAAACATATTAATAGCTTTTCTTGTACACATATTTACAATTGTATCTGTACTTTTACATTCATTTGTTAATACAGGAATAACACCATAGTTAATTGTTAAGAGTCTTGTAGTATCAATACTTGGGCTTAAAGCTAAAATAGGACAAAGTGGTCTAAAATAACTTATTTTAAGAGCCGTATATCCACTATATGTATTAGTTAAAATCGAGTTTGTATGAAGACGAATTGATGAATCAACAACGGAAAAAGCAATATTGGAAGTAATATCATTTTTCGTATTACGAAATGTTTCATATAAGTTTTCTTGATAGTCAAAATCTTCTTCTGCACTCATAATTATCTTCGATAAAGTCTCAACAACTTCAATAGGATGTTTACCAACAGTTGTCTCACCACTTAACATAATAGCATCACATTTATCCATAACAGCATTATAGATATCACTAATTTCAGAGCGTGACGGATGAATATTTTCTTCCATGGTATGCAAAAAATCTGTCGCTACAATAGCCGTCTTTTCATGCTCTCTGGCTTTTTTCAAAATCATTTTCTGATAATATGGTAATTTTTCAATCGATAATTCAACTCCCAAATCACCTCTTGCAACCATTACTCCATCACTTACTTTAATAATATCATCTAAATACTCTATTGCCAAATTATTCTCTATTTTCGCAATAATATTCATATGATTATTACCATTTTCAATTAGTAAATCAGCAACCTCTAAAACATCCTGTTCATCTCGAACATATGAAAGAGCCAAAAAATCAATATTATTCTTTATTGCATATATAATTCCTTGGCGATCTTTTTCAGACAAAAATGGCATTTTAAATGATTTATTTTTAATATGTACCGTTTGATTACTCTTAACTACTCCTCCATTATTAATTTTTAAAATAGCACAATCTTCCATAATATCAATAACTTCAAGTTCAATAAATCCATCACCAATATACAAAATATCACCAATAACTAATTCATCAATAATGTGATCATAATTAACAGAAAATTGTGTATTATTACAAATTACTGAATAACGATATAGTTTTATTTTTTTATCATTTTCAAGAGTTACTGTATTTTCTTTAAATCTATCTAATCGAACACTAGGTCCATCAGTATCGACCATAATACCAATTGGTCGCGATAATTCTTCTTCTAAACTTCGTACTTTTTCTACAATATCATTGCAAAAACTTTGATTAGCATGTGATAAATTGATTCTTATGATATCAGCACCACTAATAATCATTTCACGTAAGACATTAATATCTTGACTACTTGGTCCAACAGTTACAATTGCCTTTGTTTTTTTCATTATATCTCCTCACATTCTCTACTTATAAACAAAAGTAATGATGTTATATCATTTTCACTATAATTCTATTGTACTATTTTTTTTATAGATAATCTAGATTAATAATTCTATTTTACCACTAATTTACATTTTACGAAGAAAGAAAACAATAGTTACAATTATATTAAATATTTAAATCATTTTTAAAGAAACTATTGATGTCGCAATAATATTAAATGCTTGTCTTTTTTCAACCTTTCCCTCTATTTTAACAATATCTCCTTTTTTGATATTCGATGCCATATAAACATCAGGAAACAAAATAACATCAATCATTGCCTCATCATCACTACAACTTAGAAAAGCCATTTTTTGATGATTTTTAGTATAAACTTCTCGTACTTTATCAATTAATAAAACACAAATAATTGTTTTATTAAAATATTTATTAATATCCGTTAATGGTACTGTATTAGCAATTTTTTCTCGATAAAAAGTAACAGGATGATTTGATAAATAAAAACCAAAGCATTCTTTTTCATTATTTATTAATTCTTCTTTTAAATACTCATCGCAGTTTATGATTTCTGGTTTTAAAACATTTTCAAATCCTAAATCCTTAACTAAAACGCCATAATTAATTAAACTATCTAAGTTATCATTCAAAGTTTTACGATTAATTTGAAAGCAATCTAAAGCACCAGAATTAATTAGCAACAAATAGATATTTTTAGGAATCTTTTCAATAACCGTTTTAGCAAAAAAATCATAAATATCATCATATTTTTCATCACGTAAATCAACTAATTTTTTGGCCATAACTCCACTTATACCTTTGATAATACTAAATGGTAAATAAAGAACACCATAGTGTATAACATAATTAATATCACTCTTATTAATATCAGGCTTACTAATTTTTATTCCATGCTTTTTCATTTCTTTTAAATACGTTTTAGTCTTTTCATCATCCACACTAGATGATGATAATATAGATAAATAAAAGTATAAAGGATAGTGTGCTTTTAAGTAGGCCATTTTATATGAAACCATACTATAGGCAACACTATGACTCTTATTAAAACCGTAGCTAGCAAAGTTTAGAATTAATTCAAATATTTTATTTGCTTTTTCATAGTCATAACCATTTTGTAGTGAATTATTAATGAACTTATTTTTAAACATTTCAATATCTTTTATTTTCTTTTTACTCATTGCTCTTCTTAAAATATCAGATTCCCCAAGAGTAAATGATGCCATTTGATTAGCTATCATCATAATTTGTTCTTGGTAAACAATAATTCCCTTTGTACTCTTTAAAATCTCTTTTAAACTATCATCAAAATAATCGATTTTCTCTTTGCCGAACTTTCTTTTTATAAAAGAATCAATGTTACTACTAGGACCAGGACGATAAAAAGCATTGGCATTATAAATGTCTTCAAAATTATCTGGATGTAATCTAATTAAAAAATTACGCATTCCCATACTTTCAAATTGAAAAATACCTAGTGTATCACCCTTTTGAAAAAGAATATTAGTCTCATAATCATCTAACGGAATATCCGTAAATTTTAATTCTTTGTTTTGATATTTTTTGACACATTCTAAAATATCACTAATAATTGATAAATTTTTTATTCCTAAAAAGTCCATTTTTAAAAGACCTAGTTTTTCTAAATAAATTGCTTCATAACTACTTAAATATTTGCCATCAACATAAGTTAAGGGAATAATATCATCCAACGGAGTATTGGCCATTATAACCCCAGCTGCATGAATAGACGAATGCCTTGGTAATCCTTCTATACGCTTTGATACCATAAAGACTTTTTTTAATTTAATATCGGAATTAATTACTTTCATAATATCTTTTATGTTTTCTATTTCCGAAAGACTCATATTACCTATTTTTTTACATAAATTATCAATTACATATAAAGGAACATTCATTACTCTTCCAATATCACGAAGAGCCATTTTACTACCAAAGGTATTAAAAGTAGTTATTCCTGCAACATGTTTTTCTCCATATTTTTTTGTAACGTAATTAATAACTTCATCACGGCGATTATCAGGAAAATCTGTATCAATATCTGGCATAGTAATTCTTTCACTATTTAGAAATCTTTCAAATAACAAATCGTATTTAATTGGATCGACATCAGTAATACCAAGGGAATAACTAACTAAACTACCAGCTGCACTACCTCGACCTGGACCAACTAAAATATTATTAATTTTAGCATACTTAATATAGTCATATACTACTAAAAAATAATTGGCAAAGCCCATTTTCGCAATTACATCAAGTTCATTTAATAATCGTTCTTGATAATTAATTGGAACTTTATTTTTTAATCTTTTAGAAAGGCCAAGAATACTTAAATTTTTTAAATATTCAATAGCACCAAGTCCTTTAGTATCATTATATATACAATAATCTGGTATATTAAGTTCATATTTTGGTAATACTAAATGACATTTATTAATGAATTCAGAATATCTTACATCTTCTATTTTTTGATAATAAACATCTTCATCAAACAAACATTCATCACTCAATGTTTTATTTTCCTTTAACATATAGAGATATTTTAATATTTCACTATCTTCTTTTTTTAAACAAAGTGTCTTACGTAAAGGGAAATGTTGATTGTTTTTTAGACTATATACATAATAATCATCATAAATATCTATTAATTCTTGCTCTTTATTTTCTTCATTTATAAAACAAATTATAGAAGAACTATATTTTTTTAAGTCTAATATTTCAAGTTCTTGACGTGATTTAATGGTTGATAATTTCATTAGATTTTGATATCCCTGGTAATCTTTAGCAAACAAAAGACATCTTCCAAGATCAAGTCCAACAATTGGTTTAATATTATTAGCATTACATTTTGTAATAAACTCCATTACACCATACATATTATCATCACAAATACAAAGACTATTCCAATTATTTTCCTTAGCAAAGGCTATTAAATCATCAATAGTAATTAAACTAGTTAAAAAAGAATATACTGTTTTTAAATAAATTGGCACGATAAATCACCTTCTAATTGCATTGTATCAAAATGAATAATTAAAGTCTATATTTTACAAAAATTTTAAAGATATAATACATTTTTTAACATCATTAGAAATTTTATAATCAAAAAATTATAGAAAAAAGTGTATTTCTACACTTTTAACTAATTTGATATTGCATTTTTCTATCTTTACATTATTTTACAAAACAATTAGAAATAATAAACTATTTCATTCTTAATAATATCTTTGTAATCTAAATCACTGATTTTCTTATAATTACCATCCAGTGTTCCTTCTATTTTTTTACCATTACTAAAAGTTTCTAATAATATTGTATTATCTTCATTAACCATTAACGAAATATCTTCTTCACCAACTTGTGTTATTAAATTATTATTATTAATTCTTAACGTAGTAACAATACTTGATTTACTTGATGAAATAATTACTTTAGCTGTATCTTTATCATTTTGATATAAATATATTTTCTTATCTTCTATTTGATAAATACCATTATATTGCGAATTAAAAAACGCAGTACTTCCAAAGGTAATTTCAAAATAATCTTTTCCTGTAATATCATTCGTTTTAGTATACAATCCACTAGTGATTTCTGTATTAGTAGAATCAACTTTTATTTTACCATCAGTAAGATTAAAGGTATATTCAAACATTTGACCATTTTGATTTAGATAGCCCTTAAAGACATTTTGTTCTAGATGTGCTTTTCCAAACACACGATTATTTAAGGCAAAATAAATATTTTCTTTGTCATCTTGATAAACATATAATTTAACACCATTATACTCATATGCACCAGTACTAGGATAAATATCATTAGTTGTAGGGGAAGACTCTCCTCTATGAGAGTCTTGATATGTTAATTTGATTCCTACAGCTATTAAAATAATACCAATTATAAAAACTATTGTTACAATCATCTTTTTTTTATTCATATAGTTAATTCCTTCTTTCTAACTACACTCTTCTTTACAGGTATAATTTACCCAAGAATTATGCCACTGACAGTTACCATTACTTTTACAACAGTATGAACCGCCTCCGTGATTGCTTTCAGTACATGTATAATAATTAGGTTTATCGCTATCACTACATGATCCACCTTGTGATTGTCCGGCAACGACCCAATTACAAGTAGTAGAAGGTCTTGTATCTGAACCAGTACAAGCCGCACTATCTGTATAACTAGAACCCCAGCCACATTCAACCCACGAATTATTAATTACAATTGGTGCGGCATAGTGATGTTGACAACTTCTTGTCTTTGTGCCAGTTTCATCAGTGTATTTGACAGAACAAGTTCCATAATCACCACAACTTGGATAATCTTGTTTATAAATACAAGCGTCAGTTGAACCATTACATGAACTAGTTTCACTATATGATGAACCACATTTATGACTTGGAACTGCACTACTGTATTTTTGACAAGTTCTTGATTGAGAGCCTGTTTCCTGTTTATATGTAACATCACAATTTCCATAATTACCACAGCTAGTAGTTGTACTAGCACAGGCATCTATCGTACCATAACATGTCGCACTATCACTATATGATGAACCACATTTATGACTTGGAACTTCACGACTATAATTTTGACAAGTACGTTTCTTTGTTCCTGCAGATTCAAAGGTATAAGTCGAAGAACAAGTTCCATAATCACCACAGCTAGTAGTTGTACTAGCACAGGCATCTTTCGTACCATAACATGTAGCACTATCACTATATGATGAACGGCAAACATAACCTGATACATAATTACTATAATCTGTACAACTACGATACTTTGTTCCTGCAGATTCAAAGGTATAAGTCGAAGAACAAGTTCCATAATTGCCACAGCTTGTCCATGTACTTGTGCATGGATCTTTAATTGTTAAAGTACCATTATTGAAAGACATTGAATAATTACCATTTGTCAAGCTTAATGAACCTCGTGTAATACTATATGTTCCAATAGAACTATTTTTACCTGCGGAGGTAGTTAAAGAACCACTAAACGTTGGTGTACTTCCACTTACATTTCCAGTATAAGAATAAGTTAGTGATGGATTATTTTCAGTATAATACTTTGATTTATTATCAGCAGTAACTGTCAATGTTTTAGGACCTATTGAACATGATAATGTTTTTGTTTCCTTACCATCACTATATAAGTGATTACTATCAGCTGTAACTGTTACCGTATAACTTCCAGCATTTTTACCAGAGTTATTACTATATGATACATAAGAGCCACCTGATGCTAATGTTTGATTACTACCATTAAAAGTAAGGGAATTACAACTTCCTGTTGTTGCTGTTTTAGCTCTATTGATTGTTGCTGTATCCGTTGCAGATGTCTTACTTAAATGATAATTACCTGAACTTGTACCACTTTTACTAACACTACAAGTTACAGTTTTATTACTTCCAGCCGAAGCATTAGAAAAGGTACAATCACCACTACCGCTAACGCTATCACCACTTAATACACCACTAAAGCTTATACTACATGAAGCTGTTTTACCACCGTCGTAAGTTTTATTTTGACAGTTAGCACTTGGTGTAATTGCCTTCGTATTAATTGTCACATTGCCATTTTTATAAGTTATAGAATAATTACCTGTAACATCTGTACTTCCTGCTACTACTTTTGCTTTGGATGGCGTTATTGTTCCTCCTGGGACATTTGTTGCATTTTGGGTTAATGATATAGATGATACACTATCTGAATATACTAACCCACTTGCTGACATTTTACCAACACCTTGAGTGATTGCTGTACCATATGTAACTGTTTGATTAGATGCCGTAATTGTTAAGGCTTTCTTGTCAATTTTCAATGTACCATTTTTATAAGTTATGGAATAATTACCTGTAACATCTGTACTTCCAGCTTTTACTTTTCCTCCTGATGGTGTTATCGTTCCACCTGATGTTACATATTTAGTACTTTGCGTTAAAGTAATTTCACTTACACTATCTGAATATACTAACCCACTTGCTGATATTTTACTAACACCTTGAGTGATTGCCGTACCATATGTTACTGTTTGATTAGATGCCGTAATGGTTAAGGCTTTTTTATTAATTACTAATGTTCCCTTAGTATAACTTATTGAATAGTTACTAGTAACATCTTCACTACCTACTTTTATTACTGCAGCAGATGGCGTTATTGTTCCAGTAGTTGTTACATATTTAGTACTAGGTGTTAATGTTATACTACTAACACTATGTCCATTTACTAGACCACTAGATGTTACTTGATTAACATTCTTAGTTATATCTGTTCCATAAGTTACTGTTTGTTTAGAAGCTATAATTGTCAAATCTTTTTTATTTATTGTATATTTAACACATTTTGTTGCTTCATTATATTGTCCTGTTTGAGCTGCTATTACTTTTACATACCATGTTCCTGCTGTTTTAGGAGCACCACCTGAACTAGCTGCTCCACCTGCACCGGCAGAAGTTCCTGTCTTTGTTGTACAACTACTATTAGTGTAATATTCATAACTAATTCGACCATTACCACTAGTTGTTGCACCACTGGCAGCTTGAGTAGCTCCATTATATGTTTTAGTAATTTCAGCTAAAGTTATTGTCTGAGTAATACGATTTACTTTTGCACTAAACTTCTTTTCATCTGCATTATTACAATTAGCAGTATCAGAAGGTTTATAATTAACTTTGATATTCGTTCCTGTTGTATATGATACACCATAATATTTAATTGTCTTAGCTGTACCATTTGCAACATTACTATAGCTTGCACCATCTGTAATTGTTACTGTATCAGTATTTTCACTTGCTGACGTTAATGTTCCCTGACATGCAGAAATCGTTACTGGTGATGCCGTAAAGGTATTATTACTTAACGCATTAACACTACCACTGGTTGCACTTAAATTAATGCTTGGAGTATATTTGGCAATCGAGCAATCTTTAATTGTCTTTTCGCTTTGACTATTATCTGGCCATGCATACGTATTTACATCTGATATATTAGCACGAACATCTTGTTTTCCAACTATTTTTCTAACATTATTAGATAGGGTATATCCAGTTCCAGATTGAACTAAATCTTGATTTCCTCCAGTATATATCAAATTACTCCTACATACTGGTACTTCTACTTTTGTTCTTACATTTGCCGTATATACTACTGGAGCTGAATTATTATAGTTTGCTGTATCATTAGGCTTAAAAACGACACTAATTGAACTAGCTCCTTTACTTTTTCCAGTTACCGTTATATCTCCACTTGATGCTCCCGTAGTAGTTGCTGTTATTGTCTTACTAGCTGGACTTACCGTAGCAATAGACGTATTATTACTAGACATCACTAAAGTTCCAACCGTACTTTCAGTTGTTGCCGTTCTTACAGTTGCGGTAAAACTTCTTGTTTTGGTTGTAGCTATTATACCATTAGTCGCACTAATTGTTACCAATGGTGTAGCTTTCTTTATATTACATATAAATGGCTTATCAGCAAATGTTTCATCTTTCCAAATATATTTTGACTTATCAATATGTGCTTTAACAGTATGATCACCGGCTACTTTCTTGGTTGTATCTAAGAAGGAAACATTCGCAGGTGCATTTTTAGTTAATGTCTGATTTTGAGCAGTATATACTAAATCATTACAATAATTAGTAAACGTTTCTACTTGTACAGGTATTTTCATCATTCCAACTATTGTATGTGTGCAATTCTTAGTAACAATAGAACTTCCAGTTATTCTTTTGTTATCAGCAGCCCAACGTTCTTCTTTATCAGTTATTCCGCCCTCATTATTCTCTAACCATCTAATATCTAGATTATTGACACCATAAGCTTTTTTTCTTTTTGGTAATGCACTAAAATAATCAAATGGAAAATCCTTTACTACTTCATGTGTAAATTTAGTATTATCGTCATCGTATATAGCGTCTATATAGTATGACACATCAAAAGTATGTTTTTTAACGGTTTCTTCATCAGCAAAATTAGCTATTACAACTTCTAGTGTGTAATTACCACTCTCAAAATCTTCTGTTATAATTAAATTATTGATACTCCTATATCCACTAGTTACTTTAGTTCCATTATTAGTAATTCGATATTTTATTGTTTTATATTCTTCATTTACATTGTCTTTTACTAGTGTAAAAGTTATTCTTTTTTTCGTTTGATTCTTACTACATGCATTCTTATCAATTACATATTTATTTTCCCCTGTAATAATATACTGTGGACCATTTCTTGCAATTTTTACATTAATATGTGTTGTAGCTATTTCTTCATTATTTTCATCATAGGCTACTACTTTATATGTACTTGATTCATCAATTTCGACACTACAACTATTATTACTTCGAACATTACAACTTCTCTTAATATTAGCTTTAGTACTTTCTGCCTCATATCTTGATACATTAAAACCTTGCATACTAAATGTTACTATAACATTTTCATTATTGGTATATGTAGCATTATTATAACTAGCTTGTGCATTATAATTAACTTTACTATCTTTAGTTTGGGCCACAACAGTAATTTTTTTGGATACAGCACCATTACAATATGTTCCATTACTTTTATATCCACCACATTCTAAGCATACTTCATAATTATATTTACTATTTTCTTTATAAGCGTATACTGTTCCTTTAGTACAAATATTTCCACTACTATCTTTTACTGGCTCTAAATACTTTGATTCAATTAGTTCATTTAGTGAAACAGCACTAAAATAGTTTTCAACCGGTAATTGATCACGATGATCAAGATAATAATCATTTCCCGCCAATAAAATATCACTTTCTAATACCGAATAGTATTTTTCTTCACTTGTTCCAAAAAAGTTTTGATAACTTACAACACCAACTCCTCCTATTATTGCAATTATCACAATTACTGCCAATAATTCAATTAAAGTAAAACCATTTTTTTTCATCATATCACCATCACTATACTCTACATATAAGGATATCATGAAAAAGAAAAAAAATAAATAGTTTTCTTATGATATTTTGACAAGAAAACTATTTATTATTAATTAATCTCAAAATAGTTATCGGGATTAATCTCGATATTTTCTTTAACATACAATGTACATAATACATCACCAATCTTAATATTATCACCTAAGTGTTTTTTTAAGACAATTCCAACAGTATAATCAATATTATCTTCTTTTCTTTTTCTTCCTGCACCAAGGCTTACTGACAAATTACCTAAATTTAAAGCTTTTATTTTAGTAAGTTTACCCTCTCTTACACTTTTTACATCTATTGTCTTATCACTTATTTTTAAAGATGTAATATCACCACCTTGATATTCGACAAATTCTAAAAATTTCTTATATGCATTACCATTATCCAAAGTATTAATAACTAATTCTTTAGCCTTTAAAATATCAATATTTTTTGCCATACTGACCATTTTGGCTGATATATCAAGGCATAATTCTCTAAGAGCCCCCTGTTTACCTTTTAAGATATCAATAGCTTCTATTACTTCTAAGGAATTTCCAATATTATCACCTAAAGGAGTATTCATATCCGTTATTTCACAGACAACTTCCTTACCATAGTATTTTCCAATTCTTTCCATAATATTAGCGAGAGTCTTTGCTTCTTCCATTGTTTTCATTAATGCCCCATCGCCTACTTTAACATCTAATAAAATTTTATCAGCACCACCTGCTATTTTTTTTGACATAATACTAGTAGCTATTAAAGGAATTGAAGCAACCGTTCCCGTAACATCACGAAGAGCATAAATTACTTTATCCATCGGACATAAATCTTTCGTTTGTCCTGTTATTGCTAGATTAATGGTCTTTACTTGTTCAATAAAAGCTTCTTCCGTTAAATTAACATTAAATCCTTTAATACTTTCTAGTTTATCAATTGTACCACCAGTATGTCCTAATCCTCGGCCACTCATTTTAGCCACTGGTATACCAAGACTTGCAACAATAGGTCCAATAATCAAAGTTACTTTATCTCCTACACCACCAGTTGAATGTTTATCAATTTTAGTCCCCGGTATCATAGATAAATCAAGAACATCACCACTTTTGATAAATATATCTACTAAATCAAATATTTCTTCATCACTCATTCCATTAATACAAATGGCCATTAACAAACTACTCATTTGATAGTCTTTGACATTTCCATTTAAAAAGCCATTAAAAACAAATGATAATTCATCCTTAGTAAGATTATCCCCTATTCTTTTTTTATTAATAATTTCAACCGTATTCATATATCCTCCAATTATTTTCGCACTTTGCTTATTAATGTCATCTTATCCGTAGTATTAATTGTATAATTATTAATATTCTCCTTAAAGAATAATTTAATTAATTTGGCATAATAATTTTGATATTTTAAATCATAATTATCTACTTCTAATTCATTATTAATATATTGTATATCATATGCTGGATTGTCAACGGCAATCTCTTCATTATCACGATTTTTTTCTTTACGTGTAATTTCAATTACTGTTATTTTATAATTAATAGTTTTTTTATATTATCATATGTAATCTCTAATTTTTTATGATTTCCTGTCATAATTATTTTAGAATTAATTCCTTCATCATTAGCTATTTTCGTTAAATATTCATAAATTACTGGAACAATTCCTTCTTCAAAATTATAAATTTTATTAAGGGCCATGGCTTGATAATTCAAATTCATTTTACCACCATCATTTATTTCATAGCCTGTTTGACCATTACCCTCAATATTATATTTAAACTCAAAATTATCTTTGGTATATACCGAAAAATATGAATCCATATGATGATCCATATGGTATTTAGTTACAAACTCCGAATAACTTCCATATTTTTCATGACTTAAAAGCATAAATATTCCAATACATAATAGTGGAACTAAAATTATAGTACAAATAATACCTAATTTTTTATCATTATTTCTAGCAAGATATATACTTGTAAAAATTACACCTATTAATATTAAAATTGAAACAATAATTAAAAACATTCTAATCGTCTCCTAAACACATTATAGCAAAATTTTTTTATTTAAACAATAATTCAGCACATGATGTTTTGATTTCTTTAACAAAAATTGATGGATTGTTTCTGGGTACTAAAATAAAGATTCGTCTCTTACACCTAGTTAAAGCTACATAAAAAAGACGTCTTTCTTCGGCATAAAGAATATCTTCATCACTATTTTTAAAATAATCAAAAATTGGTGGATTCTTTATTTTAGATGGAAAGCCTAAATAGTCATTAGAAAATTTCACAAGTACAACTACTTCCTCCTCTAATCCCTTTGCCATATGAACTGTTAAATATCGTGTTGTAATACCTTTATGTTCTATTTTTCTAACTTCATCTAAATCACTATTATATCTAGCTAATACCAATACTTTTTTCTCATCTTCCAAATATAAATAATTAAATAAATCTTGATAAGTTTTTAAATAATCATCATAATATACTAAAATAATAGGATTTTTATAAAGAAAAGTAGCGTGAATGTTTTTTTTTAACTGATAGGGATTTTTTCTAATAAACTTCACACTCGTATTAATTAGTTCATATGAATTACGATAAGTAGTTTTAATATCAATTCGTTTGCCACAAGGAAAATATTTAAAAAAATCAAAAAATAAAGTAATATCACTACCAGAAAAACCAAATATTCCTTGATAATCATCACCAACACACATCAAATGACAATCTAAGTATTTTTTTATTTGTAAAATCAGATTAAAACGTATTATGGAAATATCTTGATATTCATCAATAATAATATAACGATAATGTCTTTTTATACCATTTTTCTTTACTAAATCCGTAGCATAAGAAATCATATCATCAAAATCAATTTTGTATTCACTTAACAACTCATTTTCATAAATTTCAAATATTCGAAGGGCAAAATAGAAAAAAACTTTATCTTTAGGAAGTAAGATTTTTGTTTTTATTTTTTTCATTTTTTCAATAGATAAATGATAACACTTGATTATTTTAATTAAGGATAGTAAATTATTTTTAAAAAGCACAAAAGCTTTACTTTCTAAAATATCTTGATAATTAAGATTATCAAAATATTCCATAAGCATTTTTTTATTAGTTTCATCATCTATAAGAAAAAACTCATTAACAAGATAATTAATCAAAGTATCAGAAGATATTGTATAAATAAAGCCGTTTTCATTTAAAATACGGAGGGCTAGCTTATGAAAAGTTAACACATCTACATTATACTTTATTCTCTCTTTTAAGTTACTCACTGTTTCATTAGTAAATGAAAGACACAATATTTCTTCTTCTTTAACATGACACCTTTCAATTAAAAACTTCACTTTCCCAACAATTGTTAATGTTTTACCACTTCCTGCTCCAGCTACTACCAAGAGTTCTTTACTATCATCTATGATAACTTTTCTTTGATATTTATCAACTTTCTTGCCATAAATATCATCAAAAAAAGAATCATTTTTATGATTCTTTAACCTAAACATAATACCACCACTATTAATATATGCGCTTTTTTTATCTTCCAAGAAAAAAGCTCATTATTTCTACTGCTGATAACTTAGTAAAAAAGACAACCATTAAACCAATTAAGATAAATGGTCCAAAAGGAATCGCATGTTCTTTTTCTTTTACAAGTAAAACTAGCGAAACAGGAAGGGCAATCACACTAGCTAAAATAATTACCATCAATGATAAAAGTGGTTCAACACAAATTCCTACAGTAAGCATTAATTTAACATCGGCCCCACCCATAGCCTCTTTTTTAAAAATATAACTACCTACTTTCATAATAAAATACATAACTACAAAGGCAATTATACCATTTAAAAGAGCTTGAAGAAATGAATCTACACCAAATCCAATTAACTTAATTAGCAAAATCAACACTGAGCTAATAACAATAAAACGATCTGGAATAATCATATAAGTTAAATCACTAACGATAACTATAATTAATAAACTTGAGATTATTATAGCAATTAAACAGTTATAAGAAAAACCAAAAGAATAATAGCTAATAGCAAACAACATTCCGCAAAAAAACTCAGAAAAGAAATATAACCAAGATAGTTTTGTTTTACAATTTCGACATCGTCCTTTCAAAAACAAAAATGAAAACAAAGGAATCATCTCAAACCAAGCTAAAACATGTCCACATTTTTCACAATGACTTCGAGGTTTAATAATGGATTCACCCTTTACTATACGCAATCCTAAAACATTATAAAAAGATCCAAATACAGTTCCTATTAAAAAGAAACAAACTAAATAAACGATTTCCATTAAGCAATTACCTTATACATTTCAAACATTGGAAGAATAACAGCTAAAATAATTAATCCAACTGAACCAGCCAGAAATATAATAAGAAATGGCTCAATTAAACTTTTAATTGAAGCAACAGAATTCTTATGTAAACTATCATAATAATCAGCAACCTTTTCCATCATTGTTCCTAATTCACCAGTATTTTCACCAGTTACTATCATTTCATAAGCTACCATTGGAAAGGCCCAATGGTCTTTAAAAGCATCAGAAATTTTACCACCAGCATTCAAATTCTTAACTGTCTGCATAATAATAGAACGATAAATTTCATTCTCAGAAATATTTAGTAAAACATCCATACTATCAGTAATATAAACACCATGATTAAGAAGTGATGCAAAAGTTCTAGCAAACATGGAAACTTCACTATACATAATAATATTTTTTAGTACTGGAATATGTAAATATATATTTTGCATCATTTTTCGAAAGCTACGAACATTTTTAAACAAATATAAATATAGTAATAAAAAGATAATAATAATAAATAATATTCCCAATAAATGTGTTCTTAAAAACTCACTTAGTGAAAGAGTCATAACTGTAATTGCCGGTAATTCTGCCCCAAATCCTTCAAACATTGTTTCATACTGTGGAACAATCCATATTAAAACAAAGGCTACAACAACAATAGCAAAAATTAGTACAATAGTAGGATACGTCATGGCACTTTTTATTTCTTTTCTTGTTTTAGCAATGGAAGTATAATAATTAGACATTTCATCTAAGACATTTGGCAAATCACCAGTTAATTCAGCACTTTTAACCATATTAATTAGTAATTTTGGGAAAATTTTTGATTGTTTTTCTAAAGCCGTTGAAAAATCATCACCAGATAATAAATCATATACTATCATGTCATATACTCTTTTTTTGGCCGCTTTTTCCGTTTGTTTAGCAATAATTCTGACTGAATCAACTAAAGTAATACCTGCACGAATATAAGTAGCTAATTGAGTAAGCATAAAAGCAATATCGCTTAATGAAAGAACCTTTCCAATATTAATATCAAAATCATACTTACTACGTGGTGCAATCTCACTGATTGTTAAACCACTATTTATTAAAAACTTTTTAGCTAATTCAATATTATATGCATCAAAGGTACCATTAACCTTCTTTCCTTCTCGATTAGTTCCCTTGTATCGAAAGGATATCTTTTCCATTAAATTCTCATTGGGATTAGCAAACTCACCCTGTTCTCTTTTTACAAATGCATCATTAGTATCTAAATTTACTCTTCCAGATTCATCAAGGCTAATCATTTCATTAATTTTATTTTTTTTACCTATAATAAAATAGATAATTGAAAATAAACCACGATATGCATATGTAATAGTTTTTGTAATAATGTTACCCTTCATATCATCCCTTCTATCCTAAAGTCATTTTACCATAAGAAAAAAAGTTTAGCAACCAATTTAAATAATTTTCAAAAAAATAGACCATAATGGTCTATTTATCACGTAAAGTAGCATTAAACTTTGTAGTAACATCTTTAATTATTTTTTCAAAAAGTGGCATAATTATATCATCAGTAAGAGTATTATCTGAAGATGAAAATACCATTTTATATGCAAGCGATTTCTTCAAATCCGGTAATTCATATAAATCAAATAATTCAATATTAGTAAGATACTTACCACCAGATTTTTTTATCCAAGCAATAACTTCTTCATTTTTAACACTATGTTCAAAAATAAAAGCTACATCTTTTGTAACAGATGGATATTTACTAATTTCTTGATATTCTATTTTTTTAACTCCCAAATTTTGTAACAAATCTAAATCAATTTCCATTAAATAAACATCATCTTGCGTAATATTTGGATGAACCTTGCCAATTATTCCAATATTTTTCCCATTTAAGTTAATATTGGCCGATGCTCCAGGATGAAACTCACGAGGTAATTCATCAGTATTTAAACTATAGCGATTCTTAAATCCTAAGGAATCTAATAATTCTTCCATGACACCTTTAATATCATAAAAATTTACTTTTTCTTTCTTTAATCCAAAGGTTTCTATACCACTAATTAAAATAGCTAAACTATTGCCTTCCAAATATTTACCATCGACTTTTTTAAATCTCTTACCAATTTCAAATAACCACAAATCTTTATTATTGCGTTTTGCATTATAGTCATATGTTAACATCATACTAGGTAATAAACTATATCGTAGCGTTTTATGGTCATCACTCATAGGATCAAGTAAGTTTATTTCTTCAAACTGATCATTAGTATAAAGATGAGCTAAATTATTAGGAATTAATGTATAACTTAAAGTCTCATTAAGACCAAGACCAAATAAAATATCACGAACACCACGCAAGAACTTATTATAATCACCTTTTTTTGTTGGTAGAATTGGCAATGTACCTTCAATTCTATCAATACCATAAAATCTGGCTATTTCATGAATTAAATCCTCTTTAATACTAATATCAATTCGTCGTGTTGGAACAGTAACACTTAGTTTTTCATTTTTTTCTAATACTTTAAAGCCAAGACGTTCAAAAATATCAACAATATCCTTTTTAGATATATTAATACCCAATAAATTATTAATATCTGAAATTTTAATATCAATTATTTGCGCCTTTCGATCAGTTTTATCAAAGATAACCATATCTGAAATAATTTTAGCATCTGCATACTTAGAAAGTAGGTAACAACTACGTTCCATAGCCATATAAGTTCTATTAGGATCAAGACCTTTTTCAAAGCGATTAGAAGCCTCACTTCTTAAAATTTTCTTAGATGTCAATCGGACACTAACACTATCAAAAATAGCTGATTCAATTATAATATTTTTTGTATCATCTAAAACTTCTGTAGAAGCTCCACCCATAACACCAGCAAGTCCTACGGCCTTTTCCTTATCAGCAATAACAATATCATCCGAAGAAAGTTTTCTCATAACATTATCTAATGTTACTAGCTCTTCCCCATCATAGGCATCACGAACTATTAATGTATCACCAAGTCGATTAGCATCATAAAAATGAAGTGGTTGTCCAAGTTCTAACATAACATAATTTGAAATATCAACAACGTTATTAATAGGTCGAATTCCTGATGCAATGAGCCTTTTTTTGATAAAATCTGGACTTTCCTTAATTGTAACACCAATTGCTTTCTTAGCCAAAAATAGTGAACACTTTTTAGTTTTAACATCAACATTAAAATTCATTTTCTCATTAACAGTTGGATAATCAAGAGAAACACCACCAACCGAACGATTATATAAAGCACCAATTTCATAGGCCATTCCCAATACACTTAGCAAATCGCCTCGATTACTTGTTAATTCAAAATCAATAATTTCATCGTCAAGATTTAAATACTTTATGGGATCATTCCCAATAATAGCATCTTCATTAAGTTCACAAATTCCCTCATAATCCTCTGGTTTTAAATATTTATGCTCAAGACCAAGTTCCGCCAATGAACATAGCATACCATTTGATTCAACACCACGAATTATACCCTTATTAATAGTACCACCAGGTAATTTTGCTCCAGGAAGAGCCACAATAACTTTAATTCCTGCACGTACATTAGGAGCTCCACAAACAATATTTAAAATATCACTTCCTATATTTACTTTACATATATGTAAATGATCAGAATCCGGATGCATTTGACAATCTATTACTTCTCCAATAACAAGATTATTAACATCAACTAATTTTCCACAATAAGCAAACTCATTTCCAATACTTGTCATATCTAGAGCTAATTTATTAAGTGCAATATCACTGGTATCAACGTAATCACTTAAAAATTTTCGACTTAATTTCATTATTTATACTCCTTTCGATCAAATTGTTTTAGAAAACGAATATCATTGGTATACATATAGCGAATATCTGGAATATTATATTTCATCATAGCCAAACGATCTATTCCTGTACCAAAAGCAAAACCTGTATATTTTTTGGAATCATATCCATTGCTTTCTAAAACATTAGGATGAACCATTCCAGCACCTAAAAGTTCAATCCATCCCGTATTTTTACAAAGAGAACATCCTTTTCCACCACATTTAAAACAGCTAACATCAACCTCAACACTAGGCTCAGTAAAAGGGAAATATGATGGTCTAAAACGTACTTTTGTCTTTTCACCAAGCAGTTTTTTGGCCATTACTTCTAATGTTCCTTTTAAGTCAGCTAATGTAATATGTTCATCAATAACTAATCCTTCAAATTGACCAAATTGATGTGAATGAGTAGCATCATCATCTCTTCGATAAGTTTTACCAGGACAAATCATTCTAATAGGTCCTTTGTCAATATTAGCTTCCATCGCCCTTGCTTGAACACTAGATGTTTGCGTACGAAGAAGATAATCAACATCTACATAAAAACTATCTTGAGTATCACGAACTGGATGTCCTAAAGGAATATTTAATCTTTGAAAACAATATTCGTCAGTCTCAAGCTCTGGTCCATCTAACACATCATATCCCATTGAAACAAATAAATCTTCAATTTCCATAACAATCTTATTAAATGGATGAATACTTCCCCTTCTTCTTTTACGACTTGGCAATGTTACATCAATTGTTTCTTTTTGTAATTTCCCATTTAAAATTTCTTCATTCATTTTCTGAGATTTTTCTTCAAAAAGATTTGTTACTTTATTTCTTATTTCAGTAGCATATCGTCCAATCAAAGCTCTTTCTTCTGGTGTTTTATCTCGCATATTTTTGGTTAATTCAGTAACTATACCATTTTTTCCTAAATATTTAGCTTTAGTTACTATTAAATCATTTTGTGTTTTAATACCTTGTAAATCATTTATTAATTCTTTTTCTATTTCTATATTTCTTTCTTGAAATTCTTTTTCCATTTTCTTCCTCCCTTTAAAAATAATCTAATATATTCACTAGCAACTTCTTTCTTATCACCACTAAGTAAAACATGACTAGCATCAGCCACATTCGTTAAATACTTATTTTTGGATTTGACTTTATCATAAATCATATTTCCTACTTCTAATGGAACAATTTCATCACGTTCACTTCTTAAAATAAGCACATCACAAGTCACTTTAGAAAGAAGCCCATTACTTTCCTTAACTAGTTTACGAAACTCGTTAACCATAAACGGTGATGTCCGAAGAGCTTTTTGCCATAGATGACTATATTTAGCAAAATCTTTATCTTTAAAATCATCTTTATTTTGCTTAAAATTAAGATAATCAAAGGCAGCATTAACAAGAACAATTTTTTTTATTTCTTTATAACGGCTTGCAACATAACTTGCTAAAATTCCACCCATTGAATGACCAACAACATAAATACTGTGATAACCATTACTAATAAGTCTTTTTATTTCATCATCAACACTTTTTTTCCATTCATTAAGACTTGCATCACTGAAACGATCTTTATTATGGCCTGGTAATGTTCTTGCATAAACATCAAACCTAGAATCATATTCTAAGTAATTCATTAAGTATTCATTATCATATAAACTTCCAGTAAAACCATGAATAATAACAATTGCTTTTCGAAATAACAACATTTTCCACCTCTAATAAAAAAAATCTATCGTATAGGAGCGAAAATACGCGATACCACCCTACTCGATAGAAATCTATCCTTATTCTTTTAACGCTACTAGCGATTTACCTATAAAGCTGAATTCATCTAAAAAAATATTATTGGCATTCCACCATCACCAATTCTCTTTAAACCTTTTTTTAGATTACTTGGTCTTTAATAATCAGTAAATTCATAAACTATTATAGCATAATTAAAAAAATTGTAAATATTTTATTTTTATATTATTGACTAATTACAGCTATTGTGCTAATATATCTAGTGTTAATTGATTTGCGCTCGTAGCTCAATTGGATAGAGCGTCTGGCTACGGACCAGAAGGTTGCGGGTTCAATTCCTACCGGGCGCACCACTATCGGGATGTGGCTCAATTTGGTAGAGCACATGGTTTGGGACCATGTGGTTGCAGGTTCAAATCCTGTCATCCCGACCATTTTGATTTTAAATCGTTGTACAAGAACGATTTTTTTATTTAGCCCTTGTAAAACCTTTATGTTGCACTTGTAAGCATTAAAGCATTTATTGCTTCAACTGCTTTTAAGTCATCATTTGGCATCATGTGCGAATATATTTAAAGCGTGATTGAGGGATTAGAGTGACCTAACCTTGTTTAGACAACTGTTATAGGCACTCCACGAGAAATTAATAAGGATGCATGAGAGTATCGAAAATCATGTATTCTTATTTTTTTAGCTCTACTTTATCACAATATTTATTCTTATGTCTTTCTATTGTTGTTGGTGATATATAAGATGATATAAGTATATCAAAAAAGTCATAAACATCTAAAGTTATGACTTTTTATTATACAATTTATATCCAATAACTTGAGTTTCCGGACGACCTTGCCGTCCTGGGAACATTATTCTACATTTAGGATATATGGACTTTCAAAGCTGCCATCTCCATCTACAGTTTCCGCTTCCGATATTAGATTAAGGACTGGGCGTACGGCGTAGTCATGGCGAACATGAAAGTATGCTACAAGACCATGACTATTCCACGCAATCGCCACATTAGAATCTCTAGAGGCCGGCGAAATCATCCAATTTGCTTCTGTATCTGTATTAAACATCCAATTGTTTAAACTTCCTCCATTATAATAATATGCTCCTTCATTTGTACTCCATTTATCACTACTTGATGCATAACCATAATCACTTGGATATAGTAGTCCTATCTTTCCGGTCCATGTTGCACTATTTCCATTCCAGATATTACAATTACTATTTTGAGTCCAATTTGTTACACTTGACGCACATTCCACATTTCCTCTTTCCTGTTCATACACTTCTTTGGCTATTCCATCTACTACCCACCAGTAATTACTATCTTTACTTATTGATACATTTCCTAAATAATATGTTGTATTATCAATTAAACTCTTATAACTTGCTCCGATAGTATTGTAATAGCTTCCTGTATTGTTTTCATTTAAATAATACATTAATCCTGAATGTGTCCAATCATTCAAGTTATATGCGTAATTACTATCACCAGGATAATTATACATAAAATATCCATATTTATGTTGATTCTCGTATGCCACATATTTTATTAAGTATTGTTCACTCATTGTATTTGTATATATTTGACTTTCATTAGCACTAGCATCATTTAATCCCGTTGTATCTACCGGATTACTTGTTAAATCTTCTGTTAATGGTAAATCTTTCATTATTTTAACATTGTTTCCAAATACACCAATAATTCGCCATTTTTCATTATTAAACATTACATAATTTTTTAATCCTGAATCAAGTGCAGTTGCAGTTACTCTATTTAACTCTGTTTCATTATTTGTTCCCCATAAAGAATATCCATCACTACTTCCAATTGCTATATATCCGTCATTTCCTTTATAGGCATGCTCTGGACAATCAGTTCCTTCTACACTGATATTATAGTTATTGGTTCCATCAGTGTATGTACAATAATTTCCTATTCCTGAATAACGATATTCTCTTATTGTTCCTGTTCCATCATACAAATCTCCATTTGTATTTACTGCTACTACTCCATCTTGCCCTAATCTTCCTTTTATCTTATCAGCTAGATTTTCACTTCTAGATACCCATATTCCTTCATTACTTTCTACTCTTATTTTGAAACTAATTGGTGTTCCACTACTTTGAAAACTATTCCATTCTGTTGTTGTAAAAACTACTCTTCCATCTACCCATTCATTAGAAGTTCCGTTTATTTCACTTTCTGTTCCATCATATGTGTCAGTTATCGCTATTCTATCAGCATCTATATAGGCTTTAATGGTAAGTGTTCCATTAATACCTGTTTCCCCGTTATCAATGTATCCTACTAATACTCTTTTATTTTCTTTTACTTCACCTGTTGCATTTAATAAATAAATGTCAGCGTTTTTTGATTCTCTTGAAGTCCAATAAGTATTACTTGCTGTTCCAATATTTCCACCAGTATTAACTGTATAAGTTGCAATATAATTAATTGGTATTTCCTTACCATTAATTGTATTTGTTACATCAACTAATGTAATTTTATATTCCTCTCCATCATCATATGTTGTATCTCCTGTTATTGCTACTGTTACTGAATCTAAGTTTGCATTTCCTGCTTCACTACTTGTCATGGGAAAAATATTTGTCATATTAAGTGTTCCACTTTGCTCACTATTAAAACTAATTCTTCCAGTTCCTAAGTTATTTAATGCACCTGTTCTTGTATAATTAAAAAATGCATAAGTTCCACCTACTAGTGTTATTAATAAAATAGCAATTCCAATAATGCCAAACATTATTTTTCTATTTTTTTTGTTTTCTTCTAACATAATAAACTCCTTCTACTATTTAAGTATAACATATAATCGTAATAATTTACTATTTTTTTATTTTATAAAAGTAATGAATGCCTACAAGCAAAAACTACTCTTTTTCTATATTAACTTTTATACAGAATTAAAAAAGGAAAAACTCTTAAGTTTATCCTTTTTTTAATCAATTAAATTATTAATGAATAATATTTCTAAAATCAAAAGAACTATTATACCAGTTTTTACCCGGTGTCCAACTATTATCAATAAATGGATTACTTGTATCAATTGGACGATATACTATTTTATGATCAGCTACATTAATATCACATTTATCATTTGATACTGAAAAATTATTACCACTTACGGAAATACTCGTATTATATGTACCTGGTTTTATATAATAGTCAAGATATAATTTATGACCTCCATCAAGACCATCAATCATTGTTGTCGGTGGAATAAATCTTACAACATAAGGACAGTATTCATTAGACCACGTATAGTTATAAGGATTTTGAACACCAGCAACACCCAATCTAACTGTTTTTCTACGCAAATAAGTACCTGTTCCTTCTCCTAAAATAGTTGGCTCAAAAGAAGCACCTACATTAGCTTTACTAATCGTTGCAGAGACACTTTGATTAAATTGCATATTAGGATCATATTTAATATAACTTTCTACCATATCCTTTAAATCTTCTTGAATATTTAATCTATCATAAATAACACTTACAATATCGCGAGCATCTCCTCTGGCTCTACTAGCTGCATATTCGATATTATCACAACTATATCCAGCACTACTTAAATCAGAACATGCTCTTTTTTTGTTTTTTTCGACACTATCATAGGTATTTTTCCAAGTTTCACCATTAAATGTTGCCTTACAACTTCTTATTGTACTAATATTTACACCATATTTAACTCCAAGACCAGCTAAAATATTTCTTTCGGAACTATCAAAACTGACATCCGAACTAGTAGTACAATTAATACTATAAAAACTATCTCCTCCGCAATCAATGCCATCATTTATTTCAATTGCAACACTATCTTCACAATCTCCAGTTGATTGCGATTTGGAAGTAGCCGGTATGCTTTGTGGTTTACAAATAGTTGGTAATGGATCTAATGTAACACAATCTGATGATCTAGTAATACCAGATATCTCCGTATAAGAACTTGGAACTTCATCCCAATAATCCCACCTTGCATCTGTTGCAATACTTAAGTAATCACGATTAGCAAAGCAAGCTGGTTCGTCGCTTTCACAATCATCTACATCTAAACTTGACATATACATCCCTGATGGACATTCTTCTTTATCTTCACCAGCATACCAAGCCCTATAATGCCCTGATACGCAACAAAAGTTATATTTTGTAGCCTCTTCTTCCCCTTCACCATCGCCTTCACCATCAGATGACTCAGATTCATCGGCTAGATTTGTACTATCAACAACTACTGGTTTAATATCTTTACTATTATAATACTTTACTACTCGATAAAAAGCCAACATACATAGCATAAACAATAAACTCAATATAATTAATTTTCTATTACTATTATCTTTCATAAACTATTCTTCTTTCTTCTCTTAATAATATATAATGTAACTAAAACAATTACCGCTAAAGCACCAACAATTGAACCAATAATAATTAATAAAGTAAATGTATCAATACCATGTTTAACTTCCGGTTTATTATTATTTTCTTTATTTTTTAAATAATTTTTAAACTGCGTATCAAAAGTTTTTTGAGAAATATCACTATCAATTAATACTTTACAATATTTAAAATCTTCATTACCTCGGCACTTTTCTTCATCATAAAAATAATTATAATATGGAAGTTTAATTGTTTTGGTTAAAACAGTTTTACCAGAACACCAGTTAGGAACAAATCCTTTAATTGTTATAACAACCTTATCCCCTGGATAAAAATTATCTAATGTCGCGGTATGAGTGTCATTATTTTTAAACTCTTTATATTTATCGGCATAATAATCTTCAATAATTAATACTCTTAAATCACTATTTAGATTCACAGCCGTAATAGAAAACATAGCTCGTTCTTTAACCATTTTATAGTCATAATCAAATTCAACCTTTTTAGCAAGTTCTTTTAATCGATCAAATTCTTTAGTTTCACACTTATTTGCCGCTTTAACATTTATGCTCAATAAAACTAATAGTACAAATATTAAATATCTTATTTTTTTCATAGCATCTCCATATTTTTAATTATACTATACATTTATCTTAAAATCTAGATATATATTAAAAAAATTATTGATGATCAATCCCATCAATAATAAAATTTTCACTTTTATGTGGTTCCTTAAATAATAAATCACGATAGTTTTGTTGTCGAAGTACTTCATACAAAACAATAGCACAACAATTTGACAAATTAAGCGAACGAACATTACGTGTCATTGGTATTCTCATACAATGATTTAAGTCTTTTCCTAATATTTCTCTTGGAATTCCAGTTGATTCTTTACCAAAAATTAGATATATATCTTCATCTTGATTACTATAATCAAAACTAGTATGTGGCTTCTTACCATATCTCGTAAAATAATAATATGTTCCTTGATTCTTCATTACAAAATCATTCCAATTTTCATAGACAAAATACTCTAATTTATCAATATAATTAACCCCAGCTCTCTTAATTGATGCCGAATCAAGTTTAAATCCCAATGGTTTAATTAAATGAAGCCTTGTTCCTGTTGCAACACATGTACGCATAATATTACCTGTATTAGCTGGTATTTCAGGTTCATATAAAACAATATTTAACATAAAATCACCATCTATAATTATATTACATTTTAACTTAAAGATAAAGTAATAAAAGTGCTAACACCATTTCTTCGATTATTACGGTATTTAATTTTACCATTATGTAGACTAATAATCTTCTTCGTAATACTAGTCCCTATACCATGACCATTTTCTTTATTAGAAAAGTAATTGCCAATTTTAATAAAGGCATCATCACTTATTTTTTCACCATCATTTTTTATACAAATAGTGACTTTTCCAAACATAATATAATAATTAATATATATATTTTGAGAGTTGGACTCAATACAATTTTTAATAATATTTTGAAATACCTGTTTTAATTTATCATAATCAGCTTTAAGATATATTTCATCATCTATAATATTTAAATGAAGATAAACATTATTATTTCTTAAATAATCTTTAAAACTAGTTTTAATGTCATTTAACAAAATATTTAAATCAATTTCTTCCTTCTTAACATTAAGACGCTCATATTCAAGATAATCTGATAATATTTGTAAGCTATCATTAATTTCATTTTGAATAATTTTTTTATATTTAAAAATATTATTTTCATTTAACATTTCTAAATATCCTTTCACTACACATAAAGGATTACGTATTTCATGAGCCAAAGCATAAATATCATTTTTCATTTCATCACCATTTTTATGATATCAAATACTTTTGTCGAACTTTGTCGAAAATTGTCATAAAAAATAAAAATATGTAAAAAAAGAAGTAATTTTACTTCTTTCTAAGTTCATCAATATAACGTTTAAGTTGTTTCGAATTAGGTCCTAAGATAATTTTTAATTGATTATCAATTTCCACAATACCTTTAGCACCTAATTTTTGAATTTCTTCTTTATTAGCTAATTTTACATCACGTAAAGTGACAATAAATCTTGATAAATTTACTTGTTTATCTAAAATATTATCGATGCCACCTAAATATTCGATTAACTTATTAACTTCTAGATGAGCATCCTTTTGCATTGACTTTAAAATAGCAAAAAGAACAATTAATAAAACAACCCCAATAATTATATATTTATAATCCATATCATCACCAATATTATTATATACTAAAACATTAAAGAAAGTAAAGTTTACTTTTTACTATCTCGTAAATTATTTATAATACCGTAAAAATCTTCTAAACTAACTTCTTGTGTATCTTTACTTCCATATAATCGATAATTAACAGTCTTTTTACTTACTTCATTATCCCCAAGAACTAAAGTTAAAGGTATTTTTTTCATTTGACTATCTCGCATTTTATATCCTAACTTTTCGTTACGAGAGTCAACTAATACACGGAAACCACGTTTTAAAAGTTCTTTTTTAATAGTTTCACAGTATTCTAAATGATGTTCATTACTTACAGGAATAATATTAATTTGCCATGGAGAAAGCCATAACGGAAAAGCTCCCTTAGTCTCTTCAATAATAAAGGCTGTAAATCTATCAAATGTACCAAAGATGGCACGATGAAGAACAACCGGCGTTTGTTTTTCTCCAAATTGATCAATATATGAAAGTTCAAATCTTCTTGGTAATAAGAAATCTAATTGGCATGTTGATAAAGTAATTTCTGGTCCAATAGCAGGTTTTACTTCAACATCAAGCTTTGGTCCATAGAATGCGGCTTCTCCAATTGCCTCATAATATTCTACTCCTAAATCATTAAGTACGTTACGAAGTTTTTCTTCTGCATCATTCCACATTTCATCATCATCAAAATATTTTTCTTTATCATTTTTATCTCTTAATGACAATCTAAAGGAATAATTCTTAATGCCAAAATCCTTATACACATCTAAAATTAGAGAAACAACCTTTTTAAATTCATCACCAATTTGATCAGGACGACAAAATAAATGGGCATCATTTTGACACATACAGCGAACACGTTCTAATCCCTTAACAGCTCCACTTGCCTCATAACGAAAATCTGTAGCAAACTCTCCTATCCTAATTGGTAAATCACGATAAGAATGAAGTTCATTACCATAAATTAACATATGATGTGGGCAATTCATAGGACGAAGAACAAACTCTTCTTCATCTACTTTCATCATAGGGAACATATTTTCTTTATAGTGATCCCAATGCCCACTAGTTTTATATAAATCCACTGTTCCAACACAAGGAGTATATACATGTTGATAACCAAGTGCTTGCTCTTTTTCATAAATATAGTTTTCTAATTGTTTTCGAATTATTGCACCATTAGGAAGCCAAAGTGGCATTCCTTTACCAACTAAATCATGTTGCATGAATATACCTAAATCTTTTCCTATTTTACGGTGGTCTCTCATTTTAGCTTCTTCTAGTTCTTTTAAGTGATTATTAAGCTCTTCTTCCGTTTTATAGCATACACCATAAATTCGTTGAAGCATCTTATTTTTCGAATCACCTTTCCAATAAGCACCACTAAACTTAATTAATTTAAAGTATTTAATTTCTTTAACAGATTCTACATGTGGTCCACGACATAAATCAGTAAAATCACCCTGAGTATAGCAGGAAATAATAGTATCATCTTTCATATTATTAATTAAATCAATTTTATATGGATCATCATGAAACATTTTTAAGGCTTCTTCCTTACTTATTTCATGGCGAACAATTCTCTTACCATCTTTACTAATTTTTTTCATTTCTTTTTCGATTTTTTCTAATATCTCATCAGTTATTTTATTATCCCCTAAATCAATATCATAGTAAAAACCATCTTCTATTACTGGGCCAACCCAAAACTTAGCTTCTGGATATATGTGTTTTATAGCTTGAGCCATTAAATGTGCACAACTATGGTTTAAAGTATTAAGTTCTTGATTGTCTTTTATATTAATCATTTTATCTCCTCCATTTCAATACTAAAAAAAGAGAATAGTAAGGAGTCCAATAGACGTTACCATCCCTTTATTTAACTTAATTAATATAACGGTCATACCGGGTATTCTTTCGATACCTATTCATAGGTAGTAGCTTGCTTATAATATAATTAGTTTCCACCAAACACTAACTCTCTTCATAAATTATAAGTAGTTTTGTCCTAATCAAAATATTTACATGATTATTATAACACCTTCATTTTAAATGTCAACTGAAGATTTTAATTAGCTATTAATTTGTTCTCATTCTCCATTATGCTTCCATTACTTGATAGTTTAGCTATTTTTGAAATAATTTCATTTCTATTTTTAATTATTTGATAAAATAATTTCAATTGTCTTATCCATTTTTAATTCATGATATTTAACACCACATTCATCCATCATCTTTTTACTTGCTATAACACCATCAGTATCCTTATATTTATCACACAAATAAATTACTTCCTTAATACCACTTTGAATTATTAATTTTGCACATTCATTACAAGGAAATAAATCAACATATATTTTAGCATCTTCTAAATCTTTTCTTGAACCACGATAATTTAAAATAGCATTCATCTCACCATGACAAACATAGGCATACTTAGTATCAAGCATTCCTCCTTCTCTACCCCATGGAAACTTTTTATCATCGAAACCATTAGGAGCTCCATTATAACCAATAGATAATATACGATTATCATGACCAACAATGCACGCTCCAACTTGGGTTGATGGATCTTTACTTCGCATACTAGATAACTTGGCAATAGACATAAAGTATTCATCCCAACTTAAATATTCTTTTCTTTGTTTATTAATATTTTTCATACTCACCTTCCAATATTTTTCCATTTCTTTTTTTTATTATAACATTAACTAAAGTATTCTTTTTACAGCAATTTGGTATTTCTACTTGCAAATAATTACCAGTATGCCCAATACTTCTATCACCAACATTTTTTTCTACTAATACTTCCACTTTTTTATTAATAAATTTATTTAAATAATCTTCTTCTAACTCATCACTAATCATCATTAGTTTTGCAACACGGTCCTTTTTGATTTTTTCATCAATTTGATTAGGCATACTATCAGCCTTTGTTCCATGACGCCTTGAATATGGGAAAACATGAATTTTACTAAAACCTACTTCTCTAGAAAAATCACATGTTTCTTGAAAATCATCATCAGTCTCTCCCGGAAATCCTACAATAACATCTGTACTGATTGAAATATTAGGTCTAATTCTTTTTATTTCTTTTACTTTGTTTAAGAAAAATTTCTTATCATATTTGCGGTTCATTTCTTTTAATATTTTATCTGAACCAGCTTGAAGAGGGATATGCAAATGCGAAACAATTATTGGTTCTTTTTTTAATAGATTTAGAAAATCATCATTTAATTCAGTTATTTCAATCGACGAAATTCGTAATCTTTTTAATCCCTCAATTTTGACTATTTCTTGAAGAAGTTCTGGAAAAGTAGTTCCACCATTTTCACCATAATGTCCAGTATGAATACCGGTCAATACAATTTCTTGATAATTATTTTTTACTAAAGTATTTATTTCTTCTAATACAACATCTTTCTTCTTACTACGACATTTTCCCCTTGTATATGGAATAATGCAATATGAACAAAAATTTTCACAACCATCTTGAATTTTAACAAAAGCTCTAGTTCTGCCTTCCATATTCGTAATAAACATATCCTCAAAGCAAGAATCAAAATCATCATATAAAAGTTTCTTCTTTTCGTTATTTTTTAAATAATCCTCTACTAAATCAACAACCTTATTCTTATCTTTATTTCCAATAATAATACTAACACCATCATTTAAATAATCTTGATTAGCTTGAATCATACATCCCATAACTACTATTACTGCCAATGGATTTTCTCTAACAACACGATTGATTACTTTTCTTGACTTTGCATCACTAGTATTTGTAACACTACAAGTATTAATAATATATATATCACTCTTTTCATTAGAATCAATAATAGTATATCCACGATTTTTAAAAGAGCTTAAAACATATTCTATTTCATAGGTATTTACCTTACAACCTAAACTTATTCCTTTAACTTTCATAAAACCACCAATTCGCAGTTATTGTATCATAAATTTATCAAAAAAAATAGCCTAGGCTATTTATTCTCATTCATTTCACGTAATTTTGCAACAAAATCATTATAATTTTCGCGATCTAATTTTTCATATGTTGCTGTATTTTCAAACTCTAAAGCTTGATTTTTCTTTTCAATACCATAAACACTAGAAATAAAAGGTATAGTTTCTTTTCTAGAATATGGTTCTACTTTTTCTTTTTCAATTACTTGCATTAACTCTGGTACTTCTTTAGTTTCTGTAACCGTATCTATTTGTTCAGTTTCATTTTTAAATCTACTTAACACTTCATCAATAGATATTGGTTCATTTCCATCATCATATTGCATAACTTCATTACTATCATATAATTCTTCACTTTGTTTTAGTAATTCATCTAAACTAATAATGGCAGTTCTTTCCTGTTCCATTTCAAAATTAGTAATATCATCCTTATTATTAGGTAATTGATTTTCAATTTCATCTAGATTTTCAAATATTTCTAGTTTTTTCTTTTCTTTCTTTTGTGGTTCTTGATTAGTAACAGTATTTATTTCTACTTGTGGAACAATTTCCTCCATTGAAAGATTCTCATTTTGCATTGTTATTTCTTCATTTAAGACATTATCATCTTCTATTTCTTCTAATAATACCTCATCTTGCTTATCATCTTCAATACTACTAATTAGTATCTCATCAGCAATTGGCATTTCATGACTTTCCACAACTTCTATAGGTGATGTTATAATTTCTTCTTTTTCTTGATATTCATCGCCAAAAGAAACATCATCTAATATAACTCCTTTTTTCTCTTTTAAATAATCTTTAATATCTAAAATTGTTAAAATTGTAATACAAATTAATAATACACTAACTACACCTATCATTAACATTATTTCATTTTGGGAAAACATTTCCATCATTACACCATCCATTCATAATTAATCATTGATATAGCTACTATACTAGCTGTTTCCGTTCTTAAAACCCTTCCACCTAAACTAGTACTAATAAAGCCATTTTTAACTAGTAAATCCTCTTCTTGTTTAGTAAAACCACCTTCAGGACCCACCACTATAATAAGTGTATCATACTTTTTATTAATCTTTAATACTTTTTTTATATTTTTTGTTTTTTCATTGACAGTTAAAAGTATTTTTAAATCAGCTTCAATTGAACATAACCCTTTTATATCAAGGATATTACCTACTTTAGGAATCGTATTTCTTTTAGATTGTTCGCTAGATTCCTTGACAATTTTTTGCCACCTAACTATTTTTTTATCAATTTTAGCATTTTCTTTTACAACACTATTAGTAGCCTTAAAAGGATAAAACATACTAACACCTAATTCTGTACCTTTTTGAAGAACAAAATCCATTTTATTTTCATTGATTAAACTTTGAACTAAAATAATTTTTCTAGTTTTTTCATGATTTTCCAAAATTTCTCTTATTTTTCGAGCTTTAACTGGCTCTAATGATACTATTTCACATAAATATGTTTTCATATTACATACAATTTCAATTTGCTCATTTTTCTTCATTCGCATGACTTTTTTAATATGATAGCTATCATCACTACTTAATAAATATTCATCATTCTCACATAAATTACAAAAATAACGCTGCATTTTCTACCTCTTCTAATAAAATTATACAATAAACACCATTTTTTTACTAGATTTTATTTGACTTAAATCCAATTATATGATAAAGTTATTACTTGAGTTGACCTATTAAAGGAGGGAATATCATGGCAATTAAAGCAACAGCAAAAAAACCATTATTTGGTAATCGTAGAAGTCATGCACTTAATGCCACACGTCATACACAAAAATTAAACTTACAAAATGTAACATTAAGTGATGGAACAAAAGTTAAAGTAACGGCAAGAGAAGCTAAAAAGTATAGAAAAGATATTAAAGCAAACGAGGAATAATTATTTATTTCTTTTTTTGTACCCTAAGAATATAAATTAATATGAAGTATAAAATTATCATAACCATTATTCTTTTTATTTTCAGTTTTATCTATCTAAATAATAGTGTTTATTTTATTAGAGAAAACGACTTATTAATGAAAATATTAAAAGAAAAACAAGCAATATATAATCAAGAACCCACTAATGCCATTGTTACCTTAAATACGATAATTCCAGGAATTAGCGGTAAAAAAATCAACTTACAAAAAAGTTACAATAAAATGAAAGGGATAAATAGTTTTCAAGAAAGTTTGTTAGTCTATGAAACTGTTAAACCAAGTAAAAGTATTAAAGGCATTTATGATAAGGTAATTGTAAGTGGTAATCCTAAAATCAAAAGAATAAGTATTGTTACAGTAAATGATGAAGAAAACTTTTGTTTTACCACGACTCTTCAAGTAAACAAAAACTGTCAAAAGAATAACCAGCATACTATTTTAGTTGAAAAAATAACAAATAACTATTTAACTAAAGTAAAAGAAAAAGTCCGAAATGGGATAATTTTTTATTTAGAAACAAAAAATCATTCAAACGAACTTAATTTAATAACCAAATATTTAAAAAATAATAATTATGAAATTGTACCAGTAGACCAATTAATTATAGAATAATAAAGTAATCAAAAACCATTAGATTTCTCTAATGGTATTTTTTTATAAATGTTTCTAGTCAATAACGTAAGGATTTACACTACTTCCATCTCCACTTGATACTGCCATTCCAGGTTTAAGTGAAACGGAAGGACGCAAACCAGCACCAGGATAGTTCACATAGTCGTAGGTCAAATGGCCATCCCCACTCACATCGAACTCATCAGCAGTGATGCTGCTGAAGTATAAAGGCGAAGACAACCAATAATTTATTCCTGTATATAAATAATATTTATCATTTTTTGCTTTTTGTCCCCCTGCCAACATTACTTCATCACTTGTTAACAACGACACGGGATAAGTTAGTTTTTGATTTCCTAATCCGTTTTTTACGGTAAAGGCATCGTTTTTATTACTACATTTTAGACTTGGTGTTCCGCTTTCACGTCTTCCATATGCGCCATAGTATAAATATTCTGATAAATTTCCACCATTTGCATTCCAACCGTTAATTTGATATATACTTCGATCATTACACCATATGGTATCTTCTAATTTATTGGTTACCGTAGTCATGTTGCTTTGATACCAATTATCGATTAGTGTTTTGGCATTGGATGACGTATTATTTTCTTGCATTTTAGCAAGTGCTGTTGCTATTGTATCGCCATTTTCTAATTCGATATAGTAAGAGTTACCTCCACTTTGATGATAATAGTATCTTACTTTTGTACAACTAGAGCTATCTTCACAGATATAATGATGTGTATTACTTAGACTACCACTTGTTGTTCCTCCTGTTTTTAATGTATATACACCACCGACATAATCGACATCACTCCAATACGTTCCACTTTTTAAGCCGGTCTTATATTCATATACATCACCATACATATATCCGACATAGGCTGGCGAATTATAATTTGGATTAAATTGATTTCCCCTTGATATATCTATAAAAGTATCCCTTTCTCTTTTATCACAACTTAGCCCAAGACTTTCCTCTTCCTTTAAGATTTTTATGATAACATTTGACGGATTGCTACTTGTGCGAACTTCATCAGCATAAAATTTTATCGATACTATATCTGTACTTGCTGACACATTTATTAAACCATAACCGCTTATTGGACCACTATCACGACCAAAGCCATTTGAAATATCATTATTATTTATCAAAAAATCTACCCATACCATATTATCTGAGGGTGCCGTTCCTGATATTTCATAAAAATAATTTCCAACTGGTAAATTAAAACTCATTTCAAGGGGAGTATCGTATGACACAACTTCTGTCATTGTTGCATTCCAACTATTATTTGTCGTATCAAAAGTATAATTTCCTGTATTTGTTACTAATTCACCATATTCGCTTCGTTCTAGCGCTCTTTTGTTATAGGATGATTCCCCATTATAAACTAATTTTACTCCACCGGTATCTGTTGTTCTTACGGCTTTCCAACATTTATTTGCAAATACTACATTATTATTATCAACTGCTCCTCGATAATACACTATTGGATATGGCATATTTTCTGTTCCTGCTCGCATGTATACACCTTTTCCATTAGTATCTCCTGATATCTTGCTAAAATCAATTCCTGTGCTGGCAGTTACAAACTCACTTGGTACATTATCCAATATAGGTCTATTCGTTGTAGTATTTAAATTTTTTGTTCTTATTATATTATCTAATGTATTATTTACCCATATTCCTTCATTGGCTTCTACTTTTACTTTAAATGATAATTGTAGATTACTCCATTCTGTAGTAGTAAAAATAGTTTTACCTTCCGCCCAGGCATTGGTTGTTCCCATATTATCGGATTCTGTTCCATCATAGGTATCACTTATTCCGATTAAACTATCATCTAAATAAGCTTTAATTGTTAATGTCCCATTTATTCCTGCTTGAGTTCCTACTGGATTATTAGGGACAATATAACCTACTAAAACCATTTGGTCTCCGACAATAGTACCACCAATTAATCTTTTATACATTGATGATGTTGCACTATC
>OCVV011347271.1_pt1 | contig 41483 bp, 31 predicted proteins | sample 1539721 | NCBI WGS metagenome assembly OCVV01 (sample SAMN02144230, study PRJEB22623) | gut metagenome | biome: sheep rumen | host: Ovis aries | place: New Zealand | reverse complement strand
TCTTCACTGTAAATTTGATTCCTTCTACTCATAATGGGTACACATCTTAATTGTTATTAAATGTGTCTACCTATATCAGTATAAGTCATTCCATCCCGCTAAAAGCATACTGCAGGCCCACTGAAAGCATGCTGCAATCCCGCTGAAGCCATCGTTCCATCTGGCTGAAAGCAGGCTGCAAGCCCACTGAAAGCATGCGCCAACTCCAGAAAAGGCATACTCATTGCCCGCGGGAGCAATGCTTCCTCACTACGGGAGCAGAGCATCCTCGAGGCTTCCTGGCCAACAACTGGGACGTGGAGAAAGCTGTTGTAGGGAGCAAAAAAAATCCCCGACCGCATGCGGTCGGGGATTTTGCTTGATTGGTGTCATTGAAAAAAGGTTGCTGCATCAAAGGCCGTCGTCGGCTTCGCCGAGGTCGTCGTCGCTCATGGCTCGGTAGTCCTTCACCTTGAAGCGGAACTCGAAGCCTGCGAAGAGCGAGCTCAGATAGAAGCCACCGCCTCCTCCGCCGCCAGCGCCGATTTCTTCCATGTCGTCGTCACCGCCCAGCAGGTTGTCAATCCAGGACTGCGTGGGAGGCTCGTACGAACCAATCTTGCTGTCTTCCTGATCCTTCACAAAGAGGAACAAGAGCAACAGCACGAAGGCTGCAATGACGATGAAACCTTTTCCGTTGTTCATTTATTCAAAGTGCTTAAAGGGTTATAAAAGGGAGTGACAGGGGTTAAAGGGACCTGGCAGAACCCATTCCCCTTTCCCCTCCCACGAAGGGGAGGGGTTAGGGTTGAGGTTTCTCTTTTTAGTCGTCCCAGAGGTTGTCGTTCCCCTGTAACTTACCATTTTCGATCACTTGGCCACCGCCGCCACCCCATCCATTGGGATTGCCTTTGGCGTCAGCCCAGTCATAGCTATGACCAGCCATGATCTCCTGTTCGTACTGCGAAGCTACTGCTTCTATTTCCGGACGAATATAAACTTTTCTCATAATCTGGTCCTCCTATTATTTTACGATGAACTTTACTCCGTTAATTACATACATACCGGAAGCAAGCTTCTTGCCATTCAGCTCGCGGTAAGACGTTGCCACCATGCGGCCCTGCAGGTCGTAGACGGGAGCGTTGACGTCGATGATGCTTGAAACAGCCTCAATGCCAGTAGGCACATCGCCCTCACCCTCGCCGAAGATAATGCCGAACGACATCAGTTTGGCTCCAGCGCTCTGGGTGCCCGTAGCATAGAAGGCGCGGAACGGAGCGATGTTAGCGTAGCTGTAGGCGTCATCGAGGTTCTTCGAGCTGACAAACATGTCCTTGGCAAAGTAGAACACGTTGTCATTCTTGGCCACCTTCAGTCCGGCATAGGTACCCTTGTTGGTAAAGGTATAGGTACCTGCAGCGTCACCTTCAGTAGCAGTACCAGAAGACTGCTTTCCAGCAATGGTGTAGTCAGCGGCAAGGATACCCTCGGTCTTCTTGAACTCAGCGCCAGTCTGAGAGATGGTGAAGGTCGTGTTCTCATCGGGGTTAGCGCCCTCAGCAATCTTCAGGAGATAAGGCATATTGGCAACCGTCGAAGAGACACCCTTCAGATCAGCTTCGGGGAAGTATGCATAGGTCTTGCCATCCTTCAGGACGAGAGAGTTGCTCTCCTGCATCTCATGAATGGTGAATTGCGAGTTGCCAGCAGTTTCAGGCGTACCATCCTTCACCTTAATCTGGAACGGCAGGATGACAGATGCCACCTGAACGGTGCCGTATGTGCTCTTTGTAATCTTACGCTCGTAGGTAGCCTTGTTGGTTGCTTGCACGGTGAAGTCGTAAGGACTAAAGAACGGCTGCATGTCGGTCAGCACGATGTCGTTGATAGCCCAGAAGGCGCCACCCTCTGACTGCGGAGCAATCACGTTGTTGTTGGGAGCTGCAGAACCAGCTGGCAGGAAGATGAGACAGTTAGCAGCATTGGTCTTCGAGAAGTCATCCATCGACTGGTGGGTCTCGTCGGTGAGCATATAGATACCCTTCAACTGGCTAAAGTCGAGGTAGAGGATGTGCTTCGAATCGGCAGGCACATCAGTGTGATCGAAGTCGTCCTTTCCAGTAGCAATGGCCTTAGCAATCTTCTCAAAAATCTTGTTCGTGCTGGCATAGCCGGGCTTGCCAGAGCCGTCAATAGCTGTCACGACAGCACCATAGAAAGCATCTTCCTTGGCACCACCATACGTTCCGTCTTCGTTCAGTTCACGATAGAGCGTCTTGTCATAGATCTTCTTGAATGTCACCTTAGGCTCGTAGGTAGCAGTCTGCACGTGCACAATCATCTGATAGTATGCGTATGCGCGGTGCTGTGTTGCCGTAGCCGGTGAGATGTTGTAGCGGGTTTCGTCAGTAGTAAAGACGTAGCGGGTCAGGCTCTGGTCAGAAGTTGTAACAGTAAAGAACATCTGGTCGAAACTACCACCTTCATTACGATAGATTTCCAGCGAGAAGGGGAATTCGCGCAACGTACCGCCACTGGTTCCCACCTCATCTGCATTGTTGAAGCGGAAAGGAGCGGTACCCACAGTACCCACCTTCAGACGCTCTAACTGTGCATTGGCAGCCTCACTGACGTTAGTGTAAATGTTGTTGTTCGACGTACCGAAGGCATCATAGTGAGGAGCACGCACGAAGTTGATACGAGAGGTATGGGAGGCATTGCCACCTGTATACGACTCATCAAAGTATTTACTTTCCAAGTCTTCGAAGGTAATCTGCACCTGATGGTCTTTTGCCTCCTCGGGCAGATAGAAATAGAATTCACCACCGCTCACGCTGAAGTCGCTGGCTGTAAAGTTCTGCGTCATGCGAATGGCCTCTTCTTCCTGATCCTGGCAGATTACATTCATGCTGTTCAGATAAGGATCAAGAGCCTGCAGGGTGAGAGTTGCGCGCACCAGACCAATTCCCTGAACACTAAACTTCACGGCATCGTTGTTAAGACCCGTCAAAGTAATTGGTTCGGTATCGCCATTAGCAGTGTTTCGAGTCTGAGCAACAGTTGTTCCGGTCTTATCATATACTTTCAGCACAAAGTCGCTAACCTCTGTTTCATCACCTTCCTCTGTGGAAATTATCGTATATGAAGCATTGCTGCCCGTTGTGTTGCTTACAAGAACATAATTTTGTCGATTCTGACGATAGAATCGGATAAAATAGGTAGGATAGTTCAACTGATATATTCCATCATCGCTCACAACAAAACGCTCGCTTTCGGCAGGTTTTGTCCTTTGCACGGCAGCATAACCATTATTAAAATAGAGGTAATAGCCGCTGGCCGACTGGATGTAACCATCTTGGTCAATAACCCACTCTGTTTGGTTAGTTGATGACCAAGAAACGCTGGAACCGTTTGTGTAGAGATAGTATCTTGTAGGATACCAGTCATAAGTTCCCTGGTAATCATAATAGATATACAGTCGCTGCGATGCCCCATCAACAGCACTCTTGGTGTATTCAAAATCAGCACCGATGATACGATAGCCTACTGGCACCTCATGTCCATCCGAGATGGTAACCGTTGTGGGAGCCTCAATATAGTAAACTTGCTCCTGGCTCTCGCGGCCGAGTTTGAAGTAGCCACCAGCAGACGAAATGGTACCTGCATCATACTTCACAATTTTACCACCTGGTACTCCATCAATATCAGTGCCACTCTCTACAGACCCAGCCTCAAAGAGCTTGAAATTGGCAGACAGGTCAGTAACGTCAGCTGAAGAATAACTAGTACGATAATAAGTTCTTCCATTAATTACATAGGGGCGATTCTCAATGGTACCGAAATCTACCCTACTGGTTGCAAAGGGGACGTCAACAGCACTCACTGGAGAGGTGATTGTTCCTGCTGGAGTCACTGGTGAATAATTCTCTTCTGCAGTGAAGAAGAACTCTGCATGCTCGAGCGTAATCAGCGCACGGTAACCTGCATCGGAAGTTGTCAGCTTGAAATACAGCACGTTCTTCATGTCTTCCTCTGATCCAGTGCGGGTGATGGTTTGAGCACCGCTATTGTTGGTCACAGAGGCAGAAGTTGTAAAACTTCCAAAATCGCTAGCTGTTTCACCAAAAGTAGCGGTAATATTGCTATTGAAAGAAATAGCACCATTACCTGAGCCCTTGGTCTCATTGCTCTTAGAGAACCTGATAGAGTAACCCGTAAAGCGATATCCCTTCGGAAGACTGACAGTAGCATAGCAAACGTTGGCACCACTAGCCTGGCCCTTAGCGATCTGCATCAACGTTCCATCTGACGAAACAAAGAGATTGTTTGCTGGGTTATCCAACTGTCCATTTGGGGTTAAGACAGTACCGTCTGACACGGTAAGCACCATAGAGAGTTGCTCATGCTGCCAAGTAGCGAAACCACCAGCTCCAAAGAAGGTATCCGTAGTACCACCATTCTTAACGGCGGCCACGGTACTACCATTGTTGCCACGGATCGTCACGTTCTGCGCCTGCACGTTGGTGGCAAACGCAGCGAGGAAGAAGATGGCTGCTAAAGCACGCCATTTCTTGCTGAATAGTTTTTTAGTTTTTTCCATACTAGTTGTTAATTTATAGTTATTAAATATTTTTTAGTTTTGCCAATTGCTTAGTATCAGCTCGCATGTTAGTGGTTCTGCAGGTGACGTAAGTAGAAAATTCACCCTGGGCATCTTTTGCAAAGGTAAACATTTTTTTTCACTTATGAATTAAAAAAGACAAAAAAAATTACGCTTGAGGGGTCATTTTGTTCCAAAAATACAAATCTGTGAACGAAATGTACAAATTGCAGCCCCCGTTTTCTGGCAAAATGGACAAAAAAAACGTCAGCCTTTCTTCACAGAAAGAACTGACGCCAACAAATAAAATTATGAAAAATTAGATTGCCACCTTGTCCTCACGGGTTCAGCGACAAAAATGAAATCTCATTTGTTCTTTGATATGTCTTAGTTCATTGCTTGTCTGTTTTCTCTTTTGAGAGTCTTACTCGGCAACAAGCGTGAAGCGCTTGAAGTCGACGATCTGCAGTTCCTTGTCCTGCTGGGCGAGCCACTGTGTGACGGTGGCCTTGTCGCCGTCGCCGAACTGGAACTCCTGGTCAACCAGGCAGTTCTCCTTGAGGAACTTCTGCACGCGGCCCTTGGCGATGTTCTCGATCATGGGCATCTTCAGCTGAGCCTCGCCCTCGGCCTTAGCCTCGGCGATGACCTTGCGTGCCTCGTCGGCCTGCTCCTGAGTGAGCCAGCCCTTCGACATGTTCGACTCGATGTGGTCTTCAGAGTCAACGAGGTTGGGGTTGATGCCAGCCTTCTTGAGCTTCATGTCGACGTACTTCTGCACCTGCTCGAGCTTGGTCTTCTCGACGGCGGTCTTGTACTCCTCGTCGAGGATCTTCTGATCTACGCTCTGTGCGTTGAGGGCGACGGGCTTCATGGCAGCCACCTGCATAGCGAGCTTGTGGCCGGCGTCGGCGTTGTCCTTGTTGAGCTGCACCATGGTGCAGAGGATGTGCTTACCCATGTGGTCGTACACCTCGACGTTGTCGCCGGTGAGGGTGAGGTAGCCGTCGAGTTCCATCTTCTCGCCGGTGATACCCGAGCGCTGTGTGACGACGTCCTGAGCCTTCTGTCCGTTGATGTCGAGTTCCTTCACCTCGTCGAGGGTCTGGCACTTGGCGGCGACAGCTGCATCGAGGATGCTCTGCGTCATGGCGATGAAGTCGGCTCCGTTAGCCACGAAGTCGGTCTCGCACTTCACGGCCACCATAGCGGCAAAGCCGTCTACTTTCTTCACGAGGACGCATCCGTTGGATGTCTCGCGGTCGGAACGCTTGGCAGCGATGGCCAGTCCGCGCTCGCGGAGCAGTTCCTTAGCCTTGTCGAAGTCGCCTTCGGCTTCGGTGAGGGCCTTCTTGACGTCGGCCAGACCGGCACCTGTCATGGCGCGCAGTTTCTTGATATCTTCAATTGTGATAGCCATTGTTTGTTTTGTTTTGTGATTATGGCCCCCTAAAATAGGGGGTTGGGGGTCTTAACAAGCGTGAAAATCAGACCTTGATTAATGTTGGGATTGCTTTTCTTTGAGTCAGGGGGCAGAGGAGTCTGCGCTTGCTCAGACCCCCAACCCCCTAACTTAGGGGGCTATGCCTCAGCAGCGGGAGCTTCCTCAGCGGCGGGAGCTTCCTCTTCCTTGCGAGCCTTGCGGGCGCGGCGGGGCTTCTGGTCGGCAGCCTCTTCGGCTTGCTCGGCAGCAGCCTTCTCGTCGGCCTTCTCAGCCTTGCGCTCCTCGAGACCCTCGGCGATGGCCTGGCAGCAGGCGGTCAAGATGACGTCTACTGAATCCTTGGCGTCGTCGTTGGCGGGGATGACGAAGTCGATGTTGTTGGGATCGCTGTTGGTGTCGACCATGGCGAACACGGGGATGCCGAGGCGGTTGGCCTCACGCACGGCGATGTTCTCCTTCAGCACGTCGACCACGAACAGGGCGCTGGGCAGACGGGTGAGGTCGGCAATGGAACCGAGGTTCTTCTCCAGCTTGGCACGCTGACGCGTGATCTGGAGCAGCTCGCGCTTCGAGAGGTTGGAATAGGTTCCGTCCTGCATGAGCTTATCGATGTTGGACATCTTCTTCACAGCCTTGCGGATGGTGGGGAAGTTGGTGAGCATGCCGCCGGGCCAACGCTCGATGACGTAGGGCATGCCAACGCTTGTGGCTTTCTCGGCCACGATGTCCTTGGCCTGTTTTTTAGTAGCGACGAACAGGATTTTCTTTCCTGCCTTTGCAATCTGCTTGAGTGCCTCAGCGGCGTCGTCAACCTTTGCTACGGTCTTGTGCAGATCGATGATGTGAATGCCATTACGCTCCATGAAGATGTAGGGGGCCATGGCGGGGTTCCATTTGCGCTTCAGGTGGCCGAAGTGGCAGCCTGCCTGCAGCAGCTGGTCAAAATTTGTTCTTGACATTGTACTGTTTCTTTTTTTGATTGGTTTGTTTACTTTCTTTTTCGATTCTCTCTTAGAATCCAGCCAAGGGGTAGTCTGATTTCCAGAACATCCTGAATTTCCAGATTATCTAGATTTCCTATGATAACTAGAGCTTTCCAGCGTTTCTCAGAGTCCCTCTGGTTTAGATGCTAAACGTAGTCCAGTAAATATTAACGCTTACTGAACTGGAAGCGACGACGTGCCTTCGGCTGACCAGGCTTCTTGCGCTCCACCTCACGGGCGTCGCGGGTCAGGAATCCGTGGTCCTTCAGGGCCTTCTTGTCCTCGGCATTGATTTTCACCAGTGCGCGGGCGATGGCCATGCGCAGAGCCTGGCTCTGGCCGGTGAAACCACCACCGTCGAGGTTAGCCTTGATGTCGTACTTCTCTTCTACGCCCAGGAGCTGCAGGGGCTGCTTCACGACATACTGCAGGATGCCTGAGGGGAAGTACTTGTCGAGTTCACGCTTGTTGATAACAATTTTGCCGGTACCCTCTGTGAGGTAAACGCGAGCCACTGAGCTCTTGCGACGGCCTATTGCATTGATCTGTTCCATATATTTCTTAAGACTTTTTACGTTAAACCATCAACGATTACTTATACAGATTGATATCGATAGCCTTCGGCTTCTGTGCCTCGTGCTTGTGCTCGGTGCCGTTGTAGACGTAGAGGTTGTCGAGCAGATGACGGCCCAGACGGCCCTTCGGCAGCATGCCCTTCACGGCGTGCTTGATGATGCGCTCGCTGCCGTAGGGGTGCTTGCGCAGCTCGGCAGGCGTGTTGAAGCGCTGACCACCGGGATAGCCCGTGTAGCGGGTGTACACCTTGTCGGTCTCCTTCTTGCCGGTGAAGACCACCTTGTCGGCGTTGATGATAATCACGTTGTCGCCACAGTCCACGTGCGGTGTGAATGTGGGCTTGTACTTTCCGCGGAGCAGCTTGGCAACCTTTGAGCAAAGGCGGCCTACTACCTGGTCGGTAGCGTCGATCACTACCCACTCCTTCTTGGCTGTTTCCTTATTGACGGAAATAGTCTTGTAACTTAAAGTGTCCATTTTAAAATTTTACTACTAAAAAACGTTTTTAAATAATACTATTATTAAATAATGTGTCGCACGAGCGATTCACTAACCACGATGCCCGGCCAAAGACACCGCTATTAACACTCCCGTGCCGGGGATTCTAAGACTCTCCCCAAATAATCGGACTGCAAAGGTACAAAGTTTCCCGCGAACTATGAAAAGAAGGACTCCCAGAGTAGGCATGAATTAAGATTATTTAGCAGTATTTTGATTTTTTAATGCAAATATTTGTACAGAAAGTGTCAAAACAGACCTCACCGTAGGCATCGGAAGCCGCGGAAAAACATGTCGTCAGGGGTCTCCCTACGATAGCAAAACGGGGGCACTCTTGAGGCGAATCGGCATGCTGCAGGTTTTCAAGAAGATAGTAATTGAAAAGCAAAACAAGTTATTTTGCCAAATAAAACAAGTCATTTTACCGGACAAAACAAGTCATTTCACCCAGCAAAACAGTCCATTTTGCTTGGCGATATTATAGCAGTTCATTCTCCGCTTCGCTACGGAATCGAACCGAAGGGCCGATCAGGCACACAAACGCCCCAAGGAGCATTACCTCCTAGCCCAGGGCACGCCCTGGGCTAGGTGATAGTTGGCCTTTCAGACCGCCTGTGTCTACAGGTATATCATCCCCTTTAAGCCCTCCCACTCCCCCTTATGCCCTTTATGCCCAACAAGAAAACGCGACAGCGCCTTACACGGCGGCACCGCCGCCCTTACACGTGCCGAAGGCACCTTACACGCTGCGAAGCAGCCTTACACGACGCGACAGCGTCTTTACACGGCGGCTCCGCCGCCCTTACCCGCCCGACAGGGCCTTCCACGGCGGCACCGCCGCCCTTACACGCTGCGAAGCGTAAAAAAATGCTAATTATTTGGCGCGGCGCGCGGATTTCATTATCTTTGTAGTCAAATTGCAGAAAACGTGCAAATGCAACGATAAAACAACAATCATCATAATAAAAAACCAAAACAAAAAACCTATGAAGAAAATCTTGCTGATGGCCGCCCTCGTAGGGCTGGCTCTGAACGCCGACGCGGCGAAAGTGAAGAAGACGCGCACGGCGAAGAAAGCACAGGTGGAGACGGTGGCCCGCGTGGCTGCGCCCACGATGACCGAGTGGCACGACATGGCCGTGAACAACGTGAACCGCGTGCCGGTGCACACCACGTTCTTTGCTTACGAGAACGAGGCGCTGGCACTGAAGGGCGACATGACGAAGTCGTCGCGCTTCCTCTCGCTGCATGGTAACTGGAAGTTCAACTGGGTGGCAAACGCCGACCAGCGTCCCGACGACTTCTTCAAGACCGACCTCGACGACTCGAAATGGGGTACGATGCCTGTGCCCGGCATGTGGGAACTCAACGGCTACGGCGATGCCGAGTACGTGAACTCAGGCTTTGCCTGGCGCGGCCACTTCGACCAGAAGCCGCCGCAGGCTCCCGTGAAGGACAACCACGTGGGCTCCTACCGCCGCACGTTCACGATTCCTGCCGACTGGAACGGCAAGCAGATCATTGCCCGCTTCGGCTCAGTGACGTCGTGCATCTACCTCTACGTGAATGGCCAGTTCGCCGGCTATAGCGAGGATTCGAAGGTGGCAACGGAGTTCGACATCACCCCGTTCGTGAAGCCCGGTGAGGAGAACCTCATCGCCTTCCAAGTGTTCCGCTGGTGCGACGGCTCGTGGTGCGAGGACCAGGACTTCTGGCGCTTGAGCGGTGTGGCTCGCGACTCTTATCTCTTTGCCCGCGAGAAGAACACCCACGTCGACGATATCCGCATCAATGCTTCGCTCGACGACAACTACGACAAGGGCACACTGCTCGTTCAGAGCACCCTGCCCGTGCAGAAGAGCATGGTTTACGAACTGCTCGATGCTGAGGGCAAGAGCGTCTTCAAAGTGCCCACAGGCTGCGGAGTGATGACTGCCGACGGCCTCGACGTGAAGCACTGGACGGCCGAGACACCCTATTTGTATACACTTGTAGTCAAGGTCTATGCCAACGACGTGAACCTGCCCAAGAAGCTGACGAAGTCGGGCAACAGCCAGGCCATTACCGATGCTTACCTGGCCGCGTTGGCCAAGCAGCAGCCCGTGGAAGTGATCACGCAGAAGGTGGGCTTCCGCCGCGTGGAGATCAAGAATGCTCAGCTGTTGGTGAACGGCCAGCCCGTGCTCATCAAGGGTGCCGACCGCCACGAACTCGATCCCGACGGTGGCTATGTTGTTTCGCGCGAGCGCATGATTCAGGACATCCAGATCATGAAGCGCCTGAACATCAACGCCGTACGCACCTGCCACTATCCCGATGACCCCATATGGTACGACCTATGCGACGAGTACGGCATCTACATGACCGCCGAGGCCAACCAGGAAAGCCACGGCTTCGGCTACGGTCCTGAGGCCGAGGCCAAGAAGCCGCTGTTCGCCCAGCAAATCATGGAGCGCAACCAGAACAACGTGCGCTCGCACTTCAACCACCCCGCCATCATCGTCTGGTCGCTGGGCAACGAGACCGTGAACGGTCCGAACTTCGAGGCTGCCTACGACTGGGTGAAGGCTGAGGACAAGAGCCGTCCCTGCCAGTGGGAGCAGGCTCATCGCGAAGGCCGCAACACCGATATCTTCTGTCCGATGTACTACACACCGTGGTCGTGCGAGGCCTACTGCAAGGACGACAACTTCCAGAAGCCGCTCATCCAGTGCGAGTACAACCACACGATGGGTAACTCCTCCGGTGGTCTGAAGGAGTACTGGGAACTCGTGCGCAAGTATCCGAAGTATCAGGGTGGCTACATCTGGGACTTCGTCGACCAGGCCCTGCACCGCAAGCCCAATGCCAAGATGCTCAACGCCTCGCTGGCTGAGCTGAACCGCATCAGCAACCTGTCGTATCCCGAACTGAACAAGATTGACTATACCTACGGCGGCGACTACAACCGCTACGACCCCTCTGACAACAACTTCAACTGCAACGGCATCATCGGTCCGGACCGCCAGCTGAACCCGCACGCCCTCGAGGTGGCCTATCAGTACCAGAACATCTGGACAAAGGCGCAGGGCAAGCTCGCCGAGACAAAGACCGTGGAAGTCTATAACGAGAACTTCTTCCGCGACCTGAGCAACTACCAAATGGTATGGGCGCTGCAGGTGGATGGCCAGATTAAGCAAAATGGTGTCGTGCGCAACCTTGACGTCGCTCCGCAACAGACGAAGGCCTTCCAGATTCCATTCACACTCGACGGCATTGACGAAAAGGCCGAGGTGCTGCTCCTGACCAGCTACTTCCTGAAGGAGGCTGAACCTCTCATGAAGAAAGACCAGTGTGTGGCCTTCGCCCAGCTGCCCGTGAAGGAGTACGGCCACGGCTGCTGCGACTTTGAGGAGCAGACCGTGCAGACTCCAAAGTCGAAGATTAAGATCACCGACAAGAAGGGCACCGACGAGATCACCGTCGCCAACGCCAACTTCACCGTGAAGTTCGACAAGACAACGGGTCTCATGAAGCAGTACACCGTGCTGGGCAACGACCTGCTGGGCGAGGGTGGCACGCTGCGCCCGAACTTCTGGCGCGCCGTCACCGACAACGACATGGGTGCCGGCCTGCAGCGCGCTTACAAGGCTTGGCGCAATCCCGAGATGAACCTCGTCTCGCTGACCGCCGAGAAGGCTAAGAAGCAGAACCAGGTGACGGTGAAGGCCACCTACGACATGCCGGGCGTGAAGGCTCAGCTCATGATGGCCTACGTCATCATCGAGGGCGGTGCCATCCACGTGTTTGAGAAGATGACCACCACCGAGGGTGCCGAGGTGAGCGATATGTTCCGCTACGGTGTGGTGATGGACATGCCTTACAACTACGACCAGAGCGAATACTACGGCCGCGGCCCCATCGAGAACTATGCCGACCGCAAGGAAGGCGTGCCCATCGGCCTGATTAAGCAGGATGCCGACGACCAGTTCTTCCCCTACATCCGTCCGCAGGAGACCGGTTCGAAGACCGACATTCGCTACTGGCGCCAGACCAATGCCGCCGGCTTCGGCCTGCGCATCCAGGCTTGCGACCCCTTCACGGCCTCAGCCCTGCACTACAACATCATGGACCTCGACGAGGGCATGGACAAAGACCAGCGCCACTCGCCGCAGGTGCCTAAGTCGCAGTACACCGAGCTGTCGCTCGACATGGTCCAGACTGGTGTCGGCGGCATCAACTCATGGAGCCGCGACGCTCAGGCCCTGCCGCAGTATCGCGTGAAGTACGAGGATCGCCTGTTCAAGTTCTGGCTGATCCCGGTGAAATAATATAAATGTAGGGACGCCGCGTGCCGCGTTACTGGAGTTGGTTTTGTCCAGCCAAGAAACGCGGCGCGCCGCGTCCCTGCATTTAAATTGAAAAAGAACAAATGAAATACGCAGTAGTAACAGGTGGCACATCCGGCATCGGGCTGGGCGTGGCGCAAATGCTTCTCAGCAAGGGCTACCATGTCTTTGCCACCTACGTGGGACCTGAGTTCACAGAGCAGATTCCACACTTCGAAGCCATCAACACCGACCAGTCGTCGCGTGCTGATGTGTATCAGTTCATCAACTATGTAAAGAGCCAGACCACCCACCTCGACTGCCTGGTGTGCAATGCCGGCATGACCATTCGCAAGTCGTTCACCGAGACGCGCGACGAGGACTGGGACAAGATGATGGAGGTGGCCGTCAACTCCCACTACATCATGGTGCGCGAGTTCTTCCCCATCATCCCTGCCGGGTCGCGCATCCTGTTCACGGGCTCGCAGATGGGCCTCAACCCTCACGCCACCGTACTGGCCTACGGTGTCACGAAGTCGGCCATCCATGCACTGACAAAGAACCTCGTGAAGGAGTTTGAAGGCACGGGAACCACGGTGAACGCCATCGTGCCAGGCTTCGTGGAGACTCCGTGGCAGAAAGAAAAGCCCGAGGAAATCAAGCAGAACATCTATCGCAAGACGGCCATCCATCGATTTGCCTCGGTGGATGAAATCGTCGATGCCTACCGCTTCTGCATCGACAACCCGTTTGTCAACGGCAGCCTGATCGAGGTGAACGGCGGGTATAGTTATCGATAAGTGCGCCTATGGCGCGGTTGAGAAGCCCTTCGGGCAGTTGAGAAAGTTGAGAATGCGCCTATGGCGCGGTTGAGAAGCCCTTCGGGCGGTTGAGAGGCCCGTTGGGCAGTTGAGAAAGTTGAGAATACGCCTTCGGCGCGGTTGAGAAGGGGGCTTTCTGACGAAAGCGCGCTTCGCGCCGAGCGCCGCAGGCGCATTGAACCGCCCGAAAGGGCATTGAACCGCTGCGAAGCAGCATTGAACAGCGCCGCAGGCGCCTTGAACTGTCCGAAGGACATTGAACGCTGCGAAGCAGCATTGAACAGCCCGAAGGGCATTGAACCGCTGCGAAGCAGCATTGAACAGCGCCGCAGGCGCATTACTATGGCAGAGACCCTGAAAGAGAAAACGGCGAAAGGACTGCTCTGGGGCGGTCTGAACAGCACGGTGCAGCAACTGCTGGGCATCGTGTTCGGCATCATCCTGGCCCGACAGCTCAACCAGTCGGACTTCGGCATGATTGCCATGATCAGCATTTTCTCGCTCATCGGCAACGACCTGCAGAACAGCGGTTTCAAGACGGCGCTCGCCAACCTGCGCGAGCCCACCGACCGCGACTACAACTCCGTATTCTGGTTCAATATCCTCATGGGCGGCAGCATCTATCTGGTGCTCTTCCTCTGCGCTCCGCTCATCGCCCGCTTCTACCACGTGCCCGAGCTCACGGCCCTGGCGCGCTATGCCTTCCTCGGCATCGTCTTCGCCAGTTTCGGCACCGCCCAGTCGGCATGGCTCTTCAAGAACCTGCGTGCCAAGCAGCAGGCCAAGGCAGGCATGGTGGCGGTGCTGCTCTCCAGCAGCGTTGCCGTCGTCATGGCCTACATGGGCTTCGCCTACTGGGCACTCGCCACGCAGACCAACCTCTACATCCTCACCTGCACCCTGCTCTACTGGCACTACAGCCCCTGGCGGCCCACAGTGGCGGCTGCTGCGCAGCGTTCAAAGTTCAAAGTTCAAGGTCCTTCGGACGGTTCAAAGTTCAAGGTTCAAGGTCCTTCGGACGGTTCAAATGCTGCTTCGCAGCGTTCAAAGTTCAAAGTTCAAAGTTCAAAGACTGGTGCGCAGCGCACAATACCCTCCACTCTAAACTCTAAACTCTCAACTCTCCAGGACGTCTTGCGTCCAGCATTGAAAATGTTCCGCTTCTCGGTGAAACTGCTCATCTCGCAGGTGCTCACCGACGTGAACAACAACATCCTGAACATCCTCATCGGCCGCTTCTACGGCCGTCACGACACGGGCAACTACAACCAGGCCTTCCAGTGGAGCACGAAAGGCTCTAACATTATTCAGAACATGGTGCAGCAGGTGGCACAGCCTGTGCTGGTCAGCGTCGAGGACGAACACAAACGCCAGCTGCGCATCCTGCGCAAGATGATGCGCTTTGCCGCCTTCCTGTCGTTCCCCCTGTTGTTCGGCCTGTCGCTCGTCAGCCACGAGTTCATCGTCACCCTGCTCGGCGAGAAGTGGGCCGAGAGCGCCGCCTACCTACGTCTGCTCGCCATCGCCAGCGCCTTCCTGCCCCTCTCCACCCTGCTCGCCAACGTCGTCATCACCAAGGGTCGCAGCAACATCTTCATGTATGTCAACCTCACGCTTGCCTGCCTGCAGACCCTCACGATGCTCGCCATCTACCACTTCCACCTATCCCTTCCCTCGCTCTCTCAACTCTCAACTCTCAACTCTCAACTTTCTCTCAACCCCTTCTCAACCGCGCCGCAGGCGCTCCCTCAACTCTCAACTCTCAACTCTCAACTTTCTCTCAACCCCTTCTCAACCGCGCCGCAGGCGCTCTCTCAACTCTCAACTCTCAACACTCAACTCACAACCATGGTCCTCGCCTTCACGGCGCTCACCATCCTCTGGTTCTTCGTCTGGGGATTCTTCGCCCGCCTACTGGCCGGCTACCGTTTCCGCATGCTCCTCAGCGACGTGCTGCCCTTCCTCCTCGCTGCCGCCGCCGTGATGCTCGCCACAGGCTTCATCACCTCCCAACTATCAACTGTCTCTCAACTCTCAACTCTCAACTCTCAACTTTCAATACTCCTTGCCCGCATCATACTGGCCGCACTACTCTACTTCCTCATCATGAAGATTTCCGGATCACAGATACTTCAAGAATGCTTAGATTTTGTGAATAAAAACAGACATAAAAAAATATAATAGCACATGAATTACGCTTTGATTATTGCTGGTGGCTCTGGCAACAGAATGGGACAAGACATTCCCAAACAATTCATCAATGTCTACGATAAGCCGGTACTTATCTACACATTAGAGGGATTTCAACGTCATCCGATGATAGACGCCATCGAGGTGGTATGCCTCGATGGGTGGCATGATGTCCTGTGGGCATATTCCCGCCAATTCAACATCACCAAACTCCAAAATGTCATCTCTGGCGGAGGCAGCGCCCAGGAAAGCATCCGCAACGGGGTCTATCATTTGGAAAGCAAAGCAGCCGACAACGACATTGTCATCATCCACGACGGCATCCGCCCGCTTGTAGATGACACGGTCCTGACAGACGTCATACAGAAAGCAAAAGAATTCGGCAACGGTGTCACCTCATTGCCCTACAACGAGCAGATTTTCATCGTCAACCCTGACGACGAGACGACCACCCGAAAGTATATTCCCCGCGAAACCCTCCGCAGAGTGTCTACCCCACAGGCCTACCAGTTCAAGAAACTCGACGAAGCTTATCACAAGGCATTCGAGCAAGGCATCGGCATCCACGGGTCGTCCTATACGAATACGATGATGGTAGAACTGGGAGAGACCCTGCATTTCGCCGCAGGCTCCGACAAAAACATAAAACTGACCACGAAGGACGACCTTGAATTGTTTAAGGGTTATCTGAAAATGGATAAAGACACATGGCTGAAATAAACACGCGCTATAAGAAGCATCCGCTCTACCAGGAAGACCTGGCACGGATTGCAGAAGCGGCAGACCTGCAGATGCTGCAGGGCAAGTCGTTTTTGATAACAGGCAGCACCGGCCTGTTAGGAGTGTTCCTGATAGATGTCCTGATGCACCTCAACGAAAAGGGAGCCGACATCACCGTCTATGCCTTGGGACGCAGCCAGGAGAAAGCATTCCAGAGACTGGGAGAGTATCGTGACGACCGGCATTTCCAGTTCATCACCCACGACGCTACTGAATCGCTGAAGAATCTGCCTGCCGCCGACTTCATTGTCCCCCTGGCATCCAACACCCATCCACTGGCCTACTCGCAGTTTCCCGTGGAAACCATCCACATCAACGTGAAGGGAGCAGAGCATGCCCTCGAGAAAGCCTGCGATTGCGGAGCAACAGTACTCTATCCCTCCACGGTCGAAATCTACGGCAACTCAAAGGACACCGACAAAATCGTCGAGACCTTCACGGGCGAACTGAATCTGGAAACATCGCGCTCCTGCTACACAGAGTCAAAACGCCTGAGCGAAGCGCTCTGCCAATCATACAGGGCAGAAAGAGGCGCACATGTAAAAATCGCCCGACTCAGCCGCGTCTTCGGTCCCACCATGCTGATGAGCGACAGCAAGGCGTCGTCGCAGTTCATCAAGAAAGCACTGGACAACGAGGACATCGTCCTCAAGAGCAAAGGCGAACAACTCTTCTCATATACCTATACCGCAGATGCTGTCGGCGCCATGCTCCACATCCTGACGCACGGAGCAGAAGGCACCGCCTACAATATTGCCTGCGATGACTGCAATGTCAGGCTGAAGGACTTCGCCATGCTCTGTGCCGAGTGGGCAGGGAAAGAAGTGGTGTTCGAACTGCCCTCCGAAACCGAACAGAAGGGGTTCTCGATTGCCACCAGAGCCATCCTCGACAATGCCAGACTGCTCAGCATCGGCTGGAAGCCTGCCTATACCATGAAAGATGCCGTATGGAGGACATTGGAGATATTAAGATATGGACAATAAGTATTTACAACAGTTCAAGGAACGCCAGCTTCGCCCCTGCCAGCTGAAGCAGCTTTCCATACTCGAAGAGATTGACCGCATCTGCCGGAAACACCAGATAGGCTACTGGCTCGACGGCGGCACACTGCTCGGTGCCGTCCGCCATGGTGGGTTCATACCCTGGGACGACGACATCGACATCGCCATGAGAAAAGAAGACCTCGACCACTTCGTCCGTATCGCACCATCCGAACTGCGCGAAGGACTCTTCCTGCAGACCCCGCAGATAGAGCCGCAATCCAAGGAACCCATCGTGAAAGTACGCGACCTCAACTCCTTCTATGTAGAGCACTCCGACAATTTTGCTGCCGACTATCAGAAGGGACTCTACGTCGACATCTTTCCCATGATCAATTATCCCACGCTACCCAAGACATGGGTGAAGCGTCTCACCTTGGGAGTGTCAAAGAGCTACTCCATCCTGCACAAAGCCCACTACTACTCACTTCGGTCTTTCGCCGAATTCTTCTGGTTTGGCTGCAAGTATTGGCTGAACCTCTTTTTGTGGACCATTCTCTATGCCTTGCGGCCCAAGGACACCTACATCTCAAACATCCTCATCAACAACGGCTATGGCATCATGCACCGCCAAGACTCCGTCTTTCCCCTCAGCACCATCACTTTCGAGGGCAAGAGTTTCTCGGCACCATGCAACCCCTCAGCCTATCTCTCCGACCTGTATAACAACTACATGGAGATACCCCCAAAGGAGAAGCAAAAAATCCACTCTGTTTTTATCCTACCAGAATTAGTATGACCCCTCCTGCCAAGACCGACATCGCGGTGCTGATGCTGTTCTTCACCCGCTCCGACACCCTACAGCTTGTGTTCAACGAAGTGCGCAAGGCACGACCCTCACGCCTCTTCCTCTACCAGGACGGCCCGCGCGACGAGCGGGACCTGCCCGGCATCGAGGCCTGCCGACGCATCGTCAGCGACGACCAGATTGACTGGCAGTGCGACGTCCACCGCCAGTACCTCGACCACAACCAGGGCTGCGACCCCTCCGGCTTCCGCTCCCACCAGTGGGCCTTCTCGCTGGCCGACAAGGTCATCGTGCTCGAAGACGACGTCGTGCCCTCGCAGTCGTTCTTCCCGTTCTGCAAGGAGATGCTCGACCGCTACGAGCACGACGAGCGCATCACCATGGTCTGCGGGTTCAACACCGACGAAGTCACCACCGACGTCGGGCAGGACGACTACTTCTTCACCTCCTACCAGAGCATCTGGGGATGGGCCTCGTGGCGACGCGTCGCCCAGCGCTGCCAGGGCGACTACGCCTTCATGCACGACCCGCAGACACTCGCCCGCCTCAAGGCCCTGGCACGCGACCGCCACCTGCGCAGCAACATGCTCCAGATGTTCCGCGACCACAGCCAGAGCGGCAAGGAATACTTCGAGACCATCTACTGGGCCGACCAAATACTGAACTCCGGCCTCTGCATCATGCCCACCCGCAACCTCGTCAACAACGTGGGCCTCACCGCCGACAGCACCCACTTCTCTTCCGAGCTGCAGACCATGCCGCGCCGGCTTCGCCGCATCTTCACCATGCCGCGCTACGAGTTGCAGTTCCCCCTCCACCACCCGCGCTACGTCGTCGATCACGTCGACTACCTCCACCGCCGCTACAAGGTGATGGGCTGGAACCATCCCTTCACCAAAATCCAGTATTCCCTCGAAGAGCTCTGGCTCAACCTCCGCCGTGGCAATCTGCGCCACATCTTCCGTTCCCTCACCCGCCGCCTCCGAAAGTGGACGGGCCAAGACCGCCACAAGTAGCGGCACCGCCGCCGAGGAAGGTGCCGTAGGCACGTGTAAGGCGGCGTTGCCGCCTCCCCCCACAGTAAAAAAAACGCAGGGCCGGCGACATCACGTCGGCGACCCTGCTAACCATAATGCTAAGGTTATGGAGCTAAATAGCTCGCAAAACTAAAAAACTAATATACCGTGGCGCGCTTCGCCACAAAATGTGGAAATTACTATTTTTCTAAGATGATATTCACCAGTGCCGTCACGTGTTTCTGTTTCTGGCAGCAAATCGTGACCGTCTGCTTCTGCCTTTCCAGGCTGCAAATTACCTCTTTCTAATTCGACTTGTTTAAAAGACACCTATAGAGTTAACCCCTATAGGTGTCTTCTCAGCCATTATTATACTTCTTTCTTAATCATCCCAGTTGTCCCAGAGGTTGCCGGATTTGGCATCTGGATCATCTGTTTTGCTTCCATCGCCTCCAAAATCCCAGCCAACTGGAGTATCAGGCGTAAGACGGTCACCATCTGGGATGACGTGTCCTTTCTGTCCCACACTATGCAGAGGCAACTGCATTACTTCTGCGAAACAGCATTCTATTTCTGTTTTTGGTGCAATATAATTCTTTTTCATATCTCAGTCCTCCATCATTTACTTAACAACCATTTTCTTACCATTCACAATATAGAGGCCCTGAGGCAATTCGCTCTCATCGATATCGAGCTTACGGCCTTGCAGATCATAGATTCCGCCGATAACAACGCGCGAATCCTCTACATCCTTGACCTTCGTGGTTTCATCGTCGAAGAAGTCCTGGAAGGTCTTAGCATTTGTATTCGACATATTAATGCCATCCACACTAATCGTCCACCAGCAACGGCAAGCCTTGATAGTTGCAGCATTCTGCTGATCAGGAACGCGATAGAACTTAGCAGCCTCGTTAGGATAAGTCACCGTACCATCGTCGGCAACAGTCTTGTTCTTATACATGAAGTAGAAGTCCCAAGGTGCCAGCTGGTGAGGGAGATAACGGCCCTTCATCTTAATCACGGCTCCGTCAGGGGCAACAATTCCATACGGTTCTTCCGTTTCTGAAGTGAAGTCAACCTTTGAAGCATTCTTCCACCAATTCTGCTGCTTATCATGTTCATCGTAGAACGTATATTCTTTAGCTGTACCTGCTTTGATGAGTACAGGCATGTTTGCGGGAATGTCACCACCTGCAGGAAGAAGTTCAAAAGTCAGATCATATACACGTACACTCTTACGATTTACAACTTCTGTAGAAACGCTTGTACATTCTTTCATCTTTGCCACAAGAGTTCCTTCGCCAAACTCGCTTTCATAATCCGTCACTCCCTTCGGGAAGAGGGCCGTCACCCATGTTGTCGGTATTACGCGCTTTTCTGCAGGAATGGTGGTCAAAGTATTACCCCACTGGCCATTACTTGGATCATACGTGCCATTCTCATCAATTCTGCTCCAAACGGGATCATTTTTATAGCCCGCTAAGTTATCGTCGGTGGTATAGAACGTGCAACGGTTCACTGTCTCCTTACAATAAGTACTATTTGCAGAGAATGTGCTTGAAGCCTGATCGGAACCAACCTCAGCAAACTCGCCCTGGAGGTTAGCTGCAGGACCGAGAATATACACACTTTCAAGACTCTCACAACCATGGAATGCTGCACCATCAATATAAGTAACACTATTGGGGATGGTCAGTGTCTTCAGAGCAGAAGCACAGCAGAGGAAGTGAGGGCCAATGCGCTCAAGAGTATTGGGCAGAGAAAGATTGATCAAACTTGTCAGATACTGCAAAGCTGCACCAGCCTGCTGACCTTCAATGTCAGTAATTCCATCAGGAAGAACAAGAGTTTTTATAGAGAAACACTTCCAGAAAGTAAACATTCTTAAAGTGGTGAACTGCACACCTTCACTATATGTCTTACCATTACGAGTGATTTCTCCTGTTTGGAAATTAACATTCTCCAACTTTGTATCTGTCTCAAAAATACCCTGGCCCATATATCTCACAGAGAACGGGATGTCAATATCTGTAAGCTCTTTACAGCTCATGAAGGCATAGTCACCGATACTCTCAAGGTTAGACTGGCCGTTTGCGTCTTTTTCGAAGGTTACGGTCTTCAAATGCAAGTTGCTATGGTTGTTGATACTTGGAAGATAATTGTATCGTTTGTCATTTTTATTCATCGTTCCATCTTCATTCGTAGTGGGGCATCCGTAGGGTTGTTCTACATCATTCATCTCATAGCAGAATCCCCATTTTTGAATAGCAGTAACTTTTCTTTGATCCGTTTTGTTTCCATCGCTGTCGTATTCTGGTTCTTTGAGAGGAATCACGGCGTTCACTACTGTCGAAACTTTGATTGTATGACTTACAGTATATTTATATCCAATACCATAAACAGGGTATTGATTCCCTTGATATTCATATGTTTCTTTCAAATCTGCATAGAACTGGGATATTTCCTCTAATTTATATGTAGCGCCATTATAAGTTGCAGTTCCGCCTACAGTTTTGGGAAGCGAATTATTATTTTCATCAAGAACATTATTGTCATTTAGATAATATCTTTCAGTGCTCCACCCAGAAGGAATATTTATAAACTTAAGATAATAATATTTCGTTTCATCTACAGGTTCATCTGTACCCAAGTGCAGGCTGATAGCACACTCATTTTCTGGCAGCTTAATAGTTGAACCAGTCTCACGCGTGTAGATATTCGAATAATCATAGATACCATCAGTCGTTACAGTTTCCGTGGCAGTCGTGTGATAATTCACATAGATGGTTCCTTCATATCCCAGCTGAGTTTCATTCGGCATGAAATACAAACCTGTATTATAGCCTTCTACAGGAATTGGAGTGATATAGGTGGCCAAATTGGTTTTTTCGTCCCACCTTGTAGGAGCATTTCCACCTTTTCCTGTTATGACAAGTATGTCGCCACCATTTTCTTTTGACAACGTAGCATTAGCAGGATAAGCGCCCGTCAGAGTGTATCCTCCACCTTGTACAAACTCCTTATCCCACAGCACACGATACTTGATGGTCATTGGGGCATAAGCAATTGTCACGGTATAGACAGAATTCCATCCACTTTGTGTTCTACTTATAGAAACACTAGCTTGATAACCTTCAACTTCTGTGGCTTCAATGAAGTTGTTGGGCAAACTCTCATAATAGTAATCCGGATAATTAGCATAATCTCCACTTACGGTAAATTGAGTTTTTGTATAACCCGTTTGGATACGACCTGCCGTAATTGTACTATACCCATATTGGAATGTAATATCCCGGTTTGTAACAGCCACATATCCTGCACCTTGAGAGGTAGTTCTTCCTGTGTAGACAACATTAAATGTTTGCGTTTGCTGTCCCCACGCTCCACTCACTCCTGCCATTAGCAGGGCGAGCAACATAAATAGTTTGATTTTTTGCATAATCGATTTTGTTTTTATTATTATTTGAATTATTGATTACTTTATTAATAGATGAGGGTGACAAGCGCTATCAGGGCTGGGACGCGGGGTTCCTGCCTGACATAGATTGCTTTATTTGGACTGTCTTCACTTTCATTATACGATTATTATATTAATAATGTGTAAGTAAGTACTTCTCTCAACACCAGATTACCATCTCAGTTTTCAAAGAAAAACGCCACCGTTTCACAACGTAAGCGTTTCCACAAAACTAAAATATAAAATAATCGATGTTTATGCAGTTTTTATTGCACACCTCTTAGTAAGAGGTTGACCGCAGTATGTTAAATAAATATAAATAATCGTGCATTTTCTTGTGAAAACGTCCTATTTCCAGAAAAAAGCGTAACTTTGCAGAGAATATATAATAAAACAGTGCGCACCTCTTACTAAGAGGTGTTATTTTTTTTTGCCATACATCCATGGCTTTGTCGGACAAATTAACTTGCTTTTCGCTACAAAATAACTTAATTTGTCAAGAAAAACAACTTAATTTGCATAAAAGAATGCATGTTTTTCCATTTTCAGAATAAATAGTTTTGCATAGAAAAAATGCCATCATCCCCGCTGTGGCATGAATGATTTTGCCCCTGTAGGGCGAAATCGTCCGTTGGTGTGTTCCCCCCCGTTCCCCAGGGCGCTGCCCTGGGCTATGCGTTCCTGCCCCTTCAGGGCGCGGGGCGACTAATTGGGCAGAAAGGATATTATATAGGGGCATAAAGGGAAGTAAGTCCCGTAGGGACGAGATTTTGGTAGCCAGCCAATTCATTGGCTGGGACGAGACATCCCCCAAACAGGCTAGCGTGCCTTTAGGTACGCGACATTATCTATTCTTTTCCTAATATTCCTCTTATGTCGTTGTACCTACGGCACACCGCATCTAATTACAACCTCCTTTACCAGCCAATGAATTGGCTGGCTACCAAAATCCCGTCCCTACGGGACTTTCACCCCCTCCTTTCCCTTTACTCTCTCAACTGCGCGCAAGCGCCTCTCAACCGCGCCGCAGGCGCTTCTCAACCAGCGCAAGCGCTTCTCCGCTCGACCCGCAGGGGCGCTTTCGTAGCGAAGCAGAGAAAGAACCGCGCCGAAGGCGCACTCTCAACTGCGCGCAAGCGCTTCTCCGCTCGACCCGCAGGGGCGCTTTCGCAGCGAAGCGGAGAAAGAACCGCGCCGAAGGCGCACTCTCAACCGCGCGCAAGCGCCTCTAAACCGCGCCGCAGGCGCCTCTCAACTACGTCATCGTCTGGAAGATGATGCTGAGGTTCCAGATGTAGAGGTAGAGGGTGAGGGCAGCCAGGGCTATGGACAGCCACTGTCCACGGACGGCACGAAGGAGGTAGGCCAGGGCGAGGGGGATGACGAATATCCAGTGGCAGGACATGATATATACTTCGTTGAGCCCGAAGCCAAGGCCAAGGTGCAGGAGCATGTCGAAGGCTGCCCAGCTGAGGGCAAGCCAGAGCAGTCGGCTGCGGCGTCCGCACCAGATGCCGGCGAGGAAGAGCAATGCGAGGAGTGCTTCGACGACGTACTGCACGGGCGAGCGGTAGGCGACGATGACGGGACGGTGACGCAGGACGTCGCCCAGGGCGTGGTCAGCGTGCAGCTGTATGGACTCGCCGAAGAGGTTTTCAACGATGGCACTGCCGCGCGGCGTGGTGACGTCAGTCCACCGCATGAAACCGCTCTTGGCAATGGGGCGCCCGTAGGGGTTGCGGCGGGCCTTGGGCTTAGCCGTGCGCACGGAGTCGAGGCGATGCTTGGCCTGGGCCAGCAGGGCTGTGTCGGCAGCGGCCTCGGCCTGTGCAATCTGCATCTGGAAGGTGCGCTCGGCTTCCGCCTTGCGCCGTGCGGCGGCCTCCGCCTTGCGCTTCTTTTCGGCAGCCTTCTTGGCATGGGTTATCTTCTCCTGCGGCAGCACGAGGTGCTTGTATTCCACGCGGGCAACGGTCCAGAGCAAGGCAGAGGCGAAGAGGAGGGAGAGGAATACGAGACCCACCCCCCTGCCCCTCCCGTTAAGGAGGGGAGTAGATACCCTTGCCGTTTGTGTTTCCACTTCATTTGAAGATCTCTTATTCCTTGTCGGCGAGAGGGTAAACCAATTGACGAGGAGGACACAGATGAAGACTTTCACGCCGTTGCTGAGGGTGATTCCGGCAATGATGATGAAGAAGATGAGGGCCTCGGCGATGGTGAACGGGCGTTGCTGCTGCAACTTCTCAAGGCTGACGAGCAGCAAGAGCAGGAGCATCATCATCGAAAGGATGAAGTGGTCGGGAGCCATGCCCGCAAGTAAGACGTGACCAAAGGAGAAGAGCAGGGAAGATAGAAGCAAGGCTTGCGCCTGCGGCGCGGTTAAGAGGGCGCCTGTGGCGCAGTTGAGAGTGCTGTTTCGCAGCGGTTGAGAGAGCGCCTGCGGCGCTGTTGAGAAGGTGTTTGAACCGTCCGAAGGACCTTCCGAGCCTTGAACGCGCGTAGCGCTTTGAACCTTAAACCTTGAACCATCCGAGCCCGTGAGGATTGCCAACACGATGCGATAGAAGAAGAGGAAGGCATAGGCCGTGGCGAGAATCCAGAAGAGGGCGACGACATACTGCACACAGTTGACACCGGTGAGGGCACTGAGCGCGAGGTTGAAGGCGTAGAGGGGTGCCACGAAGAACGCCAGTAGGGGGTGACGGAAGACATTGTACTTGGCCGTCCAGTCGGTGACGACACTATAGGTGATGGGGTCGTAGCCGGACACGGAGAAGTGATGGAGGAACACGGCCCAGTAGCTGGGGCCGGGATCGGTGAAAATATGGTTGTAACGATAGATGATGACGGCCTGCAGGGTGATGGCTAGCAGGAGTGCGAAGAGGGCCACGGGCCGCTCGGAACGGGTAATACGCATTTTTTTTGAGAGTTTAGGGCGCCTGCGGCGCGGTTAAGAGTGCGCCTTCGGCGCAGTTGAGAGTGCGCTTTCGCGCAGTTGAGAGTGCACCTTCGGTGCAGTTGAGAGTGCGCCTGCGGCGCGGGTTGAGAGGAGACTGCCGCTTTACACGGTGGCGCAAGCCACCCTTACACGCGGCGCAGCCGCCTTACACTGCCCCTTCAGGGCTTGCTCTCTCCCCTCCCTTCAGGGCGACTGGGGTCTTTAGAGCAGCCACCGATGTGGCTGCGGCCCCACAAAGGGGAGCAAATTCCTCATTTGCGACGGAGGGCGGGTTGGGGGTAGGCTCTTTAGGGGCCGGGGGTAGGCTTCTTTAAGGCCCTTCTGACTAGCAGGAAGTTGATGGGGACGCAGATGGCGAAGACGGGGATCATGGCTACGGGCTTCGAGAGGCCGAGGCGGAGGAAGAGGGCCAGCAACACGGTCTGCAGGAGGAAGTTGACGAGGTGGGCCAGCGTGAAGCCGGCACCACGGCGGGCTGTCGACGCCACGCGGAAGGTGTAGCGGGTGGAGGCGGCGTAGTTGAAGAGGAAACTGACGACGTAGGCAAACCAATTGGCCAGCAGCGGGAAGTACTCGCCGCCGAAGCCGCCACGGTAGTAACTCTGGGAGGGTGTCATGGCCTGGTCGGCAAAGAGCCAGACGAGGAGCAGGTAGACGCCATACTGGATGGCGACGGCCAGCACGCCGACGATGCCGAAGCGCAGGATTTCGCCCCGCCGCTCCTTATCGAAATGGTTTGTAATGCGATTCATCTGCATAGGCAAGAAGTTCTTTGTCGCCACGGCTGTCGCCGTAGGCGATGATGAAGGGAGTCCCCTCTAGGGCCCCCTCTACATCTCCCCGAGGGGAGACTTTTGTGGCCCCCTCTACATCTCCCCGAGGGGAGACTTCTGTGGCCCCCTCTACATCTCCCCGAGGGGAGACGTGATTCTCTATATACTCTTTTAGGCGGCGGACCTTTTCGGGGCCGTAGCAGTTGGGGGTGGCGAAGCGGCCGGTGAGGCGACCGTCGACAACTTCAATCTCGGTGCCCAGGACCTGAAACAGGGAACTGGAAACGAGAAACGGCCGCAAGCAGGCTTCGACCCAGCGGTCGATGCTGGCCGAGAGAATGACGACGCGGTCGCCACGGTCGAGGGCTTGCTGGACGGTGCGCAGACCGGCGGTGCGCAGGATGTGGGTGTGGCTGCGGGCGAACGACTGACAGAGGGCATCGAAGTCGCGCTCGAGCATGCCGCTGAAGTAGTGGCGGAAGAGTCGTTCCTTCGTGCGCCCGTTGTCGGCGAGGTGCAGTTTCATCAGCACGAGCAGCGGACTGAAGAGCAACAGGCCGCCAAAGAGTGCCCACCACCCGCAGGCGTGGCGGATGAAGAGCAGCAGCGTGTCGCGAGTGGTCAGCGTGCCGTCGAAATCGAAAGCATGGATAGTCATATCTTACAAGTAAATAATTACCAGGAAGGCGAGGAGCCAACCGAGGACGATGAGCTGGGTGGGACGGTCGCGCAGGATGACCTTCGTGGGGTCGCCGCTCTGTTCGTCGACGACGGCAATCTGGATGTAGCGCAGCAGGCCGACGAGGACGAAGATGGAGGTGAGGTAGAGGTGGTGCGTGCGGAAGTGAGCCGTGACCTCGGGCGAGACGGTGTACATGATGTAGCAGACGAGCGTGACGGAGCCGGTGATGGTGATGGCCTGGTTGACGAACGTCAGGTTGTAGCGGGAGGTGTTGCGGCGCGGTGCCTCACCGGTGTGCTGCATGCGAAGCACGTCGTCGCGGCGCTTGGCAAAGGAGAGGAACAGCGTGAGCAGGAATGTCATGAGGACAATCCACTGCGAGAGCACGGTGTCCGTGGCGAGACCGCCGGCGAGGATGCGCAGGACGAAGCCGAAGGCGACGATGCAGACATCGAGGATGGCGTGGTCCTTAAGCTCGGCACAGTAGGCGAGGTTCAGGAGCCAGTAGAAGAGGATGATGGCAGCCTCACCCCCGCCCCCTCTCCAAAAGGCGAGGGGAGTAGATGGCCTTACCCAAAAGGCCAAGAGGCTGATGGTCAGCATGGAGAGGACGAAGAGCAGGGCCATGAGCGAGTAGGCCTGGCGCTTCGAGATGAGTCCGGCAGCGATGGGACGCTTGCACTTCACGGGGTGGCGGCGGTCGGCTTCGACGTCGACGAGGTCGTTGAAGCAATAGATGCTGCTGGCGGCGAAGCAGAAGGCCAGGAACGTGAGGAAGGCCGCGATGAGGCGCTGCGTTTCAAGCAGACTGCCCCCGAAGAACAGCGGCAGGAAGACGAAGAAGTTCTTGATCCACTGCTTGGGACGGATGAGGCGGAAGAGGGGGGACATATTTTCTAGTTGAGAGTTGAGAGTTTAGAGTTTAGAGTTTAGAGACTGTTTTTAAGTTGAGAGTTCTTTCTCCGTTTCGCTACGCGCTCGGCTCTGCCGCTTTCGTAGCCCAGCGGAGAAAGAAAGCGTCCCTGCGGGTCGAGCGGAGAGTTGAGAGAACTATTATTTATGATTTTCGATTTACGGATTTTGATTGATGAGGGGAGAGAAAGTTGACTATTGGCTTCGTCAATTGATGCAGAATCCACGCCAGGGGAAGGGAGATGACGACGGTGAGGAGGAAGGTGGGCCAGTAGCCGAGGTGGTACTGGGCAATGGGCTTCATGACGAAGTGGACGTGGATGAGGTAGGTCTCGAGCGAGATAGTGCCGACGAAGGCCAGGGGACGCAACAGCCACGAGGCATGGCGGGGCCAGTGGGCTGCGACAGACTCGAAGAGGCGGCCGAGCAGTAGGAGAGCGGAGACGGTCATGGGGATGTAGAGCATGCGCTCGGCGAAGAGCGGGAACTTGCCGTGGCGCACCTGCTCCAGATAGAGGCAGGCCGCAAAGGAGGCAACGAAGAACAGCAGCAGGAGCCACAGGGCCGAACGGTCCAACTTCTGTTTCTCCTGCACCATTGAGCCGAAGTTGATGCCGATGAAGAAAATGGGCACGCGGCTCCAGAAGATTTCCAGATGGCCCACAGCCTGATGGATGGGCACCACCCACTGCACGCAGACGCACCACATGACGGCCAGCACGGGCAGCCAGCGGTAGAGAGGATAGCGCCGGATGAGTTCCATGTAGAACGGTGCCACGAGGTAGAACGCCATGATGGCGGGAATATACCAGAACGTGAGCTCGTCGTAGCGCCAGAAGTCGAGGTTCAGCGTGATGTCGCCCAGCAGGTTCGGCAGCGTGGGGCTGTACTTGCGCGGACCGAGGAAGTCGGGCACGTAGAACAGACTCGCCATCACGAGCCAAGCCGGCATGAGGCGGGCGAAGCGGCGGTGGTAGAAGGGAAGAAACTCGCCCCTCTTCCCCCACGCAAACCAGAGGCCCATGCCACTGAGGAAGAAGAATATGTCGACACCGACGTTGCCCAACCGATGAAGGCCAAAGAAGGCATCGGCACGCCCCAGAGGGATGTGGAACAGGATGATGGCTATCATGGCGACACCCATCAGTTCACTGCGGTAGCGGCTCAGGTTGGCAAACTCTATCATTTCTTCTTAGTGAATAGTGAATAGTGGATAGTGAATAGTTTATGATTTGCCTTTGTTCTTTCCCGTTATCAAGTCGCTCATCAGCCAGGCCAGCACCAGCGAGGCGACGACGTAGAGGGCGAGACCTGTGTAGAGGCCGTCGTGGCGGCTGATTGGGATGAGAACCTTGCGCGTGATGGGGTGCAGGACGAAGAGGGCTGCCGAGATGCCGCCAAGCCACGTGAGCGGCTGCAGGAGCCACTGCGGCGTGACCTTCACCAGGCAAAAGCCTGCCGAACAGACGAACAGCGGCACGAAGAACCAGCCCGTGTAGCCCATGCTGAGCGAATAGATGAACCAGAGCGAGACCAGACCGAACAGCCAGTTGTAGCCGCGCGGCATCTGCATGGGCATGCGGGCACAGAGCAGTCCGTAGCCGAAGGGCAGCATGCTGCCTACGAAGTTGTAGCGCAGGCGGTAGAGTTCGGTGCTCTCGGGGCCGCAAAGCATCTGCACCAGAGTGCACACCGCCATCAGACCCACCGTCCAGCCCCAGTGGCGGCGGTAGAGCAACACGCGGTAGATGATGTAAAGCTGCATCATGAGTCCGAAGAACCAGTAGGGTCCAGGCCAGATGACGCTGTGGCGATGGCCTACGACGCCGTCGGGATATTCCAAGAGGTTGTTGAACAATCCGAGCTGTGCCACGATGTCGAGCAGTTCGTAGCGGTGGCGGCCAGGCGTGATGGCGTCGACCAGCACGAACAGCGCAAAGCCGATGATCATCATGCGGAACAGCTTCATGAAGTGGGAACCCAGGAACTGCATGCCCTTTCGCCCGAATCCTGGCAGTCCAGGCCGCATCTCGTATTTCATCACCAGCCCGTAGGCACTCAGGAAGAGAAACACGGGCACACCGTAGTGGCCAAAGAACGACAGCAGGTGGAGCGGCAGGTTCCAGTCGGGCGACGACAGGATGCCACTCAGTCCGCTGGCGTTGCTGGCGCGAAAGAGATATTCGTTTTCGCGAACGATGCCCGGCAGCCAGTGGCAGTAGTTATGCAGCACAATGCCCAGGATGGCCACGCCACGCAGTGCGTTGCACTCAGCTCTTGTCAGAAATTCCGTTCTCATCTCAACTTTAAATTATTTACTCTAAACTCTCCGCTCGGCGCGCAGCGACGCTTTCGTCAGAAAGAACTCTAAACTCTCAACTCTAAACTCTAAACTCTCAACTCTACACTCAACACTCACCTCCTCGGTATCTTCGCCGAACGCTTACTGCTCATGTCGTGCGTCAGCGTGTCGTAGTTGACGATGCCCTTCAGCAGTCGGGGGCGTTGCTCCTCATATTTCTCCGAGAGAATGTTGTACTCCGGGTGGTAGTCCTTCGAGTGGATGCCAGCCAGATACATCAGCATGTGGGGTAGCGCGTCGGTCATCATCGGCCGGTCCTTGGCGGCGCGAATCTGGCGAAAGAGTTCAGGCCTCGCGGCAATGTATTTCTTCGAACACCACACCCAGAAGGGCACCTCGTATTCGTAGTGGGCCAACGGGTAGTCGATGTCGTCGGTATGGTTGCGGCAGATGACGAGGCGTCCAGGCTCGAACACTTCCTCACCATGGTCGGGCATGTAGATGACGATGGCGTCCTGCTGCTCGAAGCGGCGAATGATCTGGTCGACGATGGAGTCGTTGTAGAGAGTGGCATTGTCGTACCACACCAGTTGCTTCTTCCTGTGCGCCGGCATCTTCGGGCGGTACTCCTGATAGTCGTCGGCCGTGAAGTGGGTCTGCTTCTTCGGGTAGCGCGAGTAGTAGTTCATGTGCTGACCCAAGAGGTGGAAGATGACGAGAGAGGGAGAAGAGTAATCACTCCCCTCCCTCACAGGGAGGGGCAGGGGGGTGGGTCTGCTGGGGGTGGGTCTACTGAGTTCGTCCCACTCCTTCAGCAGGCCGTCGTCCCAGATGTGGGTCTTCTCGTTGCGGTGGTCGAACATAGCAGCCGAGAGGCGCGGGTCGTTCAGGAAGAATCCGCCGGAGAAGTCGAACACCGCCTCGCCCGCCTTCGTCAGGAACTGGTTGGTGAGGAACGTCACATCGTAGCCCGCCCGCTTGAACACTTCGGGGAAGAGCGGATAGTCGCTCCACGACCCCTCCTGTCCGATGACGTGGGTCGACAGCATGTGCTTGAAGACGAAACTCGTCAGGTTCCAGGGCGTCACCACATCAGTGAACTTCACCAGCTGGCCGGTCTTCTCGCGCGCCACCTGTCGCGGCGTCGTCGGCATATAGTAGCCGTAGAGCTGAGCATGATGTTTGTTGTAGCTCTCGCCGATGATGAGCACAATGGTTGGCGACGTATAGGCGCAACTGTCCACCGTCACCCCCTCTGCAGCCTCTATCAGCTGGTCCACCTGGCGCGCAGCCAGTTGGTTGGCACGTATGCTGAACGCCAGTCGGTAGATGGGCTGATACTGCTCGGCCCGGTGGTAGCGCGTCACTTCGTTCTCGACGGCCCCGACGGTGGGCAGCGTCATCAGGCGCCACAGCCCCTGCTTGTTTTTCCAACTTGCCGTGGCCGACCATACAAGCAGGCAAAGGAGGCCTACCCCCAGCCCCTCCCTCAAGGGAGGGGAGACCAGCCTGGGTGTTCGCAGCCAAAAAGACATACCACTCCCCTCTCCCCTCGGAGAGGGGGCGGGGGTGAGGCTGCTCAGCCTGCTCGCAATCCCATGCCCCAGTGCAATGAGCAACAGCCACCCCACCCCACTGGTCAGCGTGTCCCATTGCAGGACGGAACTCAGAAACTCACCCGCTTCGCGGCTGTCGGTCTCGCCCACAAGCATCAGCATCGATGGCGTCAGCGACGAACCGTACTTCTCAAAGCAATAGACGTCGGCAAGAGCCACGGCATAGAGCACGAAGCAGACGAGGAACTTGATGACAGACGCCCACCTCCAGCCTTTCCTTTTCTTATTGAAGGGACGGGTGGTGGCTCCCCTTGCCCCGAAGAGGTACAGCACCACGCAGAGCAGGTAGAGGTCGAGGAACAGTTCCAGGTAGAGGTTGTCGTAGAGTTTGCCCGACGGTGTGTTGGGCACCGTCAGCCAAGCGGTCACCACACCCAGCACATACAGCGCCACAAACGTCACTGCATTTGCCTCAACGGGTCTGAAAACCGCGCGCAAAGCCTTTCCTATTATTTGAAAAATTCTCATTACGCCTGCAAAATTACAATAAAAATAGGAAACGGCAAAAAGTGCACACTGCAAAACTCAACAATCACTCTATTTTCTTCCCCACCACAAGGCGGTCGCCACTCAAATCGACCTCGAACAGGCAGGGCTTGCGCACGTAGCGGCCGGTGCTGCTGTCGTGGCTGTGGACCGACATGAGCCAGCGGCCGTCGAAGGTCTTGAAGAGCATGCCGTGGCCGTGGTTGGGCGGGGTGATGGGTTCGGGGTCGTGGGTCCAGGGCCCGAAGATGGTGCCACTCTCGGAGTAAGCCACGCCCTGCGTGTAGACATCGTCGCGCCAGGAAGTCCAGATCATGCCCAGGCGACCCGTCTTCGTGCGGAAGAGGTAGGGGCCGTCGGTCACCTTGTTGGGACCTTCCACGCCGTCCTCCACCTCGTGGCTCCACGGTGCATCCTTCGCGCGGAAGAGCACAGTTGGCTCACCCACTGTGCCGCTCAGGTCGGGCTTCAGGCGAATGCACTCCATCGTGCCGTTCCAGTTCTGGAGCCACTCGCCGCAATAGACCATGTAGGGCGTGCCGTCGGGCTCCACCCAGAAGGTGCCGTCGAGCGTGGGCTGCTGCGGATTCAGGTAGATGCTGTCCTGCATCGGACGATAGGGGCCTTCGGCTCGGTCGCTCACCAGCACGTGGGAGGCACGCCGCGGAATGACGTTGCCGCGCACGGAGTCGATGCGGATGGCGTTGTTGGTGAACGTGGCGAAATAGTAGTAGTGGCCCTTGTACTGATGCAGCTCGGCAGCCCAGATTTGCGGGCGGGGTCCCATCCACGACTGCGGGTCGGTCTCGGCCACGCGGTAGGGTCCCGTCCACGTGTTCAGGTCCTTGCTCTTCCAGAGCATTCCGCCCGTGCCCGTCATGTAGTAGGTGCGCGTGGCATAGTCGGCCAGAATGCAGGGGTCGCTGAGTCGGATGCTGTCGCGCGGCAGGGTGCGCGGCTCCATCCAGCCCTGTCGTCGGTCTTGCTGTGCACTGGCCAGCATTGCGAACAGGGTTGCCAGCATTGTCATAGTCAGTCTTTTCATTGCTTTGTGCATCGTTTAGGGGGTTCTCTTTCGGCAAAGTTACGACTTTTCGGCGACATGACAAAATAGTATATGACTTTTTAATGGGAAATGAAACCAAAAAACTTTTTTTTGTTTTGCATTTCGCTCTCTAATTCGTAACATTGTCATTCGTCGAACTTACTTTCGCTCGGAAAAACTCAAATGCATTTGGTTTTTCTCTCACTTATTCGTAACTTTGCACGCAAATCAAACAGAAACAAAAAATGGAACAGAATCCCTACAAGAAACAATTCCCAGAACTGATGCGTGGCAAGCGCATCATGTATGTGCATGGCTTTGCCTCGTCGGCACAGAGCGGCACGGTGGGGCGGCTGCGCGAGACGTTTCCCGAGGCCGACGTGGTGGCGTTCGACCTGCCCGTCGACCCGCACGAGGCACTGGCTCTGCTGAAGAAGAAATGCGACGAACTGCAGCCCGACCTGATTCTCGGCACGTCGATGGGCGGCATGTACACCGAACAGCTGTGTGGCTTCGACCGCATCGTCGTGAACCCTGCCCTGCGCATTGCCGACACCATGCGCGAACACAACATGATGGGCAAGCAGACGTTCCTGAATCCGCGACAGGACGGCGTGCAGGAGTTCTATGTCGACAAGGCGCTCGTGAAGGAATACCGCGACGTGTCGGAGCAGGCTTTCCTGATGGTTGAGGACGACCGCGTGTGGGGACTTTTCGGCGACAAGGACCCACTGGTGAACACGTTCGACCTGTTCCGCGAACACTACTCGCAGGCCATTCGCTTCCACGGCGAGCACCGCATGGACGACCACTCGTTCATGCATGCCGTGGTGCCCGTCATCCGCTGGATCGACGACCGACAGGAGCAGCGCCAGCGACCCATCGTCTTCATCAGCTTCGACGCCATGCACGACGACTACATGAAACCCGTGTCGAGCCTGCAGAAGGTGGTCGGCCGCCTCATCGAACTCTACAACGTCTATTTCTACGCCCCCTGCCCCACCAACGACCATGCCTACGCAGACCGTGTGCAGACGTGGCTGGAGCAATTCATCGCCGTGCCGGCCTACGACCACGTGGTGTTCACCAACCAGCCGCAGCTGCTCTATGGCGACTATTTCGTCATGAAGAAAAAAGGAGAGGAAATGATGGGAGCCACCATCGAGTTTGGCAGCGACGATTTCAAGACTTGGGAGGAAATCCTCGTCTACTTCGAACGGCTCGGAGGACAGTAGGGGGGGGTAAGTGAAGAGTGATTAGTGAAGAGTGAATAGTTTATGATTACTCTTTCTGCTGCAAGGCGCAACTGGAAAGGCATGGCGCAATTGGAAAGGCATGGCGCAATTGCAAGAGCAAGGAACAATTGGAAAAGCAAATCATAAACTATTCACTATTCACTCTACACTACATAAACTTTTCACTGTGAATCAACTTCAGATACTCGTCGTAGGGAATGTAGCGGCCACCCATTGAGCGCAGGTGAGGGGTTTCCAGCTGGCAGTCAATGAGCACGCCGCCGTGGTCGGCCATGAAGCGGGCCAGATGGATGAGCGCCACCTTCGAGCCACTGGGCACCAGCGAGAACATGCTCTCACCGAAAAACGCGCGGCCGATGCTCACTCCATAGAGGCCGCCGACAAGGCGCTCGCTGCCGTCGGTCTGCGGTTCCCACACCTCCACACTCGTGGCCAGGCGCTGGCGGTGCAGCTCGGTGTAGGCCGCTATCATCTCCTCGCCCAGCCAGGCACCTTCTTCCTCATAGCGCTGCTGGGAACAATTCCGGATGACTTGCTCGAAATCTTCGTTGAACGAACAGCGAAAGCGTTGTTTGTTCAACAGCGTGCGCATGCTGTGCGAGACGTGAATCTCGTTGGGGAAAATCACGAAGCGCTGCAGGGGACAATACCAGTGGGGCTCGTGGTTGTAGCGGAACGAGTACCAGGGGAAGATGCCGTAGTAGTAGGCCAGCAGCAGGCGGTCCACGCTCAGGTCGCCGCCGATGGCAATCAGGCCGTCGGGCTCACCGTTGTGAGGGTCGGGAAACCAGAGTTCGTCGTCGAGTTGGAAAATCATAGTGAAATGCTTAAAGCGTCAGCCTCCACCTCGAGTTGTGCCTTGCCGCCGTGCTGCAACTGGCCGAAGAGCAGTTCGCGCATGAGCAGCGGCTTCACGTCGTGGCTGATGACGCGGTCTATCTCGCGTGCACCGTATTCTTTCGTGAATCCCTTCTTCAGCAACCACTGGCGAGCCTCGTCGCTGAGGGTCAGCTGCACCTTGCGTACCGATAGCTTCTCCTGCAGTTCGCGCAGTTTCTTGTCGAGAATCAGCGACGCCATCTGCTCGTCCATGTCGCGGAAGACCACCGTGCCCGTCAGTCGGTTCAGGAATTCGGGCTTGAACGTCTTCTTCACCTGAGCCAGCATGGCATCGCCGCGCGTCACCCTCGACTGGAAGCCCACGCTGGCCTGCGAGGCAAACTGCGCACCGGCATTGCTCGTCATGATCACCACCACGTTGCGGAAGTCGGCTTTCTGGCCGCGGTTGTCGGTCAGCCGGGCGTAGTCCATCACCTGCAGCAGGATGTTATAGATGTCCTGGTGAGCCTTTTCGATTTCGTCGAGCAGCAGCACGCAGTTGGGTGTCTTGCGAATGGCATCGGTGAGCAGGCCGCCGTCTTCGTAGCCCACATAGCCCGCAGGCGAACCGATGAGCTTGGCCACGGCGTGCTTCTCGGTGTATTCGCTCATGTCGAAGCGCACCAGCTGCACGCCCAGTTCGCGAGCCAGCTGGCGGGCCACCTCGGTCTTGCCGACACCCGTGGGGCCCACGAAGAGCAGCGAGCCCAGCGGCTTGTCGTCGTCAAGCAGTCCGGCCTTGGCCATCTGCACGGCCTCCACCACCTGTCTGACGGCCTCGTCCTGCCCGTAAATCTTCTGCAACATGCGTTCCTGCAGCGTAGCCAGCAGCGTGTTGTCGTCTTCCTTCAGCGCCGCAGCATCCACCTTGCACACCTTCGCCAGGATGTCGGCCACGAGTTGCTGCGTCACCAGCGGCACGTCCTCTCCCTCGCTGTTTTCTCCTTTTGAGGCGCCTGCAGCCATTTCCATCTGTGCGCCGGCCTCGTCGATGAGGTCGATGGCCTTGTCGGGCAGGAAACGGTCGCTCACGAGACGGGCACTCTGGCGCACGGCATACTCCAGCACGTCGTCGGGATAGCTGACGTGGTGGAACGCCTCGTACTGCTGCCGGAGGCCTTTCAGTATCTGGATGGCTTCTTCCTGCGACGGCTCGGCGATGTCAATCTGCTGAAACCGGCGCACGATGCCGCGCTGGCGGGCGAAGTGGCGATTGTATTCCTCGTAGGTAGTGGAGCCGATGAAGCGAATATCGCCCGACTCCAGATAGGGTTTCAGCATGTTCGAGGCATCGGGACCGCCATCGCTGCCACGGCCTGCGCCAATCATATTGTGAATCTCATCGATGTAAATGATGCCGTTGCCTTCGCGGGCCACGCCTTCCATGACGCGCTTGATGCGCTTCTCGAAGTCGCCGCGATACTGCGTTCCGGCCAGCATCGTGCCCATGTCCATCTGGTAGATGCGACAGCCTTTCAGTCGCTCGGGCACGTCGCCGCGCTCGATACGCGCTGCCAGTCCGTAGACCAGCGCCGTCTTTCCCACGCCGGGCTCACCCACGTGCAGTGGGTTGTTCTTCTCCTTTCGGCAGAGCACCTGCAACGTGCGTTCCAGTTCCTGCTCGCGGCCGATGAGCGGATTGTGCTGGTCCACCAGGTCGTTCACGCAAGTCACCAGCTGGCGCCAAGCCTGCTGCTTGATTTTTCCGTTCAGCGAGTCGTCCTCCTCGCCATCGTCGTCGACGTAGAGTTCTTCGTCGCCGAGGCGATGACTGCCGTCAAACACGTCGTCGTCGGTTGGCAGACTGCTCTCGAAGTCCTCGCCCTCGATGTCGTAGAAACTGATGAGGTGCGACATGAATTCAGGCACCTGGTCCTTCAGATTTTTCTTCAACATATAGGCAGCCCACGACTCCTCCAAACCAAGCATGGCATAGGTGAAATGGGGCACGTCGGCCTGTTCGCGACTGGCGAAAAACGTGTGGTGGCAGGCGGAAGAAATGAGTTCCGTCATCTGCACCGACATCACCGGTTTCTTCTCCTCATCGCCTGAAGACTCGGGCAGATGGTCCTGTTGCTGCAGCCATGCAAGCAGTTCTTCGCGCATGTCGTCGGGTTCTACGCTGAACGACAACAGCGCCCCCTGGAACGCCGGCTGCAGCAAGAAGGCATACAACAGGTGCTCAGGGCAATAGTATTCGTTGCGAAGATTCGTGGCACATTCCAGCGATGCCCGGAATGCTTCTTTCATATTATCGGAATTTTCCATCGTCGTTCAAACTCGTAACTTGAAACTTAGAAACCAACACTCACTCCGGCTGACACGTCAGGCGCAGGGGGAACCCTTCCTCGCGCGCCATCATCGTAGCCCGCTGAATCTTCGACTGCGCCACGTCGTAGCTGTAGATGCCCACCACGGCCTGGTCGGAGTGATGCACCTGCAGCATCAGCTGCTCGGCCTCGGCCTGGCTCTTGTGGAACACCGTCATCAGCACCATCACCACAAAATCCATCGTGGTGAAGTCGTCATTATGAATAATGACCTTATAGCGGCGCGGTTCGCGCAAGTCGGTGCGCTGGCGCTCGCGGACCGACGATTGTTCTTGTGCCATCAGTACTCGGTTTTGTCTGGTTTTTCCTCCCACATCTCGAAGGCGCGGATGGCCTCCTCGGGAAGCATGGATTCCATCGGACGCTTACGCTCATGGGGCGCTATGGCTATCTCCTGATCATTGACAGCGCCGAAGGGGCCTCCTCCGCACCTCACACTGTTTTCTGACAGGGCAAAGGCCCTACGCATCAATTCTTCTTTCGTCATCGTAATGGGTAGTTTAGGTTATTATTAAGAGATAGCAATACGGCGCGTCCTTCCTCGAGCGAGCGTGGAACGTCGATGATGCGCTGGTTTGAACTGCCCCGGAATATTAGTTCATCGTTCCTCAAGGCTTTTACAAAGGGGCCGTCCACCAGCACATCAATCTGTTCCAACAGTGCTCGCTGACGGGGGTTGCCAAGCAGTTGCTCGAACGTAAACCCCGTGTAGCACCAAATATCTTTCTGCGTGCGCTCGTGGATGGCGCGCGCCAATTCGGCAAATCCCTCGGGCTGGTACATGGGGTCGCCGCCCGTGAACGTCACGTTGGCATAGGGGTCGGCTACGATGACACGCATGATTTCCTCCGTCGTCATGGCCCGTCCGCCCGAGAAGTCCCACGACTGCGGGTTGTGGCAGCCCGGACAGGCATGCCGGCAGCCTGCGCAGTAGATCGACGTGCGGAAGCCTGGCCCGTCGACCATCGTGTCTTCTATGATGCTCAGTACGCTGATCATTTAGTTTATAGTTTATAGTGAAGAGTGAATAGCTTATGTAGTGTAGAGTGATTAGTGATTAGTGAATAGTTTATGATTTGCTTTTCCAATTGCACCTTGCAGCAGAAAGAGTAATCATAAACTATTCACTCTTCACTATTCACTATTCGCTCTTCACTATTCACTATTCACTCTTCACTCTACACTACATAACTGCTCACAGTCTCTCAAACAACTCCAGCTGATTGCCGTTGTCCACGTGGGTCACGCGGTCGTTCAGTTCGGCCAGCTTGCCGTGGTTCCAGCGGTCGGTGGTGCCCACGAGGTAGCCCGTGATGCGCTGCAGGCGGTCGATGTTCTCGCTGCCGCAACGCGGACACCGCTTCATGTTCGGGTCGGCATTCTCGTAGCCGCAGTCCATGCAGCGGTTGCGGTTGTGGTTCACTGATCCGTAGCCCATGTTCAGGCGGTCCATCATGTCGACCACGTTCATGATTACCTGCGGGTTGTGCGTGGCGTCGCCGTCAATCTCCACGTAGAAGATGTGGCCGCCGCGCGTCAGGTCGTGGTAGGGAGCCTCCACTTCAGCCTTGTGGCGTGCCGAGCACTTGTAGTACACGGGGACGTGGTTCGAGTTGGTGTAGTAGTCGCGGTCGGTGATGCCCTTGAGCACGCCGAAGTCCTTGCGGTCCACCTTCGTGAACTTTCCTGCCAGTCCCTCGGCGGGCGTGGCCAGCACCGAGTAGTTGTGCTGGTAGCGCTCGGAGAATTCGTTCACACGGTCGCGCATGTAGGTCACGATGCGCAATCCCAGCCCCTGGGCCTTCTCGCTCTCGCCGTGGTGCTGGCCAACGAGGGCCACCAGACACTCTGCCAGACCGATGAAGCCGATGCCCAGCGTGCCCTGGTTGATGACCGACTCCACGGTGTCGGTGGGTTTCAGCTTCTCACCGCCTATCCACAGCGACCGCATCAGCAGCGGGAACTGCTTGGCCAGCGCCGTCTTCTGGAAGTTGAAGCGGTCGTTCAGCTGTGCGGCAGCCACCTCCAGCTGCTCATCGAGTTTGGCAAAGAACATCGCGATGCGCTTCTCCTCGTCCTTCTCCTGCATGCACTCAATAGCCAGGCGCACGATGTTGATGGTCGAGAACGACAGGTTGCCGCGACCTATCGACGTCTTCGGACCGAAACGGTTCTCAAACACGCGCGTGCGACAGCCCATCGTGGCCACCTCGTGCAGGTAGCGCTCGGGATCGTCGGCCCGCCACTCGTCGGTCTGGTTGAACGTGGCGTCGAGGTTCAGGAAGTTCGGGAAGAAGCGGCGCGCCGTCACCTTGCAGGCCAGTTCGTAGAGGTCGTAGTTGCGGTCCTCGGGCAGGTAGTTCACGCCGCGCTTCTTCTTCCATATCTGGATGGGGAAGATGGCGGTCTCGCCGTCGCCCACGCCCTCGTAGGTTGAGAGCAGCAGTTCGCGCATCACGCAGCGACCCTCGGCGCTCGTGTCGGTGCCGTAGTTGATGGAGGAGAACACCACCTGGTTGCCGCCGCGCGAGTGGATGGTGTTCATATTGTGGATGAAGGCCTCCATGGCCTGGTGAACGCGGCTCACCGTGCGGTTCATGGCGTGCTGCATGACGCGCTGCTCGCCCTGCAGACCGTCCAGCGGACGCCGCAGGTAATCGTCTACCTCTTTATTATATAGATGCGCGTAGCTCTCGCCGTTCAGTTCCTCCAGGCTCTTCAGTTCCTCCTGGAACGTCATCCTGACGAACGGGGCCAGATAGAAGTCGAACGCTGGAATGGCCTGACCGCCGTGCATTTCGTTCTGAGCGCACTCCAGCGAGATGCACGCCAGCACCGAGGCCGTCTCTATGCGCTTGGCCGGTCGCGAGGCACCGTGGCCGGCAATGAAGCCACAGTTCACGATGTGGTCCAGCGGATGCTGCACGCACGTCAGCGACTTCGTGGGATAGTAGTCCTTGTCGTGAATGTGCAAGTAGTTGTGCTTCACGGCCTCGCGCGTGCGATCCGACAGCAGGTAGTCGTCCACAAACGGCTTCGTAGACTCCGAGGCAAACTTCATCATCATGCCCGCCGGCGTGTCGGCGTTCATGTTCGCATTCTCGCGCGTCACGTCGTTGTTCTTGATGTTCACGATGTCCAGGAACACCTCGCGCGTCTTCGCCTTGCGAGCTATCGACCGCTGGTTGCGGTAGGCAATGTACTTCTGAGCCACGTCCTTGCGGCTCGACTTCATCAGCTCCATTTCCACGGCGTCCTGTATCTGCTCCACGGTCATCTGACTCTCGCCGCGAGCCTGTATGCGGTCGCTGATCTGTTGCAGCAGCCGTTCGTCCTCGCCCTTCTCCGTGACGAGCATGGCCTTGCGGATGGCGGCCATGATTTTCTGTTCATTGAAGCCGACGATGCGGCCGTCGCGCTTCTTGACGGTTTGTATCATTCGAGTTGTATGGGTTTAAAAGGTTTTATGCTTTAAGTATTCTCGGTAGCTTTTCCGCCTGAGAGGAAAAACGATTGCAAAGATACAACATTTTTCCGACACATGCAAGAAAAACCAGAAAAACATCTGGGTTGTTGCATCGCTCCCTCGCAAGTCTTTTGTTGACAGGTTTGAAATAAAAGCGCAAGATGAATAACGTGCCTACGGCACTTACCTCCCCTTTATGCCCTTCCACTCCCCCTTATACCCTTTACGCCCCTTTTTATGAATTTTTCCGACAAAACTTCCTCCGTGTGAAACAATGAAATAGAGCGTGAAACAATCAAAAAGAAGGCTTTGGGGCACATGAAACATTGCTCGAG
>OCVV012854664.1_pt1 | contig 41487 bp, 60 predicted proteins | sample 1539721 | NCBI WGS metagenome assembly OCVV01 (sample SAMN02144230, study PRJEB22623) | gut metagenome | biome: sheep rumen | host: Ovis aries | place: New Zealand | reverse complement strand
CCTACTTGGAATCCTATCAGCTTTTTCTCTAGCTGGATACTTAGGACTAGACCTAAACACATGACTCTTGATTATGCTAGGACTAGCTCTTGGAACGGGAAGTAATATCTTTTATGACTGCTGGGAATTAATCAAGTGACTAGGAACTAGATTGAATGAAGTAAAGAAAGCAGTAGAAGAATAATTTATTTCAGAAATCAGATTTATAAATGGTAAACATAGAAAAAGGTACAATAGAGGAAACATGAAACGTACTTACTAAACTTACTAGTAGTGAGAGAGGTACATTCTTAGCTATAATGATAGTAGCACTGTTATCTATTGTATGAATAGTAATATTTTATGTAAAGAGCATGGACTGACTGATAGATAAGTATAACGAAACTATCAATAAACAGCAGACAGAGTTTTTACAAGCATTAAAAGAGTTTAGCAAGTAACCAATAATTACTATGCGAGAATATAAAATAATCAAAACAGAAAGGGGGCGAATCCTATCAAGGAAAAAGGAGATGTGAAGACTAATGGTGCTTCAATATCTTAATTGAAAAAGGATGCGAACTCCACACAAATCCTTTGCTAAAGTATATTACGATAAAGATAGTGTAGCTGAGGCTTTAGTTGTTATTAAAAGTAATGAGTGAAAGAAACCTAGTTAGACTAATCATTTTGATGCTGATTTTGATAATCAGCTTTTTAATTAAAGCTAAAGTTTGATAGATGAGTAGACTAGAAGACCAATATAGTAAACATCATATTTTACCTAAGAGCCGTTTCTGAAGCAGTGAGAGCTGTAATCTAGAAATGCTAAAGAATACAACTCACAGAGCATTACACACATTATTCCAAAATCAAATGATAGCTGAACAGCTGATAACTACAGTAGAGCTAAGTGAGAAAGCATTAAGGGAAGATGTGAGAGAATGGCTGATAGATGTATTAACAAGTAAAAATATCCATGACCCATATACATGGTATAGGGATGAATGTATCAGATAGTTTTATTTACTAAAAACAAAAGAATGGAAAAATTCAGATATACAAAAGAGTGAGAAGATAAATGTAGACAAGGTATAGGATGGAAGAAATCCTGCTATAAATGCAGTTATGATATGCTTTGTTTATTTCAACAAAATCAAGAGAAAGAATGGAGGGCTACTCACGAGCAAAAGAAGACTTCAGAGAAAAAATAATTTTAAAATATAAGAAATATCTAATGAAAGAAGCAATATTTATAGAATGAGAATCATGTAGTAAATGCCACATGATGAAACCTCATGCAGAGAAACGAGCAGAGAAAAGCTGATATGAGTTTCAGACTTTTAGATTTGATGATGCTAGTGTAAGTGAGTTTAATGTAGAGTCTGTACCTATGCTAATATTAAAAGAAGACTGAGTAGTAACTCAGATATTAGATATGGATGGTATAGTCAATTTAATTTCTAACCAAAATAAAGATGGCTAAAGAGGAAGAGTTTTTATGATGTATATGAGACTGAGCAGAGAATACAGACTATGTACTCTGTAATGGAGATTCAGATTTATTACCACCTTTGGTAAAAAAGGATGAAATCAGATACGAATATAATCAGTATAAAAATTCATGGAGTTATGTTTCATGTACTATTTTTGCTGCTGTATGAATGCTATCAGATTTAATGAACTACAAGTTTACTTATGATGAAATCAAAGAGATAGATGAGCTAAGCTATGAGAGAGGAAGAATAAGAGGGCAAGGATGGTATGTACAGTCAGCAGTCAAACTTGTAGCAGACCGATGGAATGAAAAAATGGATAGAAAGGTGGCTTACTACCGTATCTCAAAATACGATAACGAGATTATAGAAGATGTGATAGGTAAATTATACACCATTGACTGAAATATGTGTCCTACGAAAGAATACAATGCAGATAAAAAAGACTGAATGTTAGATGGGACAGATTTCTGAACTAATACAAACTGACATAGTGTAGATATAGTATGTAAGGATGGTCAAAGGAGTGTAAAGGATAGCTGAAGTATGCCATATTACTGACTAAAGAATAAGGTAAGTGCAATAACTAATTTCTGACCATTCTTCTATGTATATGTACCTGTAGCTGACAAACTAGAAGAAGTTAAAAGGCTGAATGAGATGAAAACAGAATGCTTAAACTGTATAACTAGCTTATGAAATATCCGACACATGACTAATGATGCTAACTTTCAATGAGTATTACACTATACAGCAGACAAACTTCGTGCGAAAGTTAAAGATTGTGATGATGAATTAAAGAAATACATATAGAAATACTAGTTACTTTCGTTATCAAAAATTAAATAAGCTATACAAACCAAACAGAGTGGAATAACTCTCCACACAAAGAAAAAGAGAGTCTAAATCAGACTCCCTTTTCTTTTATAAGGTTTCCTTTTCCTGTCTTCTGGTTTAACTAAATGTTTTTTAACATAAGCTCTATTAAATTCTTTATCTACAGCTATTCTACATTTAGTACAGTATTTTCTGTTAGCGATTCTCTGAATAGTTTTTCAGCATCTTTGGCACTCCATTAACTTTGATTTTTTGTTTTCCATGTGTATAAACTTAATAAATAAATCTGATTAACAAACATCTCTCACTTGTTTAGCATCGTAAACATAAGTAGATTTTAACTTTCTTTTCTTGTCAGCTTTCTTCCATTGCCTTTTCATCTCATCTTCTGGGAATAGGTTTCAGTATCAGTTACAATGGTCTTTAATCCATTTCTTTAATCTCTTATACTCTCTTTTTCGGTATCAGACTTCATCACTTTCAAATCAAAAGCTACATTCACATTCTTTTAACTCCTCTTTCAGCTTTCTATTTTCATCCCTTAATTTAGCACATTCAATATCTACTTCATTGTATAGTGTTTCATACCTATCTACATATTTAACTATTACATCTGGAGAATAATGCTCATTAAAACTTATTAAGTTTATGTTGTCTTCTTCCAGCTTTTCGTTTTTTTCTTTCAGCTTTTTGTTTTCTTCTTCCAGCTTTTCGTTTTTTTCTTTCAGCTTTTTGTTTTCTTCTTCTAACTCATAACATCTCTCTACAATTCAGCTTAGCATATTCTGTGCTGTCTGAATATTCTCATCTACTTTTGTCATTCTCTCCATAGGTAAATAATATAAAAGTCTGATTAGTCTTGCGACCAAAACCACTCATCTCGTTCTTGTTGCTCTGGAGTTCTTTCTATCTCCCAAAGCTGAATTACTGGGAATATATAATTTCTTTCATCTCATCTTCTTTTAAGCTCATTCATTAGTGGCTGTTCGTATTTTCTCCTCCAATTGTGCTTTTGAATAAGAGTAATACATCTTGCTATATAATCTGAACTCATATCTTTAATCGCTATTTTCTCTCAATTCTTATTTTCCCAATATAGTATTTCAGATTTTTCTTTTCTCTTTTCCATAGGTTATTAAATTAAGTAAATAAATCTGATTAGTCTTCATCAAAATAATCATAATAGTAATCTCATTCTTCCCAATGTTTTAACTCCTCTTTCAATTCTTCTATCTTTTTCATCTGATTTGTTATTATATCGTGTTTTTCAATTAGTTCTTTTTGATGGTTGGTGGCTTGTGTCTTCCAAAAATCTACTTCATCTGCAAGTCTTAGATTTTCTTTTTCTAAATTTCTTATTTTATCGTTCTTTTCATCAATAAGCCAATTAAAATAATCTTTATCAGTCATTCAGATTTTTATTTAAGATATAAAATTAGGTCATCAATAGGTGTATCTGATATTGATAGTAGCATTAAGAACGTATCTTCCCAAGAAAAATCGTTGTTATCTAAATCACAAATCATTGATTTCTTATTGTCGTTTTTAGTCAGATTAAATAATTTTTCTCATAGGTCTATCTTATCATTCTCTACTAACCATTTAATAAAACCTCCCTGTAACGAAATAATATAAGTCTGAGCATAAGCACCACTTAGATTTTCAACTCAGTTAGTCATAGTTAAAAGTCAGTCATCATTTGAGAATTTTCGGTTTTCTCAATAAAACTCTTGTAAGAGGTTTAATAATCTCTCCATTTTATATTGAATATGGTAAATAAAATTGTATATTGTAAGCAGACATATTTAATTACGAAATATGTTCTAACCTTACAAACACAGAAAGGAGATTTCATTCAGATTTCTCTTTTTTGTTAAATAAATCTTTTATTAAACTCTCTTACCACATAACCAAACAAGAAAGCACAAGCCTCCTCTCCTATGGTATATTCTCTATCAATAGCACTAACTAAATGGTATAGTTCGTGCATAAATACTGACAAATTATTTACATTCTCCACCCACATTACATAGGTTAGATTTTCTTCTAAGAATAAACCTCTTGGACAAGTTAATCCATCTGCATTACCATTACTCTTATAATCTACTAATCAACTTACCTCTCTCACATACTCCTCAAATTTTTCTCTACCTCATTCTCAATACAAAACTCTAATATAGCATTCTAACATTGGCTCATAAATTTCTATAAGTCATTCAGATTTTTCTTTTTTCATTTCCTTTTGGTAAATAATATAAAAGTCTGATTAGTCTAACTTAATTGAATTGAGTAAAAATTGTTCAAGCTTGTCCTCATCAGTTAGAGCCGTTTCTATTAGTCGGTATCTGTAATCTGTATAATTATATTGGTCTTCTCAAAGTGGGTCTGGACTTATCATCCAAGTAAACCTATCCTTTTTTACCATTTCATTCTCACACACGAATTGCCATAGTCAGCTCTCGGCTGATACTAATTCTCTGAGAGAATGTTGTACCTTTTTCCATTTGTTTATCCGTTCGTTTCAGCTTTCATATCTATAACTGATAAATATAGTATTCTTCCTAATTTTAATTGCTCATTCACAAGGGTAATTTCATCGGGTTCACCACTTATTTTTTATTTCTTGATGAAAAGGTTTCCATCCTCTTTTTATCAAGCTATTCAATAGCTGTTCTAATTTGTTTTCCATAACTTGTAAATAATAAATATAAATCTGATTATTCCCCATTTCACATTTTTCAGTACTTTTGGGGAATGATTTTACACATTTTTCAGAAGACTAACTAAATACTCAATAGGCTCATCTTGGATGCTTAGTAGCATAAGCAATTGTTTTTCTTCACTCCACTCATACTTCTCTCATTTTCTATCAAAAGCAATAGGCATAAAGTCTGAATTTATAATTATTTCATCTCGGTCTATCTTATCATTCTCTACTAACCATTTAATAAGCACTGCTTGTTTCGTTAGTAGGTGTTCTAAATTCACAGGTCAAGGATAATCTTCTCATACAAATGAAACAAAATATAATCAGTCAGATTTCCAAATCTCATCTATCTTTGTGATAGAATAATCATCTCAATATGGTTTCCATCACTCTTTTATTCGCTCATTCAATAACTCTAATAGTTTTTTCATTTCCTTTTGGTAAATAATATAAAAGTCTGATTACTTTATTAAGTATGTATCTTTATATTCAACAATTCAATCACTTTCTTTACATTCTCTCTCATACTTATCATATCATTCTCAATAAAATATTTGTCATCTCTCAAAATTATCTCAATCTCTACCTATTTTATATTTGAATATACAATTTTCTTCTATGTCTTCTATTGGTAAACTATCTCAATATTCACTATCTTGAAAACAAATTTCTCTATCTCCATCTAATTCTTTCAGCTTTTCTATAAGTTCTTTTACAGTCATTTCTCTAAAGTAATGTTATAAAAGTCTGATTATTTCTTCTTAGGATACCAATACAAATAGTAATTGCTAAAGTAGAATGCTAAAGGTCTGCTAACTGACCTTTCTACTACTTCTTCATCTACCAATTTACGACATCCCTTACATCGTAAGTCTGATTTTTTTATTTCCTTTCAGCATCTTTTACAAGTATTCATATCTAAACATTTAATATAAATCTGTTTCTAAAGAGCAGTCCACCTCCTGCTCATGTTGTTGAATCTTATTTTACTTTTTACTATGCACTCCAAAGGTGGTTGGAGTCGCAAGAGCATGAACAGGAATTTAAACCTGCTTAGACATCTCTATCTAAGACTCTTGACTGCATCCTTTTACGGCGATTTGCATTCCTAGCTAACCTAACTAACAGGTATACTTAGTTCATATTCCCAACGTAGTAACAATAGTATTATCATGATTATGATAATCAGAATTAGTTTTTTCATTATAGCTCTTTAGTCATAGCATTAAAATAATCTTTCTTAACAAGGAACAATTCTGAACTCTTATTGTCTCCTCATAGCACAATCTCTTTATCTACACTTGCTAATCGGATTAATAGTCTAGCTCTATCTACATAATAGAATTTATCCCCTAACTTATACACAATATAATCAGCCTTACTTGCATATACTCCACTAGGCTCTCAATTACAAGTAACCTCGAATCAAACATTTCATGTCCTTTCTGATACCATATCATTTTTAATTTCAAAGGTTCTCTCTACATCATGCCCTAGTTTCTTAAAGGTAGCTTTTACATCTCGTTCCTTAAACTTTCATTGAGAGAATTCTAACTTACTAACATCTCGTTTCATTAGCTTAGTTGCGAATTCTCTCTCGACTTGTTTTCAGAGTTCTAAGTCTTCCTTAAACATTTTATTACCACAATATAAATCTATCTGATACATACACTGCACACTTCTTTCACTTAATTATTCTACTCGGTCAGTAGAATTTGGTTCAGCTCTTCCATTTAGCAAAGCAATAATCTAATTGAAAGTAAGCATTATCATAATATTCCTGTGGTAGCTTATGATAGTTTGTATTCATTTGACAAAGTCAGAACGCCTTACCATTATCTCATACTGCTTTTGGATTCCATCCACCGTTCTCGCATTCAATTAGCTTTACAAAGTCTAATCATCATATACTGTAAGCATATCTGATTAGCTGTTGCTGATAGCTATCTTCTGCGAATCATTTATGAGTAATACCTGTTGAATTTAATTCGTGTTTTTCTAATACAATTTGTTCCACTTTAGTGTTTGTCAGTTCAACATCTTTACTCTCTTTTATTTCATTTTTGGCAACGGTATTAACTGGTGTTTCTACTTTATTTTCAGTAGGATTTTTTTCTGAGGTTGACTCCTCTAGTTTAAACCCTCATAATCTTTCTTAGAAAGTTCTGAAATCTGATTCCTTAGAGAGATAATTTCTTCGTCCCAACTATCACAGTATCAAGTCATTCATTTTAGGAATTTAGCACTATCTGCTATTCATAAGTTATCAGCACATTCAGCTTTAAGATTCCTTAACTCATCCATCTGAGTAGTAAGCTCTCAAATAGTTCTACTTTTACTTTCCTCTGCTACTGCTTTTGGAGGAGTAAATAGAACTAATAATATGAAAGCGATTATTACAATTACCATAATAACAATAGATATAATTCTGATTCTTCTTTGATTTTTTCAGTTGTTTACTGAACCATTTAAACCATTAAGTTGTAAGTTTGTGTTTGTCATGTTGTTTAATTAAGAATAAATAGGAGGAGTTGCAGGATTTTATAAGAGAATATTTTTCTGAGTTAGTTTGCACCAACAACTCCTATCATTTTAACGACTTTGGTTGTCGTAAATCACTAATATTGTAGGAACTTAGTCCTCTTATTCGAAAGGTAGCTCAACAGTATCTTCATTCTTTCACATAAGATTTCTGTAAGCATCCCTTAGTTGTTGCTCTACTATATCGTCCACGTCATACTTTCATTTAATAGTTCTGATAAAGTTATCTTCGTCCATACATTTCTCCATGAACTCTTTGTTAGTAGATGCTTTCTGAAACCATCAGTTAGGATTCTCTTTAGATTCAGATTTCTTTGTAGCTTTTTCTTCCTTTCAATGTGTATTAGTAGCGTCTGCGTCTTTCACATCGTCTATACAGAATAGTCCATTCAACGCATACTTTCTAGCATAAGAACTTGTAGCTCATGTAATCTGTGAATCGTCCATTCATTTCTTAGATTCTGATTCTCTAGCATAAGCTGAATTCTGTTCTATAATTTCTCACGTTTCACAATCCTTTAATGTAGCTGTTGCCTTTACATATATTCTACCACCAACCTCTACTATATCGTCTGAAATAGTAAGAGTAGTCTGTGTATCGTATAGTAAAGGTTTAACTGCCTCTAATATATCTTCACAACTACGATAGTTGTAGTTCCCAAAAGCATTGCGTTGGTTTTTGGGTGCTTTTAGACTTGCTTGAATAAGCATTAATTTGTTAGTTTTCATTGTTAGTTTGCTTTATAAGATAAATGTTATTTAGATAGGTTGTCTATCATTTTCTGAAACTGATTTTTAATTCGTTCAGATTTTGCTTTTTGCATTTTAAGTCTAAGTTCTATTAATCTATTCTGTTTGGCTACCTCATGTAGCAATAGAACTTTCCTATAAGTATCTACATTCATTTTCTTAATTCTTCATAAGTAGGTAAATAATCTATCTGTGCGTCTATACTTAGTAGGTGTTCATATAAGCCATTCCAAGCCTCTCATTCGTCATGATATAATGGTTCAGTTTCATCTACTATGTTATGAATTGCATATCTATATCATTCAGAATCATTCCCTACTATGTAATTTCACTTTTGTGCCTCACGTTGCCAATCGACATCGTAAGCATCTTGATAGTGTCAGTAATGTTGTCTAGCCATTTTTCTTTTTGTAAAAGGTTAAAATGTTATACTCTATTCAATCTTCGTCGTCTGGTGTCAGTTCATATAATTTCCAACCACACTCTTGCATGAACTGTAATGCAGGTAGTAGTTTTCAAGTTCTAACCACCATTAGATTAGAAAGGCTTGTTAGTATTTCCAAGTCCTCAAGTGGCTCAAAGTCAGTCTTTAACATATTTCCCTCAGTAATAATAAACATCAACTTCTTTATTCACTACATACTTATCCTTCATTAATTTATAGTTTCTGTATTCTTCGTCCCCATCGTCCATTTTAGTAATCACTATGAACACGTTAGATAAGTCCATAATTTTTTGGCTACCTTCCCACGTTCAACTACGATTAGTGTGGTGTAGCATAACAATTGCTACGTTTAATCTCTGTGCTAGTTCTTGTAATTCCTCCATACATTTATTCTGATTATTCCTTGCGTCTTTCTCTAGGTTTCAGTGTATCCTACTGAATGTGTCCACAACGAATAGCTTGTATCATTCGATAGCTCATATCTCTATCACTTGTTCTAATTTCTGTAAACTGATTCAGTTTGGACTATTGTAATACTTGAATTTGTTTAACTTATCTTCTATGTAGTTCTTCATATCTTGTTTATCTGTATCAGTAAGAGTAGATTCTACTGATAAGTCCCTCTTAGTTTTTCAATGAAACCATAACCATCTTGATTGCCACATTGTTTCAATAGGAAATTCCAGATTTATATAGTATCATTTAACTCATTTCTTAGCATTGCGTTCTATCATGTCTAATGCGAATGTTGTTTTTCAACTGTTCGATTCAGCAATGATAGTTGCTAATTCTCAAGTTAGGATACATTCGAATTCGTCGAATGCCTCACTTGGATAGTCAATTGCTATCCTTTCTTTTAGTTCAAACATTTTGTTTTTAGTTAGTTAGGTAAAGTTTAACTGAATACTGTTAGCTTGCTTTAACATTCATTTAACCTTTTCTTCTCCAAACTGTTGTTTTAAATCATTCCATAACGTTTTAGCGTAGGTAGATTGTCAGAATTTTTCATCAGATTTCTTTTTATCTCTGTAAGATTTAATAATAGCATACAGTTCTTCATTAATCTGTTGTTCGTCTAATGGTTGAAATTCTTTAATCCACGTTTCAAATTTCTTAACGAACTTGAAATCTTGTTTTAATCTACATTCACAATTGTATAACACCATTCAATTTTGAATATCACTATAAGATATTCATTGATTTAACTTATCTATAATCAGCTTATTACATTTCTTTTCGTCTATTCACTTATTCTTTCAGTAGTAGTTTTTGTATAAGTCTGAAATATCTGTGCAAATTTCAGTAGATATATCTTTAGATATATCTTTATTTTCTATTATATTATTATGGTTGTGATTTTTCACAACCCCCCCTTGTGATTTTTCACAACCCCTATTGTGATTTTTCGCAAGGTATATCTTTCTCTGCGTTCAGCTTTCTATTTCTATAAATCATAATTCACATAACACAGATAGATTCTTGGATATAGTCCGTTTATTTACGTCTAACAATTCTCCAATGTAATCGTTAGATGCTCGACTATATCATTTTTCAGCACATAGGCTTGAGATTAAACAGAATAATAATTTCTGTTTATCAGTGAGTTCTTTACTAAACAACACTGAATTTGGCATTAATCAGTATCACTGGTCTAGCATTTGGTTAAGAGATAAAATAAAAGTAGAGTTTTCAAGCACACACTTTCTAACTCTACTTTCATTATCCACTTATCATGTGGTCGACATTGTCTTTTGAAAAAGAGTTTAATTAAGTGTGTTGCTTTGGGCGACATCACTCTTCCCATTACAACACAGCTAATTAAACCCTTTCCTTTAATTGTGTGTCGTGATGTCCTTTTTATCATTCAAAGGCACGACTCCACAATTCTCTATGTCAGTAAAGAAAAAGTCGATTATCTTTTTGATAACCGACCTTTCAAGTTATATAACTTGGGAGGGGTGGGATTCGAACCCACGACCTTATAGGTTCGTATCGTTCGTTCCTACCGTTTGGCTATCAATAGATAGTGCCTTTAAAGATGGCGGTATTATAATGATTTTTTTAAAAAATCAAGTCTTTTTTTTAAAAAAGTTTTTTTGTTTTTTGTTTTATCAGTTCTAAACTAATTAAAAATCTGATTTACTTTTTTTTGTAGATTCGATTTTAGCACATGGCAATATCACTCTGTTGTTTGTATATCTTTATGTCCTAGTAGTTCTTGTATCTCTCTTATATTCATTCAGCTTTCTATTAATCTTGTTGCGTATGAATGTCTAAGTGTATGAACTGTTATCCTTTTTCAAATGTTTAATAAGTCTGAATACTTTTTTATTCTCTCACATACTGTGTTCTTCTTTATGGGTTTTCAGAAGTCGTATCAGCTATTATGAGAAATAAAAACATAATCAGATTTTTTTTCTTTTTTTCATGTTCGTGGTATAGGTTTTTCTCTTTCTTCTAGGTAGTTCTCTAAAAGTTTTTCAGTAGATTCTGTAAAGAATACTCGCCTAGCTTTGTTTCACTTTCAGATTATTCTTTTTTCTTTTTCTTGTATATCTTTCACTTTCAAGTTTAACATCTCACTTAATCTTAATCAGCTAGTATAACCTATATTCACAAGTAATTGACTCCTTAACGCATTGATTTTATATTTTTCATAATCAGATATAAAGTTCATAAACAGCTCAAATTCTTTTTTAGATATACATTCAATGTAATCAGATTTTATTTTTTTTGTTTCTATTTTTCTATAATCTATTCCTATATCGTAATAGTAATTAAGATATTTCAGAAAAGATTTTATAGCAGTAATTTTTCCTTGAATAGTTTGTGGTGAAAGTGTAGGTCTAACCGTATAGTAAATTGAATTACGTGGCGTTTTAATCTTTGATAGATATGTTTTTCGTTCTTCAATTTCTATCATTGTTAAATCTCAGCTTTCAATTGTTCTTCCTTTGTTTTTTAATCTTCGATAATTAATAAACAGTTTTAAATCTGTTTCATAATTTTGAATAGTGTTAATACTGAATTGTTTATTCAGCATTCGTTCTTTTCGTTTGAAAAGTAGTTCATTTGTAATTTCCATTTCGGCATTTGGTTAAAAAGTAAAAACTAATTATAATCAAATACCAATGAAAAATAAAAAAATACCTAGCATGAATAACTAGGTATTGCCTAGCTTTATTCTTTTTTTATAGTGTTGTAAGTTTTTTTCATCTATTCAATTTTGAAAACATGGATTTTACTTCATCTAATCTAATCCATAATACCATATATGGTCTTTTTTGGTTTCATGCTTTGAATGCTGTGAGGCTTTTTGAGTTATCCACTCTTACAGGGAAGTACCTTCAGCAAGTTTTAATAGTTCTAGTGTCTATTCAATCCATTATTGATAGCTGTGCTAAAGTGTAGCATTTAATCAGTTCTCAAGCTGTATTGTCCCTGTGGTCTCTTATCTCTCGCATATCAGTTCTATTGGTTTTTTTTATCACTGGCATTTGTTTGTATAAGTGTATATAAAAACATATTGATTTTTATTAAAATAAAAGTATAAGTCAAATGGCTTTTGGTGTGGTAGCCAAGGGCTGTCTAGAAATAGACGTTGGTAGATGATAAAACGCCTAGACGTTTTATTTTCTTTGAATAAGTCGGCTCTAGTAGTCGGCTTTTTCTAATTGTTCATCTCTTCGTGCTTCGTATTGTTCATCGCAATCATCTATCTTTCAAGTCTCTCTTAAATATTCTCATCGTTCTAAGCAATCAAAATCATAATTAAATGGTCGTTGTTCTTTGTTAAATAAGTCTATATCTATCATGGTTATTTTTGGTTAATATGTAAATAGTGTTTTTTTAAATCAGATTTTTTTAATCGTTCCATCTGCTCTTGTGCTTCTTCAATCAGCTTTTCTTTATTGTTTCAATAAATAGTTCCCATAGGTTGTCATCGTCTTGTATGTAGGTTTATGTAGTATTTCATTTTATAATTAGTTAAGAGTTAAAAATTAGCTGTTGAAATTGTATCTAGTCATTGATATTTTCATGGTCAAGTATAAGTGTATAATTTGTCTTTATTTTGTCCCATATATTCCCTTGTTAAATATCTTATAGCGTCTCGTTTACTATAGCAAGGCGTATCACTAAAATTGAAATAGAAATACACAGGGATTTTGTAGTTATAAACATATAAAACAATTTCTCGTGGATTTTTAAAAATACTTTCTTCGTAGTCAAAATATTTTCAAAATTCCTCAGCAAAAACTGGGTATTTTTCACAAAATTCTTTTGTGAAGTTATAGCTTTTTCTCAAATCTCAAAATTTGAAGTGTATATAGTTTTCATCTGTTCAATAAAAATTTATTGAATTTATATAGTTTTTAGTTGTTTTCATGGTTATTAGTTGTTAAGAATAAAATCAAATTTAAGTTTTAATTGTTTTAGTGTATATCGGCAAGAGTTCCCTCTTAGTTCCTTTAGTTTTTCTCTTTTTTCGTCACTCATTGCAAGGTTTTTGATTATATAATCTAACCCCTCCAAAAAGTCTAATCTTTCGGCTCTTATCTCAAGCCGTTTATCGTTTAGTGTTTTCATGGTTACAATTAGTAATAAATTAAAATATTGTTTATGTGTTCTAGTATGTCTTTTTTTGTTTTTCTTCTTCCCATCGTTTCAATGTCGTCCCTTAATTCTGCAATATTTTCTCTTAGTCTTTTGGCTCTCCATTGTTCAAGCCTTAAATCTTCAAGCTCTTTTTCAGCTTTTATTTTATAGTTTTGCATCTCTGCAAGTTGCTTTTCTATAGTCATTTTAGTAATAATTAAGAATTAAAAGCTCTCAACTTGTATAAATCCATTGTTTACAAGTAATTTTTCATAGTCTAAAATGTCAGATTTTTTATTTACTTCTATGTCATCTCTTCCAGTATATCAATAAAATGGGTTTATATAGGTTCTAAATGTTTTTTTAGCATAATCTATAATCAAGTTATAGTTCCTTTGGTATCCTCTTTTTTGTCGATTTTTATCGACTCGGTATAAATGAATTGTTTTCATGGTTATTGTCGGTAAGTGATAAAAGTCAGATTTTTATTTTTCTGTTTTTATTTCTCGATTATTGTTTAATAACTCTTCAAGATATAATCAGCTTTGAATAAGTAAATCCTCCATCGGTCTTCATTTTATAAAATAAGTACACTGTTGTATAACTCTATACAAGTCTTCAAAAGACTGTAAGAAGCTGTTTTTTCGATAGTTATAATCTGTATTTTTGCATTCATAATTTTGGTTTAAATCTTTTTCAAGTGTTTCTTCTACTCTTGTAATGTCTCGTCAATAGTTCGCATTCTCTAAAATGCTATAAAAATAGTTATTGTCTAGTGTTTTCATGGTTTTAATTATTTAATAGATAAATGCTTTTTTATAAATTGTAAATCAGATTTTTTTAGTCTGATTATTTTTCATTTTTCTAGTAGTTCATCGTCATTTTCAGCTATTTCTTCGTTTTCATCCAAAAAATAACAATCTCAAGCCATTCACCAGTCAAGAGTCAGATTTTCAGGATGTTTTACTTTACATATCGAATATTCAGTAATTTCTCTATAATCATGGTTTTTTAAATCATAAAATAGTCTATCAATACATTCTCCAAGCGTTCAGCAATATAAACAATATCAATCGTCGCTTGTTCATAAAATATAAGTAGTTTTCATGGTTTTTAATTGGTAAATGATAAAATTAAGCGTTGACAAGTAGACTATACAAAAGTTGTATTTCTCCTCTGTTTTTTAGTATTTTTGCCATAATCAAATGCTCTGGGCTTCTATCGTTTCTTTCTTTTATCCAGTGCATCAGTACGTTATAAATATCTATTGAATTTTGTTGTTTTCGGTAATCCTCGCCCATTGCTTTAACTGTCTTTCAGTCTTTCTCAAAATTTCAAGTTTTTGAGTTATAAGTTCGGAAGCTCTGTACATCTCCCAAACTTCAATATTTGTAAGTTGTTTTCATTTTAATGTTAAAAAAAAGAATAAAAAGGGGCTAAATCCTGCCCCTAGTCTTTGTTTACTCGTTCTGGTTCTATAAGTGGGTTAATATTCAGGCTTGTAAATTTTGTTCAAAAGGTTGTGTTTATCATTTCAAGTGCTGTTTCTCTTGTTGCTGGTTTTCATTTCAAAAAATCTGCTGCTTCGTGGTATCTTTCCCAGTAGTAATCTTGAGAAAAATATTTTTCTCGTGCTTTCTGGTCTTCTTCTGGTCGGTTTCGTCTGTGTGGCTCTGCTTTGTTTTTCTCTTTTAATTCAACTAGTTTTTGGTTGTATTCCTCTTCCATCGTTCTATTGATTAAATAGTCAAGGTGTAATTCTTCTTGTTTCATTCATTTTGCTTGCCATGTTGTAAACTCGACAAACCATTTTTTTCAATCAGGAGTTAAAAACTCAGCTCTTGCCCTGTGATTGTTAAAATCTCCCTCTTTTTCGCATCACATAGGACAAAGCCAAAACTCGCCGTTTGTGTAGCTTTCAGCATTTTCTTTTTTTAAATCTTCCCACTTTTTCAACGCTTCGGCTTTTTCTTCGGCTGTTATCTCTTCCCTTTTGAGTCAATTTAAAGAAATAAAAACGCCTTCCTTCTGGCATCCGTGAGCATAGGCTCTAGAACGGATTTCTTTTAATTCTTCCTTGTTGTAGTTTTTCATTTTGGTAGTTGGTAAATGATAAAAAACGCCTTTGTTTAAGGCTTAAATGGTCGCAATATCTAGGCAATGGGTAGTATTTTGTAGAACCTTGAAAAAATTATAAATTATTTAACTTGTTTTCTAATTCTTCAAATTTGGCTTTTGCCTCTTCAAAATTGCGTTTTTTAATCAGATTTCTAATATTTATCAATTTGTTGGTAATTTCTGAAATAATTATTGACTCATCTTTTAAGCTCTTAGGCTCTAAATAGTCAATAATTAAATCCTTGACATAAGAATAATTGACTCTTGGCGAGTCATTGCAATAATCGATTATTGCGTTTTTTGTTTTCAATGCTAGCATTTTGTTGGTAGTTGGTAGATAAAAACGCCTAAACATTGCAACCGTTTAAACCTTAAACAAAACCTCGCACCCTCTCCCGTTGATTATCTAGTCAAGAGGTAATCTTTCTTACTGTTAGCCCTGCGTTGAACTAACCTAAACTATAAAAGACCTTCAGATTTTTACTTGTTTATTTTATAGTGGATAGCTTGCATGCTGTTGACTATAAACAAGGTCAAACATGCAACCAATAAACAAGTAAATATTAAACACTGCACCACGTACGATTGAATGAATTTAAACTTATAGTTGGTTGTTATCCTCTTTATATAGAGTTGTACCTCATTCATTTGTACGTCCCTATTATAGTCGTATTTATTAAAAAATCAAGTCAATTTTGTATTTATAAGTCCATTTACAAACAAATACAAGGTAAGAACTGAGTAAAAATCATATAACTTTTAGTTATCAGCTAGCAAAAAATAATATAAAATCATTGACAAAATCAAAAAATCAAATATTGAAAAATGCTAAAATCACCATATAAAAATACAAAAAGCAAAAAATCCCCACAAAATCCCCACTAAAAAGCAATAAAAAACACGATAAACAACCAAAAAAACAATATACAATTAAATCAGCATTCAATTAATCAGATTTTTTTTATAACTTTATACTATAGCATCACACTATAAAAAACAAATACACAATATAATATATTTACTACATTTTTTAAATTAAATCAAAATTTAAGTATTTTTAAGTGGTTTGAGTGTATATTTAAACAAAAAAGAGTAAAAATAGTACAATTCTCTATCTAGCGTTTAGAACGTCTCTAATTTTCAAAAAAGCAACGAAACAACCTAGCGTTTCTAAACACTCTAGAATCAGTTTTCAATTTTCAGTTTTCAATCCATGCAATAGAACGCAACAGAACGAACCACGCAAGCGTAAACATGCAACAGCAAGCCAAGAAGAGAACCCCCACCCCCCAAATCGCACGGAAGAGAAAAATTTTACTACTTCTAACTCGCTATTTTTTTCCAAAATCAAGTTGCAAAAAAGACAACTCACCAAAAACATCAGAAACAATAGACTTGAATTCAAGTTTCTCCATATTTAGAGAGATAGTCATCATGTTTGGGTATATTTTAATATTTTTTTGGGGGAAATATTGGTTGCAAAAAAGACAACTTTGTGCTTGTAAATTATATTTTTTTTGGTATAATAAGTTGTTGTTTTTACAACTTTTAGCTTATTAACTAGGGACGAATGACATGGTTTTTACAGAAGAGAGAGATATTGGAGTATTGTGGCAAGGATTGAAAGGCTGTGAGGTGGCTAGACAATCAGATAAGGGATGGGTTAATTATACATGATGCAGATAGGGGGTATATAAAAGTGTGAGAGTATTGGCAGGAGGCTTATGATGAAGCTAAGAGAAGGTTTAATGAGAGACTAGAGAAAATAGAAAAAGAGAAATCTGAATTAGAAAAGAGATTAAATGGGTTGGATATAGATAAGATAGAGGAATATAAGGCGAATTCAGAATATTATCAGAAGTTATGGAGAGAGGAAAGGGAGGAGAAGGATAAGAGGATAAGGAAAGCATTTACTTGGATAAAGCAGAATGTGAAGTGAGCAAACTGGGATGAGTTTCATGAGTGGGTTATGAGTGATGAAGAATTATAAACTAACTTATAATTTTCTCTTGAAATTGAAAAAAATAACTATAAGTCTGAATTGTCAGTAAAGAAACTCTGTAGATAGAGTCACAAATTCTCTGTGATTTTATTACAGAGTTTTTTCTTATGAAGGACAAATACAGTATTACTAAGAAATGGGAATACAAGATAGAAGAGATGAAAAAGAAGACTGAACTTAAATACTCTATTTTACTATCTAAGAAAAAAGAGAAGGTTGAAGCTAATTGGGAATATGAGATTAGTAAATTAGAAAGGAAAAAGAATTCTGAAATAAAAAAGAAGGAGGAACAGTATAACAGGAAGATGTTAAATGAGATTAGGGTATTAGAATGAAAACCTAAGAGGGAATATAAATCAGATGCACCTAAGATTAAGCCATTACAGTTTGCTATGGATATAGCACAGGAGAATGCGAAGTTAAGGGATACAGATGCTGATGGGAACTGACCTTGTATATCACATGCTACACATAAAACATTCTCATGGTGAGAGTTAGCATGAGGGCATAGGTTCTCTAGGAGATTCCAGACATTATGTTTAGAGCCAGAGAATATCAATGCACAGTGTCACGAATGTAATTGGACTACATGACCTAAATGAGATACAGTAGCAAAAGAGAGAGTCAATCATCAGTATGATGTGAACTTAGATAAAAAATTCTGAGAGTGAACAGCAGAGAGGTTAAGTAAGTTAGTAGTAGATTATTTTCATGGTAAGTGAAAGAAATACGACTTAAAGATGGAGATACCAAAGCTCATAGATGAGAATGAGAGACTATGGGCTACTAAGAATTTTTATGCACCAAAGAAGAAGTGGAGGGTTATACGGAATAAATGCAAGAACCGTTTATAGTTCTTTATTTTTCTAATAATAAAAAATGCAAAAGTTCGTCTATCCTAGAGATTACCTAAGTATTAGAGGTAACACTAAACAATGTTGGAAAGTTCATAAGAAGCTCATGAAGAGAAGAGGACTTCCATATGTTGATTACAACTCATTCTATTCAAGGCTAAACAGAAGCCATTGGGATTTATACAGAGCCATCCATACACCATTAGACAAGAGTAAGTTGGAACGGCATGAGTTAATAAAGGTATGGTGCAGAACACAGCGATTCAGATTTATATATTTATTTAAGAGAGATGATAGAGGGTGAAGAAGTAAGAGATACTAACACGCTTGCTAAAGTCAAAACAGTAGATGAGTTATTACCTAAACCAGTAGATAAGCCAAGCACAAAAATCTGAGAGAGGGAATATAAGATTATAGAGGAGTGCTTACAGTTAGACTGAACAATAGAGCAAGGATGTATGTTAGCAGGAATAAGTGTTCCATCCTATTATAAGCATAGGGAGAAGAATCCAGACTTCGCTAGGAGGATGGACATAGCTAAACAGTTTCCGAAGATGGTAGCAAGAGCAGCTATACAGAAGAGGATAAGACAATGAGATGCTAAGACAGCATTAGAGTATTTGAAGTTAAGAGATAAGTTCTACAAACCAGAAGTAGTAGAAGAATGAGAAGAAACAACAGCACCAGTAGTGCAATTTATATCAGTGGCTAGTAATGAATGAAATACAACAAACCCTGACATTCAGAATGATACAAAGCCAAGCTCTGTCTGACAATGATACTCGAATTCTTGAGAAGTAGAGAAGCAGACTCCACGAGAGAATGAGGAACAAGTATTAAGGAATTTGGACTCCTTGAGTTTCAGCAACGAGTAGGGAGTAAGATAACGCCAGATGACTTAGTAGACCAGATAGCGTATAGCGAGAATCCTAAGTCTATGAGACAGAGGAAATGGAGACAATGACTTAAAGAGAAGAAGGATTATGAGGACTTATTAAAACAGATGAGAGAGAATGCCAAAAAAAATTAAAAAAATTTTAGAAATGTAGACGTACATAATATAATGCCAAATGTAGAGATAAAACTGACAGAGAATCAACAGAAAGCATTTGATGTGTTGTTAGACGACTATCACACTGCTGTTGGTTATGGATGATGAGCCTGATGAGGTAAGACTTATCTATGAATCATCTGGTTATGGAGAATGTGCAACCAATATCCATGAGTCAGATATGCTCTAGTACGTGATACTATTAAGAATATCAAGCAGACTTCTGTTATTTCCTTAGAGAAATTCTACAGGGACTACAACATACCAGAAGACATGAGAGGTAAACTTAATAACGTATCAAATGTAATAACCTTTCCCAATGGTAGTCAGATACTATTAAGGGAGTGATGCTATTTACCACAAGACCCATTGTATAACAGGTTCTGAAGTCTGGAACTTACATGAGCTTTCGTAGAAGAGAGTGCTGAATGTCCTTTAGAGTGAATTGAGATACTCCAAACCAGAGTATGAAGATTCAAGAATGAGGAGTATGGAATATTAGGTAAAGTGTTAGAGACATTTAACCCTAATCCATGACATGTTTATGAGAGATACTACAAAGGGAAGCATAAGGACTGAAAACAAGCTGTCTTTATTCCATCTCTAGTGTACTCCAACAACTTCATAGACAAGTGATATATCCAGAACTTAGAGAGAGCTAGTGAGAGGACAAAGCAGAGATTGTTGTACGGTAAATGGGACTTTGATGATAACAACTGGTTATTATTCAAGCAATGAGACCTAGATAGTCTAAGGACTAACGAATCTCATGGTGATAATTACTTCCTAATCTGCGATGTAGCAAGGTTTGGTAAGGATACTACAAGGATTAGCTTACGAAGAGGTAATACTTGGGTTAGAGTATGGACTTATGCTAAGAGTAGTGTGGAAGATGTAAAGACATCTATAAGGCTGATTCAGAATCAATACGAGATAGAAGCCAAGAACATAATTATAGATGCCGATTGAGTAGGATGATGAGTAGTAGACTGAATCCCTTATTCAACTGGATTTGTGAACAATTCTAAACCAGTAGAGACAGGGACAAAACAGAACTATGCTAATCTAAAAAGCCAATGTGCGTTCCTACTACAAGAAAAGGTGCAGAAGTGAGAAATTGCTATCAAATGGGAACATTTGGATGCTGATAAGGATTGGGAAATACTGACACAGGAGATGATGAACTGCTATATAGATGAGAAGAGTATAGATGGTAAGACTAGGATAGAGACAAAGGACAAGATGAAAGCAAGAATCTGAAGGAGTCCAGACTTATTAGATACCATGATAATGAGAATGTATCCCTATTTAAGATACTTTGATGATGAGATAAGTAGTTATTTAACTTCAATAGCTAGGTAATGATTAAATTAACAGATGAGCTAAGGCAGAAGATAATGTGAGAGTATAGGCACGGTTATGAGGCTAACCGTTCTAAGAACTCTCTTTTTATGACTCAGAAAGATATATACTCAACTAAAAGGAACGATGAGTTATTAAGAAGTCAGATTTTCTGGAGTGTTTCTAGGACTATGCAAGCTACTTGTATAATCAACGAACCAGATGTATCATGGGAAGACGAGAACGTGCTATATCAAATGGAAGCTAGAAACTTCACAGATATGTATAAAACAGATTATCAAAATCAGAATTGGTGATTTGATAGATATATGTGACTAGAGGATGTATGTAAATACTGAAAAGCTGTCTTTCTTTTTACTTGATATGACTCTAAAAAGAATGTGCCTACAGTTCAAAGGATAGACCCTAGATTTGTTTATCCTTACAATGACGGTTCACTCTTAGTTAAAGACTACCCATTCTTCTGATTTGATAGAGTTATTACATATAAACAATTAGAAGAACTACCAGTAAGTGCTAATAAAGATTTCAAGGAAATGATAATCCATCACTATGATGTTTATCTAAACGGATTAGAGACAGAGGATGCATTCCTAAGAAATATCTGTACTTGCTACAATTCAACAACAGGACATTACACAATCCACTATCACTACACATATATCTACGATGAAGAAACTAAAGAGAATAAGTTATACTTAGTACTTATGCTCTGCGACCAAATCCTAGATATATATGATGTACCAGAGACAGATAATAAGATACCTATCGCTGTTTATGGATTTGCATACGACAGCCAAGACTGGTGGGGAACATCATTAGTAAATATTATAGAAGACTGACATAGAACAGAGCAACTCTTACTTAATCTATATAAGATTAAGGTTACTAGAGAGGCTATGTGAGGAAATATCTTCATAGATGAACAGGTATTCATGAATAATATTAATACTTTGAAGAATCAGAGTATTAAGAACAGATGGTTTCCTGTTAAAATGAGAGACCTTACAAAACCTATCAGTTCAATGGTTTATGAATTACCACAGAGTCAAATAAGTTCAGACTTATATAACTCTCTTGGTATGATTAAGAACAAAGCATTAGCAGAATCATTTACTAATGCTACAGCACAGTGATTAGGATTAAGTTCTAACTCAGACCCTAACACAGCAACAGCCAGTAAGATACAGAAAATCAATGCTAATATGATTACATCATTACAGAATCAGATTTTATCTTACTGAACTAAGGACTTTGCAGAACTATATAGAGACTTCATGTTATACCATTGGAGGAATAGTTCTAAGAAGGTAATCCGTAGAGTAAATAACTGATTAAGCTGAACATATAAGAAAGTAAGTAAGAAGGATATACGTGGAGATTTCTCAATCATGATAGTAGACCCTATTATCAAGGACATCATCTATCAAGAGAAGAAAGCAGCATATATGGGACAATACAATATGCTAGTATCAGACCCTAAAACTCCACCATTCTTATTAAATAATATCCGTAGAGCTATCGCATACTACGATGGACTAGATGAAAGTGAGATAGATTCAGTAACTGAGATGTCTCCAGAAGATTACCAATGCAAGATGGACGTATTGTTGCTAAATCAGAACATAAGTATCTACATCCCACAGAATGCCAATGTCCAAATGAGATTATGGTACTATAACAGAGCTGAAGATACAGATGCTAAGTTTAGAGCTATACAAGCATTACAGTATATGGTACAGCAATGACTAGGAACAACAGAGATGAACATGGCTAGTCAGCCAAAAGTGACAGACTTTAAGTCTGCTTGAGAGAATAACGACCCATTAACTAACATAAACTATGACACAGTAAACAACTTAGACAGTGGTACATGAATGAGTGAGGGAAGCAGAGTCAACCGAAGTCAGAATAAATCACTGAATGTAAGTTGAATGCAGTCAATAGATGCAAGTAATGGTATCGGTTAGATTTATCTATTAATATTAAGCAATGACATTTAAGAAATGACAAAAGCCACCAAAGAAATGAGAAAAGCTACAAGAGGTGGAAGTAAAAGCACCAGTAATTGAAGAAGAAACACCAGTTAGCACCGTTATTGAAAATGAAATAAGCAAGGTAGAAGAACCAAAGGTGAAAAAGAGTTCAGATAACATAATCTGAAACGTCTGAAACACAGTTGTGGCTAAGCCAAAAGGTAGGATTGCATTTGAGGCACAAGTTGCACCAGTACCTTTATTCAAACTACCTGCAGATATTAGACAATATCTAATAAATAACGGATTTAGTTCAGATGTATACAAGAAAGACAAGGAACGGTTAGAGAAACACAATGCAGATATGGAGATGATAAACAGACTTAAAGACTTTTTAACTCATTTATAATCATGTGGCAGATACTTAGGGACATAAATGACTTGATAAAAGAAGAGCCATATAGGGAGAAGATAAAGGTGGAAGACATATCAAGGCAGAAAGCCAAGAGATACAAGCAGGAAGTGTATAGGAAGATGATATACAACTATCTGAGGAAGTATCACAAGGGTATAGATATGCTCTCTAGGGAAGATATAGCGATTATGACTGAGTGATTTGACACCATAGATAAGACATTGTTCCTAGACCAAGTGAAATACTGTCTAGAGACAAACTATGGTAAACCTATCAAGTGGATAGTTCAGAATAATAAATCCATTTTATTTAATAAGCAAACTAACTAATGGCTTTAGAAGAAGAATTGATGAATGCAGAGCAAGAATCTGCTAAAGAAGAGGAGAAGGAGACAAAAAATCCTGATGACCTCACAGATGAACAGATAGAACAAGTGAAAGAACTTGTTGCTATGCCATGATGGCAAATACTCCTAGACTGTATGGAGAAAAGAGTACAGAAACAGAAGGATGATGTAATTGTACTAGCTAAGGACAATTTCCTTAATCCTAAACCAGATGGATACACTTACTATGAGATATTAGGTGCATTCATGCAAGGTATGGGGGAAATGGAAAGACTTGTGAAAGTACTTACAGCAGACCCTGAAGAAGTAAGAAAAGCACAGGAAGCTCTACAGAAAGCTGAAGAAGAGCTACTAAAGAATAGAGGATAAACTCTCAAATATTCTCCACCGAAGTTGCAAGTGGTTAAACTAATCAATTGTAGTCAAGTTGAAGACTTAAAATCAATTCGGAGTTGTAGAATGCTCTGACTTTACATTCTATTTATTATCAGATGACTGATATGGAAAACATTGATAACACTGAGGAACAGAAAAAATCGTGATATGCTGCTTTGAGAGAGAAGCATAATCAAGAGATGGCTGACCTACAGGCTAAATTAGATGCTGAAATCGCAGGAAGAGCTGCAGATAAGAAACTTTACTTCGAAAGTACTATGAAAAGCAGAGGATACGAATGAGACTTCGGTGCATTCGCAGACAAATATGCAGGATTAGATATTAACGATATGGTTTCATTATATGAGTGACAGAATGGGAAAGTAAATACTCAACCAGCTGTACAAACTCAACCTGAAATAAATCAGACTAATGAATGACCTAAAAGTGTTATCGCATGAGCCAATCCAACAACTGAGGTTGGATGACCTAAACTTAACGAAATGAGTTCAGAAGACTTAATTAAGTGGGCGAAAACACAACCTTGGATGCATAACTAATAGTTGGAGAGGCTAAATATTTATTTTAGCTTTAACATTTATTTATTATGGCAACAACAAACTGAGCAGATAGATGGCAAGTTGCTATCTCTAATGCAAGCACACAAGCTGCACAAAACGTTATGATTACTTCAAATATCAACGATGCAAGTAATGTAAACGAATTCTTAACTTATTTACTTCAAAAATCTTTCCTTGAGAACGGAGAACCATCTACTGTTTTCATGAGATTCGGAACTAAAGCATCTCATCAAGGATACAAATCTATTACTTGGCCTAGACTCTGAGTAATGAAGACTTCTTTGTCTGATGCTGCTTTGGTAGAAGGAGTTACTCCAGATGGACACACTAATGTAGTTAAAACTGTAACTGCAGTACCTGTTCAATTAGGAGACTACTCTATCATCTCAGATGTATTGGATGTAGAAACATTACTTCCAATTATCGCTGCACAAGGAAGAGAACTAGCTAACAATGCAGGAAGACTTATCGATGAATTCATCCAAGATGTATTAGCTAATAGTTCTATTGGTGCTATGTATGCTGGTACAGCTACTTCAAGAGCTACTTTGGCTGCAAGTGATGTAATGGACTTAGACTTAGTTCTTAAAGCTACTACATTCTTAGCTGCACAAGGACAGACTGGAGAAAGATTCAAGATTATTATGCACCCTAATGTATTCTTAGATTATGCTAAATCATCTTCTACTAATACTTGGTTGAATAAATTAATCTACGAAGACTTCAAAGGAATCAAAGATGGATTCGTAACTGCTGGAGTTAACTACGACATCTACATTTCATCTAACGTTAAACCATTTACTGTAACAGATGCAGGTGGAGACTTCCAAGTTTACCCTTCATACGCTTTCAGAGATGGTGCATACGGAGTTGGAACTCTTCAAAATCTTCAGACTTTCTACAAACCATTTGGTGCTGCTGGAACTGAAGACCCATTAAATCAAAGAGCAACAGTAGGATGGAAATGTATGTACTGAGCAGCTGTTCTAAACGACTTGTTCATCGTAAGAATGGAATCAAGAGCAGGAACAGATTATGCTTGGCAAGAAGCATTAAGCTAGTTAGTTTGCTTATATATCATGGGCTGGGCAACCAGCCTATGAGAATAATCAGACTGATATTTATCTCTTAAAAAGCAGTAGATGGCAACTATCCAAAATATGTATAGTAATTGGTGTTTAGAAGAATTAAGGTGAGATACACAAGTAAATCAGCAAGTATGGTTAGCTTGGTTTAAGAAGGGGTTATTAATATTCCAGAAAATGATATTGGAGTATGTATCTGGACAGCAGAATACATCTTCTGTTATTCAAGATATAGTCAAAGACCAAGCCACATATTCATTACCATTAGGAGAGAGTTGAAAACCAGATTTCTATAGTATTATTCAACTAAGAGTAGCCTATGCTACAGATAAAAACTGAAACCCTATCTATAGAGTATGTAAACCAATAAATCTGAGTGACTATAACATTAGACCTACTAACAATACTTATGATGATAACTGAAAGTTAGTGGCTCAATGAGGAAGACAAAAAGGTAGTCCATTCGTATGGTGAAGAATATCTAGGAGATTCCCTAGATATACTTTTGTAGATAAAGACACAATCAAGATATATCCTACACCTACAGAGAATATAGAGAACGGTATATTCCTAAACTATAACTATATAGAGGATGTAGATTCTATTTCTATGAATACAAATATATCTAACTTGAATTTACCACGATACTTTTTTGATGCAATAGAGGACTATATTACATTCAGACTTTATCAAGCTGAGAATCCAGAACAAGCACAATGGTATTACCAACAATTCGATAACACATTACATGATAACATATACTGACTTAATAAAGATAAAAGACCAGTAGAGGAATGATTCGCTAACACAACATATTTTAGTCACTATTAATAAACTAGATGGCAGTAGGAGAAAAAAGAAGCACATGAGTAATTAGTCAAGTAAGTTGGACTGACTGAACAGCACAAGATGTTTACTACTGACAGGAACATAGTTTTCAATACAGTGCTAATATAAACTGTGATGATGAGATGCACGGTATTAAGCTATCTAATAAAGCAATACATACTAACAATTATGCTAAATGCCAATTAGTATCAGACTGAGAACATTGAGTATTTGCATTGCCTTTAGATTGATGAGATGTTAATCTAATGAGCTGCAATGGTAGTACGTTTACTAACCATGCAGTAGCAGGTAATGCAGTAGCAAGTCAAAAGAAATTAGAGCCATGAGTTATCTTTCAAGATAGATTCTGGTGGTGATGAGGTACTACACAAAGTGCTGCATTATTTAACTGTAGCGTAGTAGGTGGGGACTGAAGAAGTATTTTACCATACGACCATGCAGATGCCACAGATGAATCTATATCATGACCTGATAATTGAGTATATATGTGATGAAATATAACAGCTATACTTAATTATAATAATACAAGATTAGTGGTTGCCACAAGCGACCCAGAACCAGCTATTTGGGTATATTATCCAGAGCTAGACCCAGAGAGAAATTGAACACTAGAACCATGACATATAGTATACTGACATTATTGATGGAAGAAAGTGCTTAATTATGAAGCATGAGTTACTATTGTGGCTCTGACTTGTACTTTCGAATATTTGAAAGTATGGGCAGTAGATGAATGATGGAGTACAAAAATATATTACTATCAAGGTAATAATAACCTAAGAGATACATTCGTATATAACGTAGTAGACTTAACATGAGAGAGAGTTCTTAGAGCTTACTCTATAAACTGAACTGACTACTACATAACAAGTATAGACTGAACTGATGGATATGTAAATCTGAATAAAATGGTAGGTAATACGCCTGTTATGTTATTCCATCAGAGAGCATGATTAGACCCATTAGATGTGAATTTCAAAGCACCATATTTTGTATGACCTGTAAGTATTAGTGCAGCATACAAGAGTGGTAGATTCTATATATGAGACCAATACTGAGTATTCCAATTCACACAGAATCAGCAAGGATATGATAAATGATATATGAAATGGATGCTTAGGGATTATACGACTAAATGATGAAATCCTGTACAAGTATATGGTTTATGTGAGAACCAATGATTCTTATACGTAAGTGATAGTGAATGATGCCGAGCTATGAGGTTATATGACACATGAGTGGATGGATTCCAGAATAATTATCCATGAGTATTAATCTCTCGTGAATATGAAGGTAAAGAATGAGGTACTATAACTAAAATGTTGGATGAAATCAGACTTAACTATGAGCTTAATCCACTAACTAATAACAAGTGAAGTATAGACATATACGTTAGTCCTAACAACTTATGGAAGAATACGCATACATTCACAGAGGCTAATAACTGGTATCATGTAATGCACATAGATAATACAAACTGAGCTACAAGAACAGAAAAATCAAATCTGTTTAACGACTTATGAACGTGAGATAACTCTAGTTTTAAGTTTGATTGGCAGACTATTACTTATGCAATAGTTATTAATCAGAACACATCTACACATGCTACACCAATAGTAAGGCAGATAGATATTAAATACCACACAAAAGACAAAGTTAATAATGTTTATGATATAAATTAAAGATGGAACGAACACAGTATGATTGACAGCACCAATATTTAGTTACTCCACCAGAGTATCCTATTTCTGCTAATGAAAATCATTCTACATACGACCAGTTCATTCAGCTTAGAGATACATTGATATTTACATGAAAGTATTACAACGATAAAGCAAGTAGAAAACTATGTGTAGGAGATAAAGGAGATGGAACTACTACAAACACAATAGAAGTCTGGTTGCCTAACTACTTTAGACAATGAATACAACCAGATTGGGCATCATGATGATTTACTACTGGGATATTAGGAAAATATATTACAGCAGTTCCTACAGATATTAAAACACAAGACCAGAGATTTGGAGAGCTAAGCTGTATGATTCAGAAAGATGGGCATTACAGAATAATGCACAAAGAGGAGATACTATTAAACGATAGTACTAACAAGGTGTTCTGTTATGTAGATGTATATAGAAAGCTAGATGCACAGAATAAATATGACCCAGTGAATTGAACATATAAGATAATGTATAAATGATGAGTAGCAGTATATGACTGGGAATGAAATACTAGCTTAACTACAAGCTGAACAGACCCTAACTGAACTGTGGCGATTACATTAGGAAAGCTATTCAATAAAATGACAGCGATAGCAGAACAGGAGAGGGACTTATTAAAGACAGATATATTAGTACTTAGAATGAAAGACTGACCTCATGACCCAAGTACATGAGAGCCAACAGGTAATAATCTTACCTTACAGCAAGATTCAAATTATTGGAGTATAGAATATTTAGATTTACCTTATAATATATAACTAAATGGCAGATAATAAAAACGAGAATCAGCAATCTCAAGCAATGCTAGGTAGCTATGATGCTAATGGGAACTATGTAGACCCATACTGAGTCACATTTTATGATTGATTCACTGGTAAGAACTTAAACAATGCTGATACAGAAAAGAGTGCTTACTGAGATGATAGTACATTGGCTACTTATAACACGGGGAATAACAAATGAGGTACTAATGATAAGTACACGTGAGAGAACACTAGAAACACTTATACATGATATAATGCTGATATAAAAACAGCAGATTTAGACCCTAATTATCAATATGGATGATTAGCACAACAGCAAGAGAGTATAAACAACTCATATATTGCTAATCGTAACGATAATATTGCATCAGCATTATATAATGAATGAAGAAGGAGTATAGAAGATGTAGCAGATTTCCTAAACCAACAATCATGATTTCAGAACTCTACGGCAGAGCAAAGACAAAATACTATCAATTCAGTATGGAAAAGGATAGGTCAGATAGAGGCTCAAAATCAACAGAACAACGAACAACCAGCTGACACCAATAAGACACCAGATGAAGAGAAAAACGAAGCTCTAAATAATATGGAATCAGACTTAAATAAATCTACTGCATGAGAGTTATACGGTAAGGTAACAGCAGACCAAAGTACAGCTATACAGACATTAGAAGATGAGAATTCTGTTTATAGAAGTATGAACGCATCAAGAATTCAGACTTTTAAAAGTCTTCAAGCTATGGATAGCAACTCAATAGCGAGTGCAATAATAAGTGGAGTAATGGCTACAGATACACAAGCTATGAGAGATTTAATGCAATACGCCCCTGCTAAATATCAAGAGGTAAAACAAGCAGAGAAACAGATTAGAGGACAGATGAATATAAACACTATTACAAGTGGAGAATGAGATTTTAACACAGTGGCTACTAACTGACAATCTTGAATAAGTAATGAGATAACAGATTTTGCTTTATCTAGTTCTAACTGAATAACAAGTACAGCTGATATATTAAAGAGTGTAAATAGCTCACTTAGTTCTAATCAAAGTGCAGCTACAGCTAGTGAACAGATGGCTACAATAGAGAATGATATGGCAACATTACAAAACAGAATGAAAAATCTGAAAAAAGAAGCAAGTCAGGTTTTTAAATGAGATGTGCCACAATATATAGTTAATGCTTATGTAGCTAACAGAACAGCAGAGATACAAGACCAACTAAGCATATTAGAGAATAGATATAAAGCAGCACAGACAAGATACCAGCAAGAATGGGAACAGACTAAATGGAATGCTGAATTTGAATTAAAAAAGGAAGAACTAAAACTAAAGAGAGAAAGTGCAGTTATAGATAACTGGGCTGCACAACAAGGAGTTATGCAGGCATGGGCTAAGATAAACTGAACTGTAGACTGAACTAAAACAACTACACAACTTACTCAACAAGAAACACAGACTATCTTTCAGAATTTTATTTCTTCTTATAAGACATGAGCTACATGATGACAATGTGGTGCTTTTGTAAAGAAATACCTAAGTCAATTATGAGTATCACTACCAAACATATCTTCACTAGATGCTAAAAAAAGTCTGATAAACCCAAGCATTACAGCACCATCAGACTGAGATTTAGTAATTATGAGTTCTAAGAATTATCCACAGAACTGACATATAGCAATAGTGGAGAGTGTAGATGATGACTGAACTATGCACATACTAGAATCTAACTGGTGAGGAGATGAGAAAGTACATAGAAGGACAGTTAAACCATGAGATAGTAGCATATTAGGTTACTATAGTCCATTTGCTTCTACATCATGAACTTCTATTGGAGGAGAAATATGATGAAATTGGACAAGAAGAGATTGAGAGGTGTTTAATATGGATAATGCACCCACTTACAACAGCCTATCATACGACCAACAGAATACAGTAAAGTGATTATTGAATCTGAGTATTAACCCAGCGACAATAACTAAGAGGCAATATTGAGATGATTTTGAGAAAATCCTATCAGCAGTCACAGAGATAAACCCTAATTGGCAAGCAGCAGACTTTTGACAAGCAGATAAAGTAAAAAAAGAGTGGAATACTTCTACTAAGAATGGTTCTAACTCAAGGAATGGTACTGCCATTGCGACAGCTAAAGAACTTTATGAAATGTCAGATTTATTATGAAATACAAAGTTTACTGATTGGAACAATATGATGAATACTTTTAAAAAGAAACTATCTAACGAAGATTTTATTAGGTTTAGAGTAAAGCTATGAACTCTCGCATCAGAATACGCATGAGCATTAAAAGGTAATAATGCAGCACCTACAGAAAAAGAGATAGAGGAAGCTAGACAGCAAATAGCTGAGAATCTGTCTAGCTGATGAATTAGAGCGGCGGCTATAGAGATGACTAAGAGTCTATTTAATAAAAACGCTAACGAGGCTGATAACTATGAAAATGTTACATTAGAAAAGCCGAACTTGATAGTAACAAAAGATGTAGCAGATTGGATGTATAATACTGTATGAATAACAACATTACCAGAGTATTACAATTATAAACCAAACTGAACATGAAAAAAAACTGCATGATGATACGCACCAAAATTCTGAGAGGAAACATATAATGTTAGTTCTATATGAGATTTACTTTAATAACTAATTAGCAATATGGGAGAAGAAAATCAAAACACAACTGTATCTCTTAGAGATAAGACAAGACAGTTCCTAGATTTCCAGATGAATGCTAGAAAACAACAGGCTCAAGATTTCTGACTAAAAAGGGCTAAGCAACAGCAAGATTTATATACATCATGACTAAACTCTACTAACCCAGAGATTAGTAAGCAATGTACAAAAGCTGTTAGAGTGGGACAGATAGCAGAATGAATTAGAGATTATTTTTCTAAACCAGAGAACTGATGAGAAGACTACTCTAATATAGAAGATGTACCTTTAGTAGATAATTATATAAGTCTGAATCCAGATAGGAAAGCTCAGCTTTATGATTATGTATTGGAAGATAATCAGATTTGTGACCCTACTCAATTATATACTGATATGGGTTGGATACAGGAACAAGAAGAAGAAAGTTCTACATTATCAAACATAGTATGATGAGCTTATGATTCTGCTACATGAATACCAAGAATGATAGCTAAAGGTACGGCTAATGCTATTGGTTGGGTAGCTAAACAATTCTGAGCAGATGATGATAAAGTAAACTCATTAGTAAATGATTATAAAAACTACTTAGATTCTGATTGGAGTGGAGAAACAATCTGAGCTGATAAGGATAGCTGGACTTACAAAGGTACAAAGATGGTATGAGATTTAGCACAGACTGCTGCTTATGGATGATTAGCTAAGGCATGAGTACAATCAGCTTTGTGAGGTTATCCATTAGTAACTAAAGCTACTCCATTATGAGTAAAGGCTGCAGTATGAGCTATAGAATGAGCATGAGATATGGCTATATACGATATGGTTTCAGAGTCAGAATTGCCTAGTGCATGAGACCTAGTGTTATGAGGTACGCTATGAGCTATAACACCTATAGCATGAGCATGATATAAAGCTGTTAAGGCAGCTACTAAAAAGAATGCAGTAAACTTAGCAGAAAAAATACTACAGAATGCTAATAGAATGACAAAATGAGAACAGAGTAAGTTCTATCAGAGATATAACCAGAATGTATGACAATGGCTAAACGATAGAGGGTTAAGAAATTGAGAAGACATAGTGAACTACTTTACTAACAGCAAAAATAAAGTAGATGAGGCTATGGCTAGTATTAAATGAGAGTTTACTGATGATTCATTGACTAATGTGTTAGATGACGTAGTAGACTTTGCGATAGGTACTAAGAGTCCACAAGCCAATAGAATGATAGAACTAGCAGAGAAAAATAGAAAAGGCTGACTCACTATGTCAGAGATAAATGAAGTTAAGAGATATTTTGAGGCTCATAATAAATTCAATTATCTAAGTAAATGAACTGCAGAGCAGGCTGAAAGAGCTACTAATATGGATACTTCATTAAGAGAATGGCAGAGAAAGATAGCAGAAGAAAACTGATTCTCTAATCTAGCTGAGCTTAATAGAGAGACAGCAGCTGCTAAAGAAATTCTAAACTGAAGTACTAAATGGGAAGCATGAGTTAAAGGTAATAATCCTATCAGTATTACTGACTGGATAGCTGTAATGTGATGATGATTATCCCCAGAGAGCGTAGCTACTCTAGCATTAAAGAAATGATGGGATACTCCAGCAGTAAAAAGTAAAGTGGTAGATATGCTAAACTGGATTTGAGGGCATGAAACTATGACAGAGAAGCTAGCAGATTTAGAAAAGATTATGGAAATTAATAAGATTAAAGACCAAAAGGCTTTAGAGAAATATGTAGACGACTTATATAAAGAATGGTGAGTTTGAGATACTACTCCTAGACTACCAGAGAGCGTGGAATGATGAGTAGCAGCATGAGACAGAGGTTTTGTTACGCAGAACCCATCTTCTCCTACTTTTGAACAATTATGACTACAAGAGACTAGAGGTATAAATGAGATAAATGCAGCTTGACAACAGGGTACAAAAATGTATGATATAGCTAACCAAAAGTATAGATGAATAGCAGACGATATTATAGCGAATTGAGGTGCTACATTGGATGCTGCAACTATGTCAAAAGTGTGATGAGATTACTATGCTTTAAGTTTATTCCCTAATAGGAACAGACAGATTCCTAAAGCAGAGTTCAAAGACCAACATGTACTAGACTATGTGGAAGATAACCTTGATAGACTGCTTGAACCTTGAAATAGCTTATGAGCGTGGGTAAGTCCAACTGATATGGTACATTTAGATGTAAGTACGACTCTCCCAAAGAAATACTTAAAACAAGCTAAGAGCCTTGCTAAGAAATATAATCAAGAAGCTATATACGACTTATGAACATTCGAGGAGATACCTACATGATGAACATGAGAGCCTATGGATATAGATGAGGAAGAAGTAGTTAAAATATTAAAATCTTTATTATCTAAGAAAAAATAACCATGAAAGGACAATCTTTATCACAAATTAGCAGTAAGTTCGCTGCATTAGAGGACGATTTATTAAAAGCACAAACTATGGAAGAAAAGGCAGAGATTTATTTGTCTATGTATCCAGAGTGAGAGCAGAAAGAAAGAGTAAAGAAAAAGATAGAAGAAATTATGAAGAATAAAAAAGAAACTGCAGAATAGTTTATCATCTAACCAAACACAACCATGATAGCAGCTATAGTATTAACTATTATTGCATTAGTGATAATGGAAGTATTTAGTTACGATTGAATGTCCGTAGCTAGTGCTAAAAAAAAAGAGCCAAAAGAGAAGAAACCTTCGGTAATTAATCGGAGAATAGTTAGATATATACTATTCATTATATGCATAGCGTTATTAGCAAGTCTAATTAAATAGCATAGAATTAGATATATGAAAAGGAGGGGTAAAATCCCTCTTTTTCTTATTTTTTAAATTTGTAGACACATAGACTATATTACAATCAGATTTATTATTAACTTATTGGTATGGAAGTAAAGAGTGTGTATATGGATTTACAGGAGTGAGTGAAGAAAGGGAATGTGTGGAAACTAGAGAGTGAGGCATTCAAAAAACCAATAGAGATAAAAATCTGATATGATAACAAGGAACTAGCTGAGTTTAATAGAAAGTATGATGGTTTACATTCAGCTTTCATGTCTATTGAGAAAGAGCTAGACCTATGGAATACTATCCAAGTAGGAGACCAGAAGAAAATAAAAGAGTTAGAAGAATATCTTGTCCATAATGAAGTTGTTATGGGGAAACTCAATGAAAAGATAGATTCTCAGAATGAAGAAATCAGTTCACTTTATAAGGTAATAGCTGATTTAAAAACAACAGTAGAAACGTTGAGTGGAACAATTATCCATCTTCAAGAACAAACGAAGCTAATTCAACAGAAGATAACGAAACAACCTATGGTTATCCATGATAAATGATTCATTTCTTGAAGGGAAAGTAGTGGATTATGAATGATAAACATACCAGATGGGGATTATCTGATGATAATGAACACTAAGGTTGGAGAACATAACGAATATGTGACAAACAAGGATGAGTTTATTATGGAGAAAATCAAAGTTGAAGGACAGCATTATGTCCCATTCTATAAACTGGAGTGAGGCACAGAGTTAGATACTCCTACAGCTACTATATATTATGATTTAGTCTTTATACCAATGTAGAATGTATGTATATGTCAGTGATAAGTGAAATATAATAATGAAAAGTAATATAAGGCTGACAGGACTATGGAATCAATATAGGGAATTCAATACAGCTTATACAATGGAAGATAATCTAATCTTTGAAGAGAATCAGATTAAGAAATATGAGAACTCTAAGCAATACATAGAAGATAGTAATAGATACCATTTAACAAAAGAACTAGAAGATACAAAAAGAAAAAATGCTGAGCTTACCTCTATAGCAAACTCTAAAGTAAAGAAAGACTTAGAATTAGAGGCTAAGTGACAGGAAGTAGATGAATACCAGAGAAAACTTTATATGTTAAAAAATATGAGATGATTGCAACAATCGTAATGACAGGTAGTTGGCAAGAGCTACCAATAGACATTGGAACAGATATTGAGAAGTTATCAGACAGGTTTACACCTAATGATAAGATAACTAACAGTTTCTGAGCTTTATACGATAGTCTATGTATCACGGCAGACCAAGATAATCAAGGTGCTGTATTGATTTCAGACTATACAGAGGCTAACCAGACAAACGATGGTAATATAGCAGACTTTATTCAGCTTAATCCTAAGGGAGAATTACAGCTACCATGGAACAGACAGCTACAAGCATTAAATAGACCAATGGTAATGTGACAAGCTGGAGATGTAATCAAAGTCGTAGCACGTTAATTTATTTATTAATAATTATTACAATGGCAGTACAACCAACAAACTTAGCAAGATTATGCACAGCTAAATGGCAACCTATATATGTAGCAGTAGAAAAGGCTTGAGAACCTAGATTACAATATTGTCAGGTTTTTGTTTCTCCTTATAACTGAGACGCTAAATTCTATTACAATAACGAACGGCACGAAGCATTAGGAAGTTCATACGTATATGAAGGAAACGTATGGAGAAGCTATGTAGCAGCTACAGATGGAAGTGCAGTAGCTTACTCTAATAAGAGAGTAATAGTAGAACCAGAAACGCCTACAGAAGATGAATGAGGAGAAGAATAGTTTTATATAAATCAGACTTATAAAATGGGTGTAAGACTATACGAATGAGATAAAACAGAAACAGGATGAGCTTGAATAGAGATTACTGATAACAAAGTAGTAAATCTCTTATTAAGAAGTCTAAATAATCTAATTAAAATCAATGCTTATAATGAAGCATATGTAGACCTACAACTAGATGACTGAATAGCATCAAGTGATAATATGCCAGTATGAGTAAATGTAGGGAGAGTGTTACAAGCTGACTGATGGGTGGCTAATTGAACTCTATTAGATGCTAAGACTACCAGTGGAGATGAAATCAGATTTCTTTTTGCTGATGACTGAAAGCTCTACACAGATAACTGAACATGAACATTTAAGCAGATATATCTTAAACCAGAAGTAGATGCTCTATTCCAACAACTAAGGAGTGAGCTATCAGATGTGGCTTTTAGTGGAGATTATGCTGACTTACTAAACAAGCCAACACTCTGAACTGCAGCTGCTTTGGATGCTGGTAATTTAGCTTGAAATGTGCCTGTATTAGATGCTAACTGAAAGCTAGACTCTAGCATAGTGCCTAGTACGTGAGTAATGACAAGCTACACAGTAACTAATAAATCTGACTTAACTACTTTGTCTAGTGCTAAGAAATGAGATATAGGAATAGTAACAAGTGAGAATAAAACATACATCCTTAGCAATGACCCATATTCAACTCTATCTAACTGGACAGAGTTATTATTCCCTACAGGAAGTGTAAGTAGTGTAAACGGATTCACATGAGCAGTAAATCTAACAACAGGATACATTCAAGAGAGTAACGATAAGTTATTTGTAAGTCCTACAGAGAAAGCAACATGGAATAATAAGCTCTGAGCTAATAATGTAAGTACAGTAGCACTCACAGGTAACTACGGAGATTTGAATAATAAGCCAGTAATAGATTCTACGTTAAATACTACATCTACAAATGCTATCCAGAACTGAGCAGTAGCGACAGCAATAAATACAATAAATACTAATATATCTAATATACAGACAGCATTAGGATGAGGAATAGATAATACATCATACTGACCATCTTGGGATGGGGATACTACTCATGCACCTACAAAGGATGCAGTGTATGATGAAATGAATACGATAAACACGAATATAACTAATATGCAAACAGACATAACTAATCTCCAAACTACAACAAGCTGATTGGTATCAGATTCTGCTTTTTCTAGTGCTTGGGATGGAGATACGACACACGCACCTAGTAAGAATGCTATATACGATGTGCTAGGAGATGTAGAAACTTTACTTGCTAACTTATAATAACGATGACAATAGCAAGCGAAATAACAAGATTACAATGAGCTAAGACGACAGCAAGAACTTCTATAATAAACAAAGGAGTAGACGTACCTGTAAACGCTTCAGTAGAAGATTATCACACATATATAGACCAGATACAGCAAGGAGTTCCAACTTCAGCTTTTGCTGGGTTGTATTTCCCATATTCGTGAGATATAACAACCATTGATAGCAAGAATAACGCATGAGACCAAACAGCATATTTATGTAGAATTGGATGATATGATTTTGCAATAGGTACTTATGGATACACGGATATTTCTTGATGACGCTACAACTCTTATGCTTTTGTGGGTATACGATATAAAGCGATAGATTGAACATCATGGACTCTTGTTAGTGGATGACAATTCTCATGACCTTATGATAGCACATTAAGAACTATAACAATAAATGCAGTTTACAATATACAATCGAATGCTATATCGATAGAAGCGACGGCAACAGCGTATAATAGTGGTACAACTACTCAAATATTTAATTGGACATTATGAAGCAATAGCATGACAACAGGTAGTGCGTTATCATGAAGCAACATAGCTAATTATAAAATAGCAGATTGTATTTCGTGATTAGTGAGTGTGGCTACAAGTTATACAAATTATTATCGTGCATTTTGTAGAGTAAACTAGCATAATTTAGTATTGTAATTAAATAATAATGGCAACAAGAATAGTAGAATGACAGCTTCCTTACACATGAGGGACTGGGATAGGGATAGATACTAATAAAGTAATATCTCTACTCCTAAGGGAAGAAAATAATCTGATTCAAGTCAATGGGGATAATGAAATCTATACAGACCTACAATTAGCAGTAAACATTACTCCTAGCTCAGATTTCCCTGTATGAGTGACTGTAGGTAAAGTATTAGCAGAAAACTGATGGAGTCAAAACGGCTTGATTCTAAACTGGAAGACTACAAGTGGAGACTATGCTAGATGGCTATACTGAGCTGATGGGAAGATTTACTTTGACTGAGGACAAGGGACATGGAAGCAAGTCTACTATTCAGAAGAAGTAGATGCTCTATTCACAGCTCTAAGATGAGAACTTGCTACTGTAGCTTTCACTGGGGATTATAACGACTTAATCAATAGACCTGCATTCTTACAGCTACAATCAGACTGGAATCAGACTGATACTGACGCACCAGATTACATTAAAAATAAACCTACTATACCAACAGTAAATGATGGAATATTAACCATTCAGAAGAACTGAACTCCAATAGTAACATACTCAGCTAACTCTAGTGTTGATGTAACAGCTAATATAACAGTGCCAAACGTAATAAATAACTTAACAAGTACATCTACAAGCGATTCATTAAGTGCAGCACAAGGTAAGATATTAAACGATAAGATAACAGACCTACAGAGTATAGGAAGATTTCTAAGTCTTTGGGATGCTACAACATGATTACCAATCAGCTTTCCTCTAGATATTCCTTATAACTACAGGACATGAGATTATTACCTAGTAGAAACGGTAGGTGCAAGTAATAAAAGACCAGACTGAGTACAATATACATGAACAGCTAGTACAGTACCAGAAACAGATGAACTAGAAATCTGAGATATGTACATATACGACTGACAATTATGGTTACTACAGATAAATCACGGTAAATCAGTCAGCTTTGCTAATCTTAGCTGACAGCCAAGTGATAACGCTAATCTAGCAACGGCATTGAATGCTAAAGCAAATGTAGCAGACTTAGCAACAGTAGCAACAAGTGGAAGTTATAACGACTTAACTAATAAACCTACAATACCATCAGCACAGGTAAATTCAGATTGGAATGCTACAAGTGGTGTGGCAAGGATTCTTAATAAACCAACAATACCTACGAAAACAAGTCAGCTTACTAATGATAGTTGATTTATAACAAGTTCATATCATGATAGCTCTAAACAAGATGTACTAACAGCAGGTTCTAATGTGCAGATTTCAGCAGAGAATGTAATTTCTGCTACAGATACTACATATACAGCCATGAGTCAAAGTGAAGCTGCATCATGAATAACTGCAACTCCACATACAATATCTGCATCAATACTAAGATGAGCTATAAGAGTCCACTCAAAAGTACAAAGCGTAAACTGAAACGAATGAGCAGTAACAGTAAGCGAGTTTACTCCATGATGAACAGCAACTACAGGATATGTAGTAACTAAGACAGCAAGTGGTTATGAATGGCAAGCACCTAGTGGATGAATAGAGGTAGATGCTAACTCTCCAATACAATTAACAAAAATCTGGGCTTGAACACAGGCTCAGTATGATGCTCTAAGTAGCTACGATTCGACTACAGTTTATCTCACTATCTAAAAATAAATCAGACTTTTAATTTATGTTTAATTAGTTATGGGAGTTTATTTACCAACTACAGAGATAAAAAATGCTTATATAGGGGAATACCGATTACCATGAGATAAAATTTTATGATACTATCCACTAGAAATAGATGCCAATGATTATAGCTGAAAATGAAATAATGCTACATGGGTATGAACAGCTAGTTATACTACAGCATGAGGTAAAACTGCTGCTCATTTCTCTTGAAATAATAATTATGTAGACACATGAATAGTAGCAGGAAGCTGACCAATAACTATAGCTTGTCTATTCTATCACGAAACAATAGGAAGTTATGATTATGAAACAGTAATATGAACACCACTTACATGGGACTGAAGTAGTAATCCACATATATGAATGTGTTTTTATGGAAATAGATTCTATAGATGGGCAGGTAAATATCATGAGAGTGAAACTTCAGCTGCATCACAGTCAGCAAACACATGGCATTTCTGAGCAATAAGAATAGATACAAGTGGTAATGTAAAGCTGACAATAGATAGCACAGAAGCTACATGAACTACGGCATCATGGACAATTAACTCTAATATATTCATATGAGCATGAGTAGGGAATAGATTTCATGGTAATGTAAAGAATGTATGAATATGGGGAGAGAGTTTATCAGATAGCGACTTAGCGAAATTCAAAGCTAAAATAACAGCATAATCAGATTTATATTCTTTCTTAACAGCTATGTGAAACAAGATACAGAAGATATATATAGGGAGTAATCTAGTACGACCATCTGTGCCACCATTATTTACTCCATGAGCTAATACTTTACTCTACATGGAATTTAGGGGTAATTATAATGATGAAAAATGAAATACTTTTACACTAACTTGAAATGCACCAACATACTGAGCTACATCTAGCGGAGAAAAATATTCTATATGGGAGTCAGGCACACAATTATATTGCTCTGCTTTATCTTGATTCTGATGAGATTGTACTGTGTCTTGTCGAATAAACCCTACAAGTGAAAGTATATGGAGAACTATATTCACATATTGAGATAGGAGTGGCTCTGGATATTGATACTGACTCCAAATGAATACCTCTAATAGATTATATGTATATAGAAGATGAGGCTCTAGCTATAGAATAGATACAAATCAGACTATAACATCATGAGTATGGACTAATATTATAATGACTCATGCAGATAGAAGTACTATAATATATATAAATGGAACACAGGTAAATTCAAATACATATAATTATAGTTTATGAAATAGTAAATTATATATTTGAAGTATGATATGAAGTTTTGATGAGTTTATAATGGAAGATAAAACTTGGACAGCTACAGAAGTAAGCGATTACTATAATGCTACTAAATGATACTACTGATTATAATCAGACTTCCTTAACTCTTAAAAGTTGTTTTACTACTTAACTATATAACAGATGACAAACTTAATCTTAACTCTAATCGTATGCTCTACTGTTATCACGAGCATCGTAAACGTAGCAAAGCCTGCATACAAGAAATTCGCAGGTAAGTATGCTATTAGCATTACTACTGCGTTATCATTCCTACTTGGAATCCTATCAGCTTTTTCTCTAGCTGGATACTTAGGACTAGACCTAAACACATGACTCTTGATTATGCTAGGACTAGCTCTTGGA
>OCVV012829195.1_pt1 | contig 41577 bp, 62 predicted proteins | sample 1539721 | NCBI WGS metagenome assembly OCVV01 (sample SAMN02144230, study PRJEB22623) | gut metagenome | biome: sheep rumen | host: Ovis aries | place: New Zealand | reverse complement strand
TTTCAACAACTTTTGTGCCGCCGCCTTCAACATTAAATTTTTCGTCCCGTATTTTTTGAAATTCAGCCCAACACGGGTCGTGTATATCCGCCGTATTGCCGTAAAATACACGGTGGTCGATACCCCAACAACGGTAACGGTCGCCCCATGCTTTTATTTCACATTCAATACGGTTTCTTTGAATATCAGCCGCCGCCGTCAAAAATAATGCGTCTTTTGGGATTACATTATTTTGCTGCATATCATCTTTTAAGCGGTGGACGGTTTGATATTCAACGCCGCCCGTTCTATCCTCAAACGGTAAACCCAAATCAAGGTTGTAAAACGCTTGCAATTTTGTTGGGTTGTTGCCCGCCTCGATAAAATCCAAAACAATATTCCACCAAGGTTTTGTTAAACTGTATAACGCCGAAATGTGGTAACTTCTAAAAAACGGGATTGTACTTTGTTTTGTTGGCACCCATTCGCCGTCCTGTTCAATAGCCGATTTATGGTAATCATAAAAATCCTCGCCGCAATGTTGGCAGCGATAACGCACGCTTTTATAATCACCCGCCCGGCATTCATCAATATTAAAAATTATGCCAAATGGTTTGGTTTTTAACCCGTCTTTTACCGTTGCTTTTTTGTCCGGGTATAAACCCCCGTCCGCTTTATAAAAAACAAGTTCTTGCTTTTTATGGCAATGCGGGCAAGGTACAAGAAATTTGCGAAAATCACCTTTTTGCACTAATTCATAAATTTTACTTTTGTGTGCCAAAATTGGTGTTGAGTTATAACAAATTTTACGCCCTTTTTCAACATAACTGTCCGTCCTTTTTACTGCAATATCAATGGGCGAACCTTCATTTGGTATATTGTCAATAAATGCGTCCAATTCATCAAGAAAAAGTTTTTTAACATTGGTACGCCTTAAATCCTGCCCCTTGCGGCAACTTGCAAAAATCATAAAGCCGTTGTTAAATTCAAGCAATTTTGATGTATCACCCGTGCGGCGGGTGTTGCGGTTGCCTGTTTCTGCAACGATTTTTTTTCTTAAATCTGAATTGTCGATTAAATTGTCAATTTTTAATTTTTTGTAGTTGTCTGCGTCTGCGTCTGTCGGAAAAACAAACATCATTGGCGAGGGATCTGCGTCTATTGTATAGCCAATTGCGTTTTCAATTACCGAGGTTGTTAAACCTAATTGAACACCCTTCATTATTGCAACTTGTTGCACCGGGCTTGTTTTTGAAAAACATGCGGCAATTTCACGGGTATAAGGTGCATTTTTGAAACTGAATAAACCGGCACGCCCCGTAACTTTGGCATTCATATAACGATTTTTTTCTGCCCATTCAGGGCAACCCATTAAGACATTTGAAGGGATTAAATCCTCTATTGCGTCAAAAATATTATCAATTTGTTGTTTTTTTGTTAATGTTGCATTACTCATAATATTTTTTTGCCGCTTTTCTTGTATTGTCTAATCCCGTTTTAATGTTTGTTATTATGTGTTCGGTTAAAAATTCAATTAGTTTTTCTTTTGGTTCTTTTTCAGCACGCACAATGTTTATAATTTCACTTGCGTAATTGTTTGGAAATTCTGCAAGATTTTTAAAAAAGTCGTCAAAAATCATTATTAAAACACGGTTTAAAATGTCTGTTTCAATAACTTCTTTTTTCTCTTTTTGGACTTTTAAATCAAGCAACTCGGTGCGGCGTTTCTTTTCATCAAGTTTGGCATTTAAAATATCAAGTTCCAAATTTAATTGGGTTTGTGTTTTGCCTTGTGCCGCTGCCTTTGCGTCTTTTTTCTGTTTTCTCAATTCCGCCCGGCGTTTTGCAACCCATTGTTTATTTTCTTTGGCGTTGGTGTCAATATAGCCGTCCTCGTTTACGGTAATTTTGCCGCCCGTAATAAGTTTGCTTACCGAACTTGCCGTATTAAAGCGAAATTCTTTTTGAAATTCTGACCTCGTTAATAACATTTTATCCCTCTTAATATCACCGACAACAAAGGGCGTGAGGGATAAGCACGCCCCGTGCTGCGGTTTTTGATTAAGTTTTTAAACCTTTTGCCATTTCTTTTGCAATCCTTCTGTTTGCCTCGTTTACAAAGATTTCACCGCCCTTTTTTGCATTTTCATCCGTTGCCGGTTTCAGCATTGGGCGTTTTTGTAAATGCTGCGTTTTTTCTTTGAATGGGTAAAGCAATTTTGCTGCCTTACCTTTTGCATGTGGTTTGCCTTTTTTAATAACCGTACCGCTATCCCAAAATTGAAAAACGCCCCATTTCTTGCCCGTTGTTGGTGCGTCCGGCACAAAGTTAATTGTTTTGTGCTGCCGGTGTGCAATGGCAATACCTTGCCGAAATTGCTTTTTAATATCACCTTTAACGGGGTTGGCTGCAATATCTTCAATGCGTTTAGTATCTAATTTGGCAACCAAATTGCCCTTTTTAACTAATTTTCTATAACTGCCGCCACGGGCAAACTTTGTCGGTTTTAACAAATGCTTGCGTTTGGCGGTTATGTTTTCCCCGAATTCTTGTTTGCGGAGTTGCACCGTTTCTTTGCCGTAAACTTGTGATAATTGACCGACACGGCTTTCCATTTTGCTAACATCTAAACCGCTGCGGCACTTTTGATAATGAATTGATTTCATTACTATATTGCCGCTGCCGCCCCTTATGGTTAATGTGTTTTTGACATTGATTTTATATTTTTTGTGCGTGTTAAATGCCAAATTGTCTAATGTTGACCGCACCGCCTTTGGGTATGCGTCTTTGCTTGTGTTTTTTAAATTTTTCACAAATTTTTTAATTTCTTTTGTGTCAATTTCTATCATCTAAACAACCCCATTTGTGCCGTTGCGTTGTTCAACCGTTCAACGCTTTTTTCAAAGTATTCTTTTTCAAGTTCGGTGCAAAGATAATCAAGCCCCAAATTATATGCCGCAAGTGCCGTTGTGCCGCTGCCGCTGAAAAAATCAGCAACCAAAAACGGCTCGCCCATGTATGGTGCTTGTATGCCCGTGTAATATGAAATAATTTGTTGGCATAATTTAAGCGGCTTTTGAGTTGGGTGGAATCGCTCGTCCTTGTTTTTCATATCTTGTTGCAGCATACCGTCCCAAATATAACGAAATATGCGTAACGGTTTTTTATATGAAACCCAAATTAACTCGCCGTCCGCAAATGTGCGTTCAGGGATTACGCCGCAACGCTTATCCCATACCGCCCAACTCCCCCCCCCCCGCAAGGGTTTCGGCGTTTTTTATAAAATAATTACCGCCAAAAATTATTTGATTTTTTGAAACTCTAAACATTTCATCAAATATTTTTTTTGACGGTATATCCTTGTCCCATTCTTTTGCCGTGTATTTATCACTTAAACCGGCGTTTTTGCTCATGCCTATGCCATAAGGCGGGTCGGTAAATAATAAATCAATACATTTGTCGGGCAATTCTTTTAAAACATCAAGGCAATTTGCGTTAATTATCTTGTTTTTAAAATTGCTTAATGTCATTGTTTTTGTACCGGGTTGCTAATTTTTAAACGATAATGCGGCATTTTGTCATTGCCGTTGCGTTCTTCTTCCGGGATTTCCCAAAGTGTCAATATTTTGTTTTCTCTTAAAGCAAATGGCAATAATTCATCGTCAACCTTTATTGAAATATATGTTTTGCCGTTTTCTGTAAATTTAATCCAAGCCGCACCGATTGTTGTCATTTTTATCCCTCCTTAAATGTATGTTGTTTTTACCGGGCAAACAATTTTTAACCCGGCGTCCTCGCTCTCATCAATATAGCGGGGAATCTGTGAAACCCCGTCCAAACTTTTGCCATAAACCCACGGGATTTTTTTACTTTGCTTGCCCTCAATTTTGGGTTTAAATGGGTTGGGCAAATCAATTAAGTCGTACAAATCACAACGGCGGTTGTATATCTCGTCCGCCTGTTTGCCCCTTACAATTTTTGTTGCGTCAAAATCTTGAAACCGCCCGTTTTTTTTGCCGTACCAAAGAAATTTTAAAATCCAATGGCGGCAATGCGGGCAAATTGCAAGCAATAAAATTTCACGCTTAACCTCACGCCCGTCCGGCAAATACTTTTTAAAAAACTTTTGTCCCGGTTTTAATTTTAAACAATCAATAAACTCGTAACTTTTTGAATGTGTTTTTATTTCATAACTACAACAATTTAAAACAATAACCGGTTTCATTCTCTCTTAAAATCCCTTTTAACTTTTCAAAAAACGGTAAACGGCTTGCCGTTTATGGTCGGTTACATCAGCATTATAAAGAAAGGAGTTTTACAAACATGAAGAAATTACACTATCCAACAAGCCGCATTGCGTATAAACACAATAAACCCCGCCTTTTGGTTGCTGCGGTACCGCTGCCAATTCAACTAACCTTTGCAACATTCACACCTTATCGCTTTTTTTGAATAAAAAAAATTGTTAATTGACGATATTTTTTTAAGGCAAAAAAATAACACGCAAATTGCGTGCCATTTTTCGTTTTTAGTAAAATTTTTGTATGTTATTTTTGTTTTTTGCGTTTTTTATAAAAATTTTGTCGTTTTTCTTGTTTTGGTGCGGGTTTGTCATTCATGGCAAAATTGCCACTATCTGACAAATTTAAAAGCGGTGTTAAATGCTCTGAAATTTTGTCCCGCAAATATGCAACCGCAATGCCCATTTTGCTATTAACGCCGTATTCATCACGCAACTCCTCAAACACTTTGCGTATTGTTGAAACGCTATAATTAAGGCGGCGTGCGATTTCTTCTGTCGGCACTTCTTGCAACATTAGTTTAACAATTTCGTCTTTGCTCTCTTTTTTTACTACGCCCATGCTCACTCCTCAATTTTGATTTTAAAAAAATTGCCTACTTGATATTTTGCCCTGTTTTCGTCATTGTCTTTGCGAATCGTGGTAAATATGCCGCCGTCCTTGCCGGCAAGAAATACAATTAAATATTCTTGCTTTGGATCTAATGCGTAATAAGTGCCGTTATCTCTTAAAGTGTCAATAAGGGCAAGTGTTTCATAATTTTGCTTTATAATTTCACCCGTTAAGCCGCTAATTAAAAAAATTACCGTGCAATGTTCATAATCTCTTAATTTTGGGTAATGATTATTAAATTTTATTTCTTCCATTAGTTTTGGCATGCTGCTTTCACCTCGCTTTTACCTAACAAGTTGTTGACCGTGTCGCCGTATTCTTGCACAACATCAACCGGCAACATACCATTTAACCATTTAACCGTTTTAATACCATGCCGCAAATACATTGCAATAATGTCGTCCTTATCATCTATGGCAAGGGCAATTTTTTTGCCGTCTTGCAACATTTTTATTAAGCGTTCTTCCTTGCTTTCAACCGACTTTGAAACATCATTTGCAGCCCTAAAACTTATTGAAAAATCTTTGCCATAAATTAAGCCCGTTTTTTCTTGAATAAAGTTTATTGTCGGCACTTCAATAATTTCACTTCTTGCCGTTATAAAATGTAATTTCAAGCCCCCGGCAAGTTTAAAATAAATGTATCTTAAACAAAATTCATCAATGCGGCTTGCGTTACAATTTGCCGCCTTGTTGAAAAAATCATAAGCCGTGTCCGTATCCATTTTGAATAAATTAGCCGTTTGCCAAATCCAAGCCGTGTTTATTAAACACCCGTCCAAATCACAAATTAAATATTGTTGCTCGCTCATTGTTTACGCCTCCCGTGGTTGAAATTTTGCTACTACAACATCACAAAGGGCGTTTTTTAAATAAAAATATTCTTTTTCTGTTATCTTATAATCAACATCAACTTGATGTGCATAAGAAAATATTGTTAATGTGTATTCATTACCTATTTTTATAACTTCTTTTATATTTTCAACGGGTACAATTTTATTAACCTTGTAACCGTTTTGCCCTTGTGTAAAATATTCAATTTCAATAAATTTCATTGTTTTGCTCCTCTATTAACTGAATAAAATCATGCCAACCATAACACCCAAGAAAAAAGCCACGCCCGCACTCATTATTTGTCCCTCCTGTTTATTTTTCTGCAAAGTTTTTGCGTTTTTCTAATTCTTTTTTTCTTGTTTTTGTGCATTTGTTTTCTTTTACATTGCATTCTTTTAATTTGTTCTATTGTTAATGGTTCCATTGTTTTTGCTCCTTATTTTTTTTGTTTTGCTGCCGCAAATAGTTTATTTGCTGCCGTTGTTCACTTCTTATTTTTTGCAAGCGGGCAATTATACGCCGCAAAGTTTTTACTTTTTCACGCAAACGCCCAATTTCTGCAATAAGCGTTATAACATCACCGTCATCCAATTCCATTTAATGCCCCCTTAAACTTTTGCGGCGGCAATTTCTGAAATAAGCGTTAAAACATCACCGTTATACTTTTCGATTATTTCAAGTAAATTATTTAAACGCTTAATTTCACTTTTAATTTTTTCTTTTATTTCTGAAAAATCAATGTTGCTTTTGGGTTGGTTTTCAAGTTCTGAAATTTTTTGTTTTAATTTTTTATTTTCAGATTTTAGGATCTCTAATTCATTATTAGATTTTTCTTTTTTAGGTTCTTCAATAGTTTCTTTGTTTGCCGCATTGTCATTGGGTTTAGTTTCTCTATATTCTGTATCTAATAACCTCGATTGTATAAAATCGCAAACCGCTTGCCTTTTTGATTTATCACTTTGTTTTATTAGGTTTTTTTGTTCTAATAATTTATAGAATCCGTCAAAATAAACGGACGCCGTTTTGCCATTTAAACCGGTTTCTTTTTCAATATCGCCGTATTTGTCAAAACCTTTTTTAACCGCCGTAATTAGTTTTTCTAAATAATTTGGATATTCAATTTTTAAATCATTATCAAACATTTGTTTTTCCTCGCTTTCTTTTATTTCAATTTGTTTTGTGTTTACTTCATCGGGCAAACCGCAAGTTTTAACAAGTTGCAGCACCGCATATTTCATTTTGCATTGTTTGCCGATTAAATCGTATGTTGGGCAATTAAAGCATATACAATTCCGCTTGTAACACTCTATTGCACCCTTCGACCACCTTCTGTATTGTGGCGTTTTTAATAATTGCCTTGTATCCATTAACTTTTATTTGCCCTCAATTATTTTTAAAATTTCTGCAAAGTCGCAATAATCTTTTTTGCTAAATTCTGTTTGACATTCGCCGCAACATTCACACGCCGTTAATACAACTTTTTTAATTTTGTCGATAGTTTCTTGTGAATACCATGTAACCGGCTCGCCTTTATAATTTGTTGTGTTCCATACCATTTGTAACCGCCTTTGCTTTTTCTATATTTTTATTAAGTGTTTTTTGACATTCATTTTTCCAATCCTCACGCCCATAACAAGTTGCCGCCCCATAATGTAAACACCCCTCGCAAGTGTTTATACCTTGTTTGTAATATTTGTCGTGCATTGCAAATAGTTTTTCCATTTCTAACCGCCTTTAATCATTGATTAACTCATAACACGCATTTGCCATGCCGTTCATTATGACTATTGCCAAAGGGTTTTTAAACACGCCCATTTCTTCATGGGTGTCCGGGTTTAAGAACCGCAAGCCCTTACGCAAAAATTTTATGTCTATGTACGGCACCTCCGCACGCCCGTTTTTTAACAAATATTGTTGCCAATACTTTGTTTCAGGGCGTGCCGGAATCAATAAGACGCAAACAACGCCTTTTTCAAATTCCGCAAACGCCTTTTTTACCCATTTGTCGCACTCTTTGTATGGCGGATTACAGTAACTAACACCGCACCAATCCGCTTTTAAACCGTCTGTTTCACCGTCTATATAATGACGCTTTGCCGGTATGTTCTTTTGTGTGCAACAAACATCCAAATCAAAACGACCTTCACAATTTATGCCGGCATTTTCTAAATCAGCAAAAATTTCGGCAAGTATGCAACCCGGCGTTAAATAGTCGCTGCGTTCTTGCGTAAACATATATTTTGCCGGTGCTTTTTCTTCTTTTTCTTTTTCTATGCCTATGCTGCCAAATACCTTTATAAATTTTTCGTCCGTTTTATTCATTTTCTTTGCCCTCAACTTCAACGGTAACATCGGCGGTTTTTATGCCGCCGTGTACCGTTATCCCCAAATCAACAACCGCATTTTGCACGGACTGCCTATCCTCTTTGTATTCGCCGGCTTTATCCCAAAATCCCACATCAACCGTGCCGGCTTTTCGTCGGTTGATTTCTTCAATAAGTTGTTCAAGCAAATAGCACATTTCAGAATCCGTCATAAATTCAAAATTAAATTTGCCGTCCTCACGCAACACAACAACGCCGTTTTGTATATTTTCGGCTTGTGCTGCCAATGCCATTGCCATTAATGGGTGTGCCCCTCTTTTGTGTTGTGTTGTTTCTTTTTCATCTTGTTGCAGCCATTTTTTAAATTCATCCGCATTGGTACATTCACACCAATTTTTATTTTCGCATTTGCTGCATGGCGTTTCACGCTCGCAAAGTTCATAACGCCCGGCAAGCCATTTTGCCAATTCGTCAATGTTCATTTTGTGTATATTTTCAAATCTTGTTGCCATTATTTGCCTACCTTTTCCGCAAATATTGCGTTTGTAATACATTCTTGCGGGTTGTTAAGGCGGTTAATGCTATCATTCAAAACCCGCAAAATATAAGAATAAATTGCCCCGATTTTATAGCCGCCAAATTCATAACCCAAATCGGCATAATTTTCGACACGCAAGGTTGCAATATATGCCGCCGCCACTTCATCAAGCGGGCATTTTTGCGGCTCGTTTTTACTCTCTGCCATGGCTTTTTCATATATTGCCGCCGCTGCATTTAATTTTTCTTGTTCTTGTGTTTCTGTTTTCATTTTCTGCTCCTTCTTTTTTTAAAGTAATTTTCTATTATTGTGATTATTTGATATGCAAAAATTGCCGCTAATATTCGATGTAAAGTGTCTAACATTTAAGCCCCCGTTAAAATAGTTTTATTTGATAACGCCCCGGCGTTATTTCTTCTTTTGGCTGCGGGGTTGCTTTTGCTGCCGCCTCCGCAATTACTTTTAAACGCCCTTCAAAACTGTTAAATGGTGGCGTTAATGGTTCTTGCCTTAAATCACGCCCGCACCAACAACAATAATTTGGCGAGCTGCTACAAGTTACAAGGTCGCCGCAAGTGCTGCAATATTTACTCGGCATACCCCAAATCCCTTATGCAAGTGCCATATTTGGCAATGTTTAATACATCAGCGTTAAAGTCAAAACCGCTGCCAATGCCAACATAAATTTTGCGGTGGTGGTCGCTTATAAATTCAATGTCAATAAAACCGACCGTGTTTGTGGTATTTAAGAAACTACACCACGAATGGCGTTTTAATAGAAATTCGCCAAAATTAACATTGTTGCCCTCATTCCAACCAATTTGCATGGTGCTTTTTCTTAATTCTGCTTGTAATTGCCTGTTTTGTTCAACGACCTTTTGGTATTGATTTTCAAAAATTTTTTCATTTGCCGTCATTTTTTTTCGCTCCTTTTTTCTTTTTATTAGTAACTTTTTTGCCTTCAAAACACTTAAAATCCGCCTTTGGGATAAAAAACTGCGTGCCATAACCCGTGAAATGCAAAAAACGCCCGTTTTTTACGGCTTTTAATTTGTTTATTAAATAAACATAGTTCATTTTATGGCGTTCTTTACGCTCTACCGTGCAAATGCGGATTAAATCGGAATCCCGCAAATATTTAAAAATTTCATATTGAACCCCAAAACACTCGTCCATTTGGCGTTTGTCGTCTTTGTGTAGTTCATGTTTTTCGGGGTTTACATTTGTTTTTTGCAGCGTTAAACGGTTTGTTTCAACATCGCACAACAAAACCCCAATACATTTTTTGGGTTCATATTTGGTGCTTGAAAAATACCCGCCCGGCTGCAATACTCTTTCAATGTAAATGGTTGCACTTGTAAACCCGTATTCACAAGTTAAGCGGAATTCGTCATAAGTTTGCTTACAAATATGCTTTGCCAATTGATGTGCCGGGCTATAATAATATTGCTTGCCGTCAATTATCAAATTTGGGTTTAAACTTAATTCTTGTTCTTGTTCATCAACCATTTAAACCAACCTTTCGTTTGCTTGCTCAAATAACACAACCCGTGATTTTTCAACCAAACGGGAAATTATTGCCTCGCCAAATTTTTGTTCAAGTTCACTTAACATTGCGTTTGCAGAAATAACAACCGGGAGTTCATTTTCAACACGGTAATTAACAACCGAATACAAAATTTGCTTAATGTAGTCGGTTGGCTCTCTTTTGTCTATATCATCAAGAAAAAGAAAATCCGCTTTTTTGTAACGGTTAATATAATCGGTTGTATTAACCTTGCCATTACCATAAAATGTTGCGGTTATTTCTTCAAACAAATCAACAATGTTTATAAATTTGCAATTAAAACACTTTGCAGCAATTTGGCGGCATAAAATACTTGAAAGCATTGTTTTGCCCGTACCATAATTGCCAATAAGTAATAAATTTGTCCCGGATAAAAAATTATAAATGCAATTTGCGTAATAATCTTTTACCGCTTTTAATACTTTTTGTTTTGCCCCGGCGTTTGGATCTGTCGTGCGGTAATCATCAAATGTTAAGCCGGCAAACTTTTTGGGTGTTGTAACGGTGTAATAATCTTTTAAATCGCTGCCAATGTCTGCATAATTTTGCAAATCATAAAATTTATTATGAAACTTTTTGAAATAACGGTTGATTTTTTCAGCACCATTGCACCCGCAATATTGCCCGTTACTCAATGCAGCCCCGCAAAATACACATTTGCCCTCGTTTATGCGGCTGCCATAATTGTTTTTTACAACTTCTTTAAATTCTTGTAAAAGTTCATCAAACAACATCTATGCACCCCCGTATTTTTTTGAATATTTGTCGCCATTTTGTGCGGGTGCATTTGCTGCGGTTTGTGTTTTGCCGCCGTAATTACCCTCGTAAACTTTTAATGAATTGTTATCGTTTTTAATTAGCCAATCGAAATTAAACCAAACGGCTTTTTCGCTTTTTAAAAAACTTGAATTTTCGGCAATTTTAAAAACTTCTTGCCAATAATCTTTTGTTGGATATGTTTTCAACCTTGTTGCCGCTTTTTTGCTGCGTTCTTGTGTAAACTTTGAAGGTTGCGGAAAACTTATACAAATTGTTTTGTATAAATCAAATAAATTTTTTGGTTCAAATTTTTCAATTTCAAATAAAACATTTTCTTTACTTTTTTTAAGTTCTTTATTATTAGTATTTATTTGTTGTTGATTTTCGGAGTCCGATAATCCGACGCCGTTTATCGGATGCAGAAAATCTGCTCCCGATAAAACTCCATTATATTGCGGGTTTTCGTTAAGTGTTTCATAAAAAGTATAAATTGAATTGTAATAACCTTTTTCATCTTTGCCGGATGTTACTACCAAAAACCCGGCGGCTTTTAATTCATTCAATGCAGATGTAACCGCCGCACGCCCGTCGCTTGATAGCGTAATTAAACCGTTAATTGAATAAGACCAATCCTCCGGCAATGATAGGCACAAAGTCATTAACCCTTTTGCTTTTAAACTTAAATTTTTAAGCCGCAAAAAACTATTATCAACAACCGTGTAATTTTTTGATTTTACAACACGGACGACCGTGCCGTTTTCTTTTTTTCTATCTTCCAAAATAAAACCCTCTATGATTTACTATTTTTCAAGTCCTTTTACACACTTTTTAAAGCATTTTTCAATGTGTCTATGACCTTTTTTTATTGCCAAATCAACAATATAATTTGCCAACTTCAATGCGTCTGTTGATATTGCCGCCCCGCTTAAATAAACAAAGTCGGGAAAATCAACCGTTGATGTTGCAGCATTTTTGCGGGCTTTCAATGCCCTTTTCAAATAAAAGATGTATGTTTGTTGGCGTAAAAATAAAATCTTTTTGTTGTACGCCGCAACCTTTGCCGCTTTTTTTTCTTCAATAAAATCTTGTATTTTTTCAATAAAAGATTTTTTTACTACTTTTTTTGTTGGAAAAATCAATATGTTTTGCATGGTGTCAAATCCTCTCTTTTCTCTTTTAACTTCACCAACTCCATAAAGAACTGTCCCCACAATAAATCCCGTTCTTTTTCGGTGTATTCACCTTCAAAAATTACCCTGTATTTAATTGGCTTATTCATCTACATCACCGTCCGCAAATAAATATTCAAGTTTCAATTCAGGGTTTAAAATGTTTCTAATTTTCAGGCATTCAGGCAAAGTCCAATCGCTGCCGCCCGTAATTTTACGGTTGAAGGTGTCTTTTTTCATGCCCGCTTTTTCTGCAAGCATTCTTTGGTTTAAACCCGCCCTTGCCATTTCAACTTTTAAATTTTTGTATTTCATTTCTTAACCTCTCTTGCTACTTTTAACCCAACCTTGCAACTTATTAAAAATTTACAATGGATTAAAAAATACATTTGTGTATGTAAAAGTTTATAGCAAATTAGATTTATTTTGTCAATTATGTATTTATAAATACATCTTTTGTATGATTAAATAATGCTATTATGTTGTTATTCCGCTATTGTTTAATTGAAAAAAATATCTTTACATGTTTTAATATTTGGTAAAAAGTACAAGCAAAAAGGAGTATCTTATGAAAAATGAAGAAAACGAAAACATGCTTGCCATGCGTATGGTTTATTACAAAAAGAAATTAGGCTTAACCAATGAAAAATTGGCAAAAATGGCGGGTTTGCCTGTTAATACAATAAGCCGTATTTCTTCCGGGGCAACAAAAGAACCAACATTAAAAACATTAAAGAAAATTGCAAAGGCGTTGGATTGCACAATTGATGATTTACAACCCGGCGGCACAATCGAGCCATATTATTTGGATGAAGAAGCCGCACAACTTGCCCAAGAAGTTTACGAAAACCCAAATTTGCGGGTGCTTTTTGACGCAAGCCGCAAACTTTCACCCGATGACATTAAAGCAGTTATTGAAATTGTTAAAAGAATGCAAGCAACAAAATATTAAGGGTTTCAGAATGGATAATTACAATGTTATATTTTTAAGTTTACCAATTACGGTAAAAGGTTTTTCGCTTTATGACGCTGCGGACGACTATTACACAATCGTTATAAATAATAAGTTTTCACATCACAAAGAAATTTTTGAACATGAATTATTGCACATCAAAAACGGGCATTTTCACCATTGCGGCAATGTTGCAGCATTGGAAACGGCTACACATAGGGGGTAACAATGGAAAATAAATCTTTAAAAACTTTTGCAAAAATCTTTTGCAGCATTATTGTAATTTTAGCAATATTGGTTATTGCAATTTGTTTAACGCCCGACAACAAAAAAGAAGAAACAACACAAACAAACAATGCCCAATACTTAATAAAAGAAAATGAGCATGGCAAAAATTACCCTTATACAAAGGATGATTTAATGGTCGTTTGCAAAAAATCTGCCGTATGGTTGGAAGATGTTGAAGGCAACAAATATGCACTTAACGGCATTGCAAAAAATATGTTAAAAAGTGATAGTAAATACAAAGGCGGCACGGATCTAATTTTAAAAAATGGCATGGTTGATTTATACACGCCAAATGACGCTTTAAAATTTTGTATAAGAATGGATTAAAAAAATGGCAATAGATGACGCAATATTATACACCCGTGTTTCATCTGACGAACAGAAAAAAAGCGGATTTTCTCTTGATTATCAACGCAAAATGGGTGAAGAATATGCAAAAATGAATAAATTAAACATCATTAAAGTTTATGCGGAATCGTACACCGCCAAAAAACCGGGGCGACCGCAATTTAATGAAATGGTTGACTATTGCAAAAAACATAAAGTTAAAAATTTAATCTTTTTAAAATCTGATAGGGCAAGCCGTAACGGCGTGGACTCTGCATTGTTGGTTTATATGGCGGAGCATTTGGATTACAATATACATTTAATACAAGATAGGTTAATTTTAAATTCAAGTGCAAGGGCAACCGATTTTTTAGTTTTTGAAATAAATAATTGTATTTCTAATTTTTACCCCCGCAACCTGTCTGTTGATGTTTCAACCAAAATGCGTGAAAAAGCCGAGCAAGGCTATTACCCGTCCATTGCCCCAATAGGGTATAAAAACGAGCGTATAAATCACCGTTCATATTTACAAATAAACCCCGAAAAAGCGGCATTTATAAAAATGATTTTTGAATTATACGCAACAAGGGATTATTCATTTAACACACTTGCAGCAAAAATGCGCGAAATGGGTTTTAAAATGGGTAAAAAAACACCATGCAGCCGCCGCAATATTGAAGATATTTTAAAAAACCCTATATATATTGGCGATTTTATATGGAAGGGCAAACGGTATTATAACGGTAAACACGAGCCAATAATAAGCCGTGAATTATTTGTAATGTGTCAACGCATAATGGAAGAACGATCAACGGCACATGCTCAAAAACATAATTTTTTATTTACAAATTTGATAAAATGCAAAAAATGCGGTTGTTATATGGTTGGTGAAATAAAAAAAGAAAAATATATTTATTATCATTGCACCGGCAACCGTGGCGGCGATTGCAAAAAAGGAAGTTACATCCGTGAAAATGTTATTGAGGACGCAATATTAGATGTGTTAAGCAATTTTGAATTACCAACGGACGCACTTGATATTGTAAAAAGATGTTTAAAAAATGAAATGGAATCGCAAAATTATTACAATGAAACCCGCATAAAAGAATTGGAAAAAGATATTGAAAAAACAAAAAACCGCCTAAATAAATTATTTGATTTATATTTAGACGGTGAAATATTAGAAGAAATATACAAGCAAAAAAACAAAGAATTGCAAAACATGCTTGATGAATATTTATTGCGTTATTCAAGTTACACAAAAACCGGCGTTGAATTATTGAAGTTAAGCGAGGGTTTGTTCGAACTCTGCAAAGACGCAAAAAAACTATACTTGCGGGGGAATATAGAAGAACGCCGCCGGTTGTTAAAAATTTTGTGTTCGAACTTTTATTATGACGGGCAAGAAGTAATAATAGCAATAAAAAAAGCGTTTCAACCATTGGTTAAAATCGCTTATTTGTTAAAATTGGGGCGTAGGTGTCAAAACTCGAACTTAAAATTGTATGTAAATGAGTTTATAAAAGAAATTAAAGAAAACGCCGAAACATTTAATATTGTTGAAATTAACACGCTTTTAAAAGTTGCATAATTGTTTTTTGATTTACAAAAAACAAAAATAAAATTTTATTGAAATTTTTTGCATTTGAATTTATTTGAAAATCACTTGAAAAATTTTTTAATAAAAAATCCCATAATAACAATATTTTGGAATTGATTTTTGGCATTAAAATTGTTGAATTTTTTATTTGAATTTTTACGCTTATTTTTACAATAATGAAACCCGCATTATTATTGCTTTTTAACGCTCTCAATGTTCAATTTTCTATTTCAACAATGAAACCTCGAAACCCTTTTATTTATTAGTGTTTCAGAATACCCAAGAAAAAATTTTGCGAAATTAAAAAATTTCGGGGACTAAAAAAGCGGCGGCAGACGGGACAACAACCCCCGGCGATTGCGTGGTCGCCGCACAGTACCTTTTGACCGTCAAACGCAAGCGGGGCGGGTGTTTCACCGTTGCGGCGGGTGATGTGCCGGGGCGTTCGGTCGGGTGAAATATGCAGCAAAAAACGCCTTGAAAATTTGAAAATAAAATTTAAGGTTTTTGACATACAAAAAACAAATGTAAATATTTATTTCAATTTACTTTTTTATTTTGTTTTATGACTTGCAAAAAACAAAAAACGATTTATACTATAAATACAAGGACGGATTTATAAACACATTAACACTTGATTAAATAATCAGCAAACAAACCAATAAACAAAGAAAGGCGGCAAAATATGAAAAACACAACAAGGGCGGAAGCGTTACGGGTGATGATGTCAAGAAAATTAACCCCATTTGAAATTGAAACAATGCAGGAATCTTTTATTTTAAACATTGCCGAAATAGAATTAAAAATAAATCGTTTGGCAATGAATGAAAAGAACGCAAAGGCATTAAGTGCAATAAACTATATTTTATCAACATTAAACGATTAAGGGGGTGCGGCAATGCAATACACAAAGACGCAACACACATGGCAATATACAATTTGTGATTTAAGCGGGGCGGCTGCGTTGTATGAGTGCCGCACCGAGGGTGTGCCGGTGTTGTATAAATTTATAGATAAAGAACACGGCATAAGTGGCGGCGGTTGGTTTTCATACGCTGACGCCAAAAAGAATTTTGCAAAGAAAATAAAAGAGTTGGCAGCATAGGGGGTGCGGCAATGAAAACGAAAAAAGAAATACAAGCGGCAATTGCAGACATTGAAAAGCAATTAAAAGATTTAAGCGAATGGGGTGTAACCACGCCGCAAGAAATTGCAAAACAAATAAGATTAACACACAAATTGAGTGCGTTAAAATGGGTTATAGCATAGGGGGGCGGCAATGAAAACAACAATTGATTTAAAACCGCATGTTGGCACGGCAAAACGGGAAAAAGATTTAATAACATTAACCCGGCAATGCGGCAGCATGGTTGAACAAATACAAATAAAAGTTCAAGAATTGCGGGAGCGTGCAATATTTGAGAAATGCAGCACGGACGAATTAAAGAGAATAAGAAAAACAATTAACAGTATTTTAAGACAAAGGGCGGCAAGCAATGACAACATACAAAGTTAAATATGAAAACCGGCAAGATTACCCGGACGGGTTTTATATCACCATATCGCATAAAAGCACTTTAATTGACGAGTGCCGGGTGCAAACCAAAGGGCGTGGCGTTGATGAAATAACCAACGCAAAGTTGCGTTATTTAACTGATTTTAGCAACGCACACAAAGAAATAAATATAAAAGATGTTTTGCGGGCGTTTGGCAAGGTTGATGAAACCATGCTTAATTTGTATAAATCGCAATACAAAAGGGGCGGTTATCACGGGGGCGGTCGCCCAAAGGGTACAAACCGCACGGAGTCATTAAATCAACGCATAACGCCGCAAGAAAAAGAATTTTTGTTAAATGCTTTGGAATCTATCAGAAACAACCCGGATGTTGCAAAGTTGCTGCAACAAGAAAAAGTAACGGCAAAAGAATTGGAATTTTTAATTGACGCATTAGACCGTTACCGCAAACGGCATGTGCTAATTGACGCAATGCAAGGGGGTGAAAAATGAGAAAAATAAAAAACCCAAAACCCGGCGAATATGTTTTAATAACAAAATATTCAGACCACGACCCCGGCGACCCATGGGCATTGGGTTGGTTTACCCGTAAAGGCGATTGGAAAGGGGAAACAACATATTACATAAAAGATGAAAACGGCAACGAATCCAAATACCCAAAATATAAAAATTGTTTTCGGCTAACATTAGACGAGGGGCGGGATTGGATGTTTTTATACTTTAAAAACCCAAACGCTTAAAGACAATAAAAAACCCGGCTTGAAAAAATCAAGTCGGGTTAATTTTTTAATATGAAATTTTTGTCCGCCGATTTAAGCGGGTTATTTTCAATTTTATATACAAATACACCAAAAATATATTAAACCCCTCAAATTTTTAAAATCTACCCCCTATCCGTTAGGAATTTGCATGAGTTCAAACCGCATTTTTTTATTTTGTCCAACCCCGTCCAAAATGGTTTAATTTCTATGATGAAAAAATAACAAATTTTATAAGCGGCAAAACGCTTTATTTATAACGCTTTGCAAAAACATACTTAATTTTTAATATAAAAATATTCTTATTTTGGTGTCCAATGTTGTCCAAAGTTTATTTTTTGGGTGCAAAATATTCTTAAAAAATATTCCAACAAAAAAGGGCAACCCGCAAAATGCGAATCGCCCTTTGAAACACGATTAAAAAAATGCCGGTGCGACTGCTCTTGCCCCGGCGAAGATAGAAAAAACTTTTAAAAAACCCGCCGCAACGGGTTAATACTTCATGCCTACACTTACAAAATTGGTAGGTGAATAATACGGCGGGGCAAAATTGCCCCGTATTGTCCTCCGGGGGCAAGCCCGCCGGCGTGTAATTCTTTTAATGAAATAGGGCGTTGCCGCCCTTTTTGCTTTCAGATATTAAGAGAGAGAATTTTTACTTGTTTGCCGGCGTTAAACGGGTATCGCTGCCGCTTGCACCCTCTGCCGGCAAGCCGCTAAATAAGCCCTTTTTGTTTATAAATTTTAATTGCCTCCCAAATGGCATTAACAAAAATTTCGGGGTTGCAAACAAGTTTCATTTCTTCACTTGAATTGCTTAAAAATGCCGTTTCAATTAAAATTGCGGGTGCTTTTGTGCGGTTTAAGACATGCAAATCGCTGCGGGGTTTAATGCCCCTGTCTGTTAAACCCGTTGCAGCAACGAGCCGTTGTTGCATAATTGTTGCAAGTTCTTTGCCCTTTTGGCTGCCTTTACAATAAAGCACTTCGACGCCATTTGCTTGCGGGCTTGTTGCCCCGTTGCAATGAATTGAAATAAACAAATTTGCCCCGGATCTGTTTTCTTCTTTTGAAATTTCAAAATAATTAACCCATTGTTGGAAATATTGCACCGGGTATCCGTTTAATTTTAAGCGGTTCATTAACATTGTGCCAATGGTTGCCGCAATGTCGCTTTCTTTTACCCCGTGTTTAGACACAACACCGGGGTCGGTGTTACCGTGTCCGGGGTTTATAAATATTTTCATTTTAAAACATCCTCCAAATCTCTAACCCTGTGATTTTCAACTTTTACTTTTTCTTGCAAAACCTTTATGTCGGTTTCGTTTTTGTATGTGCGTTCAATTAAGTTGTTGTGCTTATCTTGCTTTTTTTCTAAAATATTTAATTTTTCTTCAAATTTTCCCATTTTAAAAGCAACATAAAGCCCTTGAAAAACAACCGTTACAAATATGCCTAATAATTCAATATTCACGCCGCACCCCCTTTTTGCCAACCGCAAAACTTTTGGAAGTTGTCAACGCTATGAAACATTAACCACCTACGAAACGCCCCAACATCACTAACATAAAGCAAGCGTTCAAAAACTTTGTCGGCAAAATAACGGTCGCCGTTTACAAAATTATGATTTTCACATAAAACATCATGTATAAGTGCGGCGATTTTAAACTCAATATTTTCTTTTGAACCTATCACACGCCAAAATGCACGGTGTATGCTTGCCCCGTCATAATCATAGTAAATTTTTATTTTAAATGTATATGTATTGCCCTTGATTTTATCAACCAACAAAACGCCGACTTCATTTTCAAGAAAAAGCGGCTTTTTCTTTGCTGCTTTTATTTGTTTTTCTGTCATTATTGTAATGTTAGCCAATTTGTTGCCAATGCGGGGAATTTCAGTAAATGCAACACGGCTTGTTTCATCATCTTGCCAAACAATATATTCAACGCCTTTATAATAACAATGCGGCAATTTTTCAAAGTTTTCAATGCACATTTATAAGCCCTCATTCATACGGTTTAAGCGTTCTTTTGCCTCCACCAAATATGCAGCATAATCCGGCAAAACGCCTTCAAGTGTTGCATGTACTTTTTCATAAAAATTTAAACCAAATTCAATGCAAGCAATATTTTTTTGCAATTTCTTTGGATCTGTTTCTTTTAATGCGTTACCAATTGCCGTTTCAAAACTAACCAAAGAATCGCAAAACTTTAAGTATAATTTTTCATACAATGCCTTTGCACTTTTTTTGATTAGTGATTTAATGATTTTTTGCAACGCCGGCAAAATAAGTTTTTTGCAAAGTTCAAAACCTGTTTTAATTCCCATTGTTTAACCCTCCTGTTAATTTTTCATTATGGTAATTTATGCGTTTTGTTAAGTTTTCAATTTCATCAACCGAGTTGTTAATGTTGCGAAACGCACTTGCGACCTTATCTTCAAGCAAATAAAATTCCGTGCCGCAATCCAAACAAACATATTTAAAAACGCCCCGCCCGGCGTCCCCTTCTGCAATTTCAATAACTTGCAGCGTGTCGCATTGACATATTGGGCAATATGCTTGCGGCGGCAAGTTTTCATGCGGCGGCGTTGGCTGCGTTTCTTCATTCAAAATGCTTAATAATCTATCATCTTGCTCGGCTTCAATTTGCACAATGTCATTTGCCGTTTGTATTTCAACATTCATTATTTTTCCCCCTTAAAATCTATCTAACAAATTAAAACCCCCGTAAATTACCAACGCCCAAAGGCGTCCCGCCGCCCTGTTTTAAACCCGACAACCTCTTGCCGGCGATTAAACCCTCATTTAGCGGAGGAAGTTTTTTAACCCGCTGCGGCAACTTTATTGCCAAACAAATCAAGTTGTATTTCTTTGGTTGCACCCCTCATCCACAAAACCGCTTGTTTTTGCAATTCTTCAAGTTGTTTTACTGCGTATGCCGGCAACTCATAACCGCCCTTTTCATTTTTCAGCAAAACAAATGGCGTGTTTACAAATAGCGGGACGGGTATGTCATTTTGTGTTAATTCAATTTGCCCCGAAATTACAACGCCGTTTTTCTTGAAATTAACAACGGTTATTGTGATGTCGTCGGCTTTTTCTTCTAATTCACAAATATTGCAAAATATATCGTTTAAACTTTGCATTGCGATTAAAAATTCTTTTGACGCTTTGCCGTCGCCTTCTGCTCTAATTTCAGCCCCTAAAACATCTGTTTTTAATTTGTAAAAAATTTCGGGTTTATCATTTTTGGGGCTTATTTTAATTTTGGTTATTTCACCGTTAAAATTTAAGTCTTTCAATGTTTGCTTGTCTGACATTTTAACAACTTTTGAATTGTCATTTTTTTCCTTTACCATTTTTCGTCCTCCGTGTATGTACTTTTTAATATTTATAAAGGGGGTAACTATGAACAAAACCAAAACAAAAAACACCAACATTGTTGAACCGATACGCAACAAAGTTGACATTCAACGCATTATTGATTATTTCAGGGCAAACAACAAAGAAAAATACGCCGTGTTATTCACTCTCGGCGTTAATTCGGGTTTGCGTGTTTCTGACTTGTTGGGCTTTAAGGTAAAAGATGTTTACAATAAAACATCAATAATGCTGCGTGAACAAAAGACGGGCAAGGGTAAAATTTTCCCGTTAAAAGATGAATTGCAAACGCTTTTAAATGACTTTTGCAAAGACCGCAACCCGCAAGAATGGTTATTTACGGGGCGGCACGGGTTAAAACTTGACCGCATAATCGTTTATAAAACAATAGTTCAAGCGTGCAAAGATTTAAACATAAACGCCAATGTTGGCACGCACACAATGCGTAAAACTTTTGGTTATCACCATTACAAACAGTTTCACGACATTGCTTTGCTGCAAACAATTTTTAATCATTATTCACCCGTTGTAACAAAACGCTATATTGGCATAACGCAAGATGAAATAAACGAATCGTATTTATGTTTAAACTTAAAGCCGCAAAAAGATGAAATAAAAGAAATAAAAATGTCGTCCCGTGTAAAATCCCGCCGAGTTGAAAGTTTTATAAACGGTTACTTAAAAAACGGCGGCAAAAAACACCGGGAATTTGCGTTAAATATTCTTGAATTGATTAGTTAAAAGTTACCGTTATATTGTTTTCAATTTCATCAAAATTGGCTTGTGCGGTTTCAACAAAGTTTTTAACCCAATTTTCAGAAATTAAATCGCTTATTTTTGCATTTTCAAGGGTGCTTAAAAATTCACCCTCGACCGCAAAACTGCTATCTATCATTTGACGCCCAAAAGACGCAATCGCAAATAATTGGGCTTTGGTTACGGTTTGCACAACCGGCTCGCCGTCTTTTGTGTAAAATTTCCAAGATGAAACGCCGGTGTCGCTCATAAGTGATAAAGTGGCAACGGTGTTTGTTATGGCGGTTTGGTTTGTTTCAAAAATAAATGCGTTATTAACAATAACACCGCCGTATGCTTTTGCGGCTTTCATAGTGTATAAAGTTTGCACCAATTCGGTTTTTTTAGCGTCTGCAACAATTTTGTTGTATTCTTCATCACTTCTTTTAACAAAATCACCGTTGTCGTCCAAATAATATTGGTTATTATCAGCGTTAAAAACTTCATCATCATAATAAACAATATTGCCTCCGCTTAATAATTGTTGGTGCTGCTCAATAGAAACTTCTTTTTTAATAAGCACGGTTTCAAGTCGTGGATCTGACGGGCTTAAAAATCCCCAAAGGTATTTTTCGCCGTCTTGAAACTTGCAATAATACATTTTGTCCGGGCTTTTTATGGCGGTCATATTATTTAATCCGCCAACAAGTGAAACAATGTTTTGAATACTCATTTTTTTTATTTTCCTCCTTAAAGTTTATTTATAACAAATTTAGTAATTTAATCATAAATTGGGGGTTAGGTGCTCCAACAAGTAATAATAAACTTGTTGTAACATACCCTTGTGCATTTGATGTTTTGGGGGTTGTGGTACTTGTGCATGTAGGTTCGGGCGATACCGCCGCATGGATAAATAATTTAAACGCAAACAATTTTACAATAATGACCGCAAACGGTGCCGGCACCCGTTGGATTGCAATCGGTTATTAACAATATTAGTAATGAAATAATATTGCAATGGGGAACGATTTACAATTTAACGGGGGCGAGAACGGTTTATCTTCCGTGTGCATATAAAAATGCGTTATTAAGTTTGACGGGCGGTTTAATTGCGGGAATTCCTGAAACTACTTACGAACATATGACCTTTTATAATGTGTATAATAATAGATTTGATTTTAAAACTTTTGATAATTATGGTGCTTTTTGGCTTGCCGTTGGGTATTAACACAATTAGTAAATTGATTGTCGCATGGTGTCATTCTTCCGTTGAAAATATCGCAACGGGGCAAACAACAAAGAATATCACACTACCTATAACAATGAATATTTACGGTCAATGTGTTACATCAGGAACACGCATTTTGAATTTAAACATGACGGCATTCAATTATGATTTTGAAATAAGTTCAAGCAATTTTGTTGTCGGGTTTTATAATGGAACAAGTTCCAAGCAATCGACAAATGTTTTTATTGTTGCAATCGGAAAATAACAATATTTAGTATTTTGTTGTGTTGGGGTGTCGGGCGTACTACTAACACCCAAAATGCTACATTTACATCTTTTACCCGTACTTATACAAATAATGTAGTTGTATCTATTTCAAGTATAGATAATTACAATAGCGGTTTTGGCATAAACATTCACGGCAAAACAATAAGCGGTTTTTACCCTCATTGTCATGACACCATAAATAACGCGTTTTATGCACAAGATTTTAATTATTTCGCAATAGGGGATTAAACCCCGATTGCAATGTATAAGGTATTAACGGCAGATTGGACGGCAAAACCGTTATTTGATATACTATTTACCAAACCTCGTGTTGTTGTTCTTGTTTGTGTGGTTCCCGTTCCGGTAAAATCAGCGTCTGCGGTATCCGCACTTGATGTTATTGTATATATTTTAGTAAAAGCCATGGGAAATGTGCAAATTGCTTTGCCCCAATTGTTTATTTTTTGTTTATTTTCACCCCATTGCACTAATAAATTACTAAATTTAGTAGCCTATTAACAAATAATCAAACCAAATATTTACCCCCGCATTTAAAACCGAACTATTACCATAAATTTTGCAATTTGCAATATTTGCATTTCCGAACCATACATTTGGTTGTAAATTTAATTCTGAAACTTGAGTTGAATAATTTGTCGTTAATTGAATATTAGGTTTTGTAGTAAAAGCAATTGGATAAGTAAATGTTATATTTCTATCTTCATAAGTTTGATTTAAACCCCAACAAATTGTTAAATTACTAATTTCGTTGTTTTCTTTCCAAGTAAATTTTGCATACCCGTTTTGCTGCAAAAGTGCCTCGACCTCTACTTTTTTGTCCATTATTGCTTGCCCAATTGCCGACAAATTGTCTAAATCAATTGACGATTTTCCGGCAACTAATTCATTTATTGCGGCAACCAAATTTGTTTTTTCTTCGGTTGTCAAAGTTGATAATTTGCCAATGGCTGCGTCCAAAATATTGTTGTTTTGGTTTAAATCTCTGTCAAAATCCAAAAAGTCGTCCCCGTCTGTTAGCATATTTGTATTAAATAAGCCCAAATTTTCCGTTCTTGTGCCGCTCATTATTAGTGTCCTCCTTGTGTTCTACAATCGCAATATTGTTTTTTTCTGTAACCTTGCATTTGGCTTTTAGTCAAAACATGGTGTATTTCTTTTTTTCTTAAATAACGGGGTATAAAATACGCCCCGTTTTGTGCCGGTTTTATCGGTGCAACCGTTTTAACCGTGGTTAAAAAGATATTTTCATCCCAAAAATCCGAACTTTGTATAATAAAACAATGTTTTAAATTGCCCGCATTTATTGGATCTATTTCACCGTCCGGCGTTTGTATAAAACCGTTGCCAATTAACCGCCCGCCATATAGGTTATAACCTTGCGGGATGTTTTCTATTACACGCACCGGCAAACCTTTTCTTTGCAAAATCAATTCTATTTGCTTATAGTTTTGGCAGCCGCCAAAAATGCTCCATTGTGCCTCGACCGTTGCCGCACGCTCTGTTAAGGTTTTGCCCTCAATATCTGTTATTTTAAAAAGTTCTTCACCGTTTAAAATATTGTTTTCATTGGTATATGTAACGGGAAAATGCGTTAATTTTAACTTAATTAACACATCTTTTACAACCTCAAAAGGGTACGCAAATAAGTTTAAAACATCTTCCGTAAACCCTTTTGGCGTCAACCACGCACGCCCTTTGCCTAACAATTTTTTAAATGTGGATCTTGCCGAAAAATTCATTGCTTTTTATTCCTCTGTCTTGTAATTGCTATCTCTCGGGCAAGTCATTTGCTACGCTATCGCTGCCGCAAATTGTTGCCCTCACATTATCGAGTTACGCCCTTGCGGGCTACACTCTACGCAATTACGCTGTATAATACACCGTGCCATTTATGGTTAATTTGCGTAAATATGACAAACAACCAATGCCCAAAGTCGCCTCGTTTATGACGGTTTCGTCCTCATCTTTCAAAATAAATGATGTAAATGTTTCACCCTCAATCGCCTCGACCGTTGCCGCATTTAATTGGGCTGCGTTTATCTTTGCACCCGACAAAGAATAACCCAAAACCACCAAATGCGGGCGGCGTTCATCAAAGTAATTTATTAAAACATCTTTTATTTGTTCGTTGTAATCCTCACTTGTTAAACCGTCAATTTCTATTTCAAACGGGGTGTAATTTGGCGGCAATAATTCAACGCTTGCCGTTACCGGGCGGCGGTCGTGTACGCCGTCCTCGCTGCCTTCAACCTTGTTTGCTATTTGCAAAAATTGACCGCTGCCGGTTAATGGTGTAAATTGACCGTCAACCCAACTCGGAAAAGGGTTAGGCGTTACGCTGCCGGTTGGTGTTCTATCCAACCCGCTGCCGGTTGCAACACAATAAATTGTTACAACGCCCTCGGCAAGCACATAAGGCAAGGCGTCCGCAATGCCTGAAACTTCCATTATCCAAGTGTAATAATCCAACGGGCTGCCGCATTGGTTTTTGTTTCTGAACCTATACAAAACACGCTTGCGGTAATCTTCAACGCCTTCATCGGCGGTGCCTTCTAAACTTATGCTTGTAATTGTTGCCGTTGACGGTATGCCCGAAACGGGGTTTGCAATATTTAACACCGTACCAACGGGCAAATTACCAACCGTGCCGCTTGTTGCACAAACCGCCGTTGCATTTATTACCCCGCCGGCTGCCGTTGCTTGCGACATTGTTTTAAATATTAAACCCGTTGTTAAATCTTTATAAACCGTGCCGCTTGCCAAACTTGCCGCCGTTACATCTGTTAATTGGATTATTACATTTGCCGTTTCGCCGTCTTTGTAATCAACGCCAATTAAGTTGCCCCAAAATTTTAACGCCGCCAAATCAGCCGTTTGCGGAAAACATTGTTTATAAAGCCATACACTTAAACGCCATAAAACACCGGCAACGCCCGCAATGGCATAACCAATACATTTTATAACCGCTTTTTCAAGCAACGGGGTGTTGTCCCCTTGCTGACTTCTTAAAGTGTTATAACGAGCCATAAAGTCGTCGTAAATTTCTTTTATTGTTTTTATTGTAAAATTTGCCATAATCTTTTAACCCTTATTTTTTACTTTCAAAATTGCCTTTTGATTTTCCCAAATCAAGCCATAAGAATATGAAACATTGTTTGGCTCGTTTATGGTTATATCAACATTTATTTTTTGTTCATTGTTGCCGTATGCCAAAACATCTATTGAATCCGCCGCACCCTCGTCAAGTAACCATTTCAAACATTGTTTTGCGGTTGTTTCAACTTTGTTTAAGTTGGTTTTTGTTATAGGTTGATTTAATGCACTTTCAAAACTGCCGTTTTGTTCATAAGTTTCATAAACATTGTAAAAAGCGTCCCCGCCCAACAATGACAAATAAACGGCATTATAAAATGTGCCGCACATTTCAAGGTCGCCGCCGCTTAATGTAAATTCACCGCCGTCCCCTGTATCTGTCAATAATAAATCCATTAAGAACCTCCCGTTGCAATACCTTTTGTAAATTGCGGCTTATCGAGTACGCCGTCTTTGCCGTCTGCCGCCTCGATATGGCTTGCACTTAAATTGCCTTCAATAGCCGTGTCGCCTGTTATACTCATTGTGCCGGTATGCTGCCAACTGCCGACCGATTGAATGTCTGTAAAATTCATTTGCAATGTTGTGCCGGTTAATACCGCCGTGCCGTCATTTTTTAAATGTAAAACCGCTGCAACTTCACCCGTTTGCACATTTACACTATAAATACGCTTTTCCCCCGGTGCTGCAACTCGTGGCGTTTCATCACGCCATGCAAATACAACACCGTTTTTGGGGTTGCCGCCTATGTTGTCGCCCAAACCTTCACATTTTGGCGGCGGGTTGTAATCATCACCGCCCGAATGGTATTGGGTAACATCAACCGTTTGTTTTGCAAAAATATTTACTTTAAAAAACCTTGTAAACAAATCACTTGCAACAAGGCGTTCAAGAATATCAATTTTTAACATATTATTCCCCGCATAATGGTAAACTTGCCGGCATTTCAAATGTGTACGCACATGGCAAAGTCATTTCGATAATTGTCATGTCCGGGTGTTTGCGTTCAATGTTTTCTATTACAAAATCCATTTCACTATTTATGCCGATTTTAGCGTTTTTTATTACGGCAAAACTGCCGCTTTTTATGTTTAAATTTTCGCTGATTTCAGCCGCAACGGTAAAATGCGAGCCAATTTCTTTGCACGCTTGCCGGTTTGCTGCCGTTTCCAAGTCCATTGCGTTAAAATCGTTTGAGTTTATACGCTTTGTTATTGGCAGCGGCAACGGCGTTGTTACAATAGCCGTGTCCGTCTTTGGGTATTGCGAGTTTAATTCATAATAACGGGCAAGCCCAACCGTTGAAAAACGGGCATTGATTTTTTTAACGCCCAAACATTCACCGTCGATTAAATTTAATTTTTCTTGCGTGTTTGCTTTGAACCTACCAACAAAAAGCCCGTCCCCGGTATCTGTTAAAATTAAGCCCCTTGAATTGCAAATACGCTGCATAAACGCCCATGCCGTTTCGTTAATATCAGCCGTAAAAGTTGCCCCGGTTTCATTAACAAAAATTTCATTAAGGTCGCTTTCATCTGAAAAATTTATTTTTTGTGAATACCAACCCGCAACCATTTGCAATATTTCTTTTATTGAAACATTGGCAAATTCAAGCGGATAAGCCATGTTTGTTTCTGCTAAAATACCGGCGTGCGATTTAATTTCTACTTGAATCCAATTTAAACCCTCGTCAAGTATGCTTTTGATATTGGCAACACGCCCGTTTAAATAAAGTTCGTTTTCATCAAAAATGCTTACTTCATCACCAAAATTAAAATTATAATCGGTTTCGGTTTTGTTGAAAATAAACACCGCACCTTTTACCGCTTGCATACGATCATAAAGCGTAAATTCTGAAAAATCATCATATTTTAAATCGCCGCTTTGAACATAAACTTTGCCGGTTGGTTTTTGGGTGTTTTCTGTTTCTTCTTCGGCTGCCAATATGCTGCCGCTTGCCAATTCATTGTTCATTTTGGCAAGGTCGCCCGCCCTGTCGGGTGTACCATACACCCGGCGGGCAACATCGTCCCAACTATCTCCGTCCCTTTTTTTAATTTTTTTATACATAAATTTTAACCTCGCTGCCCCGTGGCAAAATTAAAAATTCATCATCATGTAAATTGTTTGTTCTGATTAAATAATCAATTGTGCCGTCGGGATCTGCGTAAAAATCATCCTTGTAATATTCATAAGCCAAATCGATTATGGTTTTGTCCTCTGACAATACAACAAGGCGTTCAATTTTTAACCTATAAGACCGCTCCAAAATTTCATTGGCTGCCGCTGCAACAACACTTTGTAAATTATCATCTTTTATGTAAAAGTTTTCCAAATCTGTTATTTTGCCGCTTTCAGTTTCAACAAAATTTGTCCATGTTTGTTCTAAACTTACAAGGTTTTTTGCCGCCTCGACCGCCTCCGCCCTTGTTTCGTATTCTTTTTCGATTAAGGTTTCAGCAAGTGAAATTAAAGCCATGGACGCCGTTGTGTCATTTATTAACAAGTTGTCAATTTCTGTTTTGGTTAAATTTGTTTTGCTGCTTGCGGTGCTTGAATTGTTTATAAGCGTTGAAATTAAAGAAGTCCAACCGCTATAAAGCGAGCCAAATTCACCCGTTAAAACAAAACCGTTGCCAATGTTTGCAATTTTCTTACTTAAACTTGCCGCCTTATACAATACAACACCGAGTTGGCTTGCCATTGTAAATGCACTTGTTTGGATATTTTGCCCCAAAATATCATTCATAATACTTTTTAAGGTTAAATTGTTTGCAAAATCCAACGCCCCTGAAACTTTGTTTAATGCTTTTGTAAAATTGTTGCTAAACGCTTGCAGCCGTGAAGGGCTTGCAATATTGTTGACCGTGTCCGCCATACCATTTGCCAAATTTTCCTTTGCTGCCGCTGCATTGTTTTTTATTTCTTTTTCTTTGCTTTTTTCACTTGCCGGATATGTAGTTTTTGCGGTTTCGTGCCAACTTACATTAACAACCGTACTATTGATATTTTGCAAAAGTTGGTTTGTTACCTTGAAATTTAATACATTGACCGTAAACGGGTCGCCGTATGATAATTGCAATGTGGATTTACCAATTTCGCACAAAGATTTTACAAAAGTTTCTGCTTTTGTATAATGATTTTCGCCAACAAAAATACAATCGAGCGTAACATCACGCCCGCCAATGCCCAAATCCGTAAATGTGTCGTTTACATCACTTACACGCTTTTTGCCGCCGCTTGTTGAAACGCTCCTTTTTTTGCCTTTTTTGCCGCTTGACGAGGACGCCGAATAAGATGTGCGGGGGTTTTCTTTTACCTCACCAACATGCTTTTGGCTAAAACCGCTTTCAAGCGTTTTTAATGTATATGCCGTACCGGACGGGGAAGTCCATACAACGGCTTTATATTCATCAATAAATCCCATTGTTTAACCTCTTTTATTGCGTTAGCCGGTGTTGCCGGTATTGCGTTGCGTTTAGCAATGCAAACAGGGCAACACTACGATACCGCCGTTTCAAAACTATGTTTTGACAGGCGGAATTTGTAAAAACCGGCAACATTATGCCGCCGGTTTAAGATTTAAGTCGTTTGAACCTTCAACACGGGTTGTAACCGTTGCTTTTTTATCCGTTTTATTGGTTAAATTAACATCAACGCCAATTGTGCCTTTGTTCGGGTTGTTCTTAACTTTTGGTTTTTCTTGCGGCGTATCGCCCGAAACGGTTTCAATTTTTATACTTTTATTGCCCGTTATCATACTTTTTATGCCGCTTGAAATTTTGGTTATTGCAAGCACAATTTGCCCGATTGGACCAAGTGCCATTAAAAGAAAATCAACAAAATGTTCTTTTATAAATTGCCCAATTGCTGAAAATACGCTTTTAACTTTGCCCCAAAGGTTTGCAATAACTTCTTTTGTTTTATCCCAAAACGCAAGAACCGCCGCCGATACCTTGTCCCAATTTTTCCATAACAAGATAACAACGCCAATTAAAGCAACAATGCCCAATACAATCCATGTTATTGGGTTGGCAAGCCATGCAGCATTCCACGCCAATAATTGCGGAATCTGTACTTTTAATGCCGTTGTAACTGCCGTTAGCCAACCGCCCAATTTTGTTGCCATAAATTCCATTTTTAAAAGTGCCATACGCACCCGCAAAATGTCAACTGCCATTTTTACGCCTAATATTGCCGCCGGCATTATTAACAACAATGGCAACCAATTATTTTTAACAAAATCATAGCAAGTTTTTAACGCACCAAACAAATTGTTTATTGCGTCAAGCACCGGCGTTATTTTTGGTGCTAATTCACCGACCGTGTGTACTAATTCACCAAAACCCTTAACAAGTGGCATTAAATACGGTGCAAGCACCTCGCCCAACTCTATTAAAGCGACTTGAAATTCACCAACAACCTTTGCCATTGTTGCGGCACTTGTTGCGTCCATTTTCTTAAACGCCTCGTTTAAGCCCGTGCCGTTTTTAATGTCTTGTTGTATCATTCCAAGTGTTTTATGCACTTCTTGCATTTTGCTTTCATCCATAGCCAAAACGCCCGTTAATGCTCTTACATTTGGAATCGCTTTTGTTATTGCGTTTGGCGATTTCTGCTGCAATTCAATAAGTTTTTGTAAAGTATAGGTTAAACCCTTTGCCCTTACTTCTGCTATACCGACCGGCACGCCGAATGCCCTTAATGTTTCTGCGGCGTCCTTTGTTGGTTTTGCCAACGCCGTTAATGTTGCCCGCAAACCTGTTGTTGCTGCGTCTGTACTTAAACCGCCTTTGGTTAATGCTGCCATACTTGCCATGGTTTCTTCAACACTTAACCCCATTGCTTTTGCCAATGGTGCAACCGTACCGATATTTTGTGCCATTTCTTGCACCGTTGTAACGCCGTTTTTCTGTGCCGTAAAAAATGCGTTTGCAACCGCCGTGGCGTCGGTTGTTTCTGCTCCCCATGCATTTATTACCGCCGTCATACCGGCAACCGAGGTTGATAAATCAGCCGCACCGCCTTTGGCAAGCACCAAAGATGTTTTATAAACTTCCATGCTTTTGTCGCTCATACCCATTGCGGATATAACATCAAATAACGCTTTGTTTACATCCTCAACCGCAACGCCCGCCCTTATGGCGTCTTTTGACAAAATATTTAATTGTTTCCCGTATTTTGCAACCTCATCGGCACTTAACAAAGTTTGTACCGTTGCCATACCTTTTTCCCAATCGGCAAACGCTTTGAGTGGCACGCAAGCACCTATTGCAGCAATCGCCCCACTTACCGCAACAACTGCCGTCCTTAATGCTATAACCGCCATTTTTGCTTTACCAAATGCACCGCTTAAAGCATTGCCGGCGACCGCACCCTTTGCCGTCATTGTTTTAAATACGGGGGTTACGCCGTCTTTTGCTTTAAATGATGAATAAACGCTGAAATTTGAAACGCCCATTTATTTACTCCATTAAATTAAAAGCCCGTTTTTAACCGGGCTTTTTAATCTTTCTTGAAATTGTCTTTGTTCATTATGTAACACCGTTTGCCAAAATTTATTAAATCATCATAATCCAATGACAAAACGCCGCTAACGGTTTCCCAACCGCAAGCCAATAAAATATCGGCATAATATAAGCCAATAATGCGGGTTACTTGTCGAAAAAACTTAAACAACCCATTGCAATATTAACATCCGTGCCGTGGATCTTTTCAATAATTTGCACCGGGCGACCGCAACAAACCGATAAACTTTCAACGGTTAAGCCAACTTGATTTTTGGCTTTAAAATCTTTGCCGTCCCTTAATGTTAATTTGTTTTTGTAATAAAGTTTATTACATTCTATTTCGCCGCTTTTTACGGGGCTTATTAGTTCTTGAACCAAACATTGTTTTTCGTCATCCCAATAAACAAGCCCGCACATAATGCCTTGCACTAACCTTTTAAAAATAACATCTTCACCGCCCTCGGCGTTTTCTTTTATTTCTACTTTTTCGCCGCAAATTTCGTCCAAATCTACGCCACCAATTTTGTTTTTAATATCTTCAAGTACATTTAATGCACTTTCACGCTCCATTATTTTTGCAACCATTTTTTAATCCTCACTTTTTCTTGCTAAATTACATTAACCGCCTGTAAAATCAAAGATTTTAAACGGCGGCTTTATAATGTTGCCCTGTTTGCATTGCTCAACACAATGCAATCCGGCAACACCGGCTTACGCCTTAAAAATGCGGCGGTTTTTATCGCTGCACGCCCGCCGCTTGCGTTGTCTGTTGTTTAAATTTAACTTTCTCTTATGCCGCTGCCGTCTGTAACATGGATTTCAAATTCTTCCGTTACGCTGCGTGTTGCCGAGGTTTCAACCTCACCAACTATAACGCCGGTGCATTCATAACTTTTTGCAATGCCATGAACAACGACCGGGATATCCACTTTTTTGCGTGCGGCTTCAAATGCGTCCCTGTTATCATCTGACAACTTAACACGCATTCCCGTTATGCGTGGCACAACTATTGAAACATAGCCGTCCGCCGTGCCGTCCCCATAACCTTGCGTTTCTGTTATTGTTTCGCCGCCTTTAATTATATGCGGTTCTGTGTCTTTTGGTACGGCATATTTTGTGCCGTCAATTGTAATTGCGGTAATATCACCAACTTTTGCCATTTTTTTGCTCCTTTTTTATTTTTACAACTTGTACGAGGGCGTTTAAGGGGCTTGAAATGCCTTGCCCCTTATCTTACTACCCCCCAAATTTAACTACTTACTACCCTTTGAAATTAAAACCAATAAAGTTGGTTATGTCGAAAATTCTACCAACGCCGGTAATATCAAATTTTGGATTGATGTTTACACGGTTCGGGTTGCTGCTATCAATTTCGACTTCTGTTTCTTTTTGGGCGTCTGAATAATGGGCAATTAAACCGGCAATGCCTAACAAACCAATTCTTGCATTAACTGCCGCTTTGATATCCTCAATGCTGCGTGCTGCCGGGTTGGTTGTTATATCATCTTTGCCGATTAAAATTACGGATTTCCATTCATCAGAATCCCTAAAATATGACATAATATCATAAGCAATGTTCCCAACTACTGTAACATCACGGTCAAATCTAAACAATGGGTTTGTTTTGCCGACCGGGTGGTAGAATGTAGCCAAATCCATTAAACGATAACTGCCGTCGGTTTTTCTTACCAAGTTTGTGTAACCGGCTTTTAATAAACGGTTTCTTTCAAGGTATGTTAATTTTCTCAAATTGCCGGCGTCCCCAACAATTTGCACATTAACACTATCGTTACGGCGAGCCGTGCCGGCACTTACAAGCGTTGCAACATCCCATGTCCCCGGCACGGTTCCGCTTTCGGGTGCTGCTATCGCTGAATAACACAATACATATTGTGCGATTAAGCCGTCATGAAACGCCTCGAATTTTTCTTGCAACTTATCTAAAACGGTTGTTGTTGCATATTGAGATATTACACGGGTAACGCCCAATTCTTCATCCATTAACGCCAATGCAGCGTCCGGGATAACACCAACGCCCGCACTTGCGGTTGTTTCTGTAATTGCAAATGTTACGCCGTATGTTGTTGCGTCAATCGGGTTGCCGTCCTCATCAACAATTGCAAGTTCAAACGCTGAATCGCTGCCCGCCCATTTTGCGGTTAAATCAACGGCGTTGTCGTCAACTTCTGCCAAAAATGGCAAATCAATTGACTCGCTTAAAACTTCTTGAATTGCTGCGGCTGCCTCGTTCTGTGTCATACCCTTAATTAAAGTAAACGGGATTGCCGTTTTTTCGTATGCGTTAAGGTCTGTTCCTCTCGGTGCTTTTGCCGGGTTAAGTTGTGCATTTGTTGCAATTTTGCCCGCTACATCTGCCGCCGCCTCAAAAGTCATATCATTAACAAGTATGTAACCGTTTAAAGATTTCTTAACCCCGTCGGCTGCCGTTACTGCTATTTTTTTAACTTCTGCGGTTGATGTGCCGGGTGCTGCAACCCCTATAAAATAGGTGTCAACCTTGCTGCCGTTGCCGTTTTTTGGAAATAATTTCTTTGCCATTCTATGCAGCGGCGAGCCAAAACCAAACATAACACCTATGTCGTCGGCGTTGCCGCTTGCAAGTGTTAATTCGTTTAAATGTGCGGTTATGCCGGTTTGTGCTTGACCTATGCAAACAACAACTTCCGGGCGTAAATTAGCCGCATTATTTTGCACCTTTTGTTTTACTGCCACGCTTGTTGCTGACGCAATAGCGGACGGATCTAATGTTTTTGTTATTGTCATTTTTTGCTCCTTTTGATTATTTTTAACTATCTAAAAGAACACGCACAAACGGGCTTATATATTCATCTTGAATATGCGACCGTGTGTATAGTTCTTCCAATTTGTATGTTTGCGTGTAATATGTTGGTTCTTCAAAACCAACTTCAAATTCAAAAACCGCACCGAGTACCGTTCCGACCGTGTTATCGGCGTCGGGCGTGGTGGTACGCTTCCAACTTCTTAATCGCCAATTTTTTACAACATTTTGGGTTGCTTTATAAATGTTGGTTTCTTCTGAACACAATATTTTATAAAGTTGTGCCGTTAAATAGTTTAATCTATCCTCGGCGTTGGCGTCTGCAATTACCGTGTCGCCTTCTTCATCTGTTTCGGTTGTGCCGACCGTGTAATATTCAACTTGCAATATTGCCGCCGCTGCATTTTCGTAAATATCTTGCTCGTCGTCCGGGAATGTCATTTCATTAAAATACACAAACACACATGGCATTTCTGAAACATCGGGATAACGGAAACGCTTTGGAAAAACTGTAAAATCAATGTTTTGTTCAATTTCATTTTCAGTTAAACCGGCGTTTTGTGCAATTGAAATTTGGCTATCCCGGCAAGTTGCAATGTGCTGACAAATTGCGTCCCTAATATATGTAAAATTCATTGGTGTAATAATTGAAGGTATCATTTTAAAACAAGCCCCCTTTTGCCTTGCGTTAAATGCCGCCGTTGCCGTTTCTGTTTATGCGTTTGCCTTTGCCCTCGTCTTTTGACGCCGAACAATGCAGCAAATACATGCCCAATGTGCGGTCGATTGCAACATTTTCAATTTTAAAAGTAACTTTTGCATTGTTATACTCTGGAAAAGTTACCGTTATAAACCAACCCGCAACCGGGGTTAAATTTGTAAATTCTCTTACATCATCACTATCGAGCGTAATATCAAAAGAATCCCCAAAATAACCGTTGCCGTTTTCGTCAAAAGTTGCCCCAACAAAATTTGAAACACCTTTTAACGGAAAACCCGCCGCCGTTGATGTTGGTTTTAATGTGCATTCATACGCACGCCCGTTGCCGGCAATAAGGCAAGTTTTTTTGTGTTTTTTTAATAATGCGTTTATCATTATTTCCCCTTTGCTAAAACAAAACCCGCAAATTACTTGCGGGCTTTGCTATGTGGTTTTATTATGAAACAACGGCGTTAAATGTAACAAATTCGTCAACGCCATAAGGCACTAACAATACACGGGATTTAACACCTGCCTCGGTGTAACCGCTGCCGCCTTTTACAACATCATAAGCATACGGCAATTGTTCAGTTTTAACGAGTTGCAATTTGCCGCCGCCCAAAACTGTTGCCGCTGCGGTGTTGTTTATAGCACCATAATATTTGCGGAAATTTGGTTTTGAAGGTATTAACAAACCGCATTTTGCCGGTATATAGCCAACTTGTGCTCCTTCATTGTTAAATCCAAACCCTTCAGGGATTGTGTATTTTTCATTATAAGACCATAAGTTAATTCTATAAGAACCGCAAGAAAACTGACCATGAAACATTGCACCCGGTGTTTTTTCAACGGGGATGTTTATGTCTGCTCTTTTAATGCCGTTTAATAGGTTTGACGCTTTTTTAAAGTTGTCATTTGTTAATAATGCAGACAAGCCGGCGTCGTCTAATATTAAATTAAATTCACTATCAGAAATTTGCCCGTCCTGTATAATCAGTTTGCAACCGTCTGCAATATCTTTAAGCGGGTCGCCCGCTGCAACACCCCATTTGTTTTGGGGTGTTATGTCATGGCTTGCTTTTTTGTTAAAATCAACTTTTGTACCGTCTGCAAGTGTGATTTTTCCATAAAATAAACCGTCTGACGCTTGTTTTTCTTCTGACCTTCTCATGTTGTTAGAAATTGCCGTTTGTCTTTCGGTAATCATATTAACAACATTGGCGGTTTTCTGTTCGTATTCAGTTTCGCCATAATTAACCTTTAAAACATCTTCCTCGGTTATTGTTGCATAGTCGTTATATTCAGGGATTACAAACTCTGATTTTTCATAGTTTGCCATGTCAACACGGCGACCGCCTGTGCCAAGTTTCACATCAACTGAATAATAACTTTTTACGCTGCGTCCTTGCAATTCAACCTTGATGTTTGGCAATAATCTTGTTTCAAAGAAATTAGCCAAGAACATTGAAGGTTTTTTGTTTTTGTCAAATACCGCTTCCATTGATTTTTTTAATAAATCTGTCATTTTATTGCTCCTTTTTTAAAATTTTGTAGTACAAATGCCGCCTTATTTAAGGCGGTGTTAATTTTTGGTTATTTTTATGCCCGTTGTTATTCTGCTAATTGTTGAACATTAACAAGGGTGTAACCGTTTGTTTTTAATGCGTCTAAAACTGCAACATCAGTTGCGTCCGCTGCTTTTGCAAATGTTAATTTGCTTGCGTCAACTTCGCCGCATTCATATACACGGCACATTGTTGTAATATCGGAATCGCCTGTGTTTGCGATATCTTGTGCAAGTATGTAAATTGGTTGGCTGCCTTCATTTGCGGTTGTAAATGCGACCAATTCGTCATCGCTATTACGCCCCAAAATTGTGCCGGCAACCAAAGTTTCATTCGCTGCAACTGTTACATCGGCGTCGGTAAAAATACCGCCTAAAAAGATTTTTGAATTGTCAATTGTAGTCATTTTTATTGCTCCTTTTTTTAAAAATTCTGTACAAGTAAAAAGCGGGTTTTTAATGCCCGCTTTTGAGTAATAGTAAATACGAGTTGAAATTATTATTTTTCAACGGGAAAGCCGCAAAGTTCCATAATTTTTGCATAAGACGCTTTTTCCTTCTTTGCTTGTTCTTCTTTGGCTTTTTCTTCTTCTGCCTGTTTTCCTGCGTCCTCGCCGCCTTCTTGTGCGTGTTCTTCTTGTTGTGGATCTACTTGTGGCGGGTTGCCTTCTTCCATACCTTTTATGGTTTCTTGCTTAACCTTTGCCATTAAAATTGACGCTTGAAAAGCATTGTCGGTAATTTCAACACCGTCGTTAATTGCTTTAATTGTTGCGTCTTTGTCAACATCAATAAATCCTAAAAAAGCACTTACTCTTGCTCTTTCCTCTTTTGCACCTTGTGCCAATACTTGTTTGTAAAGTTCAGCATGTGCGGTTTTCAATTCGTTTAAATCCATTTTCTTTGCTCCTTTTGGTTTTTGTGTATTACATTGTGTTTGTGTTTTTTCTTTTGTGGTTGGTGCTTGTGCGTTAAATTTCACATCACCAATTAACGCCGCCACTTTGTCAAGGTTTTGCGAATTCAATTCTTTTACTTTGTTTTCGCAAAATTTCATTTTTTCACGGCAAGCCGCTATTTTAATGTCCCTGTCATTTTCTGCGTTTTCGTTTTCATCATCATCGTCGGTGTTTTCATCATCTGAAACGCCTATTACTTCACCAAGTTTTTTAAGGTCTTTTGAACCAATAAACCAAGTTTCGGCGTCCATAAGTTGCCTTATTTCTTTTTCTTCAAATAAACCTTTTTCAACAAACTTGCTTGCGTATAATGCCGCCAATTTTTCAAGCAATGTTGCTTGTTCTTTCATTGCGTTGTAATCGCCAACACATAACGACCACGGGTTATGAATACAAACAACGGCGTTGCTTTCAAATTTCAAACTATCACCGGCAAGCATAATATATGCAGCCATTGACGAAGCGTCCCCAACAACTTTTATATTACATTTGCCCTTGTTATAGTTCTTAATCGCATTAAAAATGCTTATGCCGTCAAATACGCTGCCGCCCGGCGAATCGATTTCAAAATCAATATCCCCGTTAAGGCGGCTTAATTTTTCTGCAAATTCAACACCAACAACATCCCAACCAATTACGCCTTTTATTGGAATCATTTGTTTTGCCTCCTTATCTTGTTCGGCGGCATTAAACGGGTATCGCTTACGCTTTCACCCTCTGCCGCCGAGCCGCTTAAATTTTTAATTCAAATCCGCAACCCGTGCATTTGCCGTTTACAACTTTGCTGCGGCAAATATGGCAAATTTTTGCTTTTGCCGGTGCTGCGTCTTTTTCTTTGGCGTATGCTCTTTGGCTGCCTTTGTTTACTTTTGGTGCTGCCGGTTCTTCTTTTTCATCTGCTGCCGGTTCATCTGCTGCGGGTTCTTGTTCATTTTCCCCGTTGCTTTGTTCATCATTTTCGGTGTTTTGTTCACCGTTGTCGGCGTTTGGTTCATCATTTGCCGGGGCTTGTTCATCTGCTGCCGGTTCTTGTTCATTTTCGCCGTTTGCTTTTGCTGCCTTTGCCTCCTCAATTTTGGCTTTTAATGTGGTAACTTTCATTTGACCGTAAAAGCCCCTTACATCTAATTCTTTTGCCTCGTTAATTAAGGCGTCTTGCTCATCTTGCGGCAAGTCTGCAACTTTTGTTTTTTCGTCTGACATTTTTCGCTCCTTTTTACTTATTTACTACCTTTGCGGGGTTTTGCTGCAATGTCGGTTTCTGTGTCCTCGTCATTGCTGCCGCCGTTATCCGGGGCAAACAATGTTTCAAAAGTCAACCCCGCCGCTTTTATTTTCTTTTCTTCAATTTTTCGGCGTTCGATTAAGGTGTCAAAATCAATGGTGTTGCCCAAACTTTCAAGGGCTTGTTCAAAGGTTGTTAAACCGCCCTTTAATTTTGATAACACCGCATTAACTTCTTTTACCTCGTCAATGTGCGGTATTTGCACGCCTACAAATTTGCATTTTGTGTATGCGTTATCCAAAAACCCATAATCGTTTTTAAGTTCCAAATATTTTGGGGCTTGAATGTTATTTTTTAAGCATTCAAGTTCAAAAAATTGGTTGTAAACGATTTTATAAAAGTAATCTTCAAGCGTATATTTACGCCCAAAACGCATGATAAGTTCAAACATCTTTAATGCCGCACGGCTTGCACTAAAATTATTGCCAAACTGCATTAAAGCCGCCTCCAACGGTATGCCTTGCGACGCCGTGTTGTATTTCATTGATGAATCCAAGAACGCCGCATAATTCACATTCGGGCGTTTTGTGTCAAATGATGTTAATTTTTGCCCCTTTGGCATGTGAATAAACAAGCCCGCCGGAATTGCTTTCAAACTGTTTTTAAATTTCTGCATTGCCGTTTGGTTTGCTGCGTCTGTTGTATCTGTTTGGCTGCCTAATTGGTTCATTATCGAGCGTGGCATACCCGGTATTGATTTAATCGGGTTTACGCCGGTGCTTTCTTTTTCTTGCTCAATAGTTGCCGCAAACTTACTGTTTGCCTCGGCTGCCATAACCTCGGCATTTGAATATTGCCCAATTTTATGTAACTTTTGCATTATTACGCCGAGCCGTGAATAAGCACGGGGCGAGTTAAGACGCTTAATCCCTACGGGTACAAGCCAAGCGATTAAACGCCCTTTTTCGTCCCTTGCTTTTATACGGGTTTCGTTGCCGTTTTTGTCAATTACATAATATGCAATCGGCACTTCATTGGCGTCCAATTCTACGCCGTCAATAATCTTGTTTGGATTTTTGCCGTCTGTTTGCATTTTGCTTGACCTTACCGCAAGCCCGTTTACAAGTTGATATTGCAAATTGTTGTTTACAACTCTTTTAATAACCAAAACATCACCGGCAATTAAACCGTTGTAATAAATTTTTTCTGCAAGCCCGTGTAAATTATCATCTTTGGTTATTGAAACATTTTTGTCGTCCTCAAATAATTGCCAAAGTTCTTGAATATTTTTTGCAAAATCTTCCGGCAATGTTACTTTGAAAACACGCTTTAAAAAATTTGTCATTGGTTCGGGGTGTAATTTTAACCCCGTGCCAACTACAAATTGAGTTAAGCGGGTAACAATAATGCGGGCAAATTCATTGACCGTAACAAGTGTGTACGCCCTTTTTGCCATTTCGTAATAATCAACATCATAAACATACAAATCATTCATTGCCCCCGGTTCTTGTTCACCGTCAAAATTTATGCCGTATAAACTGCCGGCGGGCAAAATCCATGCGAATGCGTCTTGCTTTTGCTGCTGCTTTGGTTTAAATAAATTGTCTAATATTCCCATTGTTAAATCCCCGCACTTCTTATAAATGTGCAACCCGTGCCGTTTTCATACTCTAATCGCTCATTAAGCAAATATGTAAAATAACTTAATTCATTGCGGATACTACTTAACGACGCTTGTTGCACCGTGGTTTCACCTTGCCCGGATTTAAGCGTGTATGATGTAACGCCCCCGGACGCTACGGCGTTTGTATATGCCGTTTTTAATGCCTTTATGTTTTCTTTGATTTCTGCAATTGTGTAATCCAACGCCATTTAAAACCCCCTTTTTTAAGTTTTAATTGATTTCAAAAATTTAAAAACTTCCCGTGCGTTTGGGTTTTCAAGTTGCAAATAATATGCCGAATATCTTTGAATAACCAAATCCGCCGCACAAAGGTTATAAACATTCAAGTCAAATGCCTCGTTTCGCCCGTGCTGCTCCCAAGAAATTTTTATTAACCCGTCCGGGCGTTTTGTTTTAACACGCCGTTCGGTTGTTAATTGTCTGAAATATTCGTCCCCGTAACCGGCGGCAAATGTAAACCACCCGTCGGGATAATCATCTTTATTGACCGGCTCCGGCTGCGATAAATATCGGGCAAGCGTGTTTTTGTATAAATCCGTGTAAATTTCAACTAACCATAAGTCGTCAAATTCTTTGACCTCAACAAGTTTATATTTTTCACGGGTGCGGGTTTGTGAAACAAAACCTTTTAACGGAAAAAATACCCGTTCAGGATCTAAATCGCAAAAAGTATAAACAACATCACGCAACTCGCCGTCCCCGGAGTCAACAAGTATTGTTTCAACAACTTTTGTGCCGCCGCCTTCAACATTAAATTTTTCGTCCCGTATTTTTTGAAATTCAGCCCAACACGGGTCGTGTATATCCGCCGTATTGCCGTAAAATACACGGTGGTCGATACCCCAACAACGGTAACGGTCGCCCCATGCTTTTATTTCACA
>OCVV012861786.1_pt1 | contig 41606 bp, 32 predicted proteins | sample 1539721 | NCBI WGS metagenome assembly OCVV01 (sample SAMN02144230, study PRJEB22623) | gut metagenome | biome: sheep rumen | host: Ovis aries | place: New Zealand | reverse complement strand
TGAAGGCACGACGGATTATCTGACAATCACATCTGTCACCCACGTCGGGGTTCCGTGCTTGGCTGTATGCTTATCAGGGGTTCCGTGCTTGGCACTCCACCGCCTGCCTGTGGTCTTTCATGCCTTCAGCATTTTTAGCGGACACCAATAATTGAATTTGTGTTCATTTGTTGACAGGAAAACTCCTTCCCTCCTATACTCCATAGAAATAAAAAACGCGAATCCAACGAAAGAAATCCCCGATGGGGACACATCCGAACGCGATTGGGGATGCACAAGAACGCGAATGGGGACAGACTCGAACGCGATTGGGGATTGACTCACAAAACAATGGGGACAGACTTTCACGACGATGAAAACAAACAATGCTCGTGCTCAACCAGCGTGAACGATTTTAATGCAAAAAGACACTAAATTATCGTGTCGGATGAAAAATATTTGTTAAATTTGCAACCAATAGACTGAAATAGACTCACTTAATCACCTTACAGTTCGAACAAAGCCTTGATTTTTCAAAGCAAATCCATCAATTGACAATAACAACTTAACTATATTATTTAACTATTAAAAAACAAACGATTATGAAAAAAACTACCTTAAAAACCTTGCTGCTCTTGTTGGTGATGTTGACAGGAGTGAGCAATGCTTGGAGTGCCGGTTATAACCGCACTTTAACAGAAGACCTGGAAGTTTCAGGTTATAAGCTGAAAGCCTTTTATGACTTCCAAAACAACAGCCCAGAGGTGTTGCCTACCAGCGGTGATTTGCGTTATAGACCATACGAAAAGGGGGGATACTGGGGACTTCATAATTACGGCAGTGGTGGAAGAAGTGGTACAGCAACCATCTCTGTAGCAGAAGGTGATATCCTCATTGTTCAAAATTACTCAGGCACTACTTCTACAACAATCAATCGTGGTTCAATAAACGAAACACTTACAAGTTCTACTGGCTATCAAGTTTTTAATATAACATCAACAGCAGATGACATTACTTTCACTGCGCCAAGAGGCAATGGTATTGTCGCTGCACTCGTGATGGAAAAAGATGCTTCCGTGGCCACAGCTGATTTCACCATCAACTATGTGTATAATGGAGAAACCATTCAGACGAGTACTGGTAATGCACCTGTTGGCGATGAAATAACAGCAGATAGTCCTATCTATGTTGAAAACGTAAAGTATTTCATCGAAGATGGTGAAACTATCAGCATGACCCTTGTTGCAGAAGCAGCTTCAAATGTGTTGAACGTGAATTTACGTGTAGCAAACACATATAGTTATACTCTGAACGCAACAAATGGCGCAGATGTTGATTTTGGCGAATTGGCAAGTGGTAGTGATTACGAAGGGAACGTTGTGACTATACCTTTCTCTCAGTTCATTCTTGATGGGACTACACTATATGGCATTGCAAATAATTCTTCTGACTGGTACAGAGAAACCTTCACTCTGACTGAAGACAATTTTACGAAGACGCTTGAATACAACAAAAGCGTGACAGAGAATGTTGTGTTCTTCACGGAGGCAGAAAATATCGAGGGACTTACAACTGCAGGTAGTTATCCAAACCGTGCTTCTAACGGAATTATTGCCTACACTCAGTCAGGTGGAACCGATTACATCTATAAGCCAGTCACCACTCTCGAACCTGGTAAGTATCAGATTTATGTTCGTGGTCTGAATGGTAACTCCGCCAATCGTGCCGTTAAATTCAAAGCCAACGGCACAGAAGTCTTTGCCTTCGACATCGCCAACGGAACCAACCAGACTGGAAATTCCGAAGAATTCTCATTGGGAGATACTTCTGAACTGACTTTCACTTGCGATGGTTCTTCTGCAAGCGGTCTCGACTGGCTCTACATCGTAAAGACAGGCGACGTGGATGTGACTCCATACACCGTGAAGTATGTTTCTACCGAAGGCAATGAACTGAAGGAAAGCACAACTCACACGGGCTTCTCTGGCGAAGCAATCATTCTGGCAGAGGCAGAGAAGGAAACAATCTGGGTGGATGACGTGAAGTACATCTACGCAAGCGATGACGCAGAGGGCAAGATAGCTGTGGAAGGTACGGTTGTTACTATCACATTCCGCGTTGCAGAGAACAAGCCTTACACAATCGTTGCTGTTGACACTGAGGGCACAACAGTTGCCACCGTAGCTGAATCGACCGTTACCGAAGGTGAGACAACTTCTGCTACATTCAGCAAGTACGTTCAGGGTACAGATGGCACATGGTACGAATTGGCTGCTCCTTACAAGATGGACGTTGTGGAAGGTGAGAACAAGGTGGTTTGCACTGCTGCTACTGCTGACTTCGACTACTTCTACGAGGCAGAAGGTCTGAAGACAACTCGCAGTGCTGCTACATCCTCAAGTTCGACAAGCCTTTCTAACAGCTATGGATTTGGCATGTACGCAGGCGAAGCACTCTATACCAAGGAGGCTGTTCCAGCAGGCGTTTACACCATCTATGCATCAGGTCTTTCTCGCAGAAGCGGTTCTACAAACATCAAGCTGAATCTCCGCGATGCTGCTGGCAACGAAATCGAGACAGGCAAGACTCTGACATGGGCAAATGCTGACAAAGAAACTGTTGAAATGACGGCTGAAGGCGTCGAAGTGCCAGAAGGATTCTCACTCTCTCTGCATGAGGCTACAGGTTACAACAGCGTTACATACCTCGACTACATCACCCTGAAGAAGACAGCAGACTTCAGCGGAAAGGTTGAATACTATGGTGATGCCAACGGTGACGGAAGCGTAGATATCAGCGACGTTGTTGCCGTAGTGAACTACATCCTCAATGGCGGTGCAACAGGAACATTCGCATCCGAAAATGCAGACGTCAACGCTGACGGAACTGTAGATATCAGCGACGTGGTAGGCGTAGTGAACATGATTCTCAACGGCGAAGTGAAGCCACGCGCCGTTGTAGCTGAATAACTCATCCTCCAAATAGGAACTAAAAAGGCGAGCACCCATCACGAGTGCTCGCCTTTTTAGTTATAATCCTACGGAAACCGAGAGGATTGGAGATTTATGGTTACAACTCCTTTACTCCTATACTCCGTAGCAATTAAGACAAACGAAAAAGGGCACCTGCGCAGTGTACGCAAATGCCCTTTTCTATTTCATTTATCAAGCCGTTGCTTCCTAATATCTACCGAGCTGAACGTTAATATAGAACCGAATCACATTCATCAATCGAGGCAAACGAGAGAAATCCGTAAAGATACGGTATGCCCATTCCAGGTTATGGTCGAGGAACCACTTCGGCGCACGTTTCACATTGCCCGAATAGACATCGAAACTGCCTCCCAGCCCTTGATAGATGGCAGAAGGATGCTTATCCATCATCTTCTCCATCAGCAACTCCTGCTTAGGCGAACCCATCGCCACGAATACCACATCAGGTTTCCTCTCGGCAATGTCCTTGATTAAGTCCTCACGTTCCGCATCCGTCTTGATATAGCCATTGCGATAGTTCACGATGTTGATACCGTCAAACTCCGTTCTCAACTTCTTGACAGTCTCGTCAATCACTTCCTGTTTGCCTCCCACCAAGTAGAACGAAGTACCCGTTTTGTAAGTTGATGCAATGATTCGCAACCATAGTTCGCAACCAGGGAGTTTCTCAGCCTGATAACCATGTTTTTTCAGTACCAGCACCGTGCCTGCACCATCACTATATCCTATATTTCGGTTGATAATCGCCCTTGTCTCGTCGGTCGCTTGCAGAATCTTCTCCGCGTTGATAGCAACAAGAATGCCACGATGTTCCTTGGCATACTCCAACAGCTCCTGCATCGTCGGAAATGGGAATATCCCCACCCCATTCACAAATACTCTTTCTATGTTCATTGTCAGTTCGGTCTTTGTGATGTCAACTTGTTTTGTGCTTTCTTACTGATTAACAGCTTACACGCCTCAGCGTGTTTATTCACAAGATTCTCAAAAGAAGCCCTTTGCAGAATCAGTTCCTCACTTCTCTTTGCCATCCGCAATTTCTCTTCAGGCTTCAGTTCGATGAACTTCTTCAAAGCCTCCTTTTCCTCTTGAATATCGCCAAAATGATGCAAGAAGAATCCATTACCATCAATCAAGTCGAAGACTGTCTCATCGCCATGTGTCGAAATGATTGGAAGTTGGTACGCCATTGCTTCATTGACTCCCAGCCCACCAGTTCCTGGCATAAAGAACACATCAGCCCCCTCGAAAAACGGAACAAGCTCGTCACCGTACTTCGCACCGTGAAAGATGATTCTTTCTTTCGCCTTTGGGGAGAATGTATTCCAAATGGCTTTTATGCCATCCAAAGCAGTTCCTCCACCCACGATATCGAATTGCACATCATAGCCAGCGTCAATCAATTGGGCTACAGCCTGTATGCCAGCATCCAATCGCTTGGGAGGATGGAGCGCACCCACATAGAGAATCTTCGTTGTGGAATGCTGAAAATCCCGATGAATTCGACCTTTTTCCCTTGAAATGATAGATTCTACATCTATCGAATTCTGAACAACAACAATATCCTCGCGAGGAATACCTATTTTCAAGAAATAATCACGATAAAGCGAACCGTATGGCATCAATACACTCGCATTCTTATAGATGTGAGGATAAATACTATCCCGCACATACTTCAGAGCCTTCTTCATGTCGGGGCGAGTATAATTGCATCCCCAAATAGCGTATGGAATTCCTTCGCTCTTGCACCATTTCAGCACCTTCCACTCCGTCAGGTTGCTTTGGTTGAATTGCATCACGATGCCATCGGGCATTTCCTTTTTCAACTGATTCAGCATACCCTCCATCGTATATGGCTTAGTGATTTTCAAGTCATAGTGCTTCGTCAGGAATTTTTGTGTTTTGAAAGGAGGAGACTCCACCTGTTTCGTCGCCTTGATGGTATGTTCGCCATAGAATACCTTTAATTCAATATCCTCCTCAGCCAATTTCTTGTCTAAGGACGTGAACAAATCCTTACGGTACGCCGGCAAATTACCATATATGTATATTACTTTTTTCATCGTTCAATCTTGTTCCTTCTGCTCATGCTAATTGGGGTAGTCAAAAACCATTGACAGGTTTCCGTCAATAGTTAAATTCTTGAGGATAACTGTTGAAACAGGAATTTGCCAAACTGTTCCCAGGAATTTGACTCCATAAACGAGCGACGAGCATCATCCGAAGCAATAGCTTGCTCCGAATTCAGTATCTTTATCAAATCTCCAAAATTCTGATATATAGTACAAACTCCCTCGTCAGCCAAATCCTTGAAAGCACCTACATTTGGGCCGACAGGATGTCCTCCAAATGCTATTGTATCGATGAGTGCCCCCGAACTACTGACACTATTTCCGATATATGGAAACAGAACAAACTTCGACTGTTTACACAAAGAAGCTATTTCGCTGAAGTCAGCCCTTCTGTTCTCGTAATGAATCGTAGCAGATGTACATGATTTTATCTTATGGTCAAGTTCAGCATCTTTACAAACACCCAAAATCTTAATCTTGAGAGAGCTGTTACTGACAGAAGGATTACTGATAAATTCATAGATTCCTTTATAAGGCAATATCTGCCCCCAGATAAAGACATCATATTGTTCCTCAACAGCTTGATCAACCACTTCAAAATCAGGAATCATAATGGGATGGCAGCGATATAGAACGTGCTTCTTGCTTCTCTGCTGTGCATATCCAGCTGCTTCTTTTGAATGAGAAATGATCAAGTCGGCATGTTTGAAAAGCCAATTCGATAGAGCTTTTGTCAGTTTGGTTTCTCCCTGATGAGGAATCTTATTATGAAATATCCAGACTATCTTCGCACCTCTACATCTCATCACAAGAAACGACAGATAAGTCAACAGGAACTGCATCCAGCCACCCTTCAAATGTGGTATCGTCTCCACCCAGTTGAGGATAAACACATCTGCGCGAAAACTCTGAGTGAGCAACCGACCACTTAGCAAACGCTTGCAGACCTTGTCTTTATCCAGCACTTCACAAAAGCAAGTAATAGAATCAATAAAGTTCTTACAATATGGATTCCTATATGTTCCAGTGATAGGTAAAGGCGGATAGAAAAATACTTTCATGAAGATATTATAGATGTATAGGAAAGTGATTCCTTATGGATAAACAATTTTGTCGTCATGATAATCTCTATAAATACCTGTTACCTTTACTTCTGTAGAGCGTGGATTTCCTATCAGTGAACGTTCCGGACAGTCAACAGGTCCAGACAGTATTGTCATACCAGATACAATACAATGAGCAGGTATTTGTGTTCGTTTAAAGATTTTACATCCTGTGCCCAACCAAGTACCCTCTCCGATGACTATAGGGGCATATCCGCGTGTTCGAGTTCCATTTTCACGAATCAAGCTATGAAAATCCGTATCCATAAAAAGACAATCCCAGCCAACATGCACATCTTTACCAAAAGAAATGGAATGATAACATGCTATTTTCAATGAAGTGCCACAACTAACACCATCTTCTATAACCAGTTTTCCTCGTTTGCCAACAGAAATGTTTGTGTTGTTTCCAAACCGACATGTACCCTTGAATGTCAATTCTCCCTTGATGTCAAGCATACATCCGTTATTGGGGAATAAATTATTTCTAAGATTACCTATATGTATCATCCCGGGTTTTAATTGATTTTTTGGACAATCAATCTTAACACATCCAGAAAGCGAATCAAAACGAGGTTTATAAAGCCATATAGGTAATTTACATGCCTGTTTGAAAGGCAACATTTTAAAATTGAAATAGATTGTTTGCGGCAATGAGCGAAACACCCACTTTTTCTTCTTGAAAGTATCAATAAAGTTCATATCGTGCTATATCATCTATTTGAAATCAGAAGACTCTTCAAATGGATTTTTATCGATTTTATTAGAATGTCAATATATGTAGGCAATATATATAAAGAATGTCCATGAACCTTGAAGAAATGGCGAAAAGCATTCTTAAAACAACTATGGCTCATGGAACTTTTATGCATTCCCATTTTTAAGATAAACAGTTTCCTGTTTAAGTAAAAAACCTCTGGATAAGTGTTGTTGAATTTCTTAAAAGCCCACTCAAAAAAAAGACAATTTGCCATCATCTTTCTTTCGGAAATAGACCTCGTCATATTAGGAGTTATATTTTTCTGACTTCGCCTCCAATTCACTCTCGCACTTTCTATTGTGCAAAGGCCACGATTACCACAAAATTCAGTCCATGTTGCCTTGTCACTATTCCAAGCTAAATCGAAATTCACGAATCCACCGCTTTTTTCATAAATTTTACGAGAAAAAATATATTCCACAACGTATGTAAGTTGTCTTCCATAAACAATCGTCTTATAATAATCCCAACTGCTATTTATTAGTGGAAACTTTGGACATACATTGACGACATTTTCTTCTTCATCGATTATATTAATGTCAAAATGGTAAAGGTCATATTTGTTATTTGTTTGGTCCAAACATCTATAGAATTCCTCCACACAATTCGATTCCATCACATCGTCATCAGAGAACAGCCATATAAACTCTTCGTCTTTGCTCAAAGCAATGCATCGTTCCCATTGTGCAACCAAGTCTTTACTACCTAAATTCGTGTCAAATCGGTGGTAGATAATTTGTATAAGTGATTCGTATTTACAAACAATATCGTATAGATGATATGGACTACAATCATCGCCTATATAAACCATAAAGTCTTTATTCACTTGTGAAGCCAAAGAAGCCAAAGTTTCATCAAGAAAATCTGGTTTATAAGCAGGAATAACTATGGCTAATGATTTCCTCTCCATAAATTAAAGAAGTATTGGTTTGCCTGAACTATGGCATCACCCCGTTTAACATACAGAACTTTAATAACATAGCCCAGTATAAGCAATGTAGGATAAACAGAGCGTAACTCTCCTGTCATATTCGCAAATAAAAGATAAAGAATTAGTACCGATATTCCTAAATAATATACAGAAGGAGATAAAAAACGATTTTTTCTAATATAAAGAAATAAAAGGAAATAAAAAATAAACCAAAAAAACACACCAACATATCCCCTTTCAAACATATTATAAAGGATAACGCCCTCCAAACCCTTTAAATCTTCGTTCACATGCTCTTCGCGTGTTCCACCCCATCCCATTTCGTTTACAAAATAGCCTTTGCCTAATCCAGTCCATTCATGTCCTTGTACTTCTTCCCACATAGCCACATACTGCATGGTACGCATTTCCAAACTACTACCAGTATCACTATAACCTTCATCAAACATTGTTGTCATCTGATAAACCTTGTCTCGAAGAAAAGGAACAGTAAAGACAGAAATCAAACTTACTCCAATAACAGCAAGACCGATTCTTTTAGCTCTTCGTCCACGTTTTATTGACATGAGAAAATATAAAAGCCAAACAATAATGGTACAAAGGTGTATCGTGCGACAATTACAAACAACTATACCAAACAAACAACAAGATAAGGCTATAATAGAAATCTTTTTATTTTCCATTTTATATATGAACGCATGATAATGGAGTATCATTAACAACAAACATATATAACCATAATTAAAAGGATTAGAAAACATTGACTGAACACGGAATCGTTCTCGTTCTGTAAACAAATCACCCTTTGAGACATTATACAATTCATTAATTTGACTCTCTGTTAAAACATTTACATAGATAGCCGATTTGTCGATTAAATTAATAATGCCAAAAAATGTAAGCACTAAAAGCCCGTAAAAAGACCATCTCAAACATGGTTTGATAGAATTTTCATCATCAAATCCCCAAAAAGCATATAGTATAATCAAATATTTAAAAAACAATTCCTTCATTATAAATGCAACAATATTGCGTGTTGAATTATTAACATAGGGACTTGCATAAATACAGATAGCAGATGAAACGCAAACCAGAAAAAGAGGAAAAACAACTGGATTGGAAGTAATTTGTAATAAATAACCTTTCCAACGTCTCCATTCAGACAAAAGAAATGAAACAATTAAAAAGTTTTGCCCTTCACCAAAAGGGATTTCAGGAACCCTCACCAAAGAGAAGAGCATTAGCCCCAACAAAAAGATTGCCATTTTAGTTGAACGCTTCACATAAAACATCAATCCACATCCAACTAAAATTATAATGATAGAAATAAGTCTCATAAAAATTTATTTTTTATTTGATGATAATAATACATCCATACAATAGGAATACATGCTCCTATCAGAAGATATAATACCCACCATCCTTTATATGCCAAATTCTCTATAACAGGAAATTCTGCTAAATGTTCGATAGACAATCCATACAAAGCAATAAGTAACAATGAAACGATCTTAAAACTGATAAAATGCCAAGTTAAGACATTAAATGTATGATTACCCACAAAAATTAAAAAACGAGAAATCAAACTATCAACTTTCTTTTCTAAAATGTGTCCTATGTTGAATATGAATAAAGTACCTACTATGGCACTACATGCGTATGGAACAACTTGTAAATAAGTAAAACTTGTTAAACTCGCTCTCCACAAGAAAGAACCAAAGATTACAAATATCAACACAACGATATTGAAATAATTATTATATTCTATCTTAAAATTTTCCGTTTTATAATAATGTCCAAACATCATAAAAAATGCTGCAAAAGTTTCACGAGCACCTATTGCAAAATAAGGAATCTTAATTTGGAAAAAGGAGAGGGAAATTGTTAACAATAAAAGAAGTATTATTCCTATCTTAATATTTGGAATGTATTTACGAGCGAAATAAAAAATGAAAGAGCCAAAGAACAAAGATTTCAGAAACCAATAACCTCCTAACAATTGCTCATGGCCACCCATTTTTGTTAGAATTTGAACTCCATGCGATAAAAAATCATTTATCTCATAAAGTTTTGATGTTTTGTCTTTAAAACCATAAATATCATTATATATATTAAGATGAAAACAAATATTATGGATCAGTAAAAAAAACAGAGACCATTTGATATATGGCAAATATATTCCCTTCATCCTTTTGTTAAAAAAATCTTTTGGCTGATCTAAATATTTCTCTTTAAAACAATAGCCACTCATTATAAAAAACAAGGGCATCCTCATCAGCGAAAGTATATTATTGATATATTCAGGGCATCTTGCATGTCCCATCACCATCAATATAATAGCCAATCCTTTTGCAATAGTAACGCTCTGATTTCTCATTTCCTTTTTACAATGCTGGCTATAAATTCTTTATCTACTTTATTCAGAAAAGAATATATGGTAATTGCATAAATGATAGTAAAAAAGATTCCTTTCAAGAGAAAGTCAAAAAAAGGTTTTCCTAAAGAAGGAATTAACTGAACAGCAAAATAAATCAGAACACCTACCAATATGTATGGCATAAAACTATAGCTAAACACCTTCCAAGAATTGATTTGCATTCTCTTAGGCCAATAGTATAAATAATAAAAGCCAAGTTGAATGGCCATATAAACGACAAAAGCAATACACACACCGCCTATTTGGTATTCAGGGATCAAAAACCAAGACACCAATAGACCAACAATCGATGCAACAGCAGAACTATAACTAATGGCTCTAATGTCTGTTCCCGCGAGAATCAAGCTACTAATAGCCTGATTATGTGTACCAAGGGTGCAGAGTAACCAAACATTAAACCAAGGTATCAGATAAAGGTATGACTTACCAACGTACATGGTAATTACCTCTGATCCAACTGACATCATTCCGAAACAGCAAAAAGAAATCAAGATGGAAATATATTTTGTGCCATCGTATGCCATCTTATAGTAAGATGACTTATCTTTTCTTGCCACAACTTTTGCTGTAGAAGGTAATAAAATAGCAGTGAAAGCCCCTCCTAACATAGTGACTACATTGATAATTCCGTTCAGTACACGGAAGTCTGTTACTGACTCTATATTTCCTTGGATACCTAAAAAGACAGGGCGTAAATGATAAAATGAGAACTGAAACAAGCTAAAAGAAAAAATATTCATGCAATAAGGCAACATTTCCTTAAATATTGCCTTATCTAACTTTGGAGTAAAACTGATAAAAGGAGTTTCCTTTCTAATCTTTCCTATAGACAATGGCACTATCACCAATGTAGCCAAACACGTCAACACATAATAGAGTTCGATAGACAATTTTCCCCACACAGTCACTCCAAGCACAATAATCTGTAAGATTTTCGTGAAGAGGGTTCTTATTTGTATCCATGCCACGTTTTCAGTAGCTTTGATTAATTGGTCAAAACAGCTGGAAAACCAATTACAGAATGCAACGACTGCCAGTATATAAAACAGATGCTTGAGAATGACATCCTGCTCTGAAGTGACATGAAAGATATTCTGTGAATAAAAAGCAATTAACAAGAGGATAAGTGCATTTGCCAACCCTATCACACCATAAAAAGAAAGACTTGTTTGAAATCCTTTCAACAAGCGAACATGGTTTTTCTCCGTTAACCAAGTTGAGAAAAACCTCACATTGGTTGAATTAAAGCCCATATCCATCAATCTCATATAAACATTGACAGACATTGCAAGCCCAATCAAACCATATTCAGCCTTACCAAAATAGCGAATCAAAATAGGCACTGCAATAAAGCCATAAATGGCATTCACAATATTTACTATTGTGCTCCATACTACCCCACTGACTATCTTTTGGCTACTTCCCATTCAATTCTTTTCTTAAACGTGTCAGTCGTTTAAAACTCCCCAACAATTCACTAATACCTCTTCTATAGTTAGCTTTTAAAGCTAGGCTAAATGTACCCAAACCCTTGAAATTCAAGATAAAGTCATTCAGAATTTGTACTGGTAACAATCTCCATCCCACTAATTGACGACGTCTATATTGATAGGCCTGCATTTCCTTGATTCTCGAAACATCAAGATGGTTTACTTCAATATAGCCAGCATTCTTAGCTTCATCAAAGAGATGAGCTCCACGTTGTGTACGAATCATACAGAAACAACGGCCTTTGCTTTCTGTAAAATCTGGATAACCATCCTTTGTGTTCCAACTATCACCAACTGAAATATCTGCTAATAGGCCAATGCCATCAGGACAAATCTTACATCTAAAGCCGACTGACTTACCTAAGATTTTACCCCAACTCTCATTGTATGAAAGTTGGAAATTACTTCCATCAGTAAATTCAGCTTTAAAGTTGCCCGGCCAACCATCACCACGATATTTCAAACGTATTGGTGTGTCCCGATGACCAGACAAACGCCACGTCTGCTCTGTTGCCAAATAACTTGGCATACCAGCACAAAAAATGGATAGATAATAACTAATTCGTCCATCATACTCTTTATACTCTCGGCAGAAATTTTGCATTGCAGCCATATCACAGGGCTTTCCAACCAAAGCAAAAGTTTCGTTCGTGGTGTCAAATAAATGTTTGATTTCAGAAAAAAACAAAGCGGGAGCATAACGTGACTGAGCATTCTTCATCACTTCATCACGAGTATGAGAAACTTTCAATTCATTATACAAATAACTGTCATTGCAAACACCAACTTGAAGAATAGCGTCCACTTGGTGTGTCTCAAGAAGATATATTGCGAGAGAAGTTATTACACCCCCCGAAGCAGCTCGGAATCGAATATTTTCATCAGAAGACCATGCATCAGCTATTGATAGCATACTGCCCCATACACCTTTATGAGCCTGTGCTTCCACATGAACACCAGGACAAAGACGTTGTAACTTCTTCTCTTCTTCTTTAGAAAAGGCGCGTTTAGTACGGGGCTGATAAAAACCAGTTTCGGAAAGAACCATCTCGCATGTATCCTTACCAAACGCAGATTGGCACAATCCACAACCTAAGCACAACTGATTATTTAGTATTCTATCTATCACTTTACTGCTAAAGATTGAAGAAAGTTGACAAATCCTGAATGAGCTTCTCTTCTTTTTCCTTTACAGTAGAATTCATTCGATCATTTATCAGAGTCTTTATAGTATTTCTTTTCCCAAATGCCTCAGAAATATGAATTAGCATTTCATCTTTTGTCTGAGTCTTGAGATCAACCAAATATGGATATTGCAAAGTATCTTGAAAGAGTCCATTGAATTTACGGCTATAAGCCATTGGTACAACTGGGACTCCAGAAGAAAAAGCTGCGATGGTTGAATGCATACGTGCACCAAGGAAAAAATCCATTCCTGCTATATAACTTTTCAATTCAATGGGGCCAAAACCAAAAGGAGCAAGTATAACCTGAGAACAATTATATTTCTTCCATAAGTCATAGTTAACCACATAATCATTTTCAAATCCTTTTTCACCCACCATCACATGACCAATCAAATGCACCTTCACATTCTTCAATCCTATAAAATAATCAATGATAGTTAGCACGAGATGTTGATAATTGTCTTTCAAGCCAAACTGATTATCCTTTGTATAGCCACCATTCCACAATAGCCCAGAGATATTCAATCCAACATGCACGAAATCCTTTTCAAATGTAATTTTTTCGTATGGTAGAAAAAAAGCTACATCTATATATTCTCCAATATGTTTCTGTTCAGGCACCTGCTGCAGCACATAATCGTAACTCAGTTTATCTCTTGCCATCACCAATGAAGCATCTTTCAAACTATGGACAGCTTTTTTCTGTACTTCAGAGTCTTTAAATGGACCTATGGTTTGAGGCAAAAAACAATATCGCTTGTTTAAAAAGCGAGCTAATTGATGAATTCTGTCTATTTTATCAAATCTTTTCTTGCCATAAATGTCTGCAAAGCTATCACCCTGCCCAATATCCAAAATATAATCTGCATCTTTGAATATACACCATGATGCATAAGCTTTTTTCAAATGTAATAAAGATTTCAGAAATGATTTAATATTATTAGGTGCATATTCACAGGAATAAAAATGAGCTTCAAACAATTCTCCAACTTGATACGATTGTGTTCCGCTCGTTCTTAGTCCACTATCAGGAAGAAAGATTGAATAATCAACACCTTTATCCTTAAAAACTTTATCAATCAAAGATAATGTAGATAAACAAAGAGCAGTACACCCCTTATTTCCGCTTCGAATTGTGGCGTTTGCTAATATAATATTCACACTCATAATTGTTCTTGCTTAATACAATCGGCATGATTGCCCTGTAAAATTATACTTCAAATCATGAGGACGTTCATTTACTTTTCTGGCAGGTATTCCAGCAACAACAGAATATGGTTCCACATCTTTAGTTACAACGCATCCAGCACAACATACAGCACCTTCACCTATAGTTACTTTGGGCAAAATAATAACATTGCTCCCTATCCAAGCCCTATCACCAATAATAATGCTATTGTCTATATTCAAACTACGGAAATAAGGATCTCTATGATCATGCTGACCAGAATAAATGGACACATTACTTGATAAATTCACATTTTCTCCAATAGTAATACCTCTTGTTGCCTGTAAAAGAGCATTATCACCTATGATTGTTCCCTTGCCTATCTTTAATTTATGGGGACATCGTATTTCTGTTCGAAAGTGAACCACCACATTTTTCCCTATTTCAGCCCCCAAGCATCGATATATCCATTTTCGAATATGCAACGAAGGAATCATCGACACTTGGAACAACATATAGCGTTGCCATCCATTACGCATCAATTTTTCAAACAAACTATATGGTGCTGCTAACCATCTATACGCCTTATTATCTGGATACTTTCTGGATTTTGATTTCAAGCATTGGAAAGGAAATAACAATATCATTAAAATCCATTTCCCAAAAACAAATAATACCAGTATATATAAAATAATAATATGTATATGCATTATCTCTAAATATGATAAACGCCTTCCATCTGAATTACATTGCAGCAGTCAAGAACAATCTTTCCTTTCAGCTTGTCTTGATTCTGCTTGATTTCATCATGCTTTACCATAACGACAACCAAATCAACGTCATCCAAGAACTTGTCCAAGTCGTGATATTGGTTCTCCACAATGTTCTTCTGAATGAATGGGTCATATACCTTCAGAGGCTCTGCCAGATGACGCGCCTGCGCCTCAAGCAACTGAAGCGTTGGACTCTCGCGGCAGTCATCGACATTCTCCTTATAGGTCAAGCCATAAAGACCCACCTTGCGCGTATCTTTCATGCCCTTCTCCTGCATGATTTCATGGATGCGGTTCAGCACGTAGGCAGGCTGGCTGTCGTTCGTCTGCATCGACTCGTTGATGACTTTCGTAAGGCTCGGATAATCACCCACAAGGAACCAAGGGTCAACGGAGATGCAATGGCCACCCACACCTGGACCTGGCTGCAAGATGTTCACACGTGGATGCATGTTACAAATACGAATAATCTCGTACACATCCATGTTGTCATGGCGGCAGATACGTGCCAACTCATTGGCAAATGCAATGTTCACAGCACGGAACGTGTTTTCCACCACCTTTGTCATCTCAGCCGTGCGAATGTCTGTCACCACGATGTCCCCCTGACAGAAGCTGGCATAATACTCCTTCACCTTCTCGCCTATCTCTCGGTTGTCTGCACCAATCGTGCGGTTGTTGTGAAGAAGTTCATAGACCATATTGCCAGGGATGATGCGCTCTGGAGCATGGACAAGGTTCAGGTCCTTTCCTATTTCGAAACCAGCTTCAGAGATGACAGGACGAACGAACTTGTCGATAGTGCCAGGACTGATAGTGGATTCAATCACAACAGTTGCGCCCTTCGGACACACCTTCATCACTTCCTTCACGGCTGCAATCACATAGCATGGGTCAACCTTCTTGGAGAACTTGTCGTATGGAGTAGGGACTGACACAATATACATGTCTGTCTTTTGATACTCTGTCGTGAACTTGATGCCTGCTTTCACAGCAGCATTGAACAGCTCGTCGAGACCATCTTCCTTGAAGGTGGTTTTGCCAGCATTGAGCGTATCGACAAGTTCCTTGTTATAATCTGTACCAATGACTTCAACACCATGCGAAGCCATCATCAAAGCGGTTGGAAGACCTATGTATCCAAGGCCAATTACGTTAATCATTTTAAATAATATAATTAAATTCTATTTTAATTTACTCAATTCCTCCTTCACAAAAAGGCTAAAAAACTTTCCCACATCACTATGATTTGAGAAATCTTCAACCTTCTCCATGTAAGGAATCATATATTTCTTTAAATCATTCAAAAGAAAAACAACACGTTCATTATATGTATGCTCATTTTTAGAATATAGTAAATGAATCATTGAGCGAGAACCTTTATGAGATGATAATTGTGTCTCCATCATTGCATTCAATTTTGCTACATCTTCTTGAGTAAAATCATCACCCAACATTGCCTTCATTATGGGTAGGTTAGTATTATTATTTAAGTAATTACCAACATAATACTGACAAGCACCTGCATAAATATGAGAAGCATTAAAATGTAATCCATAATATATGGCGCATGTTCCACCTTTACTACTTCCCATAGTAATTAATTCGTCATATTGCCTACTACCTGTTATTTTAGAAATCAATTCTAAAGTCAGATTCAAGGGCATATCACTTCCATTCTCAAACCAGTAATAACTACCTTTATATCCAAAATCATCCAATATAAATAATTTATCAAAATGCTTAAAGCCCTTTAATGTTCTTAGGTAATTGTAAGTAGGATGAGGAGAAAAAGCAGAAAAAACGACGACTAATCTATTTGAATGATTATTAAAAAACAAATACTTCAATCTGTTTTTATATTTACGTTCTTTCAACTTTAGAAAAAGATGAAATATCTTTTTGAATATTTTATACATATACTTACAACAATACGCCTAAAGTATATATTTGGGAGACCTTCTAAGCATTATACTCATCAATTTGCCCATGAAGAATCTTCTCTACGATACGTGAAGCAGCCTTGCCATCGCCGTATGGATTCACTGCATGACTCATGCGCTCATACTCCACAGGATTGTCAAGCAGTGTACTGACTTCATTCACTATCTTGTTGTAGTCTGTGCCCACCAGTTTCACGGTTCCTGCATCCAAAGCCTCAGGGCGTTCCGTCGTGTCACGCATCACGAGCACTGGCTTGCCCAGCCCAGGTGCTTCCTCCTGAATGCCACCGCTATCGGTCAACACGATGTTCGACTTCTCCATCAGATACACAAACTCAAGGTATTCGAGCGGTTCGATGAAGAACATATTACCCAAATGGCTCAAGTCATCGCCAAACACCTCATGGATAGGCTTGCGGACATTCGGATTCAGGTGCATCGGATAGACGAAATCCACATCTGGATACTTCTGTGTCAAGTCCTTGATAGCCGTACACATGCTGATGAATCCGTCGCCGAAATTCTCACGGCGATGTCCCGTGATGAGCACAAGTTTCTTGCCATTTGCCAGTCGCTTCACGTCATAGCCGAAACTCAGAAGTTTCTCCTCCAGTTTCGTGTCAAGCTGACTGTCTTGATGAATACGATTCACCACAATATGGAGGGCATCAATCACCGTGTTTCCCGTCACGGTTATCTTGCTTTCATCCACATGTTCCACGAGCAGGTTTTGCTTGCTCAGCGGTGTAGGCGAGAAGTCGTATGTTGCGATTCTTCCCGTGATTTGGCGGTTCATCTCCTCTGGCCAAGGACTATAGATATTACCTGTACGAAGTCCCGCCTCAACATGTGCCACAGGAATCTGCTGGTAGAAAGCAGCAAGAGCCGCAGCAGTGCTGGTGGTCGTATCACCATGTACGAACACAATGTCTGGCTTAACCTCCTTCAGAACATCACGCATACCCAAAAGCACACGCGATGTCACATCGTAAAGGTCCTGACCCTTCTGCATGATATTCAGGTCATAATCTGGTTTTATATTAAAAATTCGAAGCACCTGGTCGAGCATTTCACGATGCTGGCCTGTCACACAGACTAATGTGTTGAATTCGTCTTTGTGCTTCTGAAACTCCTTTACTACAGGTGCCATTTTAATGGCCTCGGGGCGAGTTCCGAATACTAATAATAACGTTTTCATTTATGATCGATATTTGACAATCTCAAGATAAAATGTATATTTAAATAACGAATAATACGTCAATTTATAACATCTAATTAGATTTAGTTCCCAGTTTGCTTGTTTAATAATTGTCATGTCCTTATAACAAGCATTTATTATCTTTCAAAATGAACTCTGAACTTGGATACTTCGCAAGTAATTGAGAAGACATCATCTTGTCTTTGTCCAATAGTGAGAAATAGGTCTGGTTAACGATACAACGACGCAATTCTTCTGATTTCAGCCCTTGTTGTGCTGCATACAACATATAAAACACTCGTTCACTGTACGACCTGCATCTATTGATGATTTCCACATGATTGGTAAATGTCGTTATAGAAAGAATAACAGGCATCGGTTTTAAAAAAACATCCTCAATTTGTGCAGTTGGTAACTGCACAATATATTTGGATTCAACCTGTGCAGTTGGCAACTGCACTAATTCATCTATATTCAGTGTTTTAACAAAATTATCAAAGTCTGCTAAGGAATACAAGTCATAAAACTTAATCATGTTATACAAATTCCTCTTACTATATCCTCGGCGCTTTGGATTATGTCGATTAAGATAATCTGCCAAATCACTAACTACCTTATCTCCCCAACATGATGATTTTAATTGCGCTGAAATGTATTGACCCACATCCCAATTCGTTTGCAACACACCTGCATTCACTTTGGCAATAGTCGAAGAGCGATGTAATTCAATTAGAGAATCTACATACTCAAACTGTTTTTCTAAATCAACATCTTTATATAATGTAATTTCAATAGATTCGTCTGATTTCATATAAAGATAAATACAGCTTCTATTATTCGGAACTCAACAAAATGGCTATTTGTATCATTTCAAGAATCATAGCTCACCATTCTCCTCCAGTCATAACTCTCCGTCTTCAATGTCTGCAAGAACAATCGGGCAAGACAACGGACAACGTAAGCACAAACAAGGCTTTTGAAAAAGACGATGAGAAGATTTGCTGGCCAAGAAGTGGAACTCTCGTAGGCAATAATGTCATACTGCACAAGATAAACCTCCAGACAGAGACCACCAATCAACATAATGACGAAATATCCAATACGATTCTGCATCAATCGTTTTGCCCACGTTCCGTTGCACACATCAAACAGACACTGTATCGACCATAGCAAGGGAATAATGGAAAGGAAGATGAATGGGGCTAAATCCGCAAAATGCTTGGAACCATACTGAACAGCATAAAAAAGTCCGATTCCAACGAGAGAAAACAGCAATGAAAGCCATGCATTCCTCTTTTCTTTTTCCTTTTGTTTCGAAGCCCAAAGTCCGAGGAGCATGAAACAAAAATATGGCATCCACTTGAAATAATAAATCGCCACGTCAGGATGGACACCATGTTTCACTACCACCTGGGGATAAACCACTGCGTATGAAACAACTGAAACAAGAGCCAACACGACGATGAATGGTTTCAATTGTTTCAAAAAATGTCGATTGATGAAATAAATCAAAATGTAGTAAACAAACAGTGCTCGGATAAAACTTCTTCCGATGAAATCGACTAAATGCACCCTGAAGTGATAAAGCAAAGCGAGCACGACGACTGAAACAAAAAGAGACGGCCAGATGCGCTGGATGCGACGCTTGATATAGTCGGAAAAACAACGGTTCTTACCTAAGAACAGCGCATAACCCGAACAGAACAAGAATAGTCCATCGCCTATCGTGCCACCCGTAGCCAAAGCACGATATTCAGAAGGATACAAACAATCTGCATGACTGTTGATGACCAAGAACACGGCCAAGAATTTCAATATGTCAAGCGCAACGACTCGCTGTCGTTTCTGTTCTTTCACAAAATTCTATGTAAAAAAACAATTATCCACTTGCATCCGACAACGGCCTGAAAGGCCAACAAGCACATAGCGCAGGGCAACGCCCCAGGCTAACTGCTTATTGTCCCTTAGGGACGTTATCAGCTGATTGCAGATAATCATAAAAAAAACATCAGTTATGGGCACAACAAACTACTGCTAACCATTTGTAATAAATTGAAAAACAAATGATTATCTGTAAAAGAATCCCTATTTTTGCAAATTTTAACAAGTTGAAGTGAAATAACCACCACATTCAAAAAAGGTGAAGTGTTAGTTAACTCATTCTACATAAAGCATGAATGCGACTTACTAAAATCTGTGAACAATGGCTTTGTCAGCGCATAATTCGTCGGCAAAGTTAATAAAAATAAGCGAAAGGAGTCATTTCAATAGTTAAAAATGTGCCCATAGTCTTTGTTTATACGCAAAAAACAATCTTTTTTTGATAAATCTTGAGCTTTTTACATACCGATTGTTCTATAAAAATGAAACAAATCACCTTGATTACCAATGAAAAAAGCCACATTTCATTTTGGTCATTCAAAAAGGATGCACTATCTTTGCAGAAACAACCAAAAACACAGTAAATTATGAAAGGAATCGTTCTCGCTGGTGGTAGCGGCACACGCCTCTACCCTATCACCAAAGGCGTAAGCAAACAGCTTATTCCGATTTTCGACAAACCGATGGTCTATTACCCCATTTCCGTGCTGATGCTCGCTGGCATTCGCGACATTCTCATCATCTCCACTCCTTACGACCTGCCTGGTTTCAAGCGTCTGCTGGGAGATGGTAGCGATTATGGTGTTCACTTCGAATATGCAGAGCAGCCATCCCCCGATGGATTAGCACAGGCATTCATCATCGGTGAACAGTTCATTGGCAACGATGATGTATGCCTCGTCTTGGGCGATAACATCTTCCAGGGACAAGGATTCACGAAGATGCTGAAAGAATGTGTCCACACAGCCGAGGTGGAACGGAAGGCAACGGTGTTCGGCTATTGGGTGAACGACCCTGAGCGTTACGGTGTCGCCGAGTTCGACGAAGAAGGCAACTGCCTCAGCATCGAAGAGAAACCAGCAAAGCCAAAGAGCAACTACGCTGTGGTAGGTCTGTACTTCTATCCTAACAAAGTAGTAGAAGTGGCAAAGAACATCAAGCCTTCCCCACGAGGAGAACTGGAAATCACAACCGTCAATCAAGTATTCCTCAACGACAAGGAACTGAAAGTGCAGAAATTAGGCAGAGGCTTTGCATGGCTCGACACAGGTACTCACGATTCACTTTCCGAAGCTTCCACATACATCGAAGTGTTGGAAAAGCGCACAGGATTGAAGATTGCCTGTCTCGAAGGCATCGCCTACCAGAATGGTTGGATTACCACCGAGAAGCTCCGCGAAATTGCCGAGCCTATGAAAAAGAACCAATACGGGCAATACCTCCTTCAGTTGGCAAACACCAAGTATTTCGGGAGAGTGAAATAAGAATCATATATAAAGGAATAAAATACTTCATCCGAAACACGTCAATCAATCGTGTTTCGGATGTTTTTTATGTATTGAAACAAATTATCAAAACGCTACACAATAGGCACTAATAGCACATCATTGTCAACATCAAGAGACTGTTTGTTTCGGAGAAGAATGAACTTGATGAAGCACAGATGCCCGCCATCCCATGCGACTTATAATTGTCGAAAAAGTCATTCTATCGTTAACTGGTACTATCAACTGATACGTGTCAAAAGCGCTGTCTCCATCATCGGTCAAATCCGAAGAATCATAAAAATAACCTGCTTCTGGTAACATATCTTCCGAAATGTCTTCCCCCTGAATTTGTCGAATAGCCGTCAACTGCTCGGATTTCATAGACACAATCCAAACAGCTCCTTCTGCTTCTGGGTGCAAATATGCATCACGAAGGTCTAATTGACCTCCAATGAATGCAATCAGCCGTGGTTCAGAAATTTGAACTCCAATATACTGAAAACCATCTTCACCTTGGGAATAGAGGGTACACAAATAGCGAGTACCCATAGGGTCTATAGCCACAATGATTTGAGGTACATCGTAAAATTCAAGTGTATGTACCAAAGTAAGAGGTCTCATAAACTACACAATTGAATAATTTGCAAAAATACAATTAAAATCTCAAATCCGCCTTTTATTTCAAAAAAAATCGCTACAAATTGTTTTCACAAATCATCACCCCATTGTTTCTTGAGACCTTAACCGTCCTCATTTGTTAAAGAATCTAAAAATCTTCATTTTTGAATAAACCTTTTTCAAACATTCGTATCTATCACAATGTAGGGCAACAAACAATGGCCCACAACCAAAACCGAACACTATCAACCAAAACACTTAATTATGAAAAAATCTATTTTAATCGCAATGATGGCAGCTCTGATGAGTCAGAGCATCTACGCCCAGCAGAACACAGAAGGTGGACAGAAGCAGGACAGGAAGGAACGCTTCAACAAGGAGGCAAGAAACCGTCCGAGTGCAGAACAAATGGTACAGATGCAAAGCGCAAGATTAGCCAACGAATTGATGCTCGACGATGCCAACGCAGCTAAATTCAAGGACATCTACCAGTCATACCAGAAGGACTTGCAGGCCGTTCGGCAGAAGTACCACCCAAAGAAGCAGGAGCAGGACGAGAAGCCACAGATGATGGAACGCAAGGAACTCACCGACCAGCAAGTGGAAGAGCGCATCCTCAACCAGATGAAGGAACAGAAGGAAATGCTCAGCGTGAAGGAAAACTACTACGCTAAGTTCCGCAAGGTACTCTCACCGAAGCAGATACAGAAAGTCTATGCACACGGGAACAGAGGCAGAATGGGCGGCATGAGGAATGCAAACGGAAATAGCAGGATGCAGATGGGACGCTTCGGACAGCAGAACCGTCAGATGGGCACCATGCAAGGCAAGAAAATCATCCGTGGCATCCATCGAGGACAAAAGTCCCAGCAACCACAAGCCCCACTGCCAACGCAGGAAGGCTAAAACGAACAAAAGCAGATCAATAGATTTGAATTTTCATACTCTCTCATAAGATTTTATATTAGTTGATTATTTCTCAAAAGGTTAGTTAAGGTTAATTGATTATTAATTTTAGGATTATAGAATAGCGTTCGCTGTGAAGCGAGCGCTTTTTCTTTTTTCAGCGTTTTACTCCTTACAAGCAACAACAGCAAAGAAGAAAGTAAGGGCTATAGTAATCGTAAAAATAAGTTGGTACGATTTTTAGGAAAGAAATTAAAATAATTAGAATATTTTTTTCAGAAATATTTAGCTCAGCGTAGGCAAATTTTCACTTTGCACCATGCAAAGCCTTTCTGTCATTTTCGTCATTTCTGTGGGACTATTATTGTCTTCATTCTAATTTCTTTCCGAAAACAAGTAGCTTACACCACTAAAGGTTCATGTCATTTATACCAAATTATCTTTTCATTGTTCCATAATGATTATCCGCATATTGTTGCAATAGACCCTGAGAAGGGTCTTCGCTCAGTAACCGTAGGTCGGAACGACCTGCGGAGGATGTAGATGATGGCTATCTGCACTCTGAATGAGTGCCCCAACTGTGTTGATGGGCGACCCCGCAAGGGTCGATATACTCATTGCCATCTATCCGAGGGTGCTTCGCACACCTCGGTTACTGAGCGGTGACGCTTTCAGCGTCTAAATCACTTAATTGCTGATAATCATTACATTCATATAGGGTTTATCCAGTCCTGAAAGGACGAAAGACCACAGGCAGGTGGTGAAGCGAAGCGAAACCCCTGCAATGCGTCGCGAGACAAATCAAGTGCCAAAGGTACGACAGTTAAAGAGTTAATAGACCTGTCAACCATCCTGCCTTTTGTACGAACACCAACAAAAGGATTCCGCTTTCCGACCTTGAGGACACAATAAAGGAACGAGCCTTCGTTTCGGAGTTGGCGAGCGTTCGTTTGCTTCACAACGAAGGCTCAACATTCATGCAACGAACCTTCGTTGCATTTCTCAATCCTTTTCTCTGGCACGGTTGGTTCTATTCTCTGACGCAGAAAGCGCCATAGCTCAGTTACAAAAAAACTCCACGTATCTCGTTTCTGAAGATACGTGGAGCATGTTATGGATAATAATTCCTAAGGGGAATGAGGATTATCGCTGGATTTTGGTGGTGCGAGTAGAGCCGTCGGCAAGAGTCTCAACGCGGAGTACCGTGCCACGGAACGACTTGTCAACGCGGATGCCTTGTGCATTGTAGTAGCGAGTGCTTACAACAGCTGCATTGCTATTGTTCGTGAGCGACTGAATGCCCGTAGCCAAGCTGGCTTTTGTTGCATCACCGAGACCACCCATTTCGTTGGCTGCACGAACTGAATAATCAGCAGATGCATCTTCCACCACATAAACAGGTTCGGTGGTGAAGCCGATGACATTGCCATCCTTGCAGACAGCCCAAAGCAAAGCATAGTCGTTGTCGTCCCACTGAATCGTCTTGGTGTCGGCATCAATCACCACATTCGTTGGAGCCGAAGCCTGCTCTGTGTAGAGAGTAGGAACCCAGTCGCCGAACATATTAGCCATGTTGCCGATTTCTTCAGCCTCAGCAGCAGTGATGTAAGGCACATTAGAGTGATTATCACCGAAGATGGTCTTGCGACCTGCCAAGTCGATGACGGTACCCGTGGAAGTCATGGAGTTGTATTCAGCAAACTGAGCTGGATAGCCACCGCTCATTTCGCTCCAGCCGATAGCTGAAGGCTGCACATTCATGGTCGTGTTGATGTAGTAAGCCTTTGGCGTACCCGAACCCCAAGGGCGACCGAGTGTGTAATTGCCGTTGATATTGGCTTTCTCTCCGTCAATCGTACAAGTCTGGAACACATAGCCATACTTGAGGCTCTTGGATGGAACAGCAAGGTAACCACCCTTCTCGCACATCACGAGGTTGACTTCATTGAAGAACGCATCGCCCTTGCCGCAGAGGAAGTCGGTACGTCCACGCAGGCGACCACCCTCGAAGTAGTAGAGACCGTTGTCGTTGTTGCTGTCCCAAGTGTCCTGATAACCGTGGAGACAAACATTCTTGTAGATGCTTCTCGTACCTTTGTCTTGCACGGCAATGTTACGTCCACGGGCATCTGGAATACCACTCTTGATGGTGATGTCCTCCATGTAGAGCCCACTGACATTGCTTGCAATCTGAAGCACGTCGCTCTTACCGATGCCATCATAGACACTGGTCGTGCCATACTCTCCGGCGTATGTCTGAGAAGACAAGTCGCCGTTATCCACCACTGTTGCATCGCGGTCCTCACCGATGATGGAAACATTGGAAGCAGTGATGTAGTGGCGCACATCTGGATAGTTCTTGCCATCTGCACCCACAAATGTGGCTTCTGCACTGGCTGGAAGCGTGTAAGCACCCTTCTTCACGAAGATGCGATAGCGTTCTGTCTTGTCAGCACGCGCGTTGGCAGCGGCGATAGCCTCTTCCATCGTACCATTGTCAGGAACCACGAAGTCGTATGCCTTCTTTTCAACCTTTGGCTTCATGAGCGTTGCGAAGTTGATGACGATGTCCTCTGTGATGAAGTTATCGGTCAAGTCGCTCACGCTGTTGCCTGGAAGACGGAACGTGTAGTCGGTGCTATAGTTGAGACCCTTGTATTCGAAGATGATGGTCTTGCCCGTAATAGAAGGAGTAAGCGTGAGGTCAGCAAGAGTGGCAGTTGCACATTCAACCACCTTCACCTTTTCGTCGAAGTTGAGCACAACCTTGCCATTGGCAGATGCACCCTTTGCGCCTTCAGCAGGAACGGAAGAAACAAGCACAGGTGCGATGCCGTCGTCAACGAGCTTGGCTGTACCCGTGATGAATACGTTAGTGATGGAGTTACCGTCGTTCGCCGAAGAAGAACCGTCGATGTTGGAAGTCTTGTCTGGAGTCCAGCGGATGAAGAGCTTGCTCTGGTTGTTGGCTTCAGCAGGGAGCGTCACCTCGCAGAAGGTCCAGTTCTTCACACCGTTCATCGTCACGCTACCCACCTTCGTGTAAGTCTCGTCGTCAATCGAGTATTCCACGTTGTAAGTGGTGTAAGCATTATAGTTGTAGAGCATTTCGAACTGCACCTTGATGTCGGTGAATGCCTCTGCATTGACCATCGTCTTCCAGAAGTAATGACCCACATCTCCCTCGGCAGAACCCGAGCGCCAGTTCACAGCAGCAGGCTTGCCCTCGTAACCACCAGCAGCCTCCTGGCTCTTGTCGAGCCAACCAGCCGTTGAGCCGTCGGCCTCACTCACCAGCAAGAACTGGTCGGCATCGTTGTCAGCAGTGTAGAAGTCAGCCACGCGTCCGTTGTTGCCAGCCTTGTAGAAGTCCCAACCAGCGATGTAGTCAATGGCTGAATAGGAAACGGTGAGGTCAACATCCGCATCCATCGTCACGGTCTTTTCGCTCGACGATGTGCCGTCATCCCAGTTTGTGAACGTGAGGATTTGGTTCGAAGAAGCGGTGAGTGTCACTTTGGTGCCAGCCTCGTACATGTTCTTGCCATCAACGATGGTTGGTTCTGGAACGAAAGCAATCATATAGTCGTTAGCACCACCTTCAACAGTCAGGTTGAGCGCGTAGGTGTTCACCTGCACGAAGTTGGCAGTGATCTGTGCTTCAGCCGTGATGGTATAGACGAACTTGGCATCCTTAGAAACCTCATTGCCTTCAGCATCCGTCCAGTTCACGAAGTCGTAACCGAAGTTTTCGATGGCAGTCAGTGTGATTTCCGAACCAGCCTCGTATTCCTCTGCGGCAGGATATACATTCACCGAACCAGCCGCTTCATCGTTTGGAGCAGCAGTGAAGGCAAAGGTCTCAACATCCTGTACCGTTCCATTGACAATGCCTGAGATGACCACATCACCGATGGCAATGTTCTTGTTGTTGGCACAGTCGGAAATGTAGAAACGGAAGGAGAATTCCTGCACAGGGTCGGCAGTGATGTCTGTGCTATGACGCAACTTGGCTGTATCAGAATTAACGCCATTGTTGCGCAGAAGGTCTGGCTTAGGGTCAATCTTCACCACGTCGCTTTGCACTCCGTCGAGCACGTAAGCCCAAGAATAAGTGGCGTTGTCCGTTCCCACCTTCACAGCGTTGTAAGACACATTCGTAGGTTGGAAAGTGACACCAGCAGCAGCCTTCACACGGTATTCAATCATCACGCCATCCACGCAACCAGCATTGGAAACAGCAGGAGTGTATTTCACCATTTCTGTTTCAAAATAAGTAGCATTCACAGCGTCCAGGTCGGAACCGACACTGACGGATGCCATCGACAGACTACCGTTGATGGCATTGTCGAGAGTGGCAGTTGGTTCATTACCAACAGGCCAAGTGATGGTTCCAGCCACATGGTCGAACGAAGCACCACCTTGCGATTCCACAACAGGCAGAACCGTCTGGATGTAACGATAGTAGGAACCGTCGCCAATCACAACGTCCACCGTTTCAGCACCACTGGCAATGGTGTAGCTGATGGTCGTTCCCTGCGTATAGTCGCTTTGTCCGTCAATGGTTGTAGTGGTGATTTGGCTATAAGCTTCCATCGACACCACAGCACCCTTGGCAGAAGGAATCGTGAAGACCGTTCCACCATTCAGCTGTGCCCAGTCGGTCCAGTTGCCATTGGCAATCTTACCATTGGTTGTGTCGAAGTCGAGCTTCACGTCAATCGTCTTACCGTTCACCTGTGCCTGCGTCACGTAAATGCCTGTTGCACCCTGATAAGACAACAATGGCGCACCATTCTTGCGCTGGAAGTCCCATTTGATGGTAACAGCCTCAGTGCGGTCAGCCAAAGCCACAGGGTTGGCAGTGAAGACAGGAGTGAAAGTCACGTCGACAGTCGGTGTGTAAGCAGCACCTGGAGCAAAGTCAGCCGTGCCGTCATTCCAAGCCGTCAGCGTGTAGCCCTCCTTGAAAAGTTGACGGTTCAGTGGCAAGGTGAACTGGTCGCCTTCGGTCCAGTTCACAGCAGCAGGAGCCGTTCCTACCACGTCAGCATCCTCCACGGAAAAACCGATGGTGTGCTTCTCTGGCACATACTCGCTTGCCTCCACTGCAATGTAAGGACAGTAGTTGGAAGCCTTGATGGTCAGCGTAGTCGGACCACCCGTGTAGTAAGCCTCCGTCACGTTCGCACGGTCGTTCTTCCAGCAGTTCTGTGCAACAGTGGCAGAAACCACATTGCCCTCCGCATCCGTAATGGTGGCAGGACTGCTGGAATAGGTGCAGTTGCCGAAAGTGACTTTCACACCACCTTCCACCGACACCACGCACTGGAGTCCAGTCATGCCGTGGTCGCTGTGATACTTACCACTAATCACAGCCACAGCAGAGGCATCGTCGGCAGCCACACGGGTCACGGTGCCATCCTCAGCCACGGCAACACCAAAAGTCACAGATGTGCCCTGCACTTGTTCATCGCTCGTCAGGATAGTTCCCTCCTGATTGTTCACAATGACACTGAAGTCTTTGAATGCATACACATCCGCAGTTGTCAGCATTCCCACCATGAGCAGGAACGCATAGACAAAGATTCTTTTTAGTTCTGTTGTCATTTTGTTAGAATGTTAATGAAATAAGTATTAAGTTAAGTATTGGTTCTGATGAAGAAATGATAGTTAGGTGGCGCAAATTTAAACATTCTTTTACAAATTGCAATAAAATAGTGTAAAAAAAGCAAGCGCAGATGAGCATTTTTTACTTTTTCGACAAGGTTGTTTAGCATCCAATCACATTACATCCTCACCAATGCGCTATCACCAGCACTGTCAGGAGGAACACGAATTCGGTGATGATGAAGCAAGCTCCGCAGCAGTCGCCTGTATAGCCCTGTATCTTCTTGTGCATCAATCGAATCATGGCAAGGGTTGTGAGGAAAGAAAAGGCGATGGCAAGGTAATAGTGCATGTCAAGGAGCATCAATGCAGGAAGAAAACCTATCATCATGCCCACAATCTGCTCCGTGGCGGTCATCTTCGAATACACGAGTTTGTTCTTGGCACTCTCCTCTGTTCGGGCGTAAGGCAAAACATTGATGATGTTCGAACTCGACCACTTACTAAACGTGTCGGCTGTCACAAACAGTGCAGGGATGAAAGTAGGGAAAAACTTACCATTCAACGTGAAGCAACTGAACACGGAATGGTCGATTTCAACGGTCAAAATGCCATCAAGAACCAAATAAAGACTCAGATAATAAAGAATGAGGCCCAGCACTCCATACGTGCCTATGTGCGAGTCCTTCATGATTTGCAGAATACGCTCTCTGCTCGTTCCACCCCCGAATCCATCGCAGAAATCAGCAAAACCATCCTCATGCAACGCACCCGTGAGCAGGATGCGCGACACAAGGGCTGCAATCAAGCAGATGTTCAACGGCAACAGGTAGGAACCCAGCCAAAACACCAATGCCATCACGCCTCCCGTCAACCAACCAGCCAAAGGCCATAGAGGAACCACTCGCTCGTAGTATTCTTTCGGTACTTGGGCAATTCGCCAGAAAGGTAAGCGAGTGAAGAACCCAAACGTCGCAAGTAAACGATAGAAGATAGCTTTCATGGTATTGTAATGGATGGACGATATTGTTTGTTCCTTTTACCACAAATGACACAGAGTTCAAGAATTTGTTGGTATGTTTTCTAATTGAAACACATCGCACTGTCGTGCTGGATTTTTTCTGATTGAACTGATTTTTCTGATGAACAAATAATCATTGTAATCAGACGAATCAAGGCGAAGCCGATGTTTTTTATTAAAATCCTGCGTGCATCTGTGAAATTTGTGGTTCTAAAAAAATCCTTGTGAAACTGGAATTAGAAATACTTGGTTATCTTCGCGTCCTTAAAATTGTTCATCTCGTTAATCATGCTCACCGCAGACTGAATGATAGGGAAAGCACAAAGCGCTCCTGTTCCCTCACCAAGACGAAGTCCCAAGTTCAGAATCGGGTCAGCTCCCATTGCTTGCAGCATCATGCAATGTCCGTTCTCATCACCCTGATGAGCAAAAATCATATAGTCGAGCACTGCTGGATAGAGTTGGGAAGCGGCTAACGCACAAGCCGTCATGATGAAACCATCAACGACAATCACCATGCGGTGCTCTGCTGCATAAAGCATGGCACCGATAGTTGCCACCATCTCGAAGCCACCAAACCAACGGATAATCTCTCTGGCGTAAGCAGGAAAGAAAGGACGCTCCACCTTTCCTGGCACGAAATGCCAATCCTCTGGAGCTTGCAAAGGAGTGGACGACTCAATGCCTGTAGAACGTGAAAAGTTCTCGATGGATTCGGCCAAAATCTCATATTTATGCTGAACGCCAGTGCTGTTCAAACCAGCACCAGCACCCACACATTTGTCGAGTGGTATGTTCTCGAAGAAATACATCCAGATGGAGGACGGAGAGGTGCTGCCAATACTCATTTCGCCAAAGGAGATGACATTACATCCCGCAGCAATACTATCGCTCACATGCTTCATTCCCACGTTGACTGCTTGCTCGTATTCCTCCTGGCTCATGGCTGCCTCATGCAGGAAATTCTTCGTGCCGTAGGCAATCTTATGATTGTAGATAGGAAATTCCACCAGCAAATTATTGTAATGCTGAGGGTCGATGATGTCGGCAGGAAAATCGTGATCCACACCCACATCGATGAGACGCAGATGAAAGTCGTGCTGATGACAGAGCATATTCACGCCACCACCACCTTTACAGAAGTTCAGCAGTTGCTGCCAAGTCACTTCGCGAGGCGACACACTCACCCCCTCGCGCTCAATGCCGTGGTCGGCAGCAAAAAGTGCATGGCACTGGTGGCGAAGTTTCGGATTGAGCGTGTTTTGTATCAAACCAATTTGCTTAGCCAGTTTCTCCAGTTTACCTAACGAACCCTTAGGTTTGTTGAGATTGTCAATCTTGTCTTGCAGTTGTGCAGCAAGACCTTTCTTGTTAACGGGTTCAATTTCAAATGTTCTCATGGCATGAATGATTTTTTAAGACAAAATATATAAATACTTCCTCCCCAAATACGATTGGCGAACTCAGTCGAGATTATCTTTAGGTGCGTTCTATAAATTCTGTTTTTATTATTATTTTGGTAGAATTCTATTTGACATCATTTACAGAACTTACCTTAATTCTTGATTTTCACGGGAATACCACTTACCATCAGTACCACCTCATCGGCTTGTGCAGCAATGAACTGATTCATCCATCCTTCCACATCTGTGAATTTGCGCTGGATTTCATTATCGCTCACGCCACCACTGCCAATTTCGTTCGTCACGAAGATGAACGTGGCATCCTGCGAAGTGAATTTCTTGAACTCAGCTTTCAGCTCATCCAAGGTGCGGTCCACATGCTCTGCTGCTGCCTTGGCAGAACGCATACTCGCAGGCTGAAGGTCGAAGAAAAAGTTGGTTGCCCAGAGCGTCACACAATCCACCAGCACCACTCGTCCTGTCACATCATGGCGCGAGAGGTATTTCTCCTCTTCTATGTTTGTCCACTGAGGTCCTCGACGAGCCTTGTGCATATCCACACGTTGCCGAAACTCATCGTCCCAAATGCGGGACGTGGCCATGTAGATGGGGACATCGCTCAATTGGAGTGCCAAACGCTCGGCGTACTCACTTTTGCCCGAACGCTGCCCTCCTGTGACCAAAAACAACTTTTTCATACCGCAAATATAATCCTTTCTTTCTTAATTTTATCATTATTTAGTAACTTTGTGCCAAAATATCATAAAAACATAATTTTCGACCCGAAAAAATGAACAAATCGATGCGTAAATTTCTCATATTCATTCTTTTTCAATGCCTTTCCATTGGGCAAATCATTGCACAAACACCATCGGCACTCACCAAAGGACTCACAGCGCCCGATTTCGTTGCCAAGGACACCCTGGGCGTGGAGCATCGCCTCAGTGACTTCGCAGACAAAGTCATCGTCATCGACTTCTGGGCAAGCTGGTGCGGCGACTGCCGACGCGAAATGCCCGAAACCATCGAGGTTTTTCGCGATTTCGCCAACGCCACGCAAGACTCGTGCTGCAAGGATGAAAAACAAGAACTGGCTGACAAGAACCCAACACAACAAACTTGCTGCAAGAAGCGCGACATCGTGTTCCTCGGCGTTTCTATGGACCACGAAGCCGAAGCCTGGAAGAAGTATCTGAGGAAAGAGCAACTGCCGTGGCTGCAAGTGTCCAACCTCACACCGTGGAAAGAGAGCGACATTTCCAAAGCTTACGACCTGCACTGGATTCCCACCATGTTCGTCATCGACGAGGAAGGCAAAGTCATTGGCAGTGTCATCACCGCCAAAGAGCTTCGCACACTGCTGCAAAGCCTGTAAGACGAAGTTGACGATTATTCACCCACCCTCAAAGCCAACTTCGCCATGACCATCCTCATTACAATCGCCATCTATTTTGCATTGCTTCTGCTCATCTCAAATCTTGTAGGAAAAGGAGGCAACGATGCCTTTTTCCGTGGCAACCGCCAGTCGCCTTGGCCTGTCGTGGCATTCGGAATGATTGGTGCCAGCCTCTCGGGAGTCACGTTCATCAGTGTGCCAGGCATGGTGATGACCATCGACATGACCTACTTGCAGATGTGCATCGGTTTCATCTTCGGCTACATCCTCGTTGCCTTCGTTCTCTTACCTTTATATTATAAGTATAACCTCACCAGCATCTACAGCTATTTGGATGTGCGCTTCGGACGCACGTGCCGAAAAACAGGCTCATCCTTTTTCCTCCTGTCCAAGATGACAGGTGCAGCAGCCCGTCTCTACCTTGTCTGCCTCATTCTGCAACAATACGTGTTCGATGCACTGCGAGTGCCTTTCGTCCTCACGGTGGTTGGCACTCTCTTGTTGATATGGCTCTACACGCACAAAAGCGGCATCAGAGCCATCGTCTGGACCGATTCCCTGCAAACACTCTGCCTCATCGTCGCCCTCATCCTCATTCTGCTCAAGGCATCAGACATGCTCGGCATGAGTTTCGGCGAGGCAATGACAGCCGTGTGGAACGACCCTCACAGCCGCATCTTCGAGTTTAGCGACTGGAGTTCCAAGCAGCATTTCTGGAAGCAGTTCCTCAGCGGTATCTTCATCGTCATCGTCATGACAGGACTCGACCAGGACATGATGCAGAAGAACCTCTCCTGCAAAAACCTGCGAGACAGTCAGAAAGACCTTTGCAGCTACGGACTTCTCTTTGCACCCGTCAACTTTCTTTTCCTTTCTTTAGGAGTGATGATGATGTTGCTCTATGTCAAGACGGGCACACCACTACCTGCCAAGGGCGACTCTCTCCTACCCGACTTCATCGCCACAGGTCTCATGGGGCAAGCCGTACTGGTGTTCTTCACCATCGGCATCATCGCATCCGCCTTCTCCAGTGCCGACTCTGCCCTCACTGCCCTCACAACCAGCTTCTGCATCGACATCCTGGGCATCGAGGACACCGTTGAAATGAAGAATGAAGAATGGAGAATGAAGAATGAAGAGGAGAAAATGAAGAATGAAGAATGGAGAATGAAGAATGGAAATTACACATCCAATGAGCGAAGCGACAATTCTTCATTATTCATTCTTCATTCTTCATTCTCCAACCCTGAGCGTACTCGCAAGTGGGTGCATGTGTGCATGATGGTCACTTTCGTTCTGTTCATCTTGGGTTTCAAGGCTTTGAACAACTCCAGCATCATCGACACCATCTACACCATTGCCAGCTACACCTACGGTCCCCTTCTCGGACTCTTCGCCTTCGGCATGACCACCCACCTCAAGCCTCGCGACAAATGGATTCCGTTCATCGCCATCCTCTCCCCCATCATCTGCTACGCCATCGATAGCATCACTCTCCAAGTCATCGGCTACAAGTTCGGTTACGAAATGCTCATGTTTAACGGCATTTTGACATACATTGGACTACTTCTGATTTCCAAGCACTAATTTTTTCCACTTTTCTTTTTTCCCTTTTCTGTTTTATTTCTATCTTTGTGCGCATTGAGTGCATCGGTTCTTGTACTCAATGCGCACAAATTTCAATCGAATACCATTCTTTTTGCACCTAACATCATTAAACTAATACTGCTATGACATTTATCATGATTCTGCAACTACTCATCGTCCTCGCTGCGCTCTGGGTAGGTTCTCGCTATGGCAGTCTGGCACTTGGAGCCATTTCTGGCATCGGACTCGCCATACTCGTTTTCGGTTTTGAATTGAAACCAGGTACTCCACCAACCGATGTCATCTACATCATCATCGCAGCCGTCACTTGCGCAGGCATCATGCAGGCATCGGGCGGCATGGACTGGCTCATCCAGTTGGCAGAAAAGATGCTCCGCAAGCATCCCGACCGCATCACCTTCCTCGCTCCGCTCTGCACCTTCTTCCTCACCGTGCTGGTAGGCACAGGACACGTGGTCTATACCCTCATGCCCATCATCTGCGACATTGCCCTCAAGAAAGGCATTCGTCCCGAACGCCCTTGCGCCGTGGCGTCAGTTGCCTCACAGGTCGGCATCACCTGTTCGCCCATCGCCGCAGCCGTCGTTGCCTTCGTCTCCATATCCAACGCCAACGGCTTCGATGTCACCATCCCGAACGTCCTCATGGTGAGCATTCCGTCCTGCCTGTGCGGATTGATGGCGGCAGCAGCGTGCAGCTACAAGCGCGGACTCGACCTCGACAAAGACCCTGAGTTCCAGAAGAGGATTGCCGACCCCGAACAGCGTGCCTACATCTACGGTTCGTCTGCCACCACGCTCGACAAGGAGATTCCAAGAAGTGCCAAGAACGCTGTCTATATCTTCCTTTGCGCCCTCGGAGTCATTGTCATGTTCGCCATTTTCGACACACTTCTGCCTGAATACAATTCCATCAGCGCCATCGATGGTGCCAAGGACATCTCTGTGAGAGACGGTGTGATTATCACTCCGAAAGACCTTGCCAAATTGGGCATCGTGATGGATGGTGTGACACAAATCTCCAGAACCGACGTGAAGATGAACATCATCATACAGATTGTGATGATTACGGCAGCAGCCCTCATGATTATCTTCTGCAAGGCAAGTCCGAAGAAAGCCGTTGCGGGTCCTGTATGGCAGTCGGGCATGGTAGCCGTCGTTGCCATCTACGGCATTGCATGGCTGGCGGACACCTACTTCTCCAACTACCTCAACGAAATTCAAACCATGCTCGAAGACATCGTGAAAGAATACCCTTGGAGCATCGCCTTCGTGTTCTTCCTCGTTTCCGTGCTCATCAACTCGCAGGGAGCCGTAGTCGTAGCCATGCTGCCACTGGCATACAAATTAGGCATCGCTGGTCCCGTGCTGCTGGGTGTGCTCCCAAGCGTATATGGCTACTTCTTCATTCCTAACTACCCATCGGACATCGCCACGGTGAACTTCGACCGTTCGGGCACCACCGTCATCGGCAAGTACCTGCTCAACCACTCGTTCATGATGCCGGGCCTCGTCTGCGTGGCGGTTTCCACTATTGTGGCATACACCTTGGTTTCCCTCTTCTATTAGGCATCCCCCCGTATCTCCATAAAAAAACAAAAGCAATGTGGCTCCTATCCTTCAGCCACATTGCTTTTTTCTTTTCTGATACACCTATTATATATATAGAATACTCGTTATATCTATAGAATACTAGAAAAACACGAATTTTGGCATTAAAAACGGCTTGACGCGACAGTTTTTCAGGGTCTTTTGCCGATGTGTCGCACATTCAGACGCTTGTCGCAACAAGCGAAGGCGAAAAACATGAAATCCTTTTGAGTGGGGGTAAAGAGTTCGTAATTTACCCTGCTCATTGAAAATGTAATTATCATTCTTCATTCTACATTCTTCATTCTACATTTAAGCGTAGCATTCATTCTTCATTCTACATCCTTCATTCTTCATTTAAATACTTTCCTTCCATCCTGAATGTAGATGCCTCGTTGCGGTGCTGTGGAAAGCCGACGACCTGTGAGGTCGAAAACTGAACCATTGCCCTGCTTTGAGGTGGATGCATCATTCTCAATAGCATCAATGGCATTGGCATCACCGCCAATCGTAATGTTCTGCACAAAGTTGCCCGAAGCATCGTAGAGTGAGTAAGTGCCTGATGGGAAATTCAAGTTAACATTGACATTGACAGTTTCCTGTTGTGAACTATATATTTGACGGTAATTTCCACATGGTGTGCTGCGATATTTCAAGATATCATTGTCTTCTTGATAGATAAAAAAATACTCGTATTGATACCTTTTCATAAAAGGCAATGAAAGCGACCAACCATGACCTTCCTCATAAGTAACATTCCCCTTGGTAGTGTCACCGTTCAACAAGTCTTGTACGTTAAACCTTGCTGAGACTAAATGATTGTTACTGATTTCATTGTAAATACCACGGTGAGAATAATTTCCATTCTCTTTTTCCATAAATAAAAGATCCGTAACTCGATAATTAGGAATATCATCAGCCAAGAGAAGTCCTGTTTGGATAGAGCCAAAGCATTCCACCCATTTGTCCTTTACACTCTCATCATCCACACCTTCCAAATATAGCACTTTTAATGGACCATCATATTCGTCCATCAGAGTGTCTCCCACTTCCACGACCTGAAGTTTTACTCCATCGGGACGGTCGAACACATCGCCAACATTGAGTCCGAAATCCATGAACAGTTCATCCTGTTTCTTTTCCTCATTGTAACGATAGAGCTTATCGCCTTCTTCTCGATAGTCGAACCAATAAGGTCCAAGCAATACATTCTCTTTTTTGTCTTCATCGTAGCGATATATCTTTGGTTCCTCACCACTATAGTCTGTCCAATACCCTGCTCTAAAGTCATACACGATAAGACAAATGCGAAAATATTCTTTTCCTTCAATTGTTTTGTGGTAACCTGTATGATAGGAACGGCCATCTCCAAAATAGCCACTATAATACGCATTACTTTCACATCGATTGCCATTCTCTGATTCAAATAGGTATTTATAAGCAATAAGCATGTTGTGAAACATATCCCACTTCTCTTCAGGTCGGTTTGGTCTTCTAAACTGAGTGGAATCATCCTGTGCACTGGCATTCAATGAAATCATAGCGAAAAAAAAGGCAAACACATACCTTGTCACCATTAAACTGTTTTTAAAAGTTAAATCTATCATAAATACATCCTTTTTATAAGTTGTTAGTAAATTTTTGAATTGTTGTCCGCAAAAATACAGACAAAAAACATCGTCTTCCAAACTTTCGAGTACGCAAATGGTACGCAATTTCAAATGTGAGTACGCAAACAGTACGCAATAACGAATATATACTATTATTGGTGTCCGTTAAAAGGCTGAAGGCCTGAAAGACCACAGGCGGGCGGTGGAGTGCCAAGCCCGGAACCCCTGCTAAGCATACAGCCAAGCACGGAACCCCGAAGTGGGTGACAGATATGTCTGTCAGATAATCCGTCGTACCTTCTCGGTTACTTTGTAACACATAGCAGGGGTTCCGCTTTGCTTCACCGCCTGTCTGTGGTCTATCGTCCTTTCAGGACTTTGACTGTGATGAACATTTAGTTCGGCGAATGCCAATCGTTTATTTGACTGTACTGAATGGTTGAGCCTTCGTTGTTTTTCAAGCGAGCCCTCGTTTGAGTTACGACGAGGGCTCGTTATCGTTCAAACGAGCCCTCGCTTGTTCAGTAGAATCAAAGTAGAGGTTTTACAAAAATGAATTTTTGGACACGAGAGGGGGAAGTTGGGGAGGAAGAAGGATGAGAGTTGAGCCTTTTTGCACATTTCCTTACGGATTTGCCACGCATTCATGGAATTTTCGTAATTTTGCACAATGGTTCGAAAGCGAACCATTCTGAATTTTGCAAATCATCCATCAAACAAAGAACATGAACTCAATTTTCAAAAGCATCATATCGAAGTCCCTCGGAGTGAGTGAAGAGCAAGTGGGGAACACGCTTGAACTCTTGGAGGAAGGTTGCACCATTCCGTTCATCAGCCGATACCGCAAGGAACGGACGGGCGCACTCGACGAGGTGAAAGTGGCTGCTATCAGCGACCAGCTCGACAAACTCAAGGAAACGGAAAAGCGCAAGCAGACCATCCTCAGCACAATTGAAGAACAGGGGAAACTCACCGACGAACTGCGAAAACGCATTGAGAACTCATGGGATGCCACCGAACTGGAGGACATCTACATGCCTTTCAAGCCGAAGCGTCGAACGAGGGCACAGGTGGCTCGCGAGAAGGGACTTGAACCGCTTGCCGACTTCCTCCTGCTCCAAACGGCTGCCGACGTGCAACGGAAAGCTGCACAATTTATCAATAAGGAGAAGGGTGTGGCTGACACGGAAGAAGCACTGAAAGGTGCAATGGACATCATTGCAGAGCGCGTGAGCGAGGATGAGCGCAGCCGAAACACGGTGCGCAACAACTTCAACCACGATGCCGTCATCACCTCGAAACTGGTGAAGGGCAAGGAAGAAGAGGGACAGAAATTCCGTGACTACTTCGACTTCAGCGAGCCGCTCAAACGCTGTGCTTCCCATCGTCTGCTTGCCATGCGCCGAGGCGAGGCAGAAGGCATTCTGCGCATCAGCATCTCAGGCGACGACGAACTGTGCTTAGAACGTCTCGACCGCCAATGGGTGCGGAGCCATTCTGAATCGTCCGACTATGTGGCAGAGGCTATGGAGGATGGGTTCAAGCGATTGCTGAAGCCATCGATAGAGACAGAATTTGCGAATTCATCGAAAGAAATTGCCGACCAAGAGGCGATTCGCATCTTCGTGCGCAACTTGGAGCAACTGCTCATGTCGGCACCGCTCGGACAGAAGCGTGTGATGGGCATCGACCCAGGATTCCGCACAGGTTGCAAAGTGGTGTGCCTCGATGCTGAAGGCAACCTCCTGCACAACGAAGCCATCTTCCCACACACGGCAGGACCAAACGGACGACAGGCGGCTGCGAACAAGATTTGGACACTGACCAAGCAATACAAGACGGAAGCCATCTCGATAGGCAATGGAACAGCCAGCCGCGAGACGGAAGAATTCATCCGCGGACTGGGACTGCCCAAGAGCATCGACGTGTATGTGGTGAGCGAAGACGGTGCATCCATCTATTCCGCTTCGAAAGTGGCACGCGAGGAATTTCCTGACTACGACGTGACGGTGCGCGGAGCCGTCAGCATCGGTCGCCGACTGATGGACCCACTTGCCGAACTGGTGAAGATTGACCCAAGTTCCATCGGTGTGGGACAATATCAGAAGGACGTGAACCAAACGGAACTGAAGAAGTCGCTCGACCAAACCGTGGTGAGTTGCGTGAACAAAGTGGGTGTGAATGTCAACACGGCATCGAAACATCTCCTTACCTATATCAGTGGACTCGGTCCGCTCTTGGCTCAGAACATCGTGAATTACCGTGCTGAGAATGGTGCGTTCAAGAACAGGAAGCAACTGCTGAAAGTGCCACGCATGGGACAGAAAGCATTTGAGCAGAGCGCAGGATTCCTTCGCATCAGCGGTGGCGACCAGCCTCTCGACAACTCTGCCGTTCATCCAGAGTCGTACCACATCGTGGAACAGATGGCAAAGGACCAGCACTGCACCGTGGCGCAACTGATGGAGAGCAAGGAAACTCGTGCAAAAGTTGATTTGAAACGATATGTGACAAGCGACGTGGGTATGCCAACCTTGCAGGACATCATGCAGGAACTCGACAAGCCTGGACGCGATCCACGACAGCAGTTGAAGGCATTTGCATTCAGCGATGCTGTGAAAACGCTCGAAGACGTGCGCGAAGGAATGGTGCTACCAGGCATCATCACCAATATCACCAACTTCGGTTGCTTCGTGGACGTGGGTGTTCACACGAAAGGACTGGTACACATCAGCGAATTGGCTGACCGCTTCGTGAAAGACCCAACGGAGGTGGTGAGCCTGCACCAGCAAGTGGAGGTGCGCGTGCTGAGTGTGGATTTGAAGCGCGAACGTATGTCGCTCTCCATGAAAGGAGTTTGAGAATGAAGAATGAAGAGTGAAGAATTTAACGTGAAGCGTGAAGCGTGAAGTGTGAAGCGATTTTGCTGGACGGCATTTTTCACTTTTAACTTTTTACTCTAATCTTGAATGAATAATATAGAATGAAAAAGGAGAAGATAAAGAACCGCGTGATACACGGAATGGCAGTAGGACTCCTACTGCTCTCCTTTTTCATGCTTTCATCGTGTGAAAATGATGAAGAAACTCCCGATGAAATCGAACTTTTTATTGAAAGAGTCATCAGTTCGCACAACAATGACAGCCTCAGCCTTGCACTTCAGAACTTGGAGGATGCCAACAACCGCCATTACGTAGATAGTCTATACAAGGTGTTTCTGAAAGAGAAGGAGGAAAGTCAGGTGGACTATCTGATAGAGCAGGAAGTGCTCAACAAAACCCACAAGAAGCATCGCGTCCTTGTAACTTATAATATCATCAATGGCATCGCGTCCATCAGCTTGCTCACCTTACTTCTCTATAGCATTCACGCCAGAAAGAAAGAACGAAAGCTCCGACAGAAAATGATGGAACTGGAGGAAAAACGCCTGAGCGACGCTGTGGAACACGAACATCTGAAACAAGAACTGCTCGAATTGCGCTTGCAGCAGGAAAAGGAAAAGGCGGAACAGATGGAACGCGAAAAGGTTGCCATCAGTATGCAGCTGGCAGGCGAAAAGACCATCACCAACGAGGCTTCTATCCAATCGTTGACAGAAAACATCAGAACCTACGACAAGGACTACTTCCTGCGACTGGAAGAAAAGCACCCTACGCTCACCTCGAAGGAGGTGCGTCTGATTAGTTTTATCCGCATCGGCATGAGTTCTTCCGAAATAGCCCAAGTTTTGAACATCAGTGTGGAAAGTTTGCACAAAAGCAGGTATCGTCTGCGAAAGAAATTGGGATTGACAGACAAGGAGAATTTGGACAATTACATCAAGAAACTCTAACAAACCAAAAGAAAACAGCCGTTTTCAACGTCATTTCAGCATCATTTCAACCAAAAATCTGCACAAATCAAAACATCGGTCTCTGCGTTAACACTCATTAACGCAGTTGTCCATGTATTGTCCATATAAAAACTATTTCAAAATGGATGAAAACTCCTAAATTTGCAGCGTGAAAGAAAAAGAGGGGCAGATGAGGACGCAATGAAGACGGCTCTTTGTTCTTTCTTTTGTTTTAACACGAAATTTTAAAAACAACAGTAGAAATAGATAGTAGTATTATATTCGCACTCAATTGAAGAGTCGTTTTGAGAGTAACAGACCTTATTAAGTTGTTTTGAATTGAGCTGAGTGAAAGCTCAGCGAAGTAGCTGTCTCCTTTTGTTCTGGGGGCAGCTATTTTTTTATAAACATGGCAGAAGAGGAAAGACATGACAAAAAGAACTAACGCAAGTAACTATTCAGCGAATCATCTTTTTGAGTCGCCTACGGCGAGTTATCGAGTTTACTCGCTTTGCTCGCAAAGAAATCTATCAAATCTTAAGCAAATCAAACAAATCCTTATGGCAAAAATTTTAAAGATTTGACAGATTTTGAATAGATTTGTTGGATTT